>Ga0183097_10092_pt1 | contig 334310 bp, 280 predicted proteins | sample BioMet8_FD_128883 | JGI IMG/M metagenome (GOLD analysis project Ga0183097, IMG submission 128883) | Microbial communities from bioreactor (seeded with sewage sludge) at Lawrence Berkeley National Lab, California, USA - Biofuel... | ecosystem: Engineered > Bioreactor > Anaerobic > Unclassified ... | reverse complement strand
CTTGCTCCGCAGCAGGTACGTATACGTCTTGTGCTGCGGGTGCGGTTGGCTTTTCTTCGGCTTCTGGTAAATCGCCACCAGCCCCATCTTGCGCATCAACCTCCGCACTCGGTCACGTCCAATCTTGATGCCCTGATGCCATAAATGCTTTTTCATCTGGCGCGAACCATAAAACGGTGTCTCCAAAAACTGCTCGTCGATACGTTTCATCAGTCCTAGGTTTGTGGCTGATTCGCCTTTCGGGTGATGATACCAAGTCGACCTGGACAACCCGATGAGGCAGCACTGACGACAAATACTGAGCCGGGGATGCCCTCGTTCAATCATCCCACGCCTTCGCCCACGACTCACCGTTTGGCGAAGGCTCGCTCTAAAAAAACTTTTTCCACGGTCTATTGGCCTATTTTGGCGTGAAGTCCCCGTGTTTCGGTCTCAACATTTTTCTTCACGGTCGCGCCGTCCACGAAAAGCGCCCCATGCCTTCCTTAGCTGACGCTTCCAACTGATGGTCTGCATCGGATGCACGTCATACTAACCGGCCAGCTCTGCCAAAGTTAACTCGCCGGACAGAGCATCTAGTGCAACTTCCACCTTGAACTCCGCTGAAAAATTCCGTCTCTTTGACATCGAAAACAGTCCTCCTTCGTTGAGGACACAGCTTAACAAGCTGTCCAATTTTCCGCGACCACCTCTGTGATTTCTTAAAAGTCCAAAAGGGTAAAATTTAAAGCATACAAAATAGTTGTGCATAATATCAATAGATATCAGAAAATGTCGCCTATATTCAATTCACAGCGGGAAAAATTTATGAACAATAACTAGCTGCCGCTCCAAGCGTCAAGCTGATGTGATGAAAAAATATGCTCATTTTTAAGGTCTGGCTATAGCTATGGCTCACATCTATGACAATAGATAAGGGGGCCAACTGCCTTGAGCATATAAAAAACACGCAAAAACCCCCGACCATTTTTCAATGATCGGGGGTTTTAATTACCTATCTGGTGGAGCTGAAGAGAATTGAACTCTTGACCTCTTGAATGCCATTCAAGCGCTCTCCCAACTGAGCTACAGCCCCACGGCGAAAAGCAGAATGACCAAAAAGGGCCTAACTGTCAATACAATTTTGCAAATTTTTTTTCAGCGACCATTTTTTGCGGCATTTGCGCCGCTGTTTTTGCTATTTCGGCTCCGCAGCCAGCTTGGCCAGTTCCGCGCCAATGTTCTGCAGCGCGCCCTTGAGCACCTCGTCGCCCACGGCGTACGAAAAGCGGATACACTTGTCGTCGCCAAAGGCCGCGCCCGGCACAACGGCCACATGGGCCTTGTCGAGCAGCAGGGTGCACAGCTCGGTCGAGTTTTTCACGCTGCCGCCGTAGCATCTGGACACGTCCAAAAAAAGATAGAACGCGCCGTCGGGCTTGGGGCAGATGGCAAAGGGCCAGCCCTCAATGATCTTCATGGCCAGGTCGCGCCGCCGCACAAAGGCCTCGCGCATTTTGTCCACGCACTCCATGGAGCCGGTCAGGGCGGCAAGGCCCGCCTTTTGCGCGATGGAGCAGATGTTTGACGTGCTGTGCCCCTGCATGGCCGAGATCTTTTTGATCAGGGTGGGGTGCGCGGCCAAAAAGCCCACGCGCCAGCCCGTCATGGCGTAGCTTTTCGACAGTCCGTTGAGCACGGCCACCTGCTCGGGATACCTGGCAAACCAGCTGATGGCGCTGGTCATCTTGGCCGGGGCGAAAACAAGCTGGTCGTAAATTTCGTCAGAGAGCACAAACAGCCCGCGCGCGATGGCCCAATCCATAATGGCCGTAAACTCGGCCTCGGTGTAGACCGCGCCGGTGGGGTTGCTGGGCGAGTTAAGGATAAGCAGTTTGGTCTTGTCGGTGGTGTGCGCCTCAAGCATGGCGGGCGTCACTTTAAAGCCCTGCTCCGGCCCGGCCAGCACCGGCACGGGGGTTGCGCCGGTCAGCATGACCATGTCGGGGTAGCTGAGCCAGTATGGGGCAGGCACAAGAACCTCGTCGCCGGGGTTGAGCGTGGCCTGCATGAAATTATAGAGGCAGTGCTTGCCGCCCGCGCCGATGACAATGGATTCCATGGCGACCGGCACGCCGTAAGTTTTTTCAAAATACGCGCCCGCAGCCTTGCGTAGTTCGGGAATGCCCGGCACGGCGGTATAACGGCAAAAATTGTCGTCAATGGCCGCTTTGGCCGCATCGCAAACATGTTTGGGCGTCGGAAAGTCCGGCTCGCCCACGGCAAGACTGGTTACGGCAATGCCCTGGGCCTTGAGCTCAAGGGCGCGACTGTTGACACTGAGTGTCAGAGAAGGTTTGATGCTGCTCAGACGGTCTGAAATCTGCATGAGGGGGCTCCTTGGCGTATGCAACGCACCCGTAAACGGCAGGTGGACTCACAAACTGGCTGTTTTTAGCAGCTTCATACCGGGGTGTAAATGCGCTCTGACAGCAAACATGCGGGTTTTACCCCGCCCGCCGCAACCACGCCAGCCCCGCTGCTGCCCTTGCCGCCCTGCTGCATTACGGCGGCCTTTGTGCAGCGCCGCAAACGCTTCAGCGTGCTTTTGCAGCACGAGGGCGCAGACCTGTGGGTGCACAGCAACAATTCGGGCAGCATGCTTGGGCTGTGCCTGCCGGGCGCGCCTGTGCTCGCATCCCCGGCCAGCAACCCCGCCCGCAAGCTCAAATATACGCAGGAATGCGTGTGGCTGGCCCACCGGGCCGTGCCGCAATCCTCGCCTGCGGCCCGCGCTGGCGGCTTTTGGGTGGGGGTAAACACCAGTACGCCCAACCGCATGCTTGAGGCGGCCTTTCACGCTGGCCGTCTGCCCTTTGCGCAGGGCTACACCACACTTGCGCGCGAGGCCAAACGCGGCCAAAGCCGTCTGGACGGCCTGCTCACCGGCCCCGGCCTGCCGCCCCTGTGGGTCGAGTGCAAAAACGTCACCATGGTTGAGGACGATGCCGCGTGCTTTCCTGATGCGGCCAGCGAGCGCGGGCAAAAACACCTGCGCGAACTTATGGATGTTGTGGCCTGCGGCGAGCGGGCGGCCATGTTCTATCTGGTGCAGCGGCCCGACGGCGCGTGCTTTGCCCCGGCGGATTTTATCGACCCCGCCTACGCCGGTCTGTTTTATCAGGCACTGCAAGCCGGGGTGGAGATGTACCCCTTCCGCGCCCTGGTCAGCCCGGCGGGCATTGATCTGGGGGCGCTGCTGCCCGTGCGGCCCCAGCCGCCAGCGTTGCCCTGAGCGCAACAGGCCCATGCGCATTACGCACACTTCGCTCAATAATTTTATACTATAATTACAGTATTATATATTAATTGCGCACATTTTCGCACCCGCATGCGGGCGTGACTTTGCGGCAGCGGCAGGATGGCACAGCTCCACCCTGCCGCTGCCGTTTTTTGCCTGCTGCAACCAGACTTTCACCATAACCATAAGCTGGCCCAAAGCTGACCCAAATCAGGCCCGGGCCAAACCAAGTACAGGCCCAGTGCAGACCCAGAGCAACCCCAGTACAGACCCAGTACCGGCCATTGCAGACCCGGTGCAAACTGGCCTAACGCTGGCGCGGGCACAGCAAAAACCAGCGCGCGGACAAGGCCAGCTGCCGCACCGTAACTTGTTCAAAACAAATTCAAAAATAACATCTAGTTATTCAAGTTGCGCACAATAGCAACGTGCCCATTTTTTGTTTGCGCACAGTGGCGACAGTGCGCAGGCATCCCCGCCCTGACGGACGCAAGCATTGGCAAAACTCAACATACGCACACGCAGCATCAATGATTACTTTTTATTTTAAGAATGTTATCTTATTTATGCACATTGCGCCCAAGGCTTAGCGCACATGCACGCACACAAGTGACGCGGGCGCAAAAAAAGGCCGCCCAGTGGACGGCCTCAAATGACGACAGTCAGATATTTCAGGCGGCTACAGGCAGCCCTCCAGCTTCAACAGGGCTTTCTTTATGGGCAGCCCGCCGCCGTAGCCCACCATACTGCCGTCCGCGCCGACAACACGGTGACAGGGAATAAACACGGCAATAGGGTTGCGGTTGTTGGCCATGCCCACAGCGCGAAACCCCCTGGGGCTGTCGACGGCCTCGGCAATCTGCCGGTAGCTGCGGGTCTGACCGTAAGGGATCTGCAACAGGGCATCCCACACCTTGCGCTGAAAGGGCGTGCCTTCCGGAGCAAGGGGCAGGTCAAAACTTTCGCGCGTTCCTGCCAGATATTCTTCCAGTTGCTTGAAGGCCCGCTGCAAAAGTGGGGTCTGCTGCTCTACGGCGCCCTCCAGCGGTTCAAAGGGGGCCTTGGGCCCCAGATCAAGCCGCACGATGCTCTGCCCGCGCTCCACAATGCGCACCGTGCCTATCAGCGAAACCTCGCACGTCAGCGCATACGCGGGAGGGACCACATGCGGAGGTTCGGCCTTTTGTCTGCTGCTCATGCTTTCCCTTCCTTCTTTAAGGTCACGGGCTTCAACGCGTAGGCAAAAATCGCACCCACTACGGAAAGCGCCGCCAGAGACTGAAAGGTGGCGGCCATGCCGTAGTTGTCGGCGATCCAGCCGAGCAGGGGGGCCACCACGCCGCCAAGGCTTGTGGCCAGCCCAAGGGTAATGCCCGAGGCAAAGCCGATGTTTTTGGCCAGATACTGCTGGCCCAGCACCACCTGCGCGCTGAAGGGCGCGTACAGCACAAAGCCCAGCAGGGGCAGCAAGGCCCAGGCCGCGTAGAGGTTCTGGCTCAGGCTAAAGCCGGCCACCACCGGCGGCATGAGGGCAAACACCACGCGGATGACGGTGCGGTAGCCAAATTTGTCAGAAAGCATGCCGCCAAAAACGTTGCTGACAACCCCGCACACGCTAAAAAATGTCAGCGCAATCGCCCCCGTGGCCGTGGACTGCCCAAAGGCGCTCACCCAGTAGAGCGGAATAAACGTGTTAAAGCCCACAAAGGTGATGGAACGGGTCACGATGGAAACCGTCAGCTTTAAAAATTCGCGCCAGTTGTTTTCGGCGGGGGTTTCGCCCTCCGCTCCCAGGGCGGGCCCGGCTTTGCCTGCGGCAGCGGTCTTTTTGGTCGCCCCCATGCGGGCGATGGACCACACGAGCGTACCCGCCGTCATGACGGCCAGCACGGCAAAAATGGTTGTTCCCGGCAGGCCGAAGGCCCCAAGGCAGGCGGTAGCCAGCAGCGGCCCCAGCACAAAGCCCCCGTTGCCGCCAATGGAAAACAGGCTCATGCCCGTGCCCTTGTTCTGCCCCGAAACCGCGTTGGCAAAGCGCGCGCCTTCAGGGTGAAACAGCGCCGCGCCCACGCCGCTGAGACCGATGGCCGCAAAAATGCCCCAGTAGCCGGGCATCCAGCCAATGGCGGCGAGGCCGCAGCCAGCCAGCAGCACGCCCACGGGGATAAACCAGGGTTTGGAAAGCCGGTCTGAAAGCAGGCCGAACAGCGGCTGAATCATGGAAGACAGGCAGGCATAGGCAAACATGAGCCCGCCTGTGGCCTGATAACTCAGGTCGTATGCCGCCCGCAAAAACGGCAGTATGGCGGGCAGCGCCCCGCCGTTGATGTCGCACGACAAATGCCCCAACGACACGAGGAGTATTTTCTTTTTGTCCATTGCGGCACGCTACACCAATGTTTTGCCAAATCCAAGCCGCGCGCGGGGGTGCGCAACTGCGACTCTTCATTTTTTTGCCGCCTTGCGCTACGTTGCGCACATCGCAGCCTGCTGCGCACTTTTTTCAGGAACAGCCATGACGACATCCCCTTCCCATACGTTGCCCAAGGTGGCGCTTATCGCCACTGGCGGCACTATTGCGGGCGTGGCCCCCACGCCGCTTGAGCAGATCAGCTATCAGGCTGGCGTACTCACCGTCGACCGCATGCTTGAGACCCTGCCCGGCATCGAGGGCGTGGCCCGCATCGCCAGCGTGCAGTGCGGCAACCTGCCCAGTGAAAACATCACCCCCGAGCATTGGGCCCTGCTGGGCAGGCAGTGCGCGCAGGTGCTGCAAGACCCCGAAATCTGCGGCGTAGTGCTGACCCACGGCACAGATACGCTTGAAGAATCAGCCTTCTACCTGCACCTTACCCTTGCCAGCCAAAAGCCCGTTGTGCTCACCGGCTCCATGCGCCCGTCCACCTCGCTGAGCGCCGACGGCCCCATCAATATCCGCGATGCCGTGGCCGTGGCGGCCTGCCCCCAGGCGCAGGGACGCGGCGCGCTGCTGGTCATGAACAGCCGCGTGCTGTCGGCCCGCACGGCGGTTAAGGTTGCCACCCTTGATGTGGAGGCCTTTCGCGCGCTGGAATCGGGCTGCCTTGGCCGCGTTATCAACGGCGAGCCGCAGTTCTATTACGGCGGGGAGGAAACCCCCGCCCTCGCCGGTACGTTTGCCGGGCTGGCGGGCGTCAGCGATCTGCCGCGCGTGGATGTTGTTTACGGTTGCGCGGGCATGCCCGTTGATCTTGTGCGCTACTCCATGCAGCGCAGCGCGGGCATTGTGCTGGCAGGCATGGGCAACGGCTCCATGCCCGATGCCGTGCGTCACGAGCTGCGGCAGGCCATCGCCGGGGGCATACCCGTCATACGCTGCAGCCGCACCGGCTCCGGCCCGGTGACGCCCCTTGACGAATATGAGGGCTTTGTGCCCGGCGGCATGCTTTCGCCCGCCAAGGCCCGCGTGCTGCTCATGCTGGCCCTGGAGCAGCAAAAAGACTCCGAGTCCGCGCAGCGCATGCTTGCGGTGCGCGAGGTTTTTGCCCTTGGGGGCAAGCTGTAGGCTTGGCCGCCCTTTGGGCTTGCCTGCGGCGCAAAAAAACCGCAGTGTGGTTTTTATTTTTCTTTTTCACGTCCATGATCGCCATGGAATCAGGAGAGCTTCATGTCGTACCGCTTTATTCCCCAGCTCACCGATGAGGAAATCCACCGCAAGCAGCTTGAAGGCCTGCGCTACACCGTGCGCCAGGCCTGGAATTCGCCCCAGTACCGGGCAAAGCTGGAGGCCTGCGGCGTAAAGCCCGACGACATCACAAGCCTGGACGACCTGCGCCTCCTGCCCACCTGCGATGTGGAAGACCTGCGCGAAGGGTATCCCCTGCCCCTTTTGTGCGTGCCCCCGCGTGACGTGGCGCGCATCCACGCCTCCAGCGGCACCACCGGCAAGCGCAAAATTCTTGCCTACACCCAGCGCGACATTGATACGTTCAGCCTGCAGATTGCCCGCTGCTTCGAGCTGGCGGGTTTTACCCCCGAAGACCGTATGCAGCTGGCCGTGGGTTACGGTCTGTGGACCGCCGGGGCAGGGTTTCAGGCTGGCAGCGAAAGGCTCGGCATGCTGACCGTGCCAGTGGGCCCCGGCAACCTCGAGATGCACCTGCAGCTTTTGGAAGATCTGGGTTCCACCGGCTTTACGGCCACGGCCTCCATGGCCCTGCTGCTGGCCGAAGAAGTGGAACGCGCGGGCCTGCGCAACAAGATCAAGCTCAGGCGCATGGTCTGCGGTTCTGAAACCCGCAGCGAAAAAATGCGTCTGGCCATCGAGAGCAAACTGGGGCTTGAAGGCTGTTACGACATCGGCGGCATGACCGAAATGTACGGCCCCGGCACAGCCATAGACTGCGACGCCCACGAGGGCCTGCACTACTGGGCCGACCTCTTCATCATCGAGGTGCTCGACCCGGCCACCATGCAGCCCGTTGCCGAGGGCGAAGTGGGCGAAATGGTGGTCACCAGCCTGTGCAAGGAGGCTGTGCCCCTGCTGCGCTACCGCACCCACGACCTTTCGCGTCTGCTGCCGGGCAAGTGCTCGTGCGGGCTCGGCATGCCCCGGCATGACCGCATCCTTGGCCGCTCGGACGACATGATCATTTACCGCGGCGTCAACATTTACCCCGGCCAGATCATGGAAGTCATCGGCCAGTTTGCGGAGCTTGGCGGCGAATATCAGGTGGAGCTGACCCGCGACGAGCGCGCCCTCGACCATCTGGCCCTCACCGTTGAACGCGGTCAGAACCACGCCGCAGGCAACGACGAGGCCCTGGCCCGCGAGCTGGAACACCGGCTGCACAAGGCCATCATGGCCCGGGTTTCTGTCAGCGTGGCCGAGTACGCCAGCCTGCCGCGCACATTCAGCAAGTCCAAACGCGTCGTCGACAAGCGCTGACCATGAAACGCCATGCCAACCGCACCGGCAAGGGCCTGAGGGCCCACGTCAGCAGGCTGCGAGTCGCCGCAGCCCGCCTTGCTGGCATTGCTGGCATTGTTGCCCTTTGCCTTGCTGCGGCATGCCTGACGCCTGCCCTGGCGCGGGCCAACGAGCTGGCCAAGGTGGACAGCGCCGCATGGTGCGTCATCCACGCTCCGGGCCAGAAGCAGGCGTGCCTCAGGGCCGAAAGCGAATGCCGGGCCGCGCTGCCGGACATGCCCTCTGCGGGCGGCTGCCCTGACCGGCAGCTTGAGGCCTGCGTGGTCAGTCAGGGAGCCAACGGCTCGTTGTGCGCCATACTGTGCTGCTTTGACCCGGACAATCCGGCCTGCAGGTCTGCCATGGCCAGCATGCCCAACGTCATTGTCCTGCCCGACTCTTAGGGAAGGTCTGCCCCCAGCGGCCCCTCTCCCCAATTTAAACCGCACGTCATAAACACCTGTCCGCCCTGTCCGCTGGCGGACCCTCTGGTCGCGCACTTCTGGCCACCGACAATCGGCCCTTTCGGGTTGAGGACGCTCGCGATCCTCCTGAGCGCATAGACCTTTGTCTTCTTTTGGCATATCCTCAAACACAGGCGTTCTTCCGTTGTGCACGCCTGATAAACGCCGACACAGGAGCCTGCATGCCCCTTGCCGTCACACCTGCATCTCTTTTCTTTCTGGTCGGCTACGTAATGCTGGCCGGGGGATCGTTTGCGCTTGTGAAACCGGGCCTGGGGCTGCTGATCGTACCCGTGCCGCTTCTGGCTATCCCTCTGCATCTCTTTGCACGCCGCATTGGCGACTTTGCGGGCGTGGCGCATTCCCGCTGGCAAATGCGTACATTTGGGCTTTTTTTGCTGCTTTTTCTCGCCCTTGTGGCAATCTTTTTTGCGCTGGGCGCAAGCTGCACCGACGGCCCGGCCCTGGACCGGCTGGAAACCATCGGCAACGCCTACAATGCGGGCACGGTAAACCTGTACGCCTCGCTGGCCGGGCTGTGGGACATTGAAAAGTTGCGTCCCTTCACCCTGGGGGCTTCGGTATGGGCGGGTCTGGCGCTGTTGTGGCCCCTTAAACGGGCCATACAGGGCATGCTGGCTCTGGCCGGAGGCATCGCGCCCAAGGCCCTGACGCTCTCATGGCGCTGCTGCGCGCTGCTGGGGGCGCTTGCGGCACAGGGGGGCATGCTGGCGTGGCTGCTGGCGCGCCAGGGCTAGCGCAGCAGCGGCTATTCCCCTCCCCGCAACAAAACCGGGGCCGCAAAAAAGGCCGCGCAAGCCGGACGCGCTGTCCCGGCTCATGCGGCCCGTTTACAAAAAACGTGCAGCTGGCGGTTGCCGCTACTGCTTTTTGGGTTCCTTTGTCAGGTCGTCGCCGCTTTCACTCGCGTGGCGCACCAGAATGGCGCGGGCTCCCGCTATCTGGCCCAGGCCCTTGAGGTTGGTCTCAACCTTGTACCCTGCAGCCTTGAGTCTGGAGACCCACGAATCGTCTTCGGACCCGGCCATGTCGTTGTGGGCGTGGTCGCCCGCCACCAGCATAAGCGGTTCAATCACGACCTTTTTGACCTTGGCGTTTTTAAGCTCGGCCAGCAGGTCGTCCACGCTGCGCGCGCCCTCGACCGTAGCCATAAACACGCGCTTGTCCGCATCGTGGAACACGGCGCGCGTGCCTTCAAAGGTCAGATCGGCCCGGCCGTGGCTCTGTCCGTGCCCCATGAGCACCAGGGCCGCATCCTTGCCGCGCAGGGGCTTTACGTCGTCAGTGATGGCCCGGATAAGTTCCTGCGCGTCTTTTTGGGATTCCAGCATGGGTCTGCCGAGAAACACTGCGTCAAAACGTCCGGGGTTTTTCTGCAGGTCGATGAGCACGGCCCGCTCAAGCTCGCTGAACTCTTCGCCCGCCATGACATGCAGCGACTGCACACGCACGACCTTTACGCCGTCGCTGGCAAGCTGCGCCAGGCCGTCGCTGATGCCGCCCACAGGATGTCCCTGCGCGGCGATCTTTTTGCGGATGATCTGCGAGGTATAGGCCCACACCACCGGCTGGCCGGGAAAAGCCGCCTTAAATTCTTCGTCCACGGCCTTCATGGAAACGAGGGCTTCGGGCACGCTGGTGCCAAAGGCTACCAGCAGCACGCCAGCCTTGCCCTGAGGCACGGCGGCGGGGGCTTTGGCCGCAGGCTCGCCGGCGACGACGGCAACAGGCGCGCCCATTACGGCGCACAGCAGCAACAGGGGCAACAGGGTGCGGGTGAAAAAATGCAAAATGGAATGCGGCGCATTACGCAGCATGGCAACCTCCTCAATGGCGCGTTGGCAGGTTGAAGTGTATGAAATGCCGGTGGATATTCGGACTCGAGGGCCATGGGGGCCTGCACCCCGCGCCTAGACTTCGCCTTCGCCGCTTGCGCGACTGGCTTGTGCACTCCGCCCGTGGCGGAACAGTGAAGCTTCGTTCCCTCTTACCGCAGCGCGACTGTTTCCGATTTGCACGGAATTCCCCGCCGACTTTTTAAAAACACTGCATGCGCCCGCAAAAGTCAAGCGCTCCAAACCCTGCGGCCCCCGTCTGGCAGGGGCTGGCAGCCGACCCCTTCGGCGGACCCCGCCCAGCGCCGCTTCGGGGACCTGTCCAAATTCCGTTTTTTCGGCGACAATCGCCGATTTGGCGCTTCTTTTTTCTTGTTCTTTTGCTGAAATACTGATAATAAGTCACCTCCCTGTTATGGGGAAATTATGTTTGGAGGCTGGACATATGGCAGGTTTTGAAACCGGGCACGACACCGAAATTAATTTCGAAAGCGCCCTTGAAAACTACCTCAATCCCGATTTCGGCGATCTTGAGGAAGGCTCTATCACGAAGGGCGAAATCGTCCGCGTGGATGACGACAATGTGCTTGTAGACGTGAATTTCAAGTCCGAAGGGCAGATTCCCGCGGCCGAATTCCGCGACCCCGCCGGCAACATTTGCGTCAAAGTTGGCGATCGTGTTGACGTTTATGTCGTTCGCAAGAACGAAAACGACGGCACCATCACCCTTTCTTTCGAGAAAGCCAAGCGCATGCAGGTGTTCGACCAGCTCGAAGACGTGCAGGAAAACAACCGGGTCATCAAGGGCCACATTGTCCGCCGCATCAAGGGTGGCTACACCGTGGACATCGGCGGTGTGGAAGCATTTTTGCCCGGTTCGCATGTGGATTTGCGCCCCGTGCCGGATATGGATGCCCTGGTCAACCAGGAATTCGAATTCCGCGTGCTCAAGATCAACCGCCGCCGCAGCAACGTCATCGTTTCTCGCCGCGTGCTGCTTGAAGAGGAGCGCGATTCAAAGCGTCAGGATCTGCTGCGCACCCTTGAAGAAAACCAGATTGTTACCGGTAAGGCCAAAAACATCACCGAGTACGGCGTGTTTGTTGACCTTGGCGGCCTCGACGGCCTGCTGCACATCACCGACATGAGCTGGAAGCGCATTCGCCACCCCAAGGAAATGATCACCATCGGTCAGGAACTGACCCTGAAGGTGCTCTCCTTCGACCGCGACAACAACAAGGTCTCCCTGGGCCTCAAGCAGCTTGTGCCTGATCCGTGGCAGGATATTTCCGCCCGCTTCCCCGAGGGCGCCAAGTGCAGCGGCAAGGTCACCAACCTTGTCGACTACGGCGCGTTTGTGGAACTGGAACCCGGCGTTGAAGGTCTGGTGCACATTTCTGAAATGTCCTGGACCCGCAAGCTGCGTCATCCTTCCCAGATGGTTCACACCGGCGACGAAGTCGACGTGGTCATCCTGGGCGTGGACGGCGACAAAAAGCGCATCAGCCTCGGCATGAAGCAGGTTCGTCCCAACCCCTGGGAACTGGTTGCTGAAAAGTACCCCGAAGGCACCATCCTTGAAGGCGTCATCAAGAACATCACCGAATTCGGCATGTTCATCGGCATCGAGGACGGCATCGACGGTCTTATCCATGTTTCCGACATTTCCTGGACCAAGAAGGTGCGTCACCCCAACGAACTGTACAAGGTGGGCGACACCGTGCAGGCCAAGGTGCTGACCGTGGATCAGGAAAACGAAAAGTTCACCCTCGGCGTCAAGCAGCTGGTGGACGATCCGTGGGGCCACGTGCCCAACACCTACCCCGTGGGTTGCACCATCAAGGGCACCGTGACCAATATCACCGACTTCGGCCTCTTTGTTGAAGTGGAAGAAGGCATTGAAGGTCTGGTGCACGTGTCCGAACTTTCCAGCAAGAAAGTGAAGACCCCCGCCGAGATCTACAAGGAAGGCCAGGAAATCCAGGCCAAGGTCATCCACGTCAGCGCTGAAGAGCGCCGTCTGGGCCTGTCCATCAAGCAGATCAAGGACGAGGAAGAACGCCGCAAGCCCAAGGAATTCCATTCCGGCCCGCAAGAAGCCGGTCAGAGCCTGGGCGATCTGCTCAAGCAGAAGTTTGAAGAAAGCGAAAACAACTAGTCTGTTTTTGCTTCAGGATACAAAAGGGCGCTCCCGCAAGGGAGCGCCCTTTTTCGTTGCCGGATCGACAGACTCCGTTGCGTTCGCCTGCGCCGACGGCGAGACGCGCAATCTGCAAACAGCGGGCGCGGACAGACAGCGCTGGCTGCAGCCATGACGCGGCAAACGATATACGAACAAAGAACGGCGCAAGCCATGCGGCGGCAGGGACAACTTCAAGGCAAACGTCACACTGCACGGCCCCATTGTCGGTCTGGCACTTACATTCTAAACTTATTGCCAAGTATATACCCCCGTACTGCAGAGCGGAGCTGCCATGGGCATTTGTCAGACAGCTCAGCTCCTCTATTTTATTATACGCTTTGCGGCGCACCACTACGCAACTGCAGTAGCTAAAATGTTGCGCTATTTTTGACTGTCAGGACAAAAAAGAATACCATTAAAAAGTCATTAGGACACGGGTCAGCCACACTATAAATGCGGCTGACCGTTCTTTCTGCCCCAACCCCACGCGCCATGCGGAAGCAGTCATGCAAAAAGTTCTTATCGTTGAAGACAGCCGAACAACCGCGCGTTTCATGGCGCACAATCTCAAGGAACAACTGGGGCTTGCACACGACTGCGCCGAAAACCGCAAGACCGCGCTTACCCTGCTGGATACAGACGCCTCACAGTATTTTCTTGCCCTGTGCGACCTCAATCTGCCTGACGCCCCCAATGGCGAAATAGTGTCCGAGATCCTTGCTCGTAATATCCCCGTGGTCGTAGTCAGCGCCAATTTTGACGAGGATATCTACAAGCGTCTTATGTTGCAGGGAGTTACCGACTATATTGTCAAACGCACCCCCGACGACATGATGTACCTCATGCGCGTGGTGCGCCGCCTGCGCGCCAACAGCGGCGTTGAGGCGTTGATCGTGGACGACTCAAACCTTTGGTGCATGCAGGTTTCCGAGCTCCTGAAGCGGCAGCGCATCATGGCCTATACCGCAAACAACGGGATCCAGGCCATGAGGCTGCTCAGGGAGCATCCGGGCATACGCATTGTGCTGGCCGACCACTACATGCCCGGCATGGACGGCATTGAGCTGACCGCCGCCATCCGCAAAACCCACACCATGGACGAGCTGTCCATCATCGTCATTTCCGTGGGTACGGACGCGGGGGCGCGCTTTCTCCGCTCCGGTGCCAACGACTACGTGTTCAAGACCTCCTCGTTTGAAGAGCTGCTTTGCCGCATCTCCATGAACCTCGACATTCAGGACCTTATCCGCAACAACCGCGCCCTGGCCGAGCGCGACGCCCTCACCAACCTGCTTGTGCGCCGCCAGTTTTTTACCGTGGCGCAAGAGGCCGTAGCCGAGGCCAGAAAAAAACGCACGCCCCTGTGCGCGGCCATGATCGACGTGGATTACTTCAAGCAGGTCAATGACCGCTATGGGCACCTGGCGGGCGACATTGCCCTGCGCCAGCTTGGGGCCATGCTGCGCGAGGAGTTTCCCGCGCCCTACATATGCGGCCGCTACGGCGGCGAAGAATTTTGCGTGGTTGCCCCCGGCATGGATAAAAAGGATTTTGCCCACAAACTTGAGAACTTTCGTACCACGGTGAGCTCAAAACCCGTACAGATCGGTGCGCTCAGCATTGTTATTTCCGTCTCTATCGGCATGGCCGAGCTCAGGGCCAACGACCTTGAAACGCTCATCAGCGCAGCGGACGCCCAGCTGTACACGGCCAAACGCGAAGGACGCGACCGCTTTGTCTGGCAGCCGTAGCCGAGTGCATTACGGACAACCGTCAAAAATATTTTCTGCGTAAAGGATCACCCATGCACTGCCAGAACCTTCTATTTGACCCGGCCCGCATTCCGTCCCCCTGCTTTGTGCTGGATGAATCCCAGTTGCTGGCCAACGCCGCAGTTCTCAACACGGTGCAGGAACGCACAGGGGCAAAAATCCTGCTTGCGCTCAAGGGCTACGCCGCCTGGGCCACGTTTCCGCTGCTTTCGCGCGTCAAGGGGCACGGCCCCCTGTGGGGAGCCTGCGCAAGTTCTGTGGACGAGGCGCGTCTGGCGCGTGAAGACTTTGGCGGCGAGGTGCACGCTTTCGCCGCAGCCTGGAACCGGCGCGAGATGGCCGAGCTGCTCACCCTGGTGGACCACATCGTGTTCAACTCCTTTGCCCAGTGGCGCGAGTTTGCCCCGGCCGTGGCCATGCAGAACAAGAGCCGCTGCCCAGACCGCCAGATACAGTGCGGTCTGCGCATCAATCCCGAGCACTCCGAGGGCGCAACGGCCATATACAATCCCTGCGCGCCCGGTTCGCGTCTGGGCATACGCCCCCGGCACTTTGAATCCGACGCGCTGGAGGGCATCTCTGGGCTGCATTTCCATACCCTGTGCGAGCAGGGGGCCGATGCGCTGGAGCGGACGCTGACCGCCGTTGAACGTCATTTTGGCCAATGGCTGCCCCAATGCCGCTGGATAAACATGGGCGGCGGACACCACATTACCAAGCCGGGTTACGACCTGGACCTGCTCTGCCGCTGCCTGACCGGCTGGCGCGACCGCTACGGAGCGCAAATATACCTTGAGCCCGGCGAAGCCGTTGCCCTTGACGCGGGCTGGCTTGTGGCCACGGTGCTTGACGTGGTGCAGGCCGACGTGCCTGTGGCCATCCTTGACATCGGCGTGCCCTGCCACATGCCCGATGTGATCGAAATGCCCTACCGCCCCCGCGTGCGTTATGAATCGGACGGCGTGGCCGAGCTGGCGGGCGAGGCGGGCGAAAGGCCCTGGACCTGCCGCCTGGCGGGCAAGTCGTGCCTGGCGGGCGACGTGGCGGGCGAATACTCGTTTGACGCGCCGCTTGTGCCGGGTCAGAGGCTGGTTTTTGAAGACATGGCCATTTACAGCATGGTCAAAACTACCACCTTCAACGGCTTGCGGCTGCCCTCCATCGGCATTTGCGAGGCAGACGCGGCGGGCGCAAGCCGCTTTCGCATGATACGCGAATTTGGCTACGAGGAGTTCAGGTCGCGGCTTTCGTAGTACACCGCTCACGGCGGATACACGCAGAAAGGCCCGAAGCAATGTGCTCCGGGCCTTTCATTTGTACTTCCCTGTGGGGGGAGGACAGTGGAAAATCTTTCTCAAGCGGCCATTGCCGCCTTAAGGAAATTACACTCCTTTAACGTGGCAATGTCAAAACAATCGTTTTAATACTTACGAGGCCGGCGTCTGCGGCGCGGGAAGCGGGGAACCCTCGCGTGACTGGGCGGCTCCGTTGCTCACGGGCTTGGCGCGCTCCTGCTCTGGCTGGGCCGTAGCGCCGGGCAGAGCTGCCTGCCCGCCCATGTCCGCAGCTGGGGAGTCATTCAGCTGCCAGGGGGTGCTGCTGCGGGCCAGGGGGATCTCGCTGGATCCGGCGGGGAAACTGTGCGGGGGCAGCTCTTCCGACTGGTGCACGCCCTCAACCTGATGCCTGGCAACCATGGAAGGCTCATCGGTTCCGGGCGCGCCGCGCTTGATGCGGGTCATGAGCAGTCCCGGTTCGGGATCCATAAGCCCTGCTAGGTAGTCGCTTACCGTCACAAAACGCTGGCAACCGCCGGCCCGCAGGTCGCGGATGATGCGCGGCAGGTCGTCGACCGTGCGCTTGTGCGAATCGTGAAACAGAAAGATGCCGCGCAGGGTTCCCGGCGCATAGACCGTGCCGCGATTGTTGCGCAGGGTGGCGTAGTTATCCGGCAGGCGCTGCCAGTCGCGGCTGTCCATTGACCACAGTATCACGGTCAGGCCCAGACCCTCGGCGATTTTTTCAGTACTGGCGTCGTACGAGCCGTAGGGCGGACGTATAAAGGTAGGGGTGGCCCCCAGATTGCGCAAAATGGTATCGGTGCGGCGCAGCTCGTCTTCTTTGCGGGCAGGGCTGACGACGCGCAGGTTGGGATGCGAGTAGGAGTGGTTGCCCACCTCATGTCCCTCGGCAATGACGCGTCGTACAATGTCAGGATGGCGCTCGGCCTGGTTGCCCAGCATGAAGAACGTGGCGGGTATGCCGTATTCTTCAAGCATGTCCAGCAGGTGCGGCGTGTTTATCGAAGGGCCGTCGTCAAAGGTGAGGGCGCACAGATTTTCGCGCATGGGTTGATCCATGATGACATTGCCGTCCACCACGCGCGCCTGTGCTGGCAGTGCAGCAACGCCGACAGCAAGGCAAAAAGCCGCAAGCCATATCCGCCTGAAAAAAACTCTCATTTTCTAGTGCCTCAGCATCGAATTGCCCAGAACAGAAAACCGCCTCCCCCGGCGGCGCATCCACGGCTGCCCTATCGCGCCGCAAGCGCGAAAACAGCGGAATTCAGCGATCTGCACTGTGCTACAGGAGGTCTAGCACTCCCAAAGAGGCTCCGCAACAACACCATTGCGCCATTTTTTGGACACCTTTTCGCTTTTCTTTTAAAATCGGATGGTTAAAGAGCCGAGTTATGTAAAAATTTTTTTACTTCAAAAATTTCGCTTGACTCTGGGGGGGTGTTTGCGTAGAACTCGAATTCGCCGGGAGGGCAGTTAGCTCAGCTGGTAGAGCACCGCCTTCACACGGCGGGGGCCACAGGTTCAAGTCCTGTACTGCCCACCATCCCCAAAAACGGAGCGGTAGTTAAGTCGGTTATAACGCCGGCCTGTCACGCCGGAGGCCGAGGGTTCGAGTCCCTTCCGCTCCGCCAGAAGTCACCGGGAGGTCAGATCACTGACCTCCCGTTTCTTCATTTTATAGCCCCCGCACAATTTTCAGGGCCGCCCGCAACTGCGGGCGGCCCTGTTGGTTTTCAAGACCGTATCCTGCCAGCCCCTGCCAGGCTATGGAGCGGCCGTATGCAGCATTCAACAATGCGACTTCGTTTGCCCGGCTCTATGCATCTGCACTTTTTTTGCCGTACTCTTCGGCGTAGGCGGCCAGAATTTCAGCGATCATCCGCCCAAACCTGGGCTGCAATTCCTGACAGCGGGGGGTATTTTTTAACGCAACTCCGCTCCTTTCGCTGCGGATCAGGCCAGCCTCGCGCAGTATCCTGAAATGCTGCGAGAGAGTAGACTTGGGTATGGCCCTGTCTGGCATGTTTAAAAAGTCAGAGCACATCTTTGGCGAATTTGAGCGTATGATTTCCTTGAGTATCTGCACACGCACAGGGTCAGACAACGCGTGCAGTATGCCCTCGACCGTAACATTTTCCACGGCCGGATGGTGCAGGGTTTTCATCATTTTTTCCTTACATGCGGCAGAAGGGCCGCGCTGTGTACGTCGCGCGCTTGCATCATGTATTGACAGACGCCCCAATAGTTCATAAGAACGGAACTAACGAACTTAAGACCACCCCAAGCTCCCGCTTCTGCCCGGCACATAGCATATACTGGGCACACCCGGCCTACAAGCGGACAAACCGCCTGCAGACCGCAACCTTCCCGCAACAAAACGGAGACCATATGAACAGGCGTCAGTTTCTTCAGCAAGCCGCTGTCGCATCCATCGTTCTGCCGGGCACTGCGCTGCAGCCGCAGCCTGCCCATGCCGCCACGCCGACAGCCGACCGCCCTGGCAGGCAGGCAGGGTACTACTGGCTGCAGCTGGGCAACGTACAGGTGGCGGCAGTGTCCGACGGTACGTTGCGCAGCAGCGCCAGGTTGCTCAGCGAGCATCAGGACAAGGTCGCGGATGCCCTTAAAAATGCCTACGTAACCTCGCCCCGATCTACCTCGGTCAATGCTTTTCTTATTCTTGCCAGCGACCGCCGCATCCTTGTAGACGCGGGATCGGGAAAACTGCTCGGCCCCTCGGTCAACAAAATCGTGCGCAGCCTGCAAAACGGCGGGTTTGGACCTGCCGACATTACGGATATTCTGCTCACGCACATCCACGGCGATCACTCGGGCGGGCTCACGGTGGAGGGCAAAAGGATTTTCCCCGCCGCCACTGTACATGTAAACCGCGTCGAGGCCGACTTTTGGCTGAGCCAGGCAAACATGGACAATTCACCAGAATATTTCAGGCCCATGTTTGTAAAAGGGCGGGAATCGCTGGCCCCCTACCTCAGCGCGGCCAAGCTCTCCACGTTTGAGGCGGGGCAGACGGTACTGCCCGGCATAACGGCCGTTGCGGCTCCGGGCCACACCCCCGGGCACACCTGCTATATGCTTGAGAGCCAGGGAGAAAAGCTGCTGTTCTGGGGCGACACCGTACATGTGGCGGAGGCCCAGTTTCCCCTGCCCGACACCGCCATCGAGTATGACCTTGACCCGCAGGCGGCCATCAGCCAGCGGCAGAAGCTTTTTGCTCAGGCTGCCGAAAAGGGACACCTTGTGGCCGGGGCGCACATCTCCTTTCCCGGCATCGGTCACGTGGGCAAGGCTGCTCAGGGCTACCAGTGGTTTCCCATCCCCTACGTCAACGATGCCGTGGATCAGTAACGCGGCTGGAGCACTGTCAAAATTGCCGCGCAGCTCAATTATCGGGCATCTTTAACAACGCAAACTTGTTAAAAAAATTAATAATGGCCGCAAAATTGCATCCACACTTGCAGGTTAGCAGCGCTCACAAGCGCACAGAAAGCAAGCGAGGATAGCATGACACCGATCATCTGGTTACTGGGACTCTCCGGCAGTGGAAAAACCACCCTTGGCTCACTGCTGCGCCTGTACCTTGATGGACAGGGCATTGATGCCGAATTCATTGACGCCGACAACTTTTGCCGCAGCAGAGGCCTGAGCACGGAAACCCCCCAGCAGCGCGTGCGCAATACAGATACCTTGCGCGACTACGCCCTGAGCCTGCAGGCCAGTGGAAAAACATGCGTGGTGGCAGCCGCCACTCCCTACGAGGGCATGAGGCAGGCCAACAGGGCGCTGCTGCCCAACTACCGCGAGGTATGGGTGCGCTGCTCGCTGCAAACCCTGGTGCAGCGCGATACCAAGGGTCTGTATGCCAAGGCCGAACGCGGCGACCTGCAGGCGCTTGATTCTGTTTTTGACGCCTTTGACGAACCCCGCTGCCCGCACGCCATCATTGAAACCGACGTGTATTCACTGGTGGAATGTTACGAACAGCTGCGCGACCTCGCGCTTGACTCCCTCATGACCGAACGGGACTGGCATGAAGAGGCGAGCCGCATGCTGCCCCAGACCGCAAGGGGAATATTTTCCAATGCCGCCATAGCCCTTTAACGGGGCGCACCTGACAACCTGCATAAGCCAGGTTCGGCGAAAGATGCCGCGCAGCACATGCCCGAGGGCGCACGCTGTGCGGCATCCTACATTGCGGGGGTCGGCCCGCGCCCAGGCAGCGAGCCGCCGGGCCTGAACGCCCCTACCGTCCCGAAGTTCCAGAAAACTGCTGCGAAATAAACGTGGCGTAATCGTCCGTCATGCCCGAAACAAAATCCAGCACCCGCAGATAGGCCATATACAGTCCGTCTTCCCTGCCCGGAGCGCTGGCCCCCATGAGGGTCAGGGCGCGGGTTTCCTGATAACTCATGCCGTTGCCCTTGGTGTAGTTGAAGCAGGCGGGTATAAACACGTCCAGCAGGCGCCGGTAGAGCGTATAGGTGCCGATCTCCAGCGCAGTCTTTTGCGGATTGTTCATGATCTTGCTGTTAAAGACCCTGCCCGCCTCGCGCATAAACCCGGCCACGTCCTCGCGGGCGTGGTTCAGCAGGCTGCCCTCAAGGCGGCCCTCCATGATGGCCTCGTAATTATCCATAAATGTCTGGGTAAGGGACGGAATCATGCGTCCCATGGCCGTGGTGCGCAGCATGCTGGTACGCCTGCGGTCAGAATCCATGGAATCAAGGCGCGGATCGTCAAGGCACTCGGCATCCAGCAGGGGGGCCATGGCCTCCTTGAAGTCGGCATAGGAGATGATGCGCAGCTCGCGGGCGTCTTCCATGTCGATGATGCGGTAGCAGATGTCGTCCGCCGCCTCCAGCAGGTATGAGAGCGGATGCCTGCGGTATTCTGCGCCGCTGGCAAGGCCCATGGCTGTAAATATCTCGGCAAAAAGCGCCCTCTCCGCCGTATAAAAATTGAATTTGACCTTGCCCCGGCTCTCTCCCTGCGCCGCGTACGCGGAGCGCGGATACTTTACCAGTGCGGCGATAACAGGGAAGGTCAGCCGGAACCCGCCGCGATCCTTGTTGTTTTCAAGAGCGTTGATAACGCGAAACCCCTGGGCGTTGCCGTCAAATGCCGTAAAATCAGCCCATTCCGCTGGCTCCAGGTCTTTGAAATACTGTTCCTTGTTTCCGGAATCCTTGAACCAGTCGCGTATGGCCTCCTCGCCAGCATGACCAAAGGGCGGGTTGCCAATATCATGTGCCAGGCAGGAGGCCTGGATAACCTGTCCAAGGTGATCGGGCGTATAGTCTGCCGGCAGGTCGCCGCGCCGCCGCAGGGCCGCGCCTACGCCAAGCCCCAGCGACCGGCCCACGCAGCTTACCTCAAGCGAATGGGTAAGTCGGTTGTGGATATGGTCGTTGCGCACCAGCGGGTGAACCTGCGTTTTTCGCGCCAACCTGCGAAAAGAACTGGAAAAAATTATCCGGTCGTAATCCGCCAAGAAAGGATTGCGCCCGTCCACCAGCGGGTCAAGCCTGATCTCGCCGCTGGTTTTACGGTTGGGGGCCAGCAGCAATGCCCACTGCTCCATGAATGTGCTCATAACGCCTCCTCTTCTGCATGTACGGCATGCGCGGCACGCCCGCAAGCGCGGACGACGGACGCTTTTCTTTTACAGCTTGCCTTGCTAGTCTTTATGGACGTTTTTTACAGACCTTTCCCCCAGACAGGGGAAAACAAACCGAGCAGCAAGGCCAGGCCATGACGAACTCGCTTTTTGACGCGTCCCTCTCCGCCCATCTTGAGCTTTTCAGCATACTGCAGCGCCTGCGCCCAGCGGTGGAAGCCGCAGCCGCGCGGATCAACGCCGCCCTCGGGGCAGGCGGCAAGGTGCTTATTGCCGGCAACGGCGGCTCGGCGGCCGACGCTCAGCATTTTGCCGCCGAACTTGTGGGACGCTTTCAGTGCAACCGCAAGGCGCTGGCCTGCGTGGCCCTGACCACGGACACGTCCAACCTTACGGCCATCGGCAACGACTACGGCTTCAACGATGTATTTTCACGTCAGGTCGAGGCTCTTGCCCGCCCCGGAGACGTATTTGTGGGCATTTCGACCTCCGGCAATTCGGGCAACATCATTGCGGCCGTCAACGAGGCCCGCGCGCAGGGCATAGCCTCCATCGCCCTGCTGGGGCGCGACGGCGGCAAGCTTGAAGCCCTGGCCGACATGGCCGTTACAGTACCGCACGACGTCACGGCCCGCATCCAGGAAGCCCATATTTTCATTCTGCACCACTGGGCGGACGTGCTTGAACGCGCAGTGGCGCAAGGCAAGGCCTGAAGCCGCCCGCCCACGGCAATTGCAGCCCCTTCCGCCAATCACCACGCCGGGGCCGACGCCCTGGCTCAAAGCCCGTAACGAGGTTAGCCATGGATCAGCAAAACGTCGCCCAGTTCCTTGTTTCGTGCCTCAGGGCCGAGGGCGTTAAATACGTCTTTGGCATTCCCGGCGAGGAAAACATCAAATTTGTACGGGCCGTGGAGGCCTCGGGCGACATCCGCTTTATTTTGGCGCGACACGAGCAGGGCGCGTCCTTTATGGCCGATATTTATGGCCGCCTGACGGGCAAGGCGGGCGTGTGCACCGCCACGCTTGGGCCGGGGGCCATCAACCTGCTGCTGGGCGCGGCCGACGCCCAGACCAACTCCAGCCCGCTGGTGGCCATCTCGGCCCAGGTGGGGCTAAAGCGCATTTACAAGGAATCGCACCAGATCATCGACCTCGTGGGTATGTTCAAGCCCGTTACCAAGTGGGCCGACACGGTGCTGACGCCTCAGGCCGTGCCCGAAATGGTGCGCAACGCCTTTCAGGTCGCGCAGGAGGAGCGCCCCGGCGCTACCTATCTTGCCATACCTGAAGATGTGGAAGCGGCCCCCATGCCCGATGCCGCCCCCCTCAAAGCCATGGTCTGCGCCAAGGCCATTCCCTCGCCCGCCGCTGTGGCTGAGGCCGCAGCAGTTTTGCGCAGCGCCCGCAAGCCCGTGATCATGGCAGGGCACGGCGTCGCCCGCACTGGCAATGCCGCAGTGCTGGCCGCCTTTTCCGAGCGCTACAACATCCCCGTGGCCACAACATTTATGGGCAAGGGCGTCGTCAGCGACCGCAGCCCCCAGTCGCTTGGGGTTATCGGTTTTATGCGGCACGATTACGAAAACTGCGCCTTTGACCAGGCAGACGTGATCCTCTCCATCGGCTACGAGCTGCAGGAATTCACGCCCATGCGCATTAACCCGCGCTCCGACAAGCGCATCATCCACATCAACACCTTTATGCCTGATGTGGACGCCCACTATAACCCCGAAGTGAGCATCATGGCCGATGTGGGTCTTGCCCTTGCGGCGCTTGCCAAGGCGCTGGGGGCCGAGCCGCTGCTCTCCGCCGGGCGCGGGGCCAGAATACGCGAACTGGTGGAGGCCGAACTGGCCAAGGGACGGCAGAGCGACGCGTTTCCCCTCAAGCCGCAGCGCATCGTCAACGACATACGCGAGGCCATGGGCGATGAGGATATCGTGCTGGCCGACACCGGGGCCATCAAGATGTGGATGGCCCGCCTGTACCCCACCTACGCTCCATTGACCTGCATTGTTTCCAACGGCCTTTCCACCATGGCTTTTTCGCTGCCTGGGGCCATCGGCGCGCATCTGGCCCACCCCGACCGCAAGGTGCTGGCCGTCATGGGCGACGGCAGCTTCCTTATGAATTCGCAAGAAATGGAAACCGCCGTGCGCGAAAATATTCCGCTCAAAATCCTGATCTGGGTGGACGACAGCTACGGCCTTATCAAGTGGAAAATGGACATGGATTCTGGCTCGCACGACTGCGTCGATTTTGGCAACCCCGACTTTGTGGCCTACGCCGAAAGTTTTGGGGCCAAAGGCTACAGCGTAAAAAGTGCGGCGGAGCTTTTGCCGACCCTGCGGCAGGCCCTGAACGAACCGGGCGTGTCGCTGGTGGCCTGCCCGGTGGACTACAGCGAGAACATGGCCCTGATTAACAGCCTTGGGGAGTTGACGCCTGCGCTTTGCGCGCTGGACGAGTTGTAAGCAGCACCTCCCCCACCCCGATCCGCGCGTTTCGGGCAGGCCTTCTCCTTAGGGAGCAAGCGCCTGCCCGTTTCTGTCATTGCAGTCTGGCTACTCGCCAATGCCCTCGTACAGGGCGGAAGACAAATACCGCTCGCCCGCATCGGGCAGAATAACCACAATGGTCTTGCCCTCGAACTCCGGCAGCACGGAAAGCCGCGCAGCTGCCGCCGCCGCCGCGCCGGATGAAATACCGGCAAGGATGCCCTCCTCGCGGGCAAGGCGACGGGCAAACTCGATAGCCTCGTCGTTGCCAACGGCTTCCACGCGATCCAGCAGCCCCACCTCAAGGGTCTCGGGGATAAACCCCGCGCCGATGCCCTGAATCTTGTGCGGCCCCGGCTGCAGGGGCTTGCCCGCAAGGTGCTGGCTTATCACCGGGCTTGATGCCGGCTCCACCGCCACCGAAACAATATCCTTGCCCCGTGTGCGTTTGAGATAACGCGAAATACCCGTAATGGTGCCGCCAGTGCCCACTCCCGCCACGATGGCGTCGACCTGACCGTCTGTATCGTTCCAGATTTCCGGGCCTGTTGTGGCCTCATGTATGGCGGGGTTGGCCGGGTTTTTGAATTGCTGGGGCATAAAATACGCACCGGGATTGGATGCGGCCAGCTCCTCGGCCTTCTTAATAGCGCCGGGCATACCCTCGGCGCCCGGGGTGAGCACAAGCTTTGCTCCCAGCATGGCTACCACCCGGCGGCGTTCCAGGCTCATGGTTTCGGGCATGGTAAGGGTGAGCTCATAGCCCTTGGCAGCCGCCACATAGGCCAGGGCAATGCCGGTGTTGCCGCTGGTGGGCTCCACAATGCCCACGCCGGGGCGCAACAGGCCGCGACGTTCCGCATCGTCTATCATGGCCGCGCCGATGCGGCACTTTACGGAATAGGAAGGATTGCGCCCCTCAATCTTGGCAAGCACCGTAGCCTTGGGGCCGACCACGCGATTGAGGCGCACCAGGGGAGTGTTGCCAATGGACTGTGGATTATTCTGATAAATTCTGGACATCTGCTTACTCCTTGCCCGCCTTGGCGATGCTTTGTGCAATTCCAGATTATATGGTTCAGCCGTATCTGGCAGAGGCCTTGTTCTTGGCCCGGCAATAACATTACTAATTCGACTGACAAAGTGATAATAATGGCGCGCCCAAAAGGCAAGATGTTGGCGCAAAAAAATTATGGTTTGGCATCAAGGTCTGACGGCCAGCGCCTGCAGGCCGCATCAAATGATAAAATCGGGAATATTCGCGGCCTGGGCGTCAAGCAGATCCTGCAGCGTGGTGCTGCCGTACACGCCTTCCAGAGCCTGCCGTGCACGTTGCCACAGCGGCATAAATACGCAGTCCGGTCCCAGCGTGCACTTGCGGATAGGGCTTTCGCCCTCGCAGTCAAACGGATGCACCGGGCCATCAAGAAACCGGATAATGTCCAGGGTGGTCACCTGCCCGGCGGGACGCGCCAGCACGAACCCCCCGGCCTTGCCGCGCCTGCTTTCCACAAACCCGCCGCGCCGCAGCTGATTGAGGATATTCTCGAGAAAGCGCGGCGGTATGGCCTGAGCCTCGGCTATTTCCTGAATACGCGTCGGGCCGTTGCCCGCCCGGCGGGCCAGTTCAAACAGGGCGCGCAGACCATACTGACACTTGAGTGAAACGCTCATGGGCAAATCCTTGCGACAGGCAAAAAAGTAGCGGCGGCACAGGCCGTGCCGCCGCAAAAAAAACTGCACTCAGTTGAAGCTGACGGTTTCGCCGGGGTGCATCTCAACACAGTGGCAGGGCAGCTGCAGCCGCTCCAGCTCCGCCTTAAAGCCAGCCGTGCTCTGGGCCAGCAAGGGGAACGTGCCCCAGTGCATGGGCACAACCGCCTTGCAACGCAGCAGCTTGCAGGCAAGGGCCGCCTGACGCGCGTCCATGGTAAACACCCCGCCCACCGGCAGCAGAGCCACGTCGATGCCGTACAGCTGCCCCCAAAGCTCCATACCGCTGAAAATGCCTGTATCTCCGGCGTGATATACTGTGAATCCGTCGGGCATCCGCACGATGTACCCCGCCGGAGCGCCGGACTCGCTAGAATGGTAAGCCTGGGTCATGGTGATGCTCACGCCCTTGACCGTCACCGTGCCCCCGATATTGAACCCGATGCCGTTAATAATCTGCGCCTGCGGCACGCCTGCCTCGGCAAGTTTGCCCGCAGTGCCCACAATGGCCCCCAACTGCGCGCCAGTACGCTGGCACAGGGCTACGGCGTCGCCCACGTGGTCGGAGTGGTCGTGAGTTACCAGCACAATGTCCGCGTTATCCGCAGCCGATGGGTCAACGCCTGCTGCCGGAGCAAAAAACGGGTCAATAACTACCTGCACGTCAGGCGCGCCGATCTTGAATGCCGAGTGTCCGAACCAGGTTATGTCGCTCATGCTGCCTCCAACATAAGGCTTGGATGGTGTGGAAAAATACGAGTCTGATGGGGGGGACGTGGAGAAAAGGGCCCCGCCTAGGCATCTGGCGCTGTCTGCCCTGTCCAGCGGGCAATGTCGTGCGCAAGCCCCACCTGATCAAGGATACGGCCGCAGAACTGCTCCAGCATGGCCTCAAGGCTCAAGGGCCTGAGATAAAAACCCGGAGAAAACGGCATGACCACCGCGCCAGCCTCGCGCAGGGTCAGCATATTGCGCAGATGTATGGCAGAGAGCGGGCTCTCGCGCGTCACCAGCACCAGCGGCAGGCGCTCTTTGAGCGCCACATCCGCAGCGCGGTGCACCAGATTGCGCGTGGCCCCGCTGGCTATTGCGCCCGCAGTGCCCATGGAGCACGGCACAAGCAGCATGGCGGCGGGCTCGCTGCCACGTCTCCACCACGAGCCGCTGGCCGGGCCAGCGCCAAGGTCGCTGGCGGCGTATGTTGCGTGCGCCAGCGATGTGAGCAGCTCGGCCTCTGCGCCGCATTCGGCGCGCAATACGGCGCGCGCGCCGTCAGAGACCACGCAGTGAGTACGCACTTCAGGCATGGCCGCCAACAACCGCATAAGACACAAAGCCAGGGGCATGCCGCTGGCGCCGCTCACGCCGACAAGAACATCGCGCATGCATTCTCCGCCGTAATAAATCCTTGGGGCGCATGACCCCTCTGAATCATTTTTACCCCACATTGCAGCGGCGCGCAAACCCGCCCCCCAGCGGCGCGAACAGCGCTGCGCCAGCCGCGTGCCCTTGACAGCCGCCAGCACAAAGCATATCAGAAATGTTCTTATGCGCTCGTAGCTCAGTTGGATAGAGCGTTGGCCTCCGGAGCCAAAGGCCGCGCGTTCGAATCGCGCCGGGCGCACCATTAGGAATTCAAGCGGTTAGCTATAAAAGCTGGCCGCTTTTTTTCATGGGCTTTGGCAATCTGTGCCACCTGTGTGCCACATAAAAGAATTTTGCTTCGTGAAAGGTCGTATGACCCTCCCCCCGAAAAGTGCGCCTTTGAAAAGTTAGTGTTCCTGACATAAGAGCACAAGAATGAAACGCAGCAAAGTCACTGAAAAGCAGCTTATTGGGATATTGCGGCAAGCTGAGGCTGGAGTTCTCGTCGGCATTCCGCGCACGCTCAGCCACGTTTGCTGGCAATGCCCTCCAGTCTGGCGCGCGCACGGCTTTCGGTCTCCAGCCGCTGCTGCAGTTCCATGATGGTGTTTTGGGCTTTTTTAATGGTGCCGTAGAATCCGCCAAGCAGTGAAAACGCCCCGCCCTCAAGAAACTCGGCGTTTTCCACAGGCCCCGCATAGGGGCTGCCGCCAAGACGCTGCCACCGGGCATAGTCCCGCTGCCATTCAGGAAAACAGGTCGCGGTGAGGCCGTCATTCCACAGCTTGTAGGTGCCAAAGGCGTGCACCACCGGGGCAAGGGACGCCGCCGGGTTGCGCGGATGGGCATTGAAGCCCTGCGGCAGTTGAAAAACGCTCTGCGGATACTGCCGCAGCAGCATCTGCGCCAGAAGGTTAAAGGCCGCCTGATCAGGATAGCGCAACATTGCGCCGTGACGGCACACAAATTCCAGGCAGCCCTGGCGCAGGGCATCCGGCGCTGGTAAATCATTGCGGAATACAATGACGCCCGAATTCAGATTGTCCGCTGCTCCGTCAAATCCCTCAATGGGTCCGTGCAGATTTATCCGCGCGGGCTTGACCCCCGCCGGGTCGGAAAACTCCGGGTCTTCCAGCGCCAACCCCAGCGGCCCGCAGTCAAACAGCCCCTCCAGCGAATCCTGAATCAATATGTCTGAATCAAGCCAGACCACCGAGACATATTTTTGCAGCAGGTCAAAACAGTCAAACTTGGCCAGACTGAGCGGCGAAAATACCGTCGCCGCCTCCTGGGTCAGCTGGGCGGGAACGGGCGTAAAGGGCACCAGCTGCGCGCCAAGATCCCGCAGAATGCGGGCGTCGTCCGACAGCAGGGAGTCGTCGCAAAATACAATAATGTCCGCTGCCAGCGCCGGGTTATGCCGCCGCAGCGCCAACAGCACCGTGCCTGCGGAAAAGGCCCAGTTGCCGGTTATGCCCATGACCACCGCGCGCTCGTTGCGCACCGTAAGGCGGCCCTCAAAATCTCTCTGCATGGTGGCTCCTGTATTGCCTGCGCGGCTCCGGGGTTTGCCTTGCATGGTCGCCGCCTGGTTTCTCCGCAGGCAGAGGATGCGCCGTCTGCCTGCGGTAAACAGCGGCTGGCTGAAGACCTAGCGGGCCGCCGTAAGGATGGCGGCAATATCCGGCTGCAGCAGTTTTTTTACGCTGCCGATATGGGCTTTGCCCACCAGTGCCTTGCGGGCCATTTCCTCTATCTGGTCGCCGCTGGGCGCGAGATTCAGCTCCTTCAGCGAAACGGGCATGCGCAATGAGCGGAAAAAGGCCTCCATGGCCTCAATGCCCCGCAGGCCGGTGACCGTGCTCGACTCTGCCCGCGCAACGCCCATGACCCGCTCGGCAAACAGGGCAAAGCGGTCGGGGCGATCGGGCAGCACGTGCCGCGCCCAGCTGCCCCAGATAGCCGAAAGCCCCGCTCCGTGGGCCACGTCAAACATGCCGCTCAGCTCGTGCTCTATCATATGCGTGGCCCAGTCGCCGCCGTCCGATCCACAGCCTGTCAGGCCGTTATGCGACAGGCTGCCCGCCCACATGATCTCCGCCCGAGATTCGTAATTGGCGGGGTCGTCGCGCAGCACCGAGGCGTGATGCATGACCACGCGCAGCAGCCCCTCGCTGATGCTGTCGGTGATGTCCATGTTGGAGCCGTGTCCAAAGTAGCGCTCCATGGTGTGCATGAGAATATCCACGCAACCGCAGGCCGTTTGAAAGGCGGGTAGGGTCAGGGTCAGCTCCGGATTCATGACGGCAAAAACCGGACGTGCCATGTCTGTCTTGAAACTGCGTTTAAAGCCGCTTTCTTCGTTGGTCACAACGGTGGAGCTGCTCATCTCGCTGCCTGCGGCGGCAATGGTGACCACGCAGCCGATGGGCAGGCAGGCGTCGGGCTTGCGCAGGGACATATAAAAATCCCACACGTCGCCCCCGTTGGCAGCGCCGTAGGCTATGGCCTTGGCGGAATCGATAACGCTGCCGCCGCCCACAGCCAGCACAAAGTCCACCTGTGCGCTGCGGGCCAATTCAATGCCCTGCCGAATCAGCGAAAGCCGGGGGTTGGGAACAACGCCCCCAAGGGTGACAAACGACAGGCCCTCCGCCGTGAGCGAAGCCTTGATCCTGTCTACCAGACCTGAGCGCAGGGCGCTTTGGCCGCCGTAATGGATCAGCACCTTGCCGCAGTTGCGGGCCTTGATCAGGCCGCCGCACTGCTGCTCTGTATTTTTGCCAAAAATGATTCTGGTTGGCGTGTAGTAGACAAAATCGTGCATGGTGGCCTCCAGCTGTAAAAAAACGCGCATACAGCGCGGAATAACTAACTGCAATATATGTAAAGGATGACGTTTTTACATCAGCATGGCAATGGAAAGCTGCCGCAGAGCCCTTGCGGCGCTGTCGGCCTTTTGCGGCTCAACCGCCGCTTCGCGCAATATGCGGGCGGTAAACACCGCCAGGTGGCGGCGCATGTGCGCATCCTGCCCGTAGCGGGCCGTCCAGGTCTGCCAGAGCGTGTCAAGCCAACGCAGGGCGGCCACGGGATCTGCCACCCCGCCATACACAAGCCCGGCATGCAGGGCCGCCTGTGCGCCGCTGGCGCTGATGCCCAGCGGCGGAAACACATGCCCCAGCAGCGCGCGGATGTGCCACTGCCGGGCCTGCGGGGATGGCGCATAGCGATAGCGCAGCAAGGGGATTTGCAGACTGGTTGCCTGTATGTCCGCAGCCAGCAGGGCGTCGGCCCAAAAGGCCAGATCTTCCGCCCGCGCCAGCGCGGCATCATAATGTAAGCCCAGGCCGCGCACCGCGTCCAGCCGCAACATGGCGCAGCCGTTGGCCACAGGCGCGCCAAACAGGGCCGCAGCCCGCGCCGCCTCCGGCTGCTCCGCAAACATTTCCAGCACGTCTGAATGTCCGAAATACTCAACCCCCGCACCGCATACATGCAGGTGCGCACGCGCCTCAAGGCAGGCGTGCTGCAGTTCAAGCCGCCGGGGCAGGGAAATATCATCGGCGTCCATCCAGGCAAGATAGCGGCCGCGCGCCCGGCCAAGGGCCATGTTGCGCGCTGTTGCCCGCCCCTTGTTGGCTGGCAGCCTTTCAACGCGCACCCGGCTGTCATTGGTGGAACATGCCAGCGCGTACGTGTCGTCTGTGGAGCCGTCGTCCACCACCAGCAGCTCAAAATCCTCAAATGTCTGCGACAGGATGGACCCCATTGCCTCCCGCAGATGCACGGCTGCGTTATAGGCGGGCATGGCCACTGTTATCTCTGGTCTGGAGGCGTTCATACGTTCCCCGCCCGGCCCAAACGATACAGCGCGGCCACGTCGTCCCTGCCGACGCCGAATATTGGCTCGGGCCGCGTCAGCGCAGGCTGTCTGCGGCAGTACTGCGGCGCGTTCTGCAGCATGCGGGCCGCCTGGGCAAAGACGTTGGTGGTTTCCATCATCCAGTTGCGGCACTGGGCCAGCTCGGCCTGACGCTCGTCCCACAGCCGGGTTTCCAGTGCTTGCACGACAGCCTGCACGCAGGACTCCGGCGCGCCTGCCGACAACTCGGCTGGAGACGGCGTGGGCAGCGGGACAAAACCAGCGGCAGGGCAGACCTCGCCAAGGTTGGGCGCGCCAAGGTACAGGGGCAGCGACCAGCCAAGCCATGCGTCGGACAACTTTTCTGTCCAGCAGTTGGGCAGGTAGTTATTTTCGAGCACCACATGATACTTGTAGGGCGCAATGGCCGCCATTTTGTCGTCCACGGGGTTGAACCCGCGCCCGTACACATGCAGTGCGTCCCCCAGCCGGTCCTTGAGCAGGTTTACCAAAACCAGACGGGCGCGCTGAGCCGCCGTTGCGGTTTTGGTGGAGCAGACCAACGAGATCAGGCCAGTTTTGGCGGGCATGGGCATGTCGCGCAGCTCGCCCAGGTTGGCGAACCTGCTGGCGTAACCGGTTGACGTGCGACTTACGCCAAAATGCCAGTTGAGACAGGGATTGCTGATGACCATACTGCGCCGCTCTACGCTGCGAAAGTCGTAAGGCGACACAACTGTGCCGAACTGGCCAAGGTATGAACGGGGATATTTTTTTATTTCAGGCGGTTCAGTAACAAACAGGATGCGCCGCTCACGGGGGGTCGTTGTGCAAAAGCCCGTGGGGGCCTCGTCAAAAACCACCAGCCAGACCTCGGCGTTGGACGGGGCCATCAGTGCGGAATCAGGCTGTGCTGCAAGGGTAAACCGCACAGTGCCAAAAGAGCCCTGGCCATCCTGGGTTTGCCGCAGCCAGGGCCAGTCCCCATGTATGGTGGCAAATTGACAAAAATATGCGGGATTTTCAGCCAAGGCCGCCTCCGCAGAGCTGGACTCCCCCCCTCCAGCCTTGCGCATGGCCGGGGCGGACACTGCCATGCGGGGCGAAACTGCCGTGAGATGTCGCCGTTAAATCGCACTCGTTGGCGCTGCCTGCATTATGCTGCCTGCGCAGCCATTTGCCCGCAGTACGCACCTGGGCTCAGGCGCGCGCCGGGCCCCTGCGGTGCGCCAAAACCTGTCTAGTGCTCCACAGCATAGATATTGCGAAACACCACGGAATCCTCCTGCCCGCGCACTTCAAGAATGACCTGTGCGTTGACGAGGCTCGTCTGCTTTTCGGCAGCGGTCACCATAACCGCGCGCTTGAAGCGGCTGATACGGAAACTGCCCACGTCTTCCTGATCGAACCGCAGGGGATAGGTTTTGCCGTCTGCAGTCAGGAGGGTTCCACTCACTACGCCCGAGAGTATCTTCTGGTTGTCGGCATTGCGCAGGTCGAGCGCTATGCGCAGCTTGCCGCCGCGTATTTCGCGCACCTGCACGTTGCCCACCTTGACGTAATCAAGATCAATGGCGGGGAAAACCTCGTGTCCGGGTCCATCCGCGCTGCGCGCGCCGTCGCCTGCCCCGCCTTGCTGCTTTTCGGCAGGCGCGGAGTTCGGACCGGCAACGGCGGGGCCTTCGCCGGGAGCCTCTGCAGCCATGCCGCCGGAACCAAGCCTGCGCAACACCAGCTCGCGCCCGGAGATGTTTTCTTCCCGCAGCAGCTCGTCCAGATTTTCCAGCCGCTCAGCGCTGGCCTGGGCGGTTTGGTAGTCGCTTTCAAAACGCAGCACGTTGTCGCGCAGCTGCACGTTTTGCTGCCACAAAACCCAGCACAGCCAGCCCAGCGCAACGCAAAGCAACGGCATGCAGGCCATCACCCCAAAGGCCGCCCAAAAACGCACCCTGCGCACGCGATAGCTGCGCCGGGGGCCGTTGTCCCGCATCAGGATTATGCTGAGATTTTCGCGGTACTTCAAACGGACCTCGCAAACAATGATGTTTGAAACTATGAGGTGGCCGCACACAACCTGTTGGGAGATACCTCGCCGTCAGAGCCGTTCTTCAAGCCAGGCCCCCTGAGGGGCCGGGACAGAATCACTGTTGGTCGGCGGCTCCGATGGGGGCCGCAGGCGCGCCCAGCAAAGCCCAGTCTTCACGGGCAATGCGCCAGTTTTTGCCGTCATACCGCAGCAACAAGGTCTTGGTGCCACGGTCGGTATGGCCCGAGCTGTCCGCGTACACCTGATTCATGTCGGCGCGGATGCCCTGCCTGTCGGCCACCAGGCGCAGGCCGGTGATCTGCACAAGCGTGGGCTTTACGCGTTGCCAGAGCAGCTCTTTCTGCTTCTGGATGTTCTTGGCGCCCCACCGACCCTGCTGAATGGCGTCGTCGGCATAGTACTCTATGTATTCGTCAATCCGCCCGGCTTCCCAGGCTTTGCGCCATTTTTCGATCATGGCGCTGGCGTCGTCGCTGATCTGATCCAGATAATCCGCAGCAAGGCCCAGCTCTTCAGGCTTAAACTGCGAGGCGACAATGCGGAAGTCGCCCTTGTCGTCCCTGGTCCACCACAGGGAGCGTACGCCCTGCTCCATGCCGTTGGGCGCTACAACAAGCTGGTCGCAGTGGCTCACAGCCAGCGTACCCTGCACTTCAAACCGGGGCTTGCGGCTTATGAGGCGCAGCCACGGCACGGCGAACCTGCGCTCAAGCTCGCGTATGGTCGAATTGTACGAATATCCTCGCGGTGTCCCGGCCTCGCGATTGTAGCGGGCCTGATCGTACAGCGATGCAATGTCCGCCGAACGGGCTGCAAAATCGGCGTTCCAGGCTTTAACGGCTTTTTCCAGCCCGGCCTGAACTTCCGGCGTCAGGGCCATCTGCGCCGCAACCGCCGGTTTGGCGGGCTGCGCGGGCGTCTGCACGGCTGCCGCCGCAGGCGCGGCAACAGGGGCCTGAACCGTCGCGGGCGGCGGCAACTGCCCAGCAGCGGCGGTCTCCGCAGGCTTGGCAGTCTGTTCCGCAGGCTTGACGGCCGCGCCCTTCTGGGTGGCCTCAGCGTCGTTGCGGGCCGTTTCTTCCATACTGGGGCGCGCGCCCCAGTTTACTTCCGCAGGGGGCGGCGTGGCGGCACGACGGGCAACCAGCGGATCGTTGGCGGCCATAAGCTTGTCGGCCTGGCCCGCCTTGGCGGCAGCGGCCTTATCCTGCGAAGGTTGCGGCGCGACAAGCGCCACTGGTTCAGATTTTTCGGGCGCGGCCTCCGGCATATCCAGACGGGGCGGCTGCGGCGCTTCGGAAGAAGCGTCGCTGACCTGCTGCAAAGGCGCTTCGGCCACCAGCTGACCCTTTTGAAAATCGGCGCGCATGCCCAGATCGCGAGGCGTCCACTCCATACCGACGATGCGGAACTTCTGGTCCGCGCCGCGCTGCCAGTAGAGCCTGCGCACGCCCTCTGTAGAAAGATTGGAGGCCGTATACAGCTGTTCAGACCAGGTTACCCAGTAACCGGGGCCTTCAAGCACATTGATTTTGCGATTGAAAATTTTGATGAACTGCAGGGATTTGAAAAGACGTTCTTTGTTTTGCCTGAAAGCCCCAAAGTTTTCTGTCATGGCTTTGGAATAGGCGTCGGGATTGTAATAATCGAACATCTTCACCGAGCGAGCCGCCCAGGCGTTGCTCCAGTTCTGCATCAGACGGCGCAGCTCATGGGCGGTACCGCTGTCGGGCTTGGGCTGTGCGGTCTCGTCCAGATTTTCGGCCAGCACCACTGCCGTGCCAGGGGTCAGCTGCGGGCCAACCTCGTCGATCTCTTTGAGACCGATGGCGACGCAGCCACGGGTTGCAAGAGGTTCGATGCCAAAGCCCTTGCTGTGTATCCAGATGCCGTGCCCGGTTTTGCCACGCAGCCTGTCTACAGGGTTAGGATAATTCAGGGTGTAGGCGATGCCGCCGTATTCCTTAAAATCCAGACCGCTGGCGATTTTGTATTCCACAAAATAGATGCCTTCGGGCGTGCGCAGGTCATTGAGCGACTGTTTGTCGCCGGGCAGCTGGCCCGTGGTGCAGGGGTATGTGTATTTGAGCTTGAGGGGACTTTTTTTCTCAAAAAACATGAAGGTCTGGCGCTTTTTGTCCACAGCGACCAGATGCGTCGGCAGGCCCTCGTTGTACAGCGAGGCCTGCCATTCGTCAGCAAGGGCCAGGTGGGGCGCGGCAAACGGGCAACCAATGCCAAAGGCCATCAGCAATCCGCAGGCCAGACACCGGACCAGACCATGGGCCAGGTACCCGGCCGCCAAGCTGATCAAATGTTGCGCACGCGGCCCCCTGGACGCTGCACAGGGGGCATGGGCGGCCTTAACGCGCAAGGGCCACCAATTCCGCACGGGTAAAGAGCGCAAGCAGGTCATATCCCGCCTCACGGAGCTTTTCCCGGCCACCTTCCTCCCGATCCAGGATGGCGCATACCGCCACAATGGACAGGCCGGCGTCACGCACGCGATCGCAGGCCTTCAGCAGAGAACCGCCGGTGGTAACAACATCTTCAAGCATCGCCACACGGTCGCCCGTGTGGAAGTTGCCCAAGCCTTCAACAAACTGTCCAGTACCATGGCCCTTAGCTTCCTTGCGAACCAGCAGGCCGTCGAGGGGTCTTCCCTGCTCGTGCGAAATGACCGTGGTTGCGGCAACCAGGGGATCCGCGCCCATGGTCATGCCGCCAACGCCCTTTATATCCATCTCGCGGAGCATGTTGTTGAACAGTGTTCCTATAAGCCACGATCCTTCGGCATGCAGTGCCGTGACGCGACAGTCAAAATAGTAATCGCTTCTGCGGCCTGATGCCAGTACAAAATCTCCCTCGCGGTAAGATTTTTCCACCAGCAGCCGGGCCAGCCGACGCTTCAGTTCCAGCAGTTCGTCAGGAGAAAACGTATGCATGATGTATCCTTACGCATTGTTGGCCGAAGCATTCTTGAACACGCGGGCAAAAATTTCGTCTTCGTGCTGCAGATAATAAGCGGGGTCAAAAAGCTCGGCAAGGGTGGCCGCGCCCAGGCGACCGCTGATGTCGGCATCGTTGCGCACCAGATCGGGGAAGGGAGTGCGGCTCTCCCAGCTTTGCATGGCAAGCCGCTGCACGGCCTCGTAGGCCTGTTGGCGGGGCAGCCCCGTGGCGATAAGGGCGGTGAGCACGCGCTGTGAAAAATAGAGGCCGTACGAGCGCTCCATGTTTTCGCGCATGCGCTCGGGCTTGACCACCAGGCCGTCAAGCAGCCTGGTCAGGCGGGTCAGCACGTAGTCGGCCAGAATGGTGGAGTCGGGCATGATAACCCGCTCCACAGACGAGTGGCTGATGTCGCGCTCGTGCCACAGCGCCTGATTTTCAAGCGAGGCAAGGGCGTTGGTGCGCAACAGCCGCGAGAGGCCGCTCATGTTTTCGGCCGAGATGGGGTTCTTTTTGTGGGGCATGGCCGAGGACCCCTTTTGGCCCTTGGCAAAACCCTCTTCCACCTCAAGCACCTCAGTGCGCTGCAGGTGGCGCAACTCTACGCACAGGCGCTCCACGCCGCCCGCCAGTATGGCCAGCGAGGTAAAAAAGTGCGCATAGCGGTCGCGCTGGATGATCTGGGTAGAGTGCGGGTCAACCCCAAGCTCAAGGTAGTCCAGTGCGCGCTGCTCAAGCTCGGGCGACAGAAAGGCGTACGTGCCGACCGCGCCGGAGATTTTACCCACGCGTATGCTTTCCATACCGGCTTCGACCCGTGCGAGGTGGCGCTCAAACTCGGCGTAAAATCCCGCCATCTTGAGCCCGAAGCTGGTGGGTTCTGCGTGGATGCCGTGGGTGCGGCCCATGCACAGCACGCCTTTGTGGCGTTTGGCCAGCGTTTCGATAGAGGCCAGAAGCCCGCGAATGTCCTTGAGTATCAGCCTGCCCGCCTGCACGAGCAGCAGGGCGTTGGCCGTGTCCACGATGTCGGACGAGGTGCAGCCAAGATGGATGTAGCGCGCGTCTTCCGCGCCCACCTTTTCTTCCAGCGAGGTCAAAAAGGCGATGACGTCGTGACGGGTCACTTCCTCGATGGCCAGGATGCGGTCCACGTCAATGGAGGCCTTGGCCCGGATGTTGTCGACCGCCTGGGCGGGGATGCGACCCATGTCGCTCCAGGCCCGGCAAACAGCCACTTCAACATCAAGCCATGCCTGATAGCGATTTTCAAGGGTCCAGATGCGGCCCATTTCCTTACGGGTATAGCGATCAATCATGGCTGCCTCATGAAGCCGCGCTGGCGGCCTTGCTAGGAGCCGACGCTGCGGCCCCAGTGGTTGGCGAGGGGGCAGGAGCCGCTTTGGCGGCGCTGTTTCCAGAATCCGCGGCTGCGGGCGCGCTGGCGGTCTTGCCTTCGGATGCGGCGGAGACGCCAGAGCCGCCGGACGAGGTCGCGGATGTCGCGCCCTCTTCCTTAACGCCCTTGCGGTAACCGTAGTCGCTTACATACCAGCCGCCGCCTTTGAGCACAAACGACGTATGCGACATGATGCGGGGCGAAGGCTCGCCACACTTGGGGCAGGGTTCCTGCCCGTGACATTCCGATGCCTTGACCCATTCCTCAAACGTATGCTGACACTTGGGGCACTGATATTCGTAGATAGGCATGGTAACACTAAAAAGGCCATGACACGGCTTGCCGCCGCGCTGACCGCTGCTGCTGGTTTGCGCCCCGCGCGGCTGCCCCGAAGGCAGCCGGGCTGAGCACCATATGTGACGGCGCGTGACGTCGCAGCCGTCGGAATGCCGGTTTCCCGTGCAAAAAGCCTAGGCTTTTGCGGCCTTGGCTTCGTGTACGCGCTGCTTGAGGCGCTCTTCACGGCGCTTACGACGGCGAGCCAGTTCTTTCTTACGCTCAATTTTCTTATGTGCCATAATTCCCTCCAGGGGCGAGCCCCGTTAATATAAGTGGGTATTCATAGGCCCTTTTATTGGCAAAGTCCAGCCCTGAGGCGCACCGCAGGCCGAAAACCGCCACTGCGGACCTAAAAACATAAAGTACGTTATGCATTGCGACCCGCGCCGCCAGCATCATAAAAGCCGCTTATGCCGCCGCCGGTTTCGATTCCGCAGGGCCAAAAACCGTGGCTTTGCAGAATATTTTGCACCTCCGGCTCCAGGTTTTTGGGCATCTTTTCCGCCTGCAGCACCGGCTCGGGCGTGAGCCGCAGGCGAAAGTCGCCAAGCGCCCCCGCAGGGGCCCCGTCCCTGCCCACCTGCCCGCCGCACAGCGCGGCAAGCGCGCCCTCTGCGGCAGCCAGCCGCGCAAGCACGGCGGCATCGGGGCGCAGGCCGTAGGCCAGGCGCGTCAGCAGGCAGGGCCGTGCCCGCTGCTCCGGCCTGTCCAAACCTGTGGCGCGGGCGGCCTCACGTACGGCGGGCTTTGACAGCCCGGCCTCGGCCAGCGGCGAGCGCACGCGGCCTTCTTTCAGCGCCTGCAGACCCGGCCTGTAGGCCTGCAGATCGTCGGCATTGGTGCCGTCGCACAGCACGCGGCCATCTTGCGCCATGGCGGCAAGCTCGCTGCGCAGCAAGGCCACAAGCCCGGCCTTGCAGCCGTAGCACCGGCGGGGGCTGTTGTTCTCCACCTCCGGCAACGTCAGGGGGTCAAACCGGGTCAGGCGCAGGGCAAGACCGCGCTGTTGCGCCCAGGCCTCAGCCTCGGCGCTCTCCTGAGGGGGGATGTGCGGGCCGCAAACATGCACCGCCAGCACATCGCAACCGCACAACAGGGCCGCGTGACACAAAAAGCGGCTGTCCAGACCGCCAGAATAGGCAACCGCCACGCGCGGCAACCGGCGCAGCACCACAGCCAGACCCGCTGGCACGCGATCCGCGGCGCTTACAAACTCATGGCTCATAACTATCACTACAATGGGGTAGCAGACCCCCGGTTTTTTGCGCCCGCTACCAGGTGGTGCGCACCCTGGCCCCGTGCTGCGCCATATATTCCTTGCACTGGCGGATAGAATACTGCCCGTAGTGCACGATGGAGGCGATGAGCGCGGCGGAGGCTCCGCCTCTGGTGACCGCCTCGAGCATATGCCTGGGTTCGCCCGCGCCGCCGGAAGCAATGACCGGGATGGATACGGCGTCGACAATGGCACGGGTCAGTTTGAGCTCGTAGCCGTCCTTGGTGCCGTCCGCATCAATGGAGTTGACGCACAGCTCGCCAGCGCCGAGGTCCTGGCAGCGCCGCGCCCAGGCAAGGGCGTCCAAACCCATGCGCTTGCGACCGCCGTGGATGACGATTTCGTACCCAGAGGGGATCTCGGCGCTGACGGGCACGGCCAGCACGTCCATGCCCACCACGATGGCCTGCGAACCAAAGGCTTCGGCCCCCTCGCTGATGATGCACGGGTCTTTGACCGCTGCTGAATTAACCGAGACTTTTTCCGCCCCGGCCCGCAGCACTGCCCGCATGTCGGCCACGCTGGAGATGCCGCCCCCCACCGAAAAAGGAATGAAAATCTGCTCGGCGACGCGCTCCACCACATCTATAAAGATGCCCCGCGCCTCAGCCGAGGCGGTGATGTCGTAAAAAACGATTTCGTCAGCGCCTTCTTCATAGTAGCGGCGCGCAGTTTCCACCGGGTCGCCGATGTCTTCGTTGCCCGCAAATTTAACACCCTTGGTCAGCCGTCCGTTTCGCACGTCCAGGCAGGGAATCACTCGCTTACTGAGCATGACGCGCCTCGCAGTAATCGTAGAAGTTGCGCAAGATGGTCAGCCCCGGCCTGCCGCTCTTTTCGGGGTGAAACTGCGTGGCCCACAGGCCGTCGCGCCCGTAAACCGAGCAGAATTTCTTGCCGTAGGTGGTGGTGGCAATAACGAAGGTGGGGTCGGGCTCCACATAGTAGCTGTGCACAAAGTAAAACTCGGCCCCGGGTTCAACGCCCTCAAGCAGGGGGCAGGGGGCGGTTGCCTGCAGGCTGTTCCAGCCCATGTGCGGGATGGGGGCTGGGGTGCCGTCCTCTTCAAGCATGTTGTCTTCAAACCGGCGGCACAGCCCGGGCACGACGCCAAGGGTTGTGGTGTCGTTTTCTTCACTGCGGTCAAGCAGAACCTGACAGCCAAGGCAAATGCCCAGCAGGGGCTGGCCGCGTTTGACGGCGTTGCGCAGCAGCACGTCGAGCCCTGCGGCGTGCAGGGTGCGCATGGCCTGCCCCGCCGCGCCGACACCGGGAAAAATGATGCCGTGTGCACTGGCGAGCGTTGCCGGGTCTGCCGTGATGGCGCAAGGTATTCCCAAATGCTCAAGGGCGCGGCGCACGCTTGTTTGGTTGCCTGCCTTATAATCCAGAATGGCCAGCATGGTGCATCCTCTGCTTGTTGTTGCCGTGGGGGGAATGGCGGCTAGTGGCGTTAAAAAAATAAGTATATCTTTTTGCCGGTGCGCAGGCAACGCGCGCGATTGGGCAGGCCCCGCCCGGGCTGGCAACAAAATTAAGCAAAACGCTAGGGAACGACGTGACAAATTCAATGTTCACGGTTAATATAAAAACCGTGAATATTACCTGCCACAACATCCTGTAAAAACGATCTTTTTATAGATGTTGTGCAGCAAGCGCAGGAGGCCCGCATGTACTTTCCCACTGCTGGTATTGAGTGCAACCCGGTTGTTCCCTTTGTCGTGGCGCTTGGCATCTCCTTTATTACCTCCATGGGCGGCATCTCCGGCGCATTTTTGCTGCTGCCATTTCAGATGAGCGTGCTTGGGTATACCAACCCCAGCGTCAGCGCCACCAACCAGTTCTTTAACGTGCTGGCCTGTCCCTCGGGCATATGGCGGTACTGGCACGAGGGGCGGCTTGTGTGGCCGCTGGCCCTTACCATTGCCGTGGGCACGCTGCCCGGTGTTTTTATCGGGGCTATCGTGCGTATCAATCTGTTGCCAAACCCGCAGAGTTTTAAAATATTTGCAGGTCTTGTGCTGCTGTACATCGGCGGGCGCATGGCCCTGACCACATGGCAGGGCCGGGCGTCGTTGTGGTCGCGCAAGGAAAAGAAAGAAAACATGCCCGTGTGCGAGGACAAAAACGACAGGCTCCTGTGCTGCCATGTGCTCTACTGGAACATGAAGGAAGTGGCCTTTGTCTTTCAGGAAACCAAGTACGTGGTCGCCACCCGCGCCCTGATGCTGCTGAGCCTTGTGGTAGGGCTTGTGGGCGGCATTTACGGCATCGGGGGCGGGGCCATCATGGCGCCCTTTCTCGTTTCCTTTTTTGGCCTGCCCGTCTATGTGGTGGCTGGCTCCACGCTGTTTGCCACCTTTGTAACCTCGGTGGCGGGCGTTTCATTTTATGCGCTGCTTGCGCCGCTGTACCCGGCCATGGCGGTTGCGCCCGACTGGCGCATGGGCGTGCTGGTGGGCATGGGGGGCATGTGCGGCATGTATGCCGGGGCCCGCTGCCAGAAGTATGTGCCCTCTATTGCGCTGAAAGCGCTTCTGACCGTAGTTTTGCTCTTTACAGCCATGCGCTATTTGGGCCAAGGTTTCTAGCGCCGCTGCCGCCCGGATTGTTTCTGGACTCCTTACTGGCCAAATTTCTGGCCGGAGCGCTTCTGGATAAGCCGCAAGGCAGCCGGAGGCGCTCCGTCTGTTTTGGGGACAGCGCAAAATTTCAGGCTTGCTCTGTACTGTAAAGGAAATGCAATGAACGATTCCTCGCGGTTGCCCATTGGTCTTTTTGATTCCGGCATGGGCGGCCTCACGGTTTTTAAGGCGCTGGCAGAGCGCCTGCCCGGCGAAGACCTGCTCTATCTTGGCGACACCGCCCGGCTGCCCTACGGCACCAAAGGGCGCGATACCATCATACGCTACACGCTCAAGGCCGCCCAAAAACTGGTGGACATGGGCGTTAAAATGCTGGTTATCGCCTGCAATACGGCCACATCCGCCGCGCTGGTCACCCTGCGCGAGCACTTTGCCCCGCTGCCCGTCATGGGCGTGGTAGACCCCGGCGCGCAGGCGGCAGCCGCAGCAAGCGTCAACGGACATATCGTGGTGGTAGCCACAGAGGCCACCATTGCAGGCGGCGCGTACCAGCAGGCCATTGCCCGCATTCGCCCCGACGCCTTTGTGACTGGCCGGGCCTGCACCCTCTTTGTACCTCTGGCCGAAGAAGGCTGGATGAACGGGCCTATTGTGGAAGGCGTCGCCAGGCGTTATCTGGCCGACATTTTTTCACTTGAGGGCGGCCGCGCGCCTGACGCCCGCACCCCCGCGCCCGACACCCTGCTGCTGGGGTGCACGCACTTTCCCCTCTTGCAGGAGGCCCTGCGGAACGTCGTGGGCCCCGGGGTTCGCATTGTGGACTCCGCAGCCACCACGGCCCTGCGCGTGGCGGAAGAACTGCGGGCCACAAACCTGCTGCGTCAGGGCGACGGGCCCGCCCACTACAGCTTTTTGACCACGGACAACACCGCCCGCTTTGCCCGTACTGGCAGCCTTTTTCTGGGCAGAAACCTGCCCGACGACCAGGTCAGCCTGGTCGATCTGTAGCGAGCCAACACATTCATTGTATTTTACCGGGATAACAAACGAAATAGGAAACAGCTCAATTTATCAGGATACTGTTTACCCAAACTATATTTCTTGAAAACCCAGAGCAGACGCGGGATTCTGCGGATTTTCGTTGACAGGAAACGGCCCCTAACGTAAGGAAACAAAAGTTCTGACCGCAGAGAAAGCGGTTTTGATTACGATTCCCCCATGACGCGAAAAAGCCTTGGCGGTTTTTTGGCGACAGTTTCATTTGAGTGCGGCGAATCGGGCCACATCTTCAGACCACTGGAGCCGTGCCCGGTCCGGCTTGCAGGGAATAACCGAAATCCTTTATGGAGTAGCATCATGACCAAAGCTGAGCTCGTAGAAAAAATCCATGCCAAAGCCGGCCTGCCCACCAAAGCCAAGGCCGAAGAAGCTCTTGACGCCGTGGTGGCCTCGCTGCGCGAAGCCCTTGCCTCTGGCGAATCTGTGACCTTCACCGGTTTCGGCAGCTTCAAAGTGGTTGAGCGCGCTGCCCGCAAGGGTCGCAACCCCCGCACCGGCAAGGAAATCACCATTCCTGCCAGCAAGGTTGCCAAGTTCACGCCCGGCAAGGGCCTGAAAGACGCCATCAAGTAAATGGCGTAGCGGCACAATTTTTTTCGGCGGCGCTATTGCCTTGCAAGCAGGGTAATCGCGCCGTCGACATTTTCTCCCGGCATGGATGCGGCCTTGGCTGCCACTGCATGCCCTTGGAGACTGCACCTCTGCGGAGGGGTGGCAGAGCGGTTGATCGCGGCGGTCTTGAAAACCGTTGAAGGTGTGAGCCTTCCGGGGGTTCAAATCCCTCCCCCTCCGCCAGTTTTTGCTGCAACGTTTAAGGAGCTGAAATCCTGCATGGATTTCAGCTCCTTTGTTTTTGGCAGCACGGCCGCAGTTGCTTGTGCGCAGGCAAAAGCCCGCGCTGGTCAACATACATATTGGTTGCTATGCTGCAGTCAATCACGGCAGCAGGATTCGCACATGTCTACAGCCATAGCACAGCAAATAGCCCGTACACTTGCCCAGCATGCAGAAATTGAGCTGGCCTTTGTGTTTGGCTCCGCCGCCCGAGGCGCGCTGCGCCCCGACAGCGATGTGGACGTGGCCGTACTTGCGGCATCCCAGCTCTCGCCCGAAGCTCGGCTTGAACTCATGGCAGAACTCAGCCTTGCCGTGAAGCGCGAGGTTGACCTTGTAGACCTGTATAACGCCTGGGGGCTGATTTTACATCAGGTTCTCACCACCGGCACGCTGGCGCTCAAACGCTCAGACACGGCCCATGCCATGCTGCTCAAGCGCATGCTGCTTGATCAGGCCGACATGGAGCCTCTGCGCCAAAGAATCATTGAAAAGAGTCTGGAACGGGGGTTTTGATGGATACCGATGTCATCAAGGCGAAACTTGTTTCGCTGCAACGCTGCATGCAACGCATCCGAGAAAAAACACCCGGTACTTCCCAGCAGCTGGCAACGGATTTTGACCTTCAGGATATTCTCATCCTGAACCTGCAACGCGCTGTGCAGATCAGCACCGACATTGCCACCACCATTCTTGCCGAATCTTCATCCGTACCTTCCACCATGGCTGAGGCTTTTTTGCTGCTGCACAGGCAGGGCGTGCTTTCCGAGGGCGTGGCGCGCAAGCTGGCCAAAAGCGTAGGTCTGCGCAACATCGCCGTGCATGAATACACAAGTCTGAACTGGGATGTGGTCTACACTGTCGCGCATACGCACATTGAAGACTTTGCGGAATTTGGCCGCGAGATCAATGCTTGGGTGAAGGCGCGGACGCACAATTGACTCACCTTTCCTTTTGCTCAGTGTCACAAGGATAAATTTTGTTCTCTGGCAAGAAAACAGCCCGTTTCTGAGCAGGGATAGCACTCTTATGTGCAGACCTGCGCAGAAACGGGCCGTTGACGCTGCCCAGAGGGCAAAAGACTCCTTGAGACGCTAGCAGCCCTGCGTATAGAACAAAGCCAGCCCGCCCCGCGCGGTTTCGCGGTAGTCGTCCTTCATGTCGCGGCCGGTCTGGTTCATGGTGCGTATGCACAGGTCAAGCCCAACCGGGTGTTTGGTCCCCTGCCCGGTGCGGGCCATCATCCAGGCGTTCCAAGACTTTACGGAACTCATGGCGTTGCGCGAAATACAGGGAATCTGCACATAGCCGCCCACAGGGTCGCAGGTCATGCCAAGGTGATGCTCCAGCGCAAATTCCGCAGCGTTTTCGACCACATCGGGCGTTTCACCCATCACCTGCGCCAGCATGGCCGCCGCCATGCTTGAGGCAGAGCCTATCTCGCCCTGACAGCCCACATCCGCGCCAGCCACGCTGGCGTGCCGCTTGATGAGCGTGCCCACCATGGAGGCCACCATCAGGCCGTCCACCAGGTCGGCCTCGGTTTTGCCGCGCTCCTTGATAAGCATGTGCACAACCGCCGGCATAACGCCCGCCGAGCCAGCCGTGGGCGCGGTGACGATGGGGTGGCCCATGGCGTTTTCTTCCGACCCGGCCTGCCCGTAGGCAGACAGCCGCGCAGCAAAGGCGTCGGCCGGTTCCGGCGAGCTGGCGGCCTTTTCCAGCATGAGCTTGGCGCGGCGCTCAAGGCCAAAGGGCCCCTTGAGTTTGCCCTCCAGCCCAAGGCCCGTGGCGGCGCAGCTGTCCATGACATGGATGATGTGCTGCGCGCCCTGCCGGATGTGCTGCTCCGTCTGCCCGGTGATGGCCATCTCGTTTTCGAGCATGATCAGCGGAATGCTCTTGCCCGTGGTCTTCACGATTTCCAGCAGCCCGTTCATGGAATCAAAGGAGTGCACGGGCTTGCCTTTTTCCGGGGCTTTCCAGCCCTTCCACTGCAAAAATCCGCCGCCCACCGAATAGTACTCACGCGAGGCCAGCGGTTTGCCCTTGCCCAGCAGCTCAATGACCAGCACGTTGCTGAACGGGGCCTCAATGGCGCCCTGTTCAAAAATGACGTCCGAATCCCTGAGCGGAATTTTGGCCGGGCCAAGCACCACGGTGCGCGTGTCGTCCGGTTTGATGAAAAGATTGTCCAGAAACTCGGCCTTGCAGTCCTCTGGCTTTTGCCCAAGCAGGCCCGCCGCCACGGCTCGGTCAGTGCCGTGCCCCTTGCCCGTGGCCGAAAGGCTGCCGTACAGGTGCACCTTGACGGCATCGGCCTGGGCCAGCTGATCCTGCGGCAGTTTGGAGCACAGGCCGATAAAGTCGTTGCCCGCCGCCATGGGCGCGATGGTATGCGAGCTTGAGGGGCCGGGGCCGATCTTGAACATTTCAAATACGGTCACGTCAATGGGGTTGGCGCAGGCGCTCCCCGGTTTCCACAGGGGGTCAAACCCCGCCCAGGAAAATGACGGCAGGCACAGGCCAGCGCCCGTCACAGCCATGGATTGCAAAAAACGACGACGGTTGCACTGCATACAGCATTCCTCCTGACTTATCTGGCAGATTGCGAAGCCGACTGCCGGGGCTTTTGGTAGGAAACAGGGCCGGTGGAGTAGTTGGTTCGGCGCAGCCATGCGTCGGAATACCCGGCCTTTTGGGTCATTTTGTCAGGGCTGTTGATAAATCCCTGACAGTACCGGGCCACCAGCTGGGGAAAAAACTCGCGCCAGTCGCGCACTGCGGCCTCGGCCTGCGCGCGCAGCGCCTTTGCAAAGACGGCTTGCGTCTGCGCCGGGGCAGAGGCGGCCTTGGGGGCAAGCTCGGTTTGCAGCGCCGCCACGCGGGCGGCAAAGGTTTTTTCCATGCCTGCAGCCTTATCTGCAATATCCTTTGAAACAGCGTCATAGCGGGTGTTGGCGTATTCGCTCACCAGGGCATAGGCCCACCAGGCGGAATCATTGGCAAACCGGCGGGTGTCGCCCTGCTCGTAGCCCGCAGGCATGGGCGCGACGGCCAGCGGCACAAATACCGATTCCGCCGCCGGGGCCAGCGCAACCCAGCACACCAGCGAGAGCGGATCGGGCACGCCGGGGCGGTACTGCGCAATGGTCGTATAGCCGGTGTAGAACATGCCCATGGGGCGCTCCCATGCGCCTTCCAGCTTGGTGGCTGGCGTTACGTCGCCGCTGGGATCCTTGGGGCCGATAAAACGGTTGGGATTGCCGAACGGCCCGGCGGCCACGCCCTTGGTAAGGTCAAATTCCGTGCCTTCGTAGTGATCGCGGTGCATGCGTTTGAGGTCGTCCAGGCTCAGCGGGCTGTCTGGCTTGACGGAAAAGGGATAGGCGCGGGTTGTGCCGCTCTCGACCCAGGCGGGCAGCTTGAGCGACGGGGCCGCCATGGAAAACGCCCGCCACACGCGCCGCAGCGAGTAGTAGGGATGATTGTATTCGCCGTCGCTCACGGTGGTCAGCCAGTCAAGGGGCTTTGAGGCGTCCCTGGGGCTGCGCATGTTGTAGCGCTCCACCGTGGCAAACAGGGTTTTGCCGTACATCTGGTCAGGGTTGCCGGGCGTGATGTCGCGGATGCGAAACTCATTGGCCGCCACAAAAAACTGCCCGTCCGGCACGCGCTGGGCCACCCACAGGCCGCCTGTTCCTGCCGGGGAGGGGGCCATTTCCATAACCCAGGCTTCATTTTTGTCGGCCACGGGCAGGGTTTCACCCGTGCCGTAATAGCCGTACTGCTCGATAAGCGCACCCATCAGTTCAATAGCCTCGCGGGCCGTTTTGCAGCGTTCGAGGGCCACGCGCGCCAGCTCGGACGAGTAAAAAATACGCTTGCCCGGCTCTGCCGTGCAGGTATTGTGCGCCCCGTCGGTGCACTCGCCAAACATGAGGCCGTGCTCGTTCATGACGCCGTAATTGCCGTCGATATAGGCAAAGGTGTGCCGCACCTGCGGGATAAAGCCAAGGGGAACGGTGCGCGGCGTGGCGGGATGGTTGTAACCCGGCGCACGTTTGGGATCAGAAAGCCGCGGAACAAGAAAGGTATTGGTGGCGGGGTTTTCCTGCACGGCCACTGCGGAATCGTAAACCGGGCGCTGCGCGCCCTCGGGCCAGTCGCGGGCGGGAACAAACACAAGGGACTGGTCGCCAAGGTCGTTGTCGTCCGAATGGCTGACCATCACCGAGCCGTCGGCGCTGGCTCCTTTGGTAACGATGGTTGTGGTGCAGGCAAGGGCTGCAGATGGCAGCAGCAGGGCCAAAGAAACACAGCAAGCAGCAGTCAGCAACTTCATGCAACCTCCCTGGTAAATCAGGCCGTCATCAACTTCGTCCCCAAACTGATCAGCCTGCGGCCCGTTTTTGCGCCAGGCAGGCTGGTTAGCATCAGCAAACTGTTTTTTTCCTTTTGTACCGCAGGGGTGCATACGGCACAAGAACTGTCTGATCTCTACGCTTTTGTGCTGGCAAACAGTAGCCTTCCGTTCCGACAACTGTTATCGTTAACCCAATGCCCTCTCCAGATCTGACCGGCAGCAATCCGCAAAATGTCGGGCCCATCTCAGGTTTTAACGGCAACTTTTCCTCGCCAGCGCTCCATTAGCGCCCACTCAACGGCATCGCCACGGAGGTTTGTCCATGCTTGCATCTCCCTACAAGGAATTTAAAGAAGCCCTCTTGGACTTTATTTCTAAAGACCGCATCCACACAGACCCGTTGCGCATGCTGGCCTATGGCACGGACGCCAGCGTGTACCGCCTGACGCCCAAGATCGTGGTGGACGTGCTGGACGAGGCCGAAGTTGTGCAGCTGGTGGCCCTGGCCGACCGCATGCGCGTGCCTGTTACTTTTCGCGCCGCAGGCACCAGCCTGTCGGGCCAGGCGGTGTCTGATTCCGTACTGGTGCGCATAGGCAAGGGCTGGCGCAACTGGCGGGTGGGCGCGGGGGCCGAGCGCATCACCCTGCAGCCCGGCATCATCGGCTCCGGAGCCAATAAAATTCTGGCCGAATTTGGCAAAAAAATCGGGCCGGATCCGGCCTCCATCGACAGCTGTTTTATCGGCGGTATTTTTGCCAACAATGCCAGCGGCATGTGCTGCGGCACATCGGACAATTCGTACAAGACCGTTATTTCTTCGCGCATGGTGCTGGCCGACGGCACGCTGCTGGATACGGCCGACGCCAAAAGCCGCGCCGCCTTTGCCCGCACCCACGCCCACATCCTCAACGGGCTGGCCGACCTGCGCAAACAGATCATGGACAACCCGGAGCTGGCCGACCGCATCCGCCGCAAATTCAAGATCAAAAACACTACGGGCTACAGCCTCAACGCCCTGGTGGATTACGAAGACCCCTTTGAAATCTTGCAGCACGTCATGGTGGGCTCAGAGGGCACGCTGGGCTTCATTGCCGAGGTGACCTACCGCACGGTGGAGGAGGCCCCCTTCAAGGCCTCGGCCCTGTTGCTGCTGCCCACGGTCAAGGCCGCCTGCGATCTGGCCACGGCTGTGGCAACCCTGCCCGTGGCTGCGGCGGAGCTTATGGACCGCGCCTCGTTGCGCTCGGTTGAGGGAACCCCCGGCCTGCCCGAGGGGCTGGAAACCCTGGACGACAACGTGTGCTCCCTGCTGGTGGAAACCCGCGCCGCCAGCCGCGAACAGCTTGAAAATAACATCGCCGCCATCAACACGGCCTTTGCCGGCGTAACCTTTGTGCGGCCATACGCCTTTACCGACAAGCCCGAGGAATTCACCAAACTGTGGCTCATACGCAAAGGTATTCTGGCCTCGGTGGGCGGCATGCGGCCTGTGGGCACGTCCATTGTGATTGAAGACGTGGCCTTTACCCTCGACAGACTGGGCGAGGCCGCCACCGACCTGCAGGCGCTTTTCGCCCGCCACGGCTACACGGTGGCCCCGCTCTTTGGCCACGCGCGCGACGGCAACCTGCACTTTGTCTTTTGGCAGGATTTTGGCGCACCGGCAGAGGTGGCCCGCTACAAGGGCTTTATGGAAGACTTCTGCAAGCTGGTTACAGAAAAATACGATGGATCGCTCAAGGCGGAGCACGGCACGGGCCGCAATATTGCGCCCTTTGTGGAGCTGGAGTGGGGCAGCCAGGCCTATGCCATCATGAAGGAGATCAAAAGCCTGCTCGACCCCAAGAACATCCTCAACCCCGGCGTGCTGCTCAACAGCGATTCGCAGGGGCACCTTAAAAACCTCAAGCCCCTGCACCCCGCCGACGAGCTGGTGGACAAGTGCATGGAATGCGGTTTTTGCGAATCTGTCTGTCCCTCGCGCGACCTTACGCTCACGCCGCGACAGCGCATCACCGTGTACCGCGAAATATGCCGCCTGCGCGCGGCCGACCCCGAAAGCCGCGAACTGAAAAAGCTGGAAAAGGGCTATGAATACATGGGCAAGGCCACCTGCGCCACAGACAGCCTGTGCCGCCCCCGCTGCCCCGCTGGCGTGGATACGGGCGTATTCATTAAAAGCCTGCGCAAAAAGGACGCCGGTTCGCTCAGCAAAAGCATTGCCGGAAGCATTGCCGACCACTTTGCGGGAACCTGCAAGGCCATGTCCATCGCCCTCAACAGCGTGGACACCCTGCACCGCATGCTTGGCACAAGCATCATGCGCGACGGCTCGCGCCTGTTGCGCTGCCTGACCTTCAACAAGGCGCCGCTGTGGAACAAAAACATGCCCAGGGGCGGGGGGTCGGTCTATATGCCCTCGCCTTACACCGGCAATGCCAAAAAGGTTGTCTACTTCCCCAGCTGCATAGCCCGCAACATGGGCCCCGGCGAGGAGCACAGCGACCGCCGTACAGAGCCGGAAGCCGTCATCAGCGTGCTGCTCAAGGGCGGGTACGACGTCATTCTGCCCAACAATCTGGACAAGCTGTGCTGCGGCATGGCCTTTGCCAGCAAGGGCCTTGCCGACGCAGCCCATAAAAAGGAACAGGAGCTGGAAAAAGTGCTGCGCGAGGCCACCAATAATGGTGAATACCCCGTGCTGTGCGAAACAAGCCCCTGCCTCCTGCACATGAAACAGACCCTCGACCCCAGCATCAAACTGATGGAGCCTGTGCAATTTATCCTCGAGAACCTCATGGACACGCTCAAGCTCAAAAAGCTGCCCAAAACCGTGGCCCTGCACGCCACCTGCTCCATGCGCAAGATGGGCCTTGAGGGCAAGCTTGAAGAACTGGCCCGCAAGTGCGCCCAAACCGTCGTCGTACCCGACGGCATCAACTGCTGCGGCTGGGCGGGCGACCGTGGCTTTACCCACCCAGAGCTCAACGAGGCCGCGCTCAAGGGCCTGCGCATGCAGGTAAGCACCTGCGAGGTGGGCTACTCCTCAAGCCGCACCTGCCAGATCGGCCTCTCGCTGCACGGCGGCATACCCTACTACTCCATAGTCTATCTGGTTGACGAAGCCAGCGAATAGCAAAACGCGGGCGGCTCTCAAATGAGGGCCGCCCGCAGTGCTTTTGCCGTGCGCGTGGTCAAGGACGCGCTTCATGCCAATAATGTTTACGACTGCTTTCGCTTGAACATTTTTTCCAGTTCGGCGGCGTCCCAGCGCAGCACGCAGGGGCGGCCATGGGGGCAGTATTCCCGGTCGGGGGTTTCCAGCCACTGCTGCAGCAGCCCGGCGGCCTCGTCGTCGGCAAGCCGCTGCCCGGCCTTGATGGCCCCCTTGCAGGACATGGATATGAACATGTCAGCCAGATCGTCCTTGCGACCGGCCAGCGCCTCGCGCAAAAAGTCCCTGGCCTCGGCGCGAGAGAGCACCGGGGGCATGGCGTTGACGCTCAGGTTGCCGCCGCTGGCCTCCAGAGCAAAGCCCAGTGATTCCAGCCGGGGCCGCAATTCAAAAAAGCGTTCCATTTCCGCCGGATGCAGGGGCAAATCCAGCGGCAGGGCCAGCAGCTGGCCAGAACCAGCGAAGCCCCCGCGCCGCAGGCGGGCGTACAGCACTCGCTCGTGCGCCGCGTGCTGGTCTAGCAGCAGCAGCGCGCCCGAAGCATCGCGCAACACCAGATAGGTCAACGCCACCTGCCCAAGATAGGTAAACGATCCCACGGTCAGGGGCTGACGCTCCTGCCCGTGCGCAAAAAACGCATCTTCCGCACCCATGGCTACACCTGGGTCGCCAGCGCCGTCGACGCCTGCATCCGCAAATGCAGCGCCGCCTGTCGCGGATACGTATTCCTCGCCGCGCCCTGGCTGCGGGGTCTGCGCGTAGCTGGACGCGCCCTCCGCAAGGCCCGAAGGCTCCGCCGAGGCCTCAACAAACAGCGCCTCCGGCTTCTGGCCCAGCATTGCCGCCGCCTGCGCCGTGGGGGCAGCCAGCCCGGCCCGCTCCGCGCTGCCGGTGGCCGCGGCGCTCCATGCGCCAGTCGGTTCGCTGACCTGCCACGGAGTATCCTCTTCCTGCGGCTTGTCACGCTCCTGCGGCTGAATGAGAGGCGGGTTGTCCAGCCTGCCCCAAAAGCCCTGCGGACGGGGGGCCGACGCCCCGTCGGCCTTTTCCGTTTCTGGCTGTCCGGCGGCTGCCTGCGGCCAGATATTTTCGGCCACATCAAAGGAGGTGACCAACGCCCCCTGCACGGCGTGCAGCACGGCGGAAAACAGCGCCGATTCGTCCCTGAAGCGCACCTCTGACTTGGCCGGGTGCACGTTCACGTCGACCTCGGCCGGGGCTATCTCCACAAACAGGGCCACCTGCGGAAAGTCCCGGCTGGTCATGCGGCCCTTGTAGGCCTCGCGCACGGCGGCCATCAGGCGCTTGTCCGTAACCGAACGCCCGTTGACGTAAAACAGCATGCGGTCGCCGCGCGGCTGGCTCACGTTGGGCAGGGCGGCAAGCCCCCGCGCGCGGATGCCGTGCCGGGTCGCGTCAAAGGGGCGCAAGGCGTCCACAATAAGCTTGGGCCAAAGCACGGCCAGGCGTTCGGCCAGGCTCTGCCCCGGCAAAAAACGCAAGGCCTCGCGTTCGCCCGCGCTGAGGCTCAACCCTACAGCGGGCCGGGCCAGGGCCAGCCGCGCCAGCCAGTCCTGCGCGCGTTTGAACTCGGTGGAGGGGGTCTTTAAAAATTTCAAGCGTGCTGGTATGTTGGAAAAAAGGTCGCGCACTTCCACCCGCGTGCCCCGGTGCAGGGCGGCAGGAGCCGAAACCCTCAGCACGCCGTGCTCCACTTCAACCTTGTGGGCCTGCGACTGTCCGTCGGGGCCGGTCACGGCCGAGGTAATGGAAAAACGCGAGACAGAGGCAATGCTTGGCAGCGCCTCGCCCCTGAAGCCGTACGAGCTGATGTGCTCAAGATCTGCCAGACTGGCGATTTTGCTTGTAGCGTGACGGGTCACAGCCAGCTCAAGGTCGTCCGCAGCAATGCCGCAGCCGTCGTCCTGTACGCTGATCAGGCTCTGACCGCCATTTTCGAGGCAAACATCAATCTGCGCGGCGTCGGCGTCAAGGCTGTTTTCCACCAGTTCCTTGAGCACGCTGGCAGGGCGCTCTACCACTTCGCCAGCGGCGATCTGGTTGCGCAACTCAGGCGGGAGCAAACGTATATGACGGTGTTTTTCAGACATGCCCGCAGTGTATTCGGCTGCGCTCAGCAAGGCAAGCGGCCCTGCCTGCGCCGCATGCGCGCCTGCGCGTGGCGAACAAATTCCGGCTGCGGGGCTTGCCTCGGCGCACGCTGTGCTTATGTATGTAAGGCGAGGCTGCGAATGCGCGCCGCCAAACTTCTGGCAGCGCGTAAAGCCCACAGGGAGGTTTTTATGCAAAGCAACACCATGAAAGCCATTGCCGAGCCCCTGCGCGGCACTCCCGTGCCCACAGGTTACGACCCGGAAATGCTCTATGTAGAATGCGCACGCTGCGGCTCCCCCGTCATGTGGGAGCAGGGCAAGGCCACACATATTCTCCATATGGCCGGTATCGATCCCCTTGAGCTCGATTCGTCCTGCATGCTGGTTACAGACGGCTGCCCCATGTGCAGCGGCAAAGACCAGTACACGGTACAGATATTCCGGGTCAGCGGCGAAGCCAAGACGCGCCGACCCCCATTTTTCGGCAACGCGTAGTAGCCAGCGCGGGTCTACCCCGCCCGCGTACACCCCAGCAAAAGGCCGCCGGTTCATGTGCCCGGCGGCCTTTTTGCGTCTTGGACCATGCGCGCGTCGGCATCGTCTTAGCCTTTCAGCCCCGGACATTCAGTATCCGGGGTTTTTTATTTACCGCCCGGCCCCCTGCAACAACAAACAACATTTACAGGCACAATAAAAAATAAACATTGGTTGATTAACCAATATATCTACAGCCTGCTTGACGATATCTCTCACCAGGAGCATAACACAAAGCAACAAACTTGAAACAAAATTAACACTCAACCGTCACGCCGGAGCCACCATGTTGCCAGCAGAACGCCGCAGAGAAATGGCCCGCCTCATTAAAAACAAGGGCGCGGTCAACACGCGCGAACTGGCCGAAGCGCTGGGCATTTCGACCATGACGGTCAGGCGCGACCTCAAGGTGCTTGAAGAGCGCAACCAGCTTGAGCTTACCTGGGGCGGCGCTGTACCCCTCAACTTTGAGGCCAACGACATCCCCCGCGCCCGCAAGGCCGTGTCCATGCTTGACGCCAAGCTGGCCATCGCCCGCGCTGCCAGCCTGTATATTAAAAACGAAGACTTCATCGCCCTGGATGCGGGCACCACCAGCCTTGAGCTGGCCCGTCTGCTCCCGACCCTGCCGCTTACCAGCCTTGGAGTGGTTACCCCTGACCTTGAAATTGCACTGCTGCTTTCCGGCTGCGAGCATATTTCGGTTTTCCTTTCGGGCGGGCTCATCGACCCGGTCAGCCGCGCCTGCAACGACAGCGACGCCGTGGCCTATCTGCGCGGGCTGCGTCTCACCATGGCCTTTGTGGGCACCAATGTATGGGATATCCACCACGGCGTAACCACCAGCACCCCGGCCAAGACGCACTACAAGCGCCAGCTCATGGCCAGCGCCGACAAAACCTTTTTGCTGGCTGACTCATCCAAATACGCCAAATTCAGCCCATGGCTGGTGGCCGAACTGCAACGCTTTGACCACATCATCACCGACGGCGGCCTGCCCGCTGAAGCCCAGGCCGCCCTGAACGACGCAGGCGCGCGCCTGTGCGTTGCAAACTAGACCGTCACAACTACCGGAAGGTTACCGTATGATCATAGCCGTTATTGCCGACGATTTTACAGGTGCGAACGACAATGGCGCGCTGCTTGCCGCCAAGGGCTTTTCCAGCGCCACATGCCTGGGCCTTGCCCACTGGAACCCCAGGGAGTTTACGCAGTGCGACGCCGTTTGCCTCAATGCCGAAAGCCGCCTGCTGCACCGCCAGGAAGCCTGGAAGGCCGTGTACGACGCCGTGCGGGCGTTTAATCTTGAAAAACCGGCCCTTGTCTCCAAACGCATAGATTCCACCCTGCGCGGCAATGTGGGGGCGGAGCTTGAAGCCGTGATCAAGTCCATGGACGACAGCCACGGCCACAACGAAACCCTTGCGGTGATGGTATCGTCCTACCCGCATTCGGGCCGCATCTGCGTGGGCGGCTACCAGATTGTACATGGCGTGCAGAAGTGGGTTCACTTCTTTGGACCAGTCAACGGCAAAACTAAGGTGGACAGTTTTATTGGTTATGCCGCCCATCTAGGGCTAATCAGAGGTGGCACTCCCTCTGGTTTGTACTGCTGATATATCTCCATCGGCTTTCGGCCGTCAAAGGTCTTATGCGGACGCCGGTTATTGTAGAAGCCAAACCACCATGCCAGGACCCGGCAGAGCTCGCTCCCTGTCTCTATCTCTCGCAAATACAGGCATTCATATTTCAGAGAACGCCAGAGACGTTCGATCATCACGTTATCCATCCAGCGGCCTCGGCCATCCATTGAGATGCGTGCTCCGGCCTCCCTGAGCGTCTTCGTAAACTCGTAGCTCGTAAACTGAGAACCCTGATCCGTATTGAAGATTTCTGGTACACCGTAGCGATTCATTGCATCTTCCAGGGCGGCCACACAGAAATCAGCATCCATTGTATTCGACACGCGCCAGGCGAGCACCGCTCGGCTGTGCCAGTCCATAATCGCCACAAGGTACAAGAAACCGCGCCGCATCGGAATGTATGTGATGTCGGCACACCACACCTGGTTTGGCCTTGTGATCGCCTTGCTCCGCAGCAGGTACGGATACGTCTTGTGCTGCGGATGCGGTTGGCTTGTCTTCGGCTTCTGGTAAACCGCCATCAGACTCATTTTGCGCATAAGCCGTCGCACGCGATTACGCCCAATTAGATGCCCTTCATCACGCAGAACGTTGCGCATTTGCCGGGAACCGAAGAACGGCAACTCCAGAAACAATTCATCTATGCGCTTCATGAGCACCAAATTGTACGCGGACTCACCGATCGGTTGGTAGTAGTATGTTGAGCGTTGCAGTTTGAGGATTTCGCACTGCCGCCGAACACTGAGCACTGGGTGCCCCAAGTCGACGATTTTACGCCTTCGCTCGCAGCTCAAATTTTGGCGAAGGCTTGCTGTAAAAAATCCTTCTCCACAGTAAGTTGGCCAATCTTGGCATGAAGCTCCTTGATACGGGCTTCATCATTCTGCTGAGCCTTCTGGGACTTGCCCGCAAAGCCAGCTGCAATCTGCTCCTTGGCCTGCTGTTTCCACTGAGAAATCTGATTTGGATGCACGCCATGCTTGCTGGCAAGCTCGGACAAGCTTTGCTCCCCAGACAGGGCATCAAGGGCGACGCGGGTCTTGAATTCGGCGGTGAACTTCCTTCTCGATTTGGACATAAAAAGCCTCCTTTGACTTCTTACGTCCACCTTAGCTCACGGTCCAGTTTTCCGAACCCACTTCTCGGCAAAAAGGGATACGCAGAACGGGTACATATGCCGAAGAATATCTGAGAATATGAAAAAAATAGAATTTTCTCGCCTTTTTGGGTGTTTTATTTAGTTGTTGCTTGCCTTCAGGGCATGGGGGTAAGGTTATCTCACCTAGCGCTGGATTTGCCGGAGAAGGTGCGCGCCGGGCTGCAACAGCAAAGCCCGGCCAGATTTTGAGTCTGTTTGCGGTGCTGGGGTAGGGGGGACTGACCCTCCCCCCGAAGAGTATGCCATTGAAACATTAGTGCTCCTATGTAAGGAACATTAATATTTCAATGGCATACTCTTCGGGGGATGTTCAGGCCAACATTATTATATCTCGTTAAACTGCGCAGTGATATGTTTGGCTCCATCTCGCAGTTTGACAATGAGAGACGTAAGTATTTGGCTTTGCTGTGAAAGATCTATTAGCGCCGTGGATATCTCTTGCAGCGCAGCCGACGTTTCAGAAGAGTCCTGATCAGCCATGGAAATGGACTTTGTGATGTCTGCCGACGCCCGCGTCTGTTCATCAACCGAACGGGCGATTGCCTGAATCTGTTCAGCCATTTCATTGACATGCAAGGTGATCTGGCTGATTGCCTCTCCTGTACCCTCGGCCATGCTGTTGACCTTTGAAATGGCATCAACGGCCATATCTACGCTGTCGACATTGTTTTTTGTGCCTTGCTGTACAGATTGGATGGCGTTTCCAACCTCTGTAACCGCCAGCATGGTTTTTTCGGCCAGTTTGCGCACCTCGTCGGCAACAACGGCAAAGCCTCGTCCAGCATCGCCAGCTCTGGCGGCTTCGATAGCGGCATTAAGTGCCAACAGGTTTGTCTGGTCGGCAATATCGTTGATGACATTCATAATTTTTCCAATATCTTCAGCCTGGTGCCCCAATTCGCTCATGCCGGATTTAAGCGCATCAGCCATGGTTTGCACTGATTTGATGGCATCCACCATGACATTAACTTCTTTGAGCTCCTTGTTGGCGTTTACCTTGATAATCTCAGAAGAGGCGGAGGCCTGGGTCGCGTTATCTGAAACCGCAGTAATAGAGGAGTTCATTTCTTCCATGGCTGCGGCCACAGCGTTCATACTGCTGGCCTGGCTTGCCGCAAAATTACTGGACTGCTCAACCTGTGCCGATATTTCCTGCGACGCAGAGGTAACTGAATTGATCACACCTTCAAGCATGTTTGCCGCTTCGGTCATTCCCTGCGCCCGTGATTTAAGCGCATCGTCACGAGCTTCCGCAGCTTCGTCGGCGTGTTGCTGCGCCCGAGCCTCTGCAGCCTTGGCCTCTGCTGTTTTTTGTTCCGAGAAAGAGATTTTTTCTTTTAGTCGCACGACCATGGCGGTCAAAGCCTGTTCAAGCGCCTGCAACTCGGCCTTGAATGTGCCGCGGGGCTGCGTGTCGAGCTCGCCTTCTGAAACCTGTCGCGCGAATTGTTGCAGCCGTACCAGCGGGGCGACCAGACTGTTGCGCATAATAAGCCAGACAGCGCAAATAATAAAAACTAGAATGGCAGCGGTTGCTATGCCAACGGAAACTGCTGCCGCTTTAGTTTTGGCAACTGCTTCATCCAGTGAATAAATAATTTCGAAAGCACCGTGTATTTCCCCGGCTTTCCAGCCTTCCTTTATTCCCCCAATGGGGTCAGTGGTTCCCTTGGGGTCGCCGTGGCAAAACATGCATTCAGCAGTAAGAACTATGGGTTTAAAATAGTGTATTGCATCCTTTTGGCGGACAATAAGCTCTGGCAAACCCTTGGACGTTATCTGTTCCAGAGCTGTTTTTTCCAACGCATTGGGTTCATTTGCTGGATTGCGTGGCGAAAACTTGGGCACACGGAATTTATATCCAAGTTTTTCGGCATTTTGCCGTGCCATTTTTATGGCGGTGATGATGGGTACAGCATCAATAAGTTTGTCGCGAGGTATTTCCCCAAAGGGCCTGATCACTCCGTCAAACTTCATGGCCATTTCGTTGCGGGCTGACTCAGCCATGCTGACAATCCCTTTTGCGGAATGGATGACTGCTTGCTCCTCAGACGTCCAGATGTTTTGCACCGCATTGAAAAAAATGGTGATTGCCAGCAGCGTGGGGCCGATAATGGAGAGGAGCAGAACTTTGAACTTGATGCTCATGCAAATACCTCACCGGTTTCAAGGGATGGGTCGCAAACGTCAAGGGCTTTGTATCATGGGGGATAATGTAAATAACTTTTTTTGCTTCGAGTTTCTGGATAGTTAAGTCGAACCAAAAAAGTAAAAAGATTAAAAAATAATTAAAGTTGATATAACGCTGAATATATTTGAATTTACAATAGCATATTTTCTATTCATTATTCAACGGTTGTTTTGCCGCCAACTTTAGGTGCAGGGGGAAATTCCTATCCCATTCGCAGCACTCTGCACCGTAGCCGTTCCTGCTAACTCCCGGAGTATTGGGGGCGGTGGCAGCGATGAGGAAGTAGCTCACAACGCAGGCAGGTAAGCTTTTTTTTAAAATGGCCGATAGGCTGATCAGATGCGGATTCATCTACTGGGAGGGGTGTTGGATGGACTTCTACGATCAGCTCATGGCCTATTCCTTTTTAAAAAGCGGCAGCCTGAACCTGCTGCTGGACAACCTGCCGCAGCCTGCGCCCGTCGCCCGCTACAAGTCAGGCAGCGAGATGATGGCCGAGGCATTGACGGGTCGCATACGAAGCGATTCGTCCATGCTGCAGCAGGGCTCAAAAAACGCCACCGAAGCGGCAAATATCGCAACCCTTATTGCCAATTCCGCCTCCTCGATACGCGACAATCTGACCAGCATGCTGACCCTCGCCCAGGAGGTAAAGGCGGACCCGACCCAGGGCAGCGTCAACAGCGCAGAATTCAAATCGCTTGCTCAAGAGATATCCGCAACCATATCCACCGCAAAATACAACAACATTTCGCTTGTGGACAAAAGTGGCTGGGCCAACGACAGTCGCCTTACGGTCAGCAGTGATGGCAATTCATCAACGTTAAATATACAGCTTGGATACTATGGTTCAAAGTTTACGTTGAATGACATGTCGTATCTCAGCTATCTAAACAGCGTTGATCTGAGCAGTTCATCGCTTGATATTGACGCTCTTATCAGCAGTCTTTCCACAAATATAACTTCAGCAAATATCATCTACAGCGGCAATAATGCACTGGCAACGTCATATACAGACGAAGCAAAATATATGGTGGAGCAGGCAAATATACTGAAGAAGGCCGCTGATGACGCTATGCCGAGTGAAGAAGACCCCCTGCTGCGCGATATAGGCAGCATCATTTCAACAACATCCTGACTGCTGATCCTCCGGCGGCCATGCGCTGTTTTGCTGTGCAGCATAATACGGCTTAGCCCCCCCCAAAAAAAGGCACCGGAGGAAATGGTATGGACAAAAAACGCCTCACGATCTTTTGACCGAATGGCAGCAACTTGTTGACATGATTGCCTTTGTTGCAAATGTCCCCGTGGGGCTGATTATGGGGCTTCGCGGAGACGATCTCTCCGTGCTGGTTTCCAGCGCCACGCAAGGAAACCCTTACTGCCCCGGCGATGAGCACAATTTGTTGGGGCCAGGTCTTTACTGCGAAGAGGTGGTTACGTCGCGGCAGATGCTGCTTGTGCCCAACGCCCTGAAGTCTGAGCGCTGGAACTCGAACTCAGATATGGAGTCAGGCATGCTGGCCTACCTAGGGTTTCCCCTCCGGCGGGCTGACGGTGGAATTTTTGGCACCATATGTCTGCTTGACTCCCGCGAAAATACGTTTTCGCAAGAGATCATAACCCTCCTTGAAAAAATGCCGATGCTGATTGAAGGCAACCTGAAGATACACGAGCTGTTGAGCCAGAATGCCAGACGAGCAGCTGAAATAGACAAAAAGAACAACGGGCTGTGCGAGCTCAATGTTATTTTGGCTGAAAGCGAAAAGAAATTAAGGTTTATTACGGAAAATACCGCTGACGCCATTTGGGTCTGCAACGTGGATAAAGAAGTATTTGTCTACGCCAACCCCGGCTCGTGCATGCACAACATAAATATTGACAACGGGCTGCAGGGGTTGACCCTGCAGGATGTGGTCACTCCTGAATTCCTGGGCGCATTGTCGGCGCGCATCCACAATTCCGCCGCGCGGTTGCGGCAAAAACCCGACATGACGATTGTGGCGCAACACGAAGTGCAGTTCATAGATCCCGACGGCCGGGGCTTTTGGGGTGAATACAATGCAGGTACCTGCTCAATTTCCAAGGACATGTGGAGATTGTGGGCGTCAGCCGCAATATTGACGAGCGCAAGAGCAGGACATCTACTTTCTCAGCACGCACGATCACCTGGCGCGGGCTTTTAACCAGTCGTATCTGGTTGCCCATGGCGCGCAGATGATTGAACAGACGCACCTGTCGCGCGAGCCGGTGTCCATGTTTTTTTTGACCTGTATTTTTTCAAGCTGGTCAACGACAGGCATGGGCACGCCGTGGGCGACGAGGTGCTGAAAAGAACGGCCAGTGCCGTTGAGCAATGCCTGAAAACGGGGGATGTGCTCGCCAGATACGGCGGAGAGGAGTTTGTCGTGCTGCTGCCCGGCGCAAATCTTTCTGCGGCATGCCGCATGGCAAAAAAATCAGCATGGCCGTCAAGAGCGAGCTCATGCCCAACCTGCTGATAATGACGCTCAGCATCGGCGTTACCGAAAAACTGCCGCAAGAGTCGCTCGACGACTGGATCAGCAGAACGGACAAAACAATATACGCGGCCAAAAAGGCCGGAAGGGACTGTTTTGTGGCAGACAGTGCCTTTGGCAGCGAGGCCTAGTACCTTTGCAGCCGCCGTGCTGCGTGGTTTTTCTGCGTTGTACGCGTCTCGCTGTTGCGCAGGTGCTGTTGCTGCGTTGGGTTCATGACGCAATGCCTGTTTGTTGCAATGCATGCTCAGCCGTGGCTGCGGCAACGCCACATCATGGAAAAAATGGAATGCTCAATGCCGCTGCAAGAGTAGTGACTTTTGGGCTTCTTCGTGTTTTGCTTAATTGCGAAGCTGTTTCACAATCGTTTGAGTGCTGCGCCTCCGGTTCATTTTGCGGGCAAGCCTGATGGTTTTTGATACTCCCAATGGACGGCAACGGCTAACTATGATGAAAGCTATCGCGTTCTATCTGCCGCAGTTCCACGTCATTCCAGAAAATGACATCTATGGCAAAAATTTTACTGAGTGGTGCAACGTCCGCAAGGCCGTTCCATTGTACAATGGGCATTTACAGCCCCATGTTCCTCACGAAATACTCGGCTACTACGATCTTACAGATGAAAAGGTTTTGACAAAACAGCACCACATTGCCTGGGACAACAATGTAACGGCTTTCTGTTACTATTACTACAACATGGCTGGCCGCACACTTCTGGACGCGCCGCTGCATCTCATCAACAAAAGCCGTCTGATACGCAACGAATTTTGCCTTTGCTGGGCGCACGACAGCTGGTACGACAACACCCGGCCCACACGGCGGGCGCCTTTTATCGCGCAGCAGTACTCGCGGGAAAACGCAAAACAACTCGTCACGGATCTCGTGCAGTATTTTGACAATCCGCGCTATATCAGAATAGACGGCAAACCCCTGCTGCTTGTTTTTGCGCCCGAGCGCAACCCCATGATGCAGCTCTACAGCGAGGTATGGCGCGAAGAAGCCTGGGCCATGAGGCGCACAGAACTTTGCCTAGCTGGCGTGGAGTGCTACGTGGGGCAGCCCCCCGCCAATCTGGGTTTTGACGTCATGGTGGAGTTTGCGCCCAACCTGAGCGAAAAGAACATGCTTTCATCAGCCGGGGAAAACCCCCGGCGGTTCGACTATGCGGGCACGGTGCGCGACATGCTGCTGAAGCAGACGCCCGACTACACCCGGCTGCGTTGCGCATTCCCCGGTTGGGACAACACGCCCCGTCGGGGCAGTCACGGATTGTCCTTTGTGGGCGAGTCGGTAGAGGTCTTCACCTCCATGCTCCGCGCCATGGCGGCGCATACCCAGGAACATCTGCCGGACAGCATGCAGTATGTTTTTATCAACGCCTGGAATGAATGGGGCGAGGGTTGCCATCTGGAGCCGGATAAGCGGCATGGCTTTGCGTATCTGCATGCGGTGCGCGACGTAATGGAGGCGTTCAACGCTCCGGCCGCAGGCTAGGCAAGAGGCATTGTCAGCAGGAGCTCGCCGTTGGGGGCGTCGGTCGCCGCACATGTCTGCGGGCGCTTGCTGGGTGCTCTACCGAGACAGGTAATGAAAATCGGCCGCCCTTTGCGATTCGCTGGCATTGTTCTCGGGTATGGTCACCGTATCCAGCGTTTCGAGTACGGCGTCCCCCAGGCAGTCGGCCATAAACCGCACCAGATCAACGATGGCGGCTGGCCGCGCAGCACCGTCGCTGGCGGGGATGTCGCAGTCTTCACGCAGCGCCGCCGCCACGTTCGCGTAGCGGCAAAACGTCTGATCAATGGCGGCGGCAAACTCTTGCGTGAAGGGCGCACTGGCGTACACGTCCAGCACACATGCCAGCGCCCGCAGTATCCTTGCCAACCGCACATAAACCAGCATGGCGCAATCGTATCTGGCCGCTATGGCGAGGGCGTCTGCGAGCTCCCGCTGAATGTGCGCCAGCACTGCGGAGGGCTCCAGCCGGGTGATAATGGCCCTGTAGCTCTCCTGCAGATATGCGGATTCACGCCGCACAAAGGTCTTGCGGTAAAAACGCCGCAGTTCTGTTGCCGGAAAAGCTTCGTTGATGACAATCTTCAGCCCCGCCGCCGTAATTTTGCGCGAGAGAAACCAGTCTTCGTGCGTTCTGTCCGGGTAATCATCAAAGCCGCCCAGGTCGACAAAGCACTGTCGCCGCATGAGCCAAAGCCCCCCCGGCGCAAACTGGGCCGGATTTTGGCGGGGGCTGTGCAGCGAATCGTAGTACATGCCCCGCGACAGGGGGTCGCCGTAATTCCTGCTTACGATGCGCGCGCCCACCAGCCCCACCGCAGGGTCTTTCAGTGTTTCAAGGGCCGTCAGCACCCACTGTCGGCTGAATTCCATATCGCAATCGACAGAGAGAATATATTCGCGCGCGGCCATCTGCAGGGCCGACCGTTTGGCTAGGGCTGGCCCTCTGTTTTCGGTATGCGTCACAAGCTTTACACCTTGCAGCCGCATCTCGGCATCAAGAGCAAGAGGGGGCTCGGAGCAGTCGTCGACCACGATAATTTCAGACACAAAGGGGCGCAGCTTCAGGGCATTGCGGATTTGCCCAAGGGCAAACTGGTGGTCGTTGTAGGTATAGGTCGCCAGCGTTATCATGCGCTAAACCCCAAATAAAAAGATCAAAATGCCCATATGCCGGTCTGGTCTACAGGTCTGGGCTGCCGAACCGACCTGCCGCCTTCGCCAATTGCTTCGGCCCTGCGCCTGACCAGCTGGCAGGCAACCGCGTTGCGTGGTGGTGCACTGTTCTTGTGCTCCTATGTCAGGATCCCCAACTTTTCAATGCCATATTGCGAGTGGGCGGTCCATTGCGGCGGGGTAAGCCTTACTGTAGCATGCGGCCTGCCAGCAAGGTGTTTGCCAGGGCGCAGATTGCCCGCATGCGGCGAGGCCTGCGGGCATCGCCGCAGCGCCGGTATACCTTTGGCGTTTTGTTCGGACATGTTTGGGAGGCTCCAGATGGCAGAATGCATAGCCAATGTGACGGTTACGTCGTTCAACAGGCTTCAATCCACTGTTGCTTGCATCACTGCGCTCAAACAAACGCGCTGCCCCGGCTGGCATCTGACTGTCGTCGACAACAACAGCGTGGACGGATCCGTTGCGTATCTGCAAGAGCTTTACAACGACGGTGTCATTGACTCCCTGCTGTTGTGCAAACGCAATGTGGGCGTTGCCGTTGCGGCAAACCTTGGTTGGGCTGCCGTGCCCGCCCTGTATTATGTAAAGCTGGACAACGACGTTGAAGTGCTGCGCGACGACTGGCTGACAACGCTCATAGAAACAGCGCAGTCGCATCCTGATGCCGGTTGCGTCGGGTATTATATTGAAGATTCCTGGCCCGGCCTGAAGGCGGATGATGGCTGCTTTGCCGTGGAGTACAGCGTTGGCTCGTGCGTGCTCATACCGCAGGCAACGCATGCCCGGCTTGGATTTTGGAACGAGGACTACGGCCTCTACGGCATTGAAGATTCAGACTTCAGCTCCAGGCTCAAGGCCGCAGGACTAAAAAATCTGTATATGGCCCGCAGCGAGCAGTATATACGGCACAGCCACGCGCTCTACAGGGAAAATGCGCACCTTGATGATGAAATACGCAAAACAAACGGCCTTTCCGCTGAATACCGAGGCATGTTTTATTTTCACAACGCGCTTTATTTTTCTGGGCTTCGCCCGGTTCGCGTTGAGCGCAAGTTCAGGGAGCGTCGGCTCGAGGACGGAAAATACGATTTTTATCCAGACCCGGCCTATCTCAGGGCGGAACAGCGCTACGCCGCTGAACGCAAGGATTTTATACAGCACTACATACGTGCCGAGCAGGAGTCTGACCAGACGCAGGATGTCTAGGGCGCTGGTTTCAGCGCCAGCAATGGAAAGGCAAAAAAAGGCCGTCCTCTGTTGGGCGGCCTTTTGCGTGGGCAGGGGCACACCTAAAAAGAAAAAACCTGTGCGTCTTCGGCCAGTTCAATCAGGGCGACCCCGGTGCTGATGGCAAATCCTGTCGGCAGGTCGTCCTCGCCGATCATGCGGGTTGCGGCGCAGGGCTTGCACACAAGAATTTTGCCTTTATTCTGAACCACTTTCATGTAGGGCAACAGCTCATCGCCCGTAGGGCATTTTACCCTTTCGGCCATGCCTAGGTTGGCAAGGTACACCGCATCATCAACAAGAAACACAGTGGTGTCGTGCCCTTTTTCCGCAGCAATTTTGGCAAACTGAAAACACCGCACCGCGCGAGTAGGATCCTCTGGGCCACGAGAAAGCACAAAAAGAAACTTTTTCATTGCAAGCCTCCAGATAGATTGAAATATGTTGCAAGTTGGGAAATACGCTTGCTGCGCTGGAAAAACAACTGAATACTGTTTGACATATAGTGCCCGCAGCAACATCCACAACACGCTTAAAACCATATGTGATCTGTTTAGTGCATTTTTTACTGACAGATAAATGGTTGCACTAAAGAATATCAATGAAATTTGTTAATAATTATAGCAAGTTTATAGAAACACCAAAGCAATATGACCATAGTTGTGCATCAATATGTATTGCTGTGAAGTTTTAACTAATGTATAGTTTATTGCATACAAAATAAGGAGGGGATTATGCCTTGCGAAAACATTGCCAAATGTATTTTTTTCAATGATAAAATGGCCAATAAACCGGGTACGGCAACTCTTCTTAAAAAAACATATTGTGAAGGCGATTTTAAAAATTGCGCACGCTATATGGTTTGTGAAAAAATGGGGAGAGAGGCTGTGCCTTCAGATATGTTTCCCAATCAGTCGGATCGGGCAAAGCAAATAATTGGCGCGTGAATCTTGCGGAAATTTGCTGCCATGTTATTGAACTATCGCAGTAGTTGGTGGCGCATTTATCGTGTAAAACAAATCGTCAGTCATCTCTGTCGCGGCGCAAGATAACCTCTGTTTGCATTCCTGCTGGCATCCTGACTGAGCTCATTAAAAAGGCCGTCCTTTGTTGGGCGGCCTTTTGCACGGGCAGGGTGCGGGCAAATATTGGCAAGTTGCCCTGAGCGGGCGGCTACATCATGTCGTTAAGCGCTTGCAGGTGAATCTTTGAGCCTGCTACCAGCAGTATATCACCCGCCCGCACCACAGTATCAGCGCGCGTTTTTTGCAAAATGGGATTTTCCGGGCTTTTGATGGCGAGTATGATCACGTCGTGCGTCTTGGTCAGGGCCGCCTCCGCCAGACTTTTGTCCACAAGGGGGGAGGTGTCGGACACCACAAATTCGTCAAGCTGCACCTCATCGTTGGCGTCGCTGCTGCGATGCATAAACGATTCGACCAGCGGTCGCTGGATGGCCTGGGCAATGGACTGCCCGCCGATCATGTGCGGCAGTATGACCCGGTTGGCTCCGGCTGTTTTTAGCTTGCTGATGTGGCGGTTGTCGCTGGCGCGAGATACGATATACAGGTCGGGGTTCATGGAGCGCGCCGAAAGCACCACATATACGTTGGCCGGGTCGTTGGACATGGACGCCACAAGCGCCTTGGCCCTGTTCAGCCCTACACGCTGCATGACGTTGTCGGATGTGGCGTCGCCCAGAACAAGAAAGTAGCCGGCGTTTTCAATTTCTTCCGCCTTTTTATCGTCCGTCTCAACCACCACCACATCCACGCCGTCCGCGGCCAGCTCTGCGGCCACCACGCGACCCACCAGCCCAAACCCGCACAATACGCAATGGCCCGAAAGAGCCGCTATTGCCTTGTCCACTCTGCGCCTCCGCATCATTTGAAAAACGCGTCCCTCAGAAGCCAGTTGCACAAAATAACCAATGAGAAGGGCAAAGTACATGACGCCCGAAATAATAATGCAGGTGGTAAGCCACTTCCCAGACTCGGTAAGCGGGTGCACCTCGCCAAACCCGATTGTGGAGAGGGTGATAAGAACCATGTAAAAACCGTCAAAAAAAGACCACCCTTCTATATACTTGTACCCAAGACTGCCCAGTATGAATATGACAAAAAGCACAGCGCCATTGAACAGTATGGGCCAAAATATGCCCAGTCTTTGCCGTATGCGCAGCATGCGGATGTAGAACTTTTTTTTCACGCTTCGGTCCATTGTTTTATCGCCTCAGCAGCGTGCGGATGTGTATAAGCCCTGTTACGCGCAGCAGGACGGAGAGCCGCATTGTATTTGCCGTACGTGCTATGTGATTTACGAGTGAATCGGCAAGAATTCAACAGAATATGCAGCGCGGCACTAATAATTAAATTTTTTTGATACAAAAGTGAACTGGGTGAAGGTCGCGGGGTGAACCATGCAATATGAATGCGGGCATGTAATCGTTCTATAATTATTATTATAATTATTTTGACGCCTTATAAGCTACAATGTCTATATGAGTTGTCTAAAAAATAATTATTCCCATAATGATTATCGTTCAAAAAACAATCAATTAACATAAATAGTATTTTGCGATTGACTAAAAGAGTTGGACTTGAATTTTTCATCTTTGCAATAAAAAACACTTGAATAGTCAAAAGTTATAATGCTGCAGTTAGTATAAAGTTTGGTAAAATTATTTAATTTTGCGGCAAAGATAGTATTTTGGTAATATTTTAGCATGACGATGTTAGAATGGCGCGTGTTGAGAGTTAAGATATATGTATGTTAGTTTGTCTATTTATATTATTTACTATTCATTTATGATAATTATTTTATTAAAAAATTTGTAATTGTATTGCAACTATACTTGGTGGCTAATTGGTTGATCAGTTCTTTTTGCTTAAAATTTAAGTACTAATATTAAACATAATTGCATTTATGCATTTCTATAATTTTTGTTCATACCTGTGCTTGTCATGAAATGTTGCATGGCAGTTTTTTTTTTATAATACTATTTAAATTCAAACAGTATTTTCAGTTCAACGGTAAAACGACATGTGATTTGCTGTTTAGCAGGTTGAATGGTCAGAGAAATGAATTGGGTATTTTTTTAATCACCGTTTATGCTGTTCCCTATTCGTTGCGTCTTGCCCTATTTAATTTTGACGGCTATTGCCGTTAATTGGGTTGACACAAATTGCATTATCGAAATAGTCTTTGTGCTGAAACTTTGTAGTTCAAAAGTTTGTTAACTTAATATATCGCGGAGACAAGATGGACGATTTTTTAAAGGGTGCTTTGGAAGTTGCCAAGGCTCAGGCTGGCGTAAGGGTCATGAGTGCTGAGGAAATCACGGCGTATGTTCAAAAGGTTGCCGCCAGCATACGCTCTGTCGCTGCCGGCGACGCCGTGTGCGAACCTGACTTTGACGGAGTCGTGCTTGAGGCTAGAAAGTCGATCAAAGAAAAGAGCGTTACCTGTCTTGAATGTGGCAAGAGCTTCAAAATTTTGACGAAACGTCATTTGGCGACCCATGGGCTCACCACTGAAGAATATCTTGAAAAGTGGGGCTTCAAAAAGGGAGCGCCTTTGGCCTGTAAGGCCCTGCAGCGCGAGCGCCGCAAAAAAATGAACGAGATGAGGCTGTGGGAACGCAGAATGACAACCCCCAAAGTCAGCTAGCCCTCGCCGGGTTCAGCAGCATTATTTATGCCCAACCATTGAGCGGCTGGGAACGAAGCGGCCCAATTGGGGGCCGCTTCGTTTTTTTGCGGCATGGGATTGGTTGCTCAGCCGGGATTTTTTGCAATTTTTTGCAGTTTGGCGCAAAATCTCCACGGTACATCCCCAACCGATACCCGCAACCCTCAAGGCTAGGTATTTCATGAGCATGACCGAGGCGCCGCGTCGCGCCATCTTTCTGGACAGAGACGGCACGTTGAACAATGACACGGGCTACGTGCACCGCAAGGAGGATTGGCATTGGCTGCCCGGCGTGGTGGAAACGCTCCGGCGGTTCCATGCCGTTGGTTACCTTCTGGTGGTGGTGAGCAACCAGTCAGGCATCGCGCGCGGCATGTTTGGCGAGGACGATCTGCACGCGCTTGAAGCCTGGATCAATGAAGACCTCGCCGCCAGCAACGCCGTTATCGACGCCTGGTACTATTGCCCCCATCTGCCGGAGGTCACCGGCCCCTGTGATTGCCGCAAGCCGGAGCCAGGACTTATCTTGCGGGCTGCGGCAGACCTGAATATCGATCTTGCGCGTTCATGGATGATCGGCGACCGCGTGCGCGACATGCAGGCGGGGCTCGCCGCTGGCTGCAGCTGCGTGCTGCTGCGCCCCCCCGTGGGAGCGTACGAGAACAATGTTCCCGTGCCCGACGGCGTCAAGGTCGTACCGCATCTGGCAGCCGCCGGGGTGCACATACTCGCGCCCGAGATGCGGGCCCATCGGCTTGCCTTGCTGCCCACCGGCGGCTGCGGCGGGCGTTGCCCCGGCAAGGGAGACGACGGCGGTCAGGGCCAGCAGTCAGCGTGACGGCCAGAGTGTCAGGCTGGGGTTGATTGGCGCGGGAAGCCTTGGGCTGCGCGCGGCTGCCCCGGCCACCCGTGCGCCGGCAATGCAGAAACCCGGGCCTGACGGATGTTGCGCAGGGCGCATCCGACTGGCTCGGGCCTTTATCTTTGCAACACGACAGCACCAACATGTCCGGGCGTAAAACCCCGGGCCAAGCAGGGCGCATAACAGGGCGGCCAGCATGTCAGGCCGAGTGCCCGCATCAGGTGTACTGCGGTTCGTTTTCCTTGATGATCTGAAAGGCCTTCATGGCCTTGATGGTGCCCGGTAGCCCCTGATACTTGGTAACGCCCGCCACCGTGCAGTTGAGCATGTCTTCCTGGTCTGTATCAAGCACAATGATGTCGCCTACCTGCATGCGCAGCAGCTGATTGCCCGTGATGGTGGTGCGGCCAAACTGCACCTTCATTTCCACCGGCGTTTCGAGCAGGCGCTCTTTAAGGCGGGCAACCCAGGCATGGTCAACTTCGAGGCGCTCGGTCTGGAAGCTGGCGTGCAGCTTGGAGCGGATGGGTTCAATGGTTGCGTAGGGCAGGCAGATGATCAGCGAGCCCAGCGCGGTATCAAGCTCCACCTCAAAGGTAATGACCACCACAACGTCGCTGGGGGGCACAATGGCCGCGAACTGCGGGTTGATTTCGCTGCGCACCAGTTCAAGCTTTACGTCGTGCACTGGCCGCCAGGATTCTTCCATGTTGTCCAGGGCGATCTTGACGATTTTGTCCACCACGGCCTGCTCGATGCGCGTAAATTCGCGGCCCTCGACCTTGGGTTGCGAGCCTGCGCCGCCAAAGACGTTTTCGACCAGCGCAAAAACCAGACGCGAATCGACAACCATGATGGCGTTGCCGCGCAGGGGATCCATCTTGAAGATGTTGATGGATGTGGGCACCGGAAGCGAGCGCATAAACTCGCCAAATTTGGTCATGTCAATGGATATGGGGTTCAGTTCCACACGCTTGCGCACGGAGTTTGAAAGCGCGTTGGTGCAAAGCCGCGAAAAACGGTCGTTGACGATTTCAAGCACGGGCATACGCCCGCGGATGATGCGATCCTGATTGGCAAGGTCAAAGGAGACAATGCCGGATTCATCTTCCTGCGTCTCGGTTTCGCTTTCGATTTCTCCGCCGGAGAGCCCGCGCAGCAGGGCATCAACTTCGTCTTGCGCCAGAACTTTATTCATGCCAGCCTCGGAACAGTCGTGAAAAAGTATGTTGCGGACGAAAATTGCCGCGCACGACCATGCAGTGGAATATGCAAGATAAAGGCCATTTTGACAAGCGCGTTGCCTGTCGGCGCTGGCTGCCCGCACGGCCCGCAGCAGCGGCGCGCTTGCCTTTAGCGGGGGCTTCAGGCAGGGTAAATATATGTTGGTGCGTCTTTTTTTAGCTGGCGGGTGTAGCGACCCCACCCCCGATGGCGTCGCACAGGCCGCGCCGGGCTTGACTATTGCCGCCAGTGCAGGGCAAAGCCTTTCACACGCCATCTGGCTTTCCGGCCTGGTCCGCCCCTTGCCCCTGTGCGGCGGCCTGGGGCGTTGCGGGCGCTGCCGCGTGCGTTTTGTGCGCCATGCGCCGCCCGTTTTGCCAGCCGAGGAGTCGGTGTTTACCCCGCAGCAGCTGGCGGCTGGCTGGCGGTTGGCCTGCCGCCGTCAAGTCCCCGACGCTGGTGCGCTGGCAGGCGAGACGGCGCTTGAGCTAGAGCTGCCTGCGGAAAGTCTTGCGCCGCCGCAGGGCGACACTGGGCCGCTGGCTTCGGAACCGCTGCCCCTGACGGCGACAAGGCCGCAGGCCTCCGGCGAGGGCCAGCCAGGCTACGGTGCTGACGGCACGGACGATCTGGTTTTGGCTGTGGATCTGGGCACAACCTCGCTGTGCTGGCGGGCGCTTACGGCAAGTGGCGTGCCCGTGGCCGAGGGCCGCGAGCTTAACCCGCAGGCCGGGGCCGGGGCCGACGTCATGTCGCGCCTTGCCGTGGCGCGCGAACCTCGCGGGCGCGAGCGGCTGGCCCTGCTGGCGCGGCAGGAACTGCGGCGGATAGTGGATTATTTGCTGCGAACCGGAAGGGGCCGGGTAGGGCGCATGTGTCTGGCCGCCAATACGGCCATGACCGATATTTTTCTCAACCGCGATGTCGAGGGGCTGTGCGCCGCACCATACAGACTTGCCCGCAGCGGGGACGAAACCGTAACCCTGCCGGATTTGCCGCCGGTATATATACCGCCGCTGCCCGCCCCCTTTGTGGGCGGCGATATAAGCGCCGGGCTGGCGGCGCTGTTGGATGCGAACATTCCCCGCCCATTCGTGCTGGCCGACCTTGGCACCAACGGCGAGCTGGCCCTGGTTACGGAGGCAGGCGGATTGTGGCTGACCAGCGTGCCCCTGGGGCCCGCCCTTGAAGGCATCGGGCCCGAATGCGGGCAACTGGCTGGCCCAGGCGTGATTACAGGGTTTGCGCTTGCCCCCTCAGGGGTTGCAGCGCGGTTTTATGAGACCTCGGCCGCAAAAAACACTTCGCAGACGCCGCATGAGCATGTCGCTGGCGGCATGTGCCCCTGCCCGGCCTGCAGTCAGGCGGCTGCCGCCGCAGGGCAGGGCTTGGCAGGCACGGCGCGGGGCATCAGCGCCACGGGCTATCTGTCGCTGCTGGCTGTTTTGCTGCGGGCGGGGGGGCTGCGTCAGGACGGCCAGTTTGTGGCCAACCCGGCCATGCCGTTGGCCCGCAGGCTGACCGCAGGGTTGGAAATGCCCGGCCAGTGCAGTTTGCCCGGGGCTGGCGCGCGCCTGCATCTGCCGCACGGCATGTGGCTGGCCGCCGCCGATGTGGAGGAACTCCTCAAGGTCAAGGCGGCCTTTGCACTGGCGCTTGAGGCTCTGCTGCGTGCGGCGGGCATGCCTGTTGGCAGGGTCGCGGCCCTGTGTCTGGCCGGTGCTCTGGGCGAGCATGTCAACCCCGACGATCTTGAAACCCTGGGCTTTGTGCCTGCCGCACTGACCCGTCGCATCCGCGCCGTAGGCAATACAGCGCTGGACGGCGCGGCCCTGCTGGCCCTGCAGGGGGACAAAGCGGGGGCCTTGTCCCGCATGTGCCGCGACGCCGTTGTACTTTCCCTTGTGGATCAACCGAATTTTCACAATGATTATCTGCGCCATATGCGCTTTGGAGTTTAAATGTCCGCCAAAGATGATTCTTTCAATACTTCAGGTCGGCGAGGTCGCCGCTCGGGCGAGGGCGACAGCCGTGCCCGCGGCAATGCCCGCCGTGACAACCGTCCGGGTGAGCGTTCCGAAAGGCGGGAGGACGGCGGTTCCCGGAGCCGCGCCGCTGGGCGTCCCGACAGGCAGTCCGACAGGCGCGAAGACCGGCGTGACGGGCAGCGCAGCGACCGCCCCGGCAACCGCCGTAACGACAGGGCCGACGGCCGGTTTGAGCGCCGCAGCGACCGCGCTGGCGACAGACCCGTACGTGACGGGCAAAAGACGTTTGCTCCTTCGGGCCAGCGCCAGCTGCCAGCGGCATCCGCCTGGCCTGCCGCGAGGGCGCTTTTTCCGCCAATGTCGGCGGAGACCATGCGCATTCTGGACATGTTGCCCGAGGCGCTGGCAAAGGTGTGGCCGCTCAACACCGCGCACCGGCGTTCGCTGCCCGACGACGTGGCAGACCTGTCGCGGCTGCTGACCACAGAGCGCGCTGGCCTCGCGCGCCCCTACTGGAGCTCCCCCGCGTCCATCAGCGCGTATCTGTATTACTTTTTGCCGTGGAACCTTGTGCGCCTCACGCGCATGCTGGCCAGCCTGCCGCTGCCCGACCCGCGCAGCGTTGCACCCCAAGGGGGCGAGGCCCTGCTGGTGGATGTGGGTTCCGGCCCGCTGACGCTGCCCCTGGCGCTCTGGCTGGCAAGGCCGCAGTGGCGTACTGCCCCCCTGCGGGTGCTGGCGCTCGACACATCGTCGCAGCCGCTGGAGCTTGGCAAAACCCTTATGGAAGTGCTGGGCGAGATGACGGGGCAGCCCGTCTGGCCCGTGCGGGTGGCCCGCGCGCCGCTTGATCAGGTGGTGCGGCAGGCCGCGCCTCTGCTGGCAGGCGGCCGGGCGCGTCCCTGGCTGGTCAGTGCCGCCAATGTGCTCAACGAGCTGCGCTTTGGCAAAAAGCACTCGCGCGGCGCAAGCGCCATAGAGGACGAGGACGAGTTCGACTCGCTGGATGGCGACGATCCGGATTTTGACGGCACCTCCGATACCGGCGCGGACGGCGAAAAGCCCGAAGGCTGCCGCGAGGACCGGCTGGACAGTTTTCTTGAATCCCTGTCCCCCCTGTTTGACCATGTTGGGGCCAAGCGGGAGGAGAACGCGGATGCTCCCGCTGCCGTAGGCCCCGCATTGCTGTTTGTGGAACCTGGTACCCGTCTTGGCGGCTCCACCATCATGCGCCTGCGGCAGCTGGCCGTGGACGGCGGGCTGACTGCTCTTGCCCCGTGCCCACACCAGCTCGACTGCCCCTTGTTGCGCGGCCAGGGCGGGCGTACGTGGTGTCACTTTACCTTTGGCAGCGAGGGTGCGCCCCTTTGGCTTGAAGATATCTCGCTGACTGCGGGCCTTGGCAAAAGCGGCCTGAGTCTTTCGCCCCTGCTGCTCGCCGCCCTGCCCGAATCGCCTGCGGAAAACGGACCGGCGGTATCTGCCAGGGTGCTTTCCGCCCCGTTTCTTGTTCCCGGTCTGGCAGGCCGGGCGCGTTACGCCTGTTCCGGCAAGGGCATGCTCTTGCTCGAAAACGCCGAGGCTCTGGCCTCCGGCGAGGAACTGACGGTGACGGTGGCCCCCGGAGCCGAGCGCGACCGCAAAAGCGGAGCCCTGAAGGTAAGCCCCCCCAATTCGCAGGGCGAAAGGCCCGCAACACCCAGGCGGGATGTGGAAAGCCGCGATGGCCGCGAAAGTCGGGACACCCGTAACAACCGGGAGAATCGGGACGGGCGCGGCGACCATGATCGCCGTGACGGCGGCGACAGGGCAGGCAAGGGGCAACGGCCCGCATACCGCAGGGATGACGACACATCCGCAGGCAGAGGGCCGTCAGACCGCCCATCTCGTGATGACCGCGCCCGCCGCGATGACAGACCCAGCCGTGATGATCGGCAGGATCGCCGCGATGACCGCGGCAGTCAGGGAGGGCGGCCCTCCCGTCCTCAGGGGTCGGATCGTCCGCGCCGCGATGACCGGCAGGACAAGCAGGACAAACATGATCGTCCGCGCCGCGATGACCGGCAGGGCAAACAGGATAGACATGATCGTCCCGATCGTCGCGACGACCGGCAGGACAAAAAAGACAGACATGATCGGCCAGCTCAGCGGCCAGCGCGACGCCCAGACCGGCAGGAAAGAAGCAGCCGAGGCGGGCAGGGCAGACGCTCAGGCTCCCGCAACGGCAAATAGTAATCTGCGCCGCCACGCCTTCAAATCCAGGCGCTGAGCACCGCAAAAAAATGGGGGTAGGCTTTTGCCTGCCCCCTGCTTTGGCGTTTGGGCAAAGCCCCATGCTTCACGCTAGCAGTTCTGCACCTGCTGGCGATCCGGCTGGCAGCTCCGCCATAGCTGCGTAGCCGTGCGGTGAAAAAGCAAAAAATTTCAGCCGCGCAATGCCGCGCCAGCAGCCCAGAATCAGGCAAAAGGCAGTTGCGGCCTGAAAAAAGTTGTTAATATTGATTATCTTTATTATTAAATTATTTATGTTATTTTAGTATGTTAATGGTATCATGCGGTTTTCCAGGGGCTTTTTTTTGCTTTTGATCCGTGTATACTGACGACTTGAAATATTGTTTGCGTATGCGCCCCCAGACGGGGTTTTTGTTTTGCGGTTTGTATTCGGACTCAGGGGGCCGGTCAGGTGCCCTTATACCCTAAAAAGAGGCTGTTTTTTCATGTTCACAATGCCCAAAAATCTGCCGCAGCCCCAGCTGAAGCCCAACACGGAAGTTGTTTTGCAAAAACGGTATCTGCGCAAGGATCTGGCTGGGCGTCAGACAGAAACTCCGCGTGATCTGTTTTGGCGGGTGGCGGCTTCCATTGCCGCCCAAGAAGCCAAGTACGCGCAGTCTACCCGCAAGGGCGAAGACCTCGCACGCGATTTTTACGATCTGATGACCAGCTGGAAGTTTTTGCCCAATTCTCCCACGCTCATGAACGCGGGGACAGACCTGGGCCAGCTCTCCGCCTGTTTTGTGCTGCCGGTGGGCGACTCCATTGAAGAAATTTTTGACGCGGTCAAATACGCGGCCATGATCCACAAATCGGGCGGCGGCACGGGCTTTTCTTTTTCGCGCCTGCGGCCCAAGGACAGCCGCGTGGGCTCCACCGGCGGCGTTGCCTCGGGGCCGGTATCGTTTTTGCGCATTTTCAACACGGCCACAGAGCAGGTAAAACAGGGCGGAACCCGACGCGGGGCCAATATGGGTATTTTGCGCGTCGACCATCCTGATATCCTTGAATTTATCCGTGCCAAGGAAAAAGAGGGCGAGTTTAACAACTTCAATCTTTCCGTGGGCCTTACAGAAGTGTTTATGCGCGCCGTTGAAAACGACGAGCATTATGACCTTGTGGCCCCCAATTCGGGCGAGGTGATAAACCGCCTGCGGGCGCGTGAGATCTTTGACCTGCTGGTTAAAAAAGCCTGGCAGTCGGGTGATCCGGGCATCGTGTTTCTTGACCGCATCAACCGCGACAACCCTACCCCCGACCAGGGCGAGATTGAATCCACCAACCCTTGCGGCGAGCAGCCCCTGCTGCCTTATGAAGCCTGCAATCTGGGGTCCATCAATCTTTCGTGTTTTTATGTTCCCGGCCACCAAAACGACGCCGAACCCGCCCTCGAGGGCATTGACTGGGCCGAGCTCAAGCGCGTGGTGCACCTGGCGGTGCGTTTTTTGGACAACGTCATCGACGCTTCGCGTTTCCCGCTGGACAGCATCACTGAAACCGTGCGCAAAAACCGCAAGATCGGACTGGGCGTCATGGGTTTTGCCGACCTGCTCTACCAGCTTGAGGTGGCCTATGATTCGCAGCCGGGCATTGAGCTTGGCGAGCGCATCATGGCCTTTATTCAGGACGAGGGGCACAAGGCTTCGGCCCAGCTGGCGACCGAGCGCGGGGCTTTTCCCGCTTACGCCACGTCGGTGTATGCCAAAAAGAAGCAGGGTCCCTACCGCAACGCCACGGTAACCACCATCGCGCCCACGGGCACGCTCTCCATAATTGCGGGCTGCTCATCGGGCGTGGAGCCGCTGTTTGCCCTGTGCTTTACCCGCAATATCCTTGACGGCGAGCGCCTTGTGGAAGTGAACCCCCATTTTGAGGCCGCCCTGGCCGATGCCGGTCTTTTCAGTCACGAGCTGATGGACGCTGTGGTGGCCAAGGGTTCCATAAAGGATATGGACTATCTGCCCGCCAAGCTGCGCAAGGTTTATGTGACTGCCATGGATATCGCTCCGGTGTGGCACCTGCGCATGCAGGCGGCTTTTCAGCGCCACACCGACAATGCCGTGTCAAAAACCGTTAATCTGTCTAACAGCGCGACAGAGCAGGATATTTTTGACATTTACTGGCTGGCCTATCAGGAGGGCTGCAAGGGCGTCACCGTGTACCGCGACGGCTGCAAAAGCATCCAGGTGCTGGCCACGGGCGAAGGCCAAAAGAAGATGGACGGCGATACCGGAGGAGCCCCGGAGGCGCAGAACCCGTCTGGCCCGGCGCAGCCCGGCGCAGGCGTGCGCAAGCGGCCCGACGTCGTGTGGGGCTTTACGCAAAAGGTTCCCACCGGGCTTGGGGTCATGTACCTCACCGTCAACGAGGTAGATGGCAAACCCTTTGAGGTTTTTGCCACCATCGGCAAGTCTGGCCGCTCCATTACCGCCAAGGCCGAGGCCATTGGCCGTCTGGTGTCGCTGGCCCTGCGCTCTGGAGTGCACGTGCGCGACGTGGTTGCCCAGATCAAGGGCATTGGCGGCGAGCATCCTGTCTTTCGGGGCAAGGGGCTGCTGCTTTCCATCCCCGACGCCATCGCCTGGGTGCTCGAAAAGCGTTACCTCAAGGATGAGCACATCGGCGACGTCAACGACCTGCAAGCCCAGAATTGCCCCGACTGCGGCGAACCGCTGGTCTTTCAGGAAGGTTGCCTCATCTGCCCCGGCTGCGGTTTTTCGCGCTGCGGGTAGCGGCCGAAGCTGATTGACGCTGGGATATTGGGCGGGGGGTGACTCCGCCGATCAATGATCCTTGCTTATGGGGCAGGCTGTTGCAGGAGCCTTTTGGTAAAACGGGGCAGAGCGGGTTGTCATAAAAGTCCGTATTGCGAAAAGCCCCGTATGGCTCAGGGCAGCCAGCCGACGTTGCAGTAATATCCTTGCGGGGAGGGGTGCTCTTTTGTACAAGAGATTCCTCCCCGCAATATTTTTTACCCGACGGTTCTCACATGAAATGGATTACGCATCAGGCCACAGCTGTGGCGGCGGCCCTGGCGCTGCACCTTCCCTGGGAGGGCGTGGCGGCGGCCTGCGCTGGCGCAGTGCTGCCCGACGTGCTTGATCAGCGCATAGCTGGCCTGGCCCCCACCCGGAGGGGGCGGCAAAAGGTATTTAACGCCATCCACAGGGGGACTACCCACTGGTTTGGCTGGTGGCTGGCGGTATGCGTGGCGGCCTTTGCCCTGTCGCCGTCAAGTCTTGGAGCGCTTGGCCGCGACGCCTTGCTGGGGTTGGGTTTTGGCGGCCTGAGCCATGTGCTGCTTGATATGCTGACTCCGTCGGGCGTGCCGCTCACGCCGTTTTCGCGCCAGAACAAGCTGTCGCTCAAGCTGTGCTCCACGGGCAGCCTTGGAGAATACTGCTTTTTGGCCTGCGTAGCGGGCGCGACATGGCTGCTGTACCATGACGACCTGTTGCGCCTGACACGCAAGCTGGGTCACGCACAGCTGTTTTAACCAACTGCTGCAGGCCGCAACGGCGCGGCAATGCCTAAGTGCAGCAACAGGGCGGTTAGCCGATGCTGGTCAAAATTTTTCTCACGCCTTTGCTCATTCTCATGTGCCTGCTGGTGGCCCGCCGGTGGGGATCGTTTGTGGGCGGCGTTATAGCCGGGCTGCCGCTTATATCCGGCCCGGTGTCTTTTTTTCTCACGCTTGAGCAGGGGCCGGCTTTTTCTGCCGCCGCCTCGTACAACACCCTGCTGGGGGTGCTGGCCTGCACGGCTACTGCCCTTATCTATCCCCGGCTGGCGGCGCTGGGCATGCCCTGGTTTGTGGCGCTGCCAGCGGCCCTTGGCGGTTTTTTTGGCTGCGGCATGCTGGTGCTGCATCTGCCGTTCACGCATCTGTGGGCGGTAATCCTCTCGTCCCTTGCACCGGTGCTGGTGCTGGCCTGCCTGCCCCGAATTACGGCCCGCTGCGAGCACGGCCACGCAATGACGGCCTACGTGCGCGTACCCGTGCAGATGGCCTGCGGGGCCACGCTGGTGTATGCGGTGACCGAAGCCGCCCACTGGCTCGGACCCGGCTGGAGCGGCGTGCTAATGTTTTTTCCCGTCATGGTCTGCTCCATTGTGCCCTTTGCCCACGCCACGCTGGGGGCTGCGGCCGTGGTGAGCATCTTTCGCGGCATCATGGCTGGGTGGTTTGGCTGCATTGCCTTTGCGGTGGTGGTGATGACAGGGGTCGAGCATCTGTCGCTGTGGCTGTGCTACAGCCTCGCATCGGCGGCGGCCTTGCTGGCGGGCGCGGTCATTTCCCTGCTAGAGCGACGCTTGCAGCAAAAGCATGTCGCAGCCGTAAAAAAAGAATCATAGCCCGATGGCGACCCTGCTGGAGTGTTGTACCGGGATTTGGAAGAAAGGGGGAATTCCTCTTTATTTATGGCATAAAAAGGATTCCTGCTTGGTCTGAAACTGAAGTAATGGTTTTGGGGAGCGGTGCGGGGAGAAGCCCCTTTGCTCGGCTGTCCATTATTCTACCCCTCTACGCGGTCAAGAATAACGTCCCTCAGGGGCGCTTTTAAAAGCCCCGCCTCCCGCAAAATATCTCCAAAACAATCAGGCTGCGCCGCGCTTGCGCCGCAGGCGCTGCAGCACTGGCTCAAGCGTCTCGGGCGCGTTTTGCCTCGCAATGGGCAAAAACAGCGCCGCAAAGGCGCAGCTGCCCAGCACCAGCACCACGCAGGCCCTGATAATGGGCGACAGGGCAAGGGTGCGCATGCATACCTCTGAGGCCCACCAGCCCGCAGCCGTGGCGGGCAGACAGCACAGCGTCACCCGTAGCGCCAGCCCCGGCAGACCGGCAAAAGCCCCGCCGCCGTGACGGCGAATCCATATGGCGACCAGCCACAGCACGTACAGGCTCACGCTCAGGCCGGAGAGGGAGGCTATGGCCCAAGCCCCGTGGGGCACGGCCCACCAGTAGTACAGCGGCACGCACAGGAGGGTCATGACCGTGCCTGTCACCGCTGGGGTTATGGTGTCGCCGTGGGCGTAGTAGGCCCGAACCAGCACCATGTAGATAATCCAGAAGGGCGTAGCGGCCAGCATGATGCGGGTGAGCGGCAGGGTCGCCAGCGTGTCGGCGGGGCTGAAGCGTCCGCCCTGAAAAATAACGCCCAGTATGGGCCAGCTGGTGGCCGCCATGCAGAAGGCGCAAGGGATGATAAGCGCCACACTGGCCCTCAGGGCCGTACGCAGGGTGGTGTTGAAACGTTCGGTTTCGCCCTGGGCCAGCAGCGAGACCAAAAACGGGTAGGAGGCCACCGCCGCCGCCTGCCCAACCAGCCCCACAGGAACCTGCGTGATGCGCCGCGCGTAGTTGAGCAGGCTTACTGCGCCGTCGCCCGCCAGGCTGCCGAACACCCGCAGAAACTGCTCATCCAGCATCATGATGGTCTGCCCCAGCATGAGGGGCAGGGCGGTGAGCAAAAATTTGCCCATGAGCGGATGCCGCCAGACCATGCGCAGCCGCAGCCCCTGCTGCTCCGCCACCCGCAGGGGCAGTGCAAAGGTTCCCAGGGCGGCGCCCAGGGTCACGCCCACGCAGTAGCCGGTCATGCCGTCCATGTGCGCCAGCAGGCCTGCGGGCAGGGTGGTTTGCGCCGTCCGGGTTGTTGCCAGCCAGGGCAGCAGCAGGCCCACGGCAATGATGGCCCCGTTGTAGATAAGCGGGGCCAGCGCGGGCACGCGAAACTGCCGCCGCATGAACAGCAGGGCCGTGAGGCACGCCCCGCACAAAAAGAATATCTGGGCGGGCAGGATGATGCGCATAAAAAATGCCAGCCGCACCCACTGTTCGGGTGTAAATCCGGGAGCCACAGTCCGTGCCAGCCATGGGGCAAGAGCCATGCCGCCAATGGTCAGCAGGGTCGAGGCCGCCGCCATCCAGCAGAACACGCAAGAAAAAAAGCCCCAGGCATCAACCTCGTCCTCCTGAAACCGGCGGGTCAGCAGGGGGATGATGGTGATGGACATGAAGCCGCCAGCCAGCAGATAATTGATGATGTCGGGCACCACAAAGGCGGCGAAATACATGTCTGATTCGCCGCCAGCGCCAAACTGCCACGAGATTATCTTGTCGCGGGCAAGGCCCATGAGGCGCGACAGCACAGTGCTGGCCGCCAGTATGAGGGCGGCGGCTCCCATGCGTTGCTGGGCTGTGAGCAGCGCCATCAGCGGCCCCGTTTTTTGCTGGTTTTGTCCTTGCCCCTGCCGGATTTGCCTCCGCCAGAGCTGTTGCCGCCAGAATTTTTTCCGCCGCTACGGCGGCTCGACTTACCGCCGCCTGCGGCCTTGCTCCCACGTTTGCCGGGTTCGTCGCCGGGCGAGGTGACCTTCCAGCCGGAGCGCGAACCGCCGGGGCGGCTTGCGCTGCCCGGTTTTGCGCCGCCTTTGCGGGCGGGCCTGCGGGTTGGCTTGCCCCTGCCGCGCCCTGCGCCACCCTGTGCGGCCTTGGGCAGCTCCAGCGGCATGAGGCGTATTTCAAGGCGGCCAAGGTTGACCTCGGCCAGCGCCACCTCGAGGCTCTGGCCCATGCGCCACATGACGCCGGAGCGCTGGCCCACCAGGCTCATGGTGTGCGGGTCGAAGTCGTACCAGTCGTCGCCAAGGTCATCGATGCGGATCATGCCTTCCACAGGCATGTCGGCCAGTTCCACAAATATGCCAAAGTCTGTCACCCCGGCCACCATCCCTTTGAAGTGCTCGCCCACGCGGGGCAGCAGGGCAAGGCAGCCCATGCGGCGATCCATCTCGCGTTCGCAGGTCATGGACGCACGTTCGCGCCGGTTGATCTGGTCGCCGATGCGCAACAGCTTTTGCCCGGCGGGCAGTGCGCCCACGCCGATGCCCAGAGCGGTCTTGAGTGCCCTATGGGTCAGCAGGTCGGCGTAGCGGCGGATGGGCGAGGTAAAGTGGCAGTACGCCTGCGAAGCCAGGCCAAAGTGCCCCTCGTTGACGGGCTGGTAGCGGGCCTGCGGCATGGCCCGCAGGCACAGGCGGTTGACCAGGAATTCCTGATCCGTGCCCTGTACGCGGGCAAGTATGCCCTGCATGGCGGCGGCATCGGGCTGGGCTGGCAGGTCCTCCATACCGGTACCTGCCAGCGTGTCAAAAAGGCTCTCCAGCCGTTCCGGGTCGGGCAGGGGATGCACGCGGTACAAAAAGGGCATGCCCGCGTCGCGCAGGTAACGCGCCACGGCCTCGTTGGCCGCGATCATGAATTCTTCAATAAGCCTGTGGGCGTCGTGCCGCAGCCGGTGCCCCATCCAGACAACGCGCCCTGCTTCGTCCAGGCGGCTATCCGCCTCGGGCAGGTCAAAGTCAAGGCTGCCGCGCTGGCGGCGTGCTTCGCGCAGCGCCGCATACAGGGCAAAGGCCTTCTGCAGCATGGCGATAACCTCATCGCCGCGCGGGTTTTCGCGCAGGGCGGCAAGGGCGGCGGGGTCGTGGTCGAGCATGCAGGCCTTGACCTGATCATAGGTCAGCCGCGCCGCCGAACGCATGACCACCTGGGCAAAGCGCGGCTTGCCGGGCTTGCCCTGTGGAGAAAATGGAATCTCCGCCAGCATTGCCAGCCGGTCCACATCAGGGCGCAGGCTGCACAGGCCGTTGGAGAGCGCCTCGGGCAGCATTGGTTCGACCGAGCGGGGGAAGTACCACGAATTGCCGCGCGCAAGGGCCTCGGCATCCAGCGCGCCGGTACTGCCGCTGCCGCGGGGGCGCACGTAGTGGCTTACGTCGGCAATGGCCACGCGCAGCAGCCAGCCGCCGCCGGGGCGGTCCTCAACCTGCACGGCGTCGTCAAAGTCACGGGCGTCGGCTCCGTCGATGGTCACCAGAGGCAGTGGGCGCAAGTCTTCGCGGTTGCGCATGTCTTCGGGCGTGGGGCCGTCGGGCAGGTTTTGGGCCTCGGCCAGCGCACCGGCGGGAAAGTCGCGCGGCACCTCATGGTTGAGCTTGACCAGCTCTTCCTGCACGGCCACGTCGTCCTCGCGGCCATAGTTGCCCACGAGGCGGGCAGTCCACAGGTCTGAGGCCAGGCGCTGCAGCGGGGCGAGCAGTACCAGCGTGCCGGGCTGGGGGGGCGTTTGACCCTCCGTCAGCTCGACACTGAAATTTACGCTTAGCCGGGCGTCAGCCGGGCGGCAAAAAAGCGTGTTGCCCGTGCGGTGAGCAGCGTGGGCGGGTATTTCCTTGAGGCCGCGTTCGACGACCTCAATGATGCGCCCCTCGGGCGAGGGGCCGCGAGAAGCGCCGGGGCTGAGCGCCACGCGCACAATGTCCTGATGCCAGGCCTCGCCAGTTTGCCCGGCGGGAATGTACACGTCGCGCGCGCCGGTAAATTCGAGCCTGCTGTCGCGGTTGTTTTCGTTCTCGTCGGCGGGGCGCATGGGCGTGACAAAGCCCCCCCTGTCGCGCAGGGAACTGAAGCGGCCCAAGATATGCTTGAGGGTTTCGGGGCGCGCCCACAGGCCGCCTCGCAGCCGCAGCAGGCTGCCCTGGTCGGCCAGTGTGGCGAGCAGGGCTTCCAGATCGCCCTTGGCGCGGCGGGCAAGGCCCAGCACGCTCAAGATGCCGTCCACGCGCATGGGGCGCGACTGGGCGGCGAGGATTTTCAGCAGTTCCTCACGCGAGGGAAAGCCGGGGGTATGTGCAGCAGCGCCAGACGCGCCGCGTGGGGATTTTTTCTTTTTCATAAAATTCCGTAGTGCGAAAAAAGGGGGCAAAAGGCATGGCCTTTCGCCCCCAGTCTCTCAAATCTCAGACTGCGCTGGCGCAGGGCCGCGTCACTCGCGGTTGCCGCCAAACAGGCGCAGCATCATGAGGAAGAGGTTGATAAAATCAAGGTACAGGGTCAACGCGCCAAGTATGGCGCCTCGGCGCACGGCCGTGCCGTCCTCGAGGGGGGCGTTCTCGCCGAACTGGCGCAGCTTCTGCGTGTCATAAGCGGTCAGGCCGGTGAAGATGAGCACGCCAAGGCAGCTGATGATAAAGTCCATCATGCTGCTCTTGAGGAAGATGTTGACCAGCGAGGCGATGACAATGCCGATGAGCCCCATGAAAAGGAAGCTGCCCATGGCGGTGAGGTCGCGCTTGGTAACCGTGCCGTAGACCGACATGGCCAGGAAGGTGCCCGTGGTCACCAGAAAGGCGTTGGCGATGGACGCGATGGGGTAGACCACAAAAATGGACGAAAGCGTTGCGCCCGTAACGGCCGAGTACAGCAAAAACAGCCCTGTGGCCGTGCCGCCGGACATTTTGTGAACCGCCGCCGAAAGGGCGATGACAAGGCCAAACTGGGCCACCAGCATGAGAACAAGCACAATGGTGTTGCCAAAAATGGCTTCCTGCACGGCAGGCGAGCTGGCAACTGCGTAGGCTACAACTGTGGTTACGCCCAGACCGGCGGTCATCCACTGATAAACCTGACGCATGTAAATGGAAGCGACGCTGCTGGCGGCGCCTTGAGCAACACTGCGGGTGTACGACATTATATCCTCCGAAAAGCAGTTGAAGGCGTTCAGCCTGCATGGCGGCTGCGGCTCCCGTGCCGCAGTGCCGTCTTGAGGCCTGAAGTTTGTCTTCTGCATGTAAGTATAATGACGGCAGCAGCAATTAGCAAGGGCTGGAGGGGGAAACTTCGTCTTGCGGGCCTGCGCAAAAGCAGTCGCCCGGCCCGGGCGGGGCCATATGCACATGCGTGGCGGCCCCCTGCGTACCCTTGCTGCCCGGCAGGCCCCGTGCTACCGTGCGGCCTGCCGGGGCAAACCTGGCACACCAAACTTTGAGGAGTATTCCATGAAATCATTTCGTGTATTTTTTCGAGTAATTACGTTGACTCTCTGCCTTGGGGCCGTCCTTGCCCTGGCCGGACAGGCTCAGGCCGCCGACCCTGACCCGGCGGTAAAGCTTGAGACCAGCATGGGCGACATTATTGTGCGCCTTGATTCACGCAAGGCCCCCATCAGCACGGCCAACTTTGTGCAGTACGTCAAATCGGGTTTTTACGACGGCACGGTTTTTCACCGCGTCATCAAGAATTTTATGATTCAGGGCGGCGGCATGACTGCAGACCTGAAGCAGAAGTCTGCCCGCGCCTCCATCCGCAACGAGGCTGACAACGGTCTGAAAAACAAAAAGTACACCATTGCCATGGCCCGTACCGGCGAGCCGCATTCGGCCTCGTCGCAGTTCTTTATCAATGCCAAGGACAACGACTTTCTCGACTTCAAGAGCCAGACTCCCCAGGGCTGGGGCTACGCCGTGTTTGGCAAGGTCATCAAGGGGCAGGAAGTGGTAGACAAGATTGCCGCCGTGCAGACCGGCAAAAAAGGCTACTACGACGACGTGCCCATGGAAAACGTGGTTATCAAGAAGGCCGTTGTGGTGGAATAGCCCGACGGCAGGTATGCTTGGCGGCGTTGCCGCCGTGTGCAGGCGGAGGGTCTACTGGCCCTCCGTTTTTATTTTTCCGCCGGTGCGGCGCTGGCTGCCGCTGCTGCCCGCCCACGGCTGTTTTCATACATGCTGCCCCAGGCCTTTAGCGATTCCATGATGGGCACAAGTGAAACGCCCAGCGGCGTGAGAGAATAATCCACCCGTGGCGGAACGGTGCCGTACACCTTGCGGCTCACGAGGCCGTCGTCTTCCAGTTCGCGCAGCTGGCGCACCAGCATGCGCTCGCTGATTTCCGGCAGGGTACGCCGCAACTGGCCGAAGCGAATGACCTCCTGCAACGACAAAAAATAGATGACCAGCAGCTTCCACTTGCCGCCAATGAGCTGCAAGGTGAGTTCAAAGTGGCAACGATAGTTGCCCTGCACTGGCGGGCATGTGGGTGTGTTTTCCATGGGGGTGTCCTGCGCTTTCAATACTATACTTTTTATCAGTACCTGCTATTTATGTTACAATATGTTTTTTTTATCAGTACTTCAACTTTTGCAGATAAGGGATATGATGTAGGCAAAACGATCACCCAGGAGATACGCATGAAAGTACTGGCCATAAACGGCAGCCCCAGAAAAAACGGCAATACGGCCCTGCTGCTGCAGGAGGCGCTGGCCCCCCTGCGCGAAGCGGGCTGGGAAGTGGAAACTGTGCAGCTGGGCGGCAAAAAGATTCAGGGATGCCGGGGCTGTGAAAAATGCGCGGAACTCAAGAATGGCCGCTGCATTTTTGACAACGACCTGCTCAACGAACTGCTGCAAAAAATGCTGGCGGCAGATGCCATGATTCTGGGTACGCCCTGTTATTTTACGGATATGTCTGCGGAACTGAAAGCGCTGGTGGACAGGGCCGGGTTTGTGGCCTACGTCAACGGCGGACTTTTTCAGGGCAAAATCGGCGCGGCAGTGGTGGCTGCGGGGCGGGCAGGGGCCACCCACGCTTACGACAGCATCAACCACATGTTTTTGATGTCCAAGATGCTTGTGCCCGGTTCGACCTACTGGAACGTGGGTTTTGGCCATGCAGAAGGGGAAGCGGGAAAGGACGCCTTTGCCCTGGAAAACATGCGGCACCTGGGCCGGGCCATAGACTGGCTGGGCAAGGCGGTAGCGCCGCATATGGCGGAATATCCGGCGTCCTGAGTGCAGGAACGCGCCACAAAATCGCAGTATACAACGTGGTGCAAGCGGAGCGGTTAAGTCAGGCGGGTGGACGAAGCTGCAGGGCGGAGCTGGAGGCTGCGCATGAGCGGAGGCTACTTGCCCGTCAGTGCGGCAAAGCGGCGCACGGTCAGGTGGCACACGGCCACAGCCAGCGCGTCCGAGGTGTCCAGCGCCCAGTTGGCGTTTTTGACGTTGAGCAGACGCTGCACCATAAAGGCCACTTGTTCTTTTTCGGCCCGGCCTGTTCCCACAAGGGATTTTTTGACCAGGGTGGGCTCGTAGTCGCTGATGGAGAGGCCGTGCGCCGCGCAGGCGGCCACGGCCACGCCCCGCGCCTGGCCGAGTTTGAGGGCGGAGGCGGCGTTTTTGGCGGTAAAGACCTGCTCTATGGCGGCTTCTTCCGGCTTGAGGCGGGACAGCACTGCTGAAAGCTCGTGGTAGATGCGCGCCAGCCGGTCAGAAAATTCCTTCCCCGCCGAGGCGGTGCGCACCACGCCGCAATCCACCAGCTGCAGCACGCCTGAAGCTTCGCTCACCACGCCCCAGCCCGTGCGCTGCGAGCCGGGGTCGATGCCTATGACAGTTACCGCCTGCATGGCCTGCTAGAGCAGAAACGAGGTTACAATATAGTCGGCTGCAAGGATAAGCACGCACGAGATGACCACTGCGGAGGTGGTGGCGTTGCCCACGGCCTCCGGGCCTACGCTGTCGCGTCGCTTGTTGGTAAAGTAGCCCTGGCGGCAGCAGACGGTGGTGACCAGCAGGCCGAAAAGTATAGCTTTGATAAAGCCGCCGTTAACGTCTGTGGCGGTCACGGAGCTGGTGATACGGTAAAAATACGCGCCTTCGTTGATGCCTAGCATGAGCACGCCCGTGAGGTAGCCGCCGATGATGCCGATAACGTCAAACACCGCCGTCAGCAGCGGAAAGGCGATGAGCGAGGCCACAATGCGCGGGCTGACCAGATAGCCCATGGAGTTGATGTCCATGACGTCCAGGGCGTCTATCTGGTCGGTAATGCGCATGACGCCGATCTCGGCCGTCATGGAGGACCCGGCGCGACCCGTAAGCATGATGGCCGTGAGCACTGGCCCAAGCTCGCGGATAAGCGTCAGCGACACGGCGGAGCCCAGCATGCCCACAGAGCCGAATTTTACCAGGGTGTAATAGCCCTGCAGGCCAAGCACCATGCCGCAAAATACGCCGATAAGCATGATAAGAAACAGCGATTTTGAACCAATGATATAGAGCTGTTGCATGGTGCGCGGAAATATCTTGGGGCTGGCAAATATCTGCGCCAGTCCTTCGAACATGAACAGGGCCGTGCCGCCAAGGGCGTCAACGCCGCGCAGACAGGGTCGCCCGATCTTGCGCAGAAAATCGCCAAAAGATTCGGTTGCCGTCATGGTTCGCCTCACCGCCCGGTTTTTTGCGGTTTGCTTGAAACCGGTTTTTGCGAAACCTGAATGGGCACGCCAAGCCTCATGTGGCGCAGGTCTTCACGCAGGTTGAAGGCGTCGTCTTCCGTGCCGCGCATGTTGACCAGCACAAGCACGAGCTTGCCGCTTTTCTGGGTGCGGGTATGCAGACCCTTGCCCTCAAGACGCGTGCGCAGCTTGTCGGCGTCTTCGTCAGACTTGAACGCCGCCACCTGGTACACGTAATCGAATTGCGGCCCGGTTTTTGCCGGGGCTGGCTTGGCGGCCTGCGCACCGTTTTGCGCACCGTTTTGCGCGCCCGTCTGTGCCCCCGCCTGTGCTCCCGCCTGATTGGCGCCAGGTTTGATGCCCCACGCCGCCATGCTGTTGGGCGAAGGCTGCGAAAAAGGATAGGCCGGGGCCTGCGGAGCCTGTTGGGCCTGCGGGGCCGCCGTTTTTTGCCCCTTGCCGTCGGCGGGTTTGCCGGGCTGGTCAGGGGCCGCCGTGGTCGGGGCCGCAGCTGCGTCAGCCGTCGGGGCCTGTGCGTCGGCGGTTTCCGCCCCTGCAGCCGCAGCAGGCGCAGGAACCTCCTGCTGGGCGGGTTTGCCCTTGCCCGGGGCGGAATCCTTGGAGATCATGCTGGTCATCTGCTCGACGCGAGTTTCGGGGTTTTGCCCGCGCCCGACCATAAAGCCCATAAAAAACGACCAGCCCACAGCGACCGCCAGGATGGTTCCCAGCAGCGTGGCCATTGGCCCCGAAAGGCGGATAACAAAACGGCGCTTCTCGCCCGAAGGCTGGGAAACGACAGATTTGCGGGGTTTACGTAAGGGGGCGGCCATCAGGTATCCTCCGTCGTGGGCCACTGGCCTTTGTATCCTGCCTGTGCAGGCGCATGCTGTAAAGATGCGCGGGGCGACCGCGGCAAACCTTGCCAGGATGCGCCCTGCAGCAGGCACAAGACTCAATGGGCACACGCCGAATATTCGACGTTTTTGCAGTCAGCGGGGTAAATGCCCGCTCTTTGGTTGCCGGCAGGCAAGACCCTGCCTACATGCTCTCCGGAGCGCTTACGCCAAGTACGTCCAGGCCGTTGCGCAGCACCTGACCGATGGAGCGCAGGAGGGCCAGGCGGGCCAGGGTGCGCGGCGCGTCGTCGGCCAGCAGCACCTGATGCTTGGCGTAGTAGCTGTGCAGCTGTCCGGCCAGTTCTGTAAGGTAGGTGCTCACATGGTGCACGCCAAGCGATCTGGCGGCAGAGGCCAGCATGTCTTCAAGCGTTGCGGCCTTGCGCAGCAGGGCCATGTCTTCTGGCGTATCAAGCCCTTGCAGCAGGGCGGCATCGGCCTTGCCGGGCAGCGCAAAACCGCGTTCCTCAGCCCTGCGCAGCACGGCGCAGATGCGCGCGTGGGCGTACTGCACATAGTACACGGGGTTGTCGAGGCTGCGCTGTTTGGCAAGCTCAAGGTCAAAGTCGAGCGGGCTGTCGCTCTTGCGCGAAAGAAACATGAAACGCGCCGCGTCCACGCCCACTTCCTTGATGACGTCGGCCAGGGTTTCAAACGTGCCCGCGCGGGTGGACATGCTCACGGGCTGACCCTCGCGCAGCAGGTTGACCAGCTGGATAAGCACCACGTCAAAGCTGTCCTGCGTTTTGCCCATGGCCGTGATGGCCGCGCGCATACGCGGGATATAGCCGTGGTGGTCTGCGCCCCAGATGTCGATGAGCCAGTCGTAGCCGCGCTGGAACTTGTCGTGGTGGTAGGCGATGTCGGAGGCAAAGTAGGTCAGGCTGCCGTCAGACTTGCGCAGCACGCGGTTTTTGTCGTCGCCGAGATTTTCGGTGGCAAACCAGTAGGCATTGTCTTTTTCGTAGGTATAGCCTGCGGAATCGAGCGCCTTGAAAGCGGCGGCCACGGCCCCGCCTTCCACAAGGGTTTTTTCGGAAAACCAGCGCTGGTGCTCAACGCGAAATTCGTTGAGGTCGGCCTTGATGCCGTTGAGGATGTCGTTCATGGCCTTGTCGTAGCACACGTCCTGTCCCTCGGCGTCGGGTAGTTGCACAAGGGCGGGGTTGGCGTCGAGCATCTCGCGGGCGATGTCGATGATGTAGTCGCCCTTGTAGTAGTCTTCGGGCCAGGTAACGGGCATGCCGGCCAGTTCCTTGGCGCGCAGCCATACCGAAAGGCCCAGCAGGCGCATCTGGCGACCTGCGTCGTTGATATAATATTCCGTATTTACGTCGTAGCCGGCCATGCGCAGCAGGCGGGCAAGGCTGTCGCCCACGGCCGCGCCGCGCCCGTGCCCCACATGCAGGGGGCCGGTGGGGTTGGCCGACACGTATTCCAGCAGCACTTTTTTGCCCGCGCCGCCCGTGCTCTTGCCGTATTCCGCACCGGCGGATTCAATATCCACCACAGTGCCGCGCCAAAAATCCTGCGTAAAGGTCACGTTGCAAAAGCCGGGGCCAGCCGCCTCGGCATGGGCCACATCGGGGCAACGCTCCACGAGCTTCTGGGCAAATTTTTGCGCCAGCTCACGGGGGTTGGCCTTGGCTTCCCTGGCCAGCAGCATGGCGGAGTTCACAGACAGATCGCCGTGCTTGGGGTCGCGGGGCGGCTCGATGACGGTTTTGACGGGCCAGGCAAGGCCTTCTTCTTCAATAATGCCCTTCAGGGCCGTGCGCAGGGTATCAATGGCGCGCATAGTGCTGGTGTCCTTTTGTGCAACGGTTGTGGCTGGTCGCCTGTGGTAGCCGGGGCCTGCGCCGCCGGAAACCCCGTTTCGGGTTCATGCGCCCCCTGCCTGCGGTCAGTGCCGCACGGGAACGCATGAAGAAAAAAGTTGGCAAAAAATGCGGAAGAGCCCGCCCGAACAATCGGGCCCGCTCCCCGGATACTATCCCGCAAAGGCCGAAGCGGTCTCCGCATTGTTGACCAGCTCGACGGCAAGGTCTTCCGCCTGAGCGGTACCGGCAAGGCACGGCGCAACCATTTTGCCCAGCACGGCCTTGGGGCCGAGCTCGAGCCAGCGGCGCGCGCCGTCGGCATACTGGTTGCGCATGGTGTCTATCCACAGCACGGACGAGGTCATCTGCACAAGCAGGCTGTCGCGGGCGCTCTCGCCGTCGGTCACGGCCTTGCCATGGGCGTTGCAGTACACGGGAAATCTGGGTTTGCTCCACACGGCCTTGCGCAGCAGGGGGGCAAGCTCCCTGTTGGCCTCGGCCATCATGGGGCTGTGAAACGCGCCGCTGACCTTGAGCTCAAGGCCACGGCCCTTGCGCTCCTTGGCCTTCTGGCAGACCAGGGCTACGGCTGCCTTGGCGCCGCTGATAACAAGCTGGCCGGGGGTGTTGTAGTTGGCAACCAGCAAAAGTTCGCCGCACTGGGCGACTGTTTCGGCCACAATTTCTTCAATGGCGGGCTGGTCGAGTTTGAGCAGGGCGGCCATGCCGCCTTTGCCGTCGGGGTCTGCCTCGGCCATAAGGCGGCCCCGCAGGGCGGTGAGCTCAAGAGCGCTCTCGGCGGACAGCACGCCTGCGGCGGCCATGGCGCTGAACTCGCCAAGGCTGTGCCCGGCTGCGCCGCGCACGCTGGCGCGCGCGGCAACGGCGCTCCAGAGGTTCAGGTTCACCACGGTCAGGGCGGGCTGCAGGGCGCGGGTGTCGCTCATGGCGGCATCGTCGCCTTCCCAGTAAATTTCGCGCAGGGGCAGACCGCTGATGCGCTCGGCCTGCTTCCAGAGGTTCATGGCATCGGAAGAGGCCTCGGCCAGATCGCGGCCCATGCCCGACTCTTGCGAGCCCTGGCCGGGAAAGAGCAGAACGGCTTGTGTCATGACGGGGGTTATCCTCCAGTGGCGCACAAGGGTGCGCATTGGCGTGGCCGTTACCGGCCTTGTGTTTGTTTTGTAGAGCGCGCAAGCGCGCAAGCCCTCTTTTTTACGTTATCGGCGCGGGGCTTGCAAGTCCCGGTCTGCGGGGATATGACAGTGAACCCGGCAAATACGCCGGAAAAGCCCGCGAAGGGCGTATAAGCGCAGGATAAGGAACATGCAGCGACAATCGGTGGACAGAAAGGAACTGGCCAGTCTGGTGGCGGCCACAGGAGCGGAAGTGCCGCAAACGGTTCTGGAACCGCTTGCGGAATATCTTGAAATGCTCTGCCAGTGGAACAAGGCCATGAATCTGGTTGGCCCGCATACCTGGCAGGACATTCTGGCACGGTTGGCCGTGGACAGTTTTCATCTGGCCGGTTTTTTGGACAAGCTTGACCTGCCCGAATCCCCCTTGAGCTGGGATCTGGGCGCGGGCGCTGGCCTGCCGGGCATACCCCTGCGCATGGTCTGGCCGCGCGGCGCATACTATATGGTGGAAGTGCGCGAAAAACGCGCCCTGTTTATTTCAAGCGTGCTTTCACGGCTGCAGTTGCCGTCCACGCATGTTTTCAGAGGGCCGGTGGAGCATTTTTTTCAGGGCCAGTACTACAAGGCCGACTGCATCCTGAGCCGTGCCTTTATGCCCTGGCGGCAGCTGCTTGAACTTGCCGCCCCCAGGTTGCAGGCCAGCGGCGTGCTGATTGTGCTGGCGCTTGAGCCCGCGCCCGGTGATCTGCCCGCCCCCTGGCGGCTTGTGGCGCAGCATTCGTATGTGGCCGCAGGCCACGGGCGCTGGTTTTGGGCGCTTGCCCCCAGTGCCGCCAGCGAGCGGCTGACCTACGACGCCGCCATGCACGGGACGAACTAAGGCATTGCCCCGCAAAATTTTTTAATGTGATCGGTCGGCAGGGACGCAACAGCCCTGCCGACATACCAGCCCCCTGAGAACTCGTGGCGGGAACTGGCGGCGGGCGCAGACCGGCCCGTGGCCTGCCTCGCCAGATATGAACAGGCGCAAAGCCCCCCAGGGAGAATGTCATGCACGCCGCAAACCATGACGCAGCTCATACCCCAGCGCATACGGCAGAACACTCAGCAGACCAGGCCGCAGCCGTTGCAGCCGAAGAAAAAACCGCCGCTGAAAAACCGCACGGCCCGCAGGCCGCACCGGCTGGCGCCATGTCGCGGCCAGCGGGCGCGGACACGCACCCCGGCAAGCGGTCTTTGCCCCCCGGACGGTACTGGGCGCGCGGCCTGTTTTGGGGCTTGCTGACCCTGGCGCTGGCTTTTGGCCTGCGCATGCTCGAGTGGCCCTGCTGGCAAAATCCCGAATACCGGCTTGGCAACGAATGGTTGCTGGCTACCCACGACGCCTACACCTGGGTGGCCGGGGCGGAAGGTTTTGGCCTTGCCGTGGGGCATCCCATGGCGGTGATGCTCAAGGCAATGGCAGATATGGTCGGAAGCACCCCTGCCGCCGTGGCGTTTTGGTTTCCCGCCCTGCTGGCCAGTTTTGTGGCTGTTATCGCCTTTGCCTGGGTATGGGCGCTGGGCAGCATTGAGGCTGGCGTTGCCGCAGGTATTCTTACGGCCATATCGCCGGGCTTTCTGGCCCGCACCCTGCTGGGTTTTTACGATACGGACCTCGTAACCCTGTTTTTTCCGCTGCTTATGACGTTGGCTCCAGCCAGCTGGGCCATGCGCTACATGCTGCTGCCGGGCATGGTGTTGCGCCGCCTTTCCATGTCGTCGGGCGTATTGACCGTGCGCCGTCTTTTTTCGCGCAACCAGCCGCAGGGGCACTGGGCTCCGCAGTTCAGGCAGGCGGATCATTTGGGTAATCCCCTGCGCTGGCAGTGGGTTGTGCTGCTGGGCAGCTCTGGCGTCATCTCGTGGTGGACGCAGGAATGGCACTCGGTTTTTCCCTATCTGATCCGCTACAATGTGGGTTTGCTGGCCTTTATGAGTCTGGTCATGGCTCCGCGCGGCAGGCGCGGCCTGCTGCTTCTGGGCAGTATGGCTTACGCTCTGCCCACGCTGGCCGGGCCCTGGGGGCTGTGTTTCAGCCTGCTGTTGCTGGCGGCGGGCACAAAAACCGGCTACAAGCTGCGCCGGCTATTGTGCCGCCCGTGGCTGCTGGCGCTGCTGCTGGCGGGCGTGGGCTGCCTGATGCTGCAAGGCGAAATTTTTACCTCCATCATGAACCACATCAACGCCTACGTGAAGCACTCCGGCGATGTGAAGAGCACTGGCGGCGGGCTTTCGCTGGAATATCCCTCGGTGGCGCAGTCCATCATCGAAGTGCAGGACCTGGGCTTTGCCGAAATTTTTCCCTATTTTCATCCATGGATGGAAGCCGGGGTGCTGGGCCTTCTGGGTTTTGGCCTGGTGTTGCTGCGGCGGCCGGGCGCGCTCTTTTTGCTGCCCCTGGCGGCTCTGGGCATCTTGAGCGTCAAGATGGGCGGCCGCATGGTCATGTTTGGCGCGCCCATCATCGCCATCGGGCTGACCCTGCCCTTTTACTGGCTGCTGCAACGTCTTTTGCGGGTTGACCTGCGCGGAGCCGTGGCGGGCATCCTGACCAGCGGCCTGCTGCTGGCCCTGCTGGTGGCTCCCTTTGCCGACATGATCCCCGCCATGTCGCAGGGGCCGGTAATCAACCGTCGTCATGCGGAGGCGCTCTCGCGCGCCAAGGTCATGACCCCGCCCGACGCCATGCTCTGGCTGTGGTGGGACTGGGGCTACGCGGCCAACCATTTTGCCCGGCGGCAGACCATCGCCGACGGAGCGCAGCACGCGGGGCCTTCGCTCTACCTGCCCGCAGCCGTCTTTGCCACCGACAACCCCCGTTTTGCCCGCCAGATCATCCGTTATACGGCGCAGTGCGGCAACGAGCCGGGCAACGTCTTTGAAGGGCTGGACGGGCAGGCCGCGCAGGAGCTCATGGACAAGCTGCGCTCGCCTGAGACGCCCCTGATCGAGAACAACGCCAAGCTGTATGTGGTCGTCAGTTTTGAAATGCTGCGGCTGGGCTTTTGGATAAGCAATTTTGGCAACTGGAATTTTGTCACCCGGGCTGGCGAGGGCGGGGCGCTTTCCATTGTGCCGCAGGCTCTTGCCTACAAGCTTGATACTGGCGAGGTGCGCCTGGAGGGCAACAGCAGCGCCATCTACGCCTCGTCCATCAGCGTGTTTGAAGAGACAGGCGTGACGCGCCGCAATTATATTCAGGACTGGTTTGACGCGCACCCCAAGGCTACGCCCGAAGAACAGCACGAATTTCTTTCAAAGCGCCGCAACATCAACTTTTTTTTCAACCGGGTAACGGATGAAAAGCTTGCCATGGATGCGGGCCTGTACAATTCGCTGATGGTGCAACTTTTGGTGGGCGATCCGCAGGATCCGCGCGTCTCCCCGTATTTCAAGCTGGTGTACGACAACGTGTTCGCCAGAATTTACGAGGTGCTCTAAGCCTGTCGCGGGCTGCGGCTTTTTGAGTGGGCTCTCGGTGGTGGCCCTAATGATGGTAAGGCACCTTGCGCAGGATGCATTCCGCCCGGTACAGCTGCTCCAGCAGCACCACCCGGGCCAGCTCGTGCGGCAGGGTCATGTGCGAAAGGCTGATGCAGCGGCTGGCACGCTGGCGCACGGCGTCGTCCAGCCCCCAGGCTCCGCCCACGATAAAGCAGGCCCGGCCTCTGGCGTCGTGATCCATCTGGCGCAGCAAATCGGCTAGCTGGGGCGAGGTGAGGTGCTGGCCGCGCTCGTCCAGAACCAGCGCGATATCCTGCGGCTCCAGAGCGTCGATGATGCGGCGGCCTTCAAGGGCATTGCGCTGGTCTTGCGGCAGGGCGGCATCGCCGTCGCGCACCTCGGTTATGTCCAGCTTGCGCCAGCGGGTGATGCGCGTTGTATAGTGGGCGGCGGCATCCTTCCAGAACGGCGTTTTCAGTTTGCCCACACTTATGTATTTCAAAGGTTTGCCAGTCATGTCTTCTCGTTTTTTGTTGCAGATGCCAGCGGCGGCGGCCCATGGCGCAGCGCCGGGCTGCGGCGGTCTTGCGCCGTGCGCGGGTATGGAGCTGGCCCAGGCTGCGGAATTTTTGCGGAGCGGCGGGGCGCTCGTGTTCCCCACAGAGACGTTCTACGGGGTGGGCTGCCTTGCCGCCAATGCCGACGCCGTGGCAAGGGTGTATCAGCTCAAGCGGCGGCCCGTCCACAAGCCGTTGCCCCTGCTGGCGGCTCATGCCGCCCAGGTGGACGAAGTGGCGGAGCTTGCCGCCATGCCCCGGGGGCTGCTGTCATTCTGGCCCGGCCCGCTCACGGTGCTGCTGCCCGCGCGTCCATGTCTGCCCCCGGCGCTCGTCAACGGCGAGGGACTGGCAGCCGTGCGTGTCACGCCGCACCCTCTGGCGGCGCAGCTGGCAGTAGAGGCCGGAGGGGCGCTCACTGCAAGCAGCGCCAACCTCAGCGGCGGCGAGGCCGTGCGCACGCCGCAGCAGCTCGATCCGGCCCTGCTGGAGGCGTTGCTGCGCATGGCGCAGGATATGCCCTGCTCACCAGCGTGCGCAGAAAATGCTGCAACTGCGGATGCCTCCCTGCCATTGTTGCCCATATTGGCAGGCGGGCCGCTGCCTGCGGGGGGGTTGCCCTCAACCGTTGTCGAGCCGTTGAGCTGTAACGCTGTCGGGCCCGCAGGCGGAGCAGGGCGACTGCGCATTGTACGCGCCGGAGCTGTCAGTGCGTCAGAGCTTATGGCTGCGGGGTTTACGCTGATATAAGTTGCAGGCGAGGAGCCTCAACGGGGTACAGCCGTTTTTACAAAAATCTGCCTGCGTACCAGAGAATTCAGGTAGCCATCCTCGCGTGGCAAAAGACCGTGCGTAGCGCAAATGTCAGTATAGGCATTTGCCAGGCTATCCTTATGCTTTGCCGAGGTCATAACGAAAGGATAGAGCAAAAGCCCCCAACCCCGTAGGCGTGGGCGGGCAATATCTACCAGTAGAAAAATGCCGTCAGGGGCAAGCATTCGCGATACATTGGCAATGGTGACGCGTCGGGTTTGAGGTGTGGCCTCGTGCAGGGCCATGGCGGTCATAATAATGTTGAACGTGCCGTCAGGGAAGCATGCTTCGTCCATAGATGCCACGCTGAAATGAAGATCATTGGGGTAGTCCTTCTGGCGGCATTGCGCGCGGGTGATCTGGTTTTCGGCAAGGTCAAGGCCATAGATGCGGCATTGGGGCGAGGATTGGGCGGCCAGCGCAAAACTCAGTGAACCTGTTCCGCAGCCAAGATCCAGAGCTGCCATGCCGGGGTCAAGGGTGAGCCCCTTTACCGCCGCCGCATAAAAAGACGTATTCAACCCGAACAGCTTTGCAAAAATGTCGTAGCCTTGGCCAGAAACCAGACCGTTAAAGGCTGTTCCCTTGTCATTGTTCATAAGGGCCTCGCATGCGATCGCCAGTGCGGTCGGTTGGTGCACATTGTATGGTTGCCGAACATTAAAGATACGAAAAGCCTATTTGACTTCCGCCGTATTGAGCCTTTCAAGGATATCTTCAAGAAAGTTAACAATACCGGAAAGTTCCTGCTCCTGGCGTTCCCCCATTGCGTTATCCACCATGCTGTCGAGCTGCGAATGAAAGCACATATGGTGCTCGTGCGCAATTTTGCCCTTGTCGGTCAAAAAAACATTGAGGCGGGTCATTTTAAGAGGGTCTTTGGCCTTGTAGGCCAGGCCCTTGCGCTCCAGCCTGCGCAGCAGCTCGGAAATGCTGCCCTTTGTGACGCCAAGGCATTCAGCCAGGCCACCCACATGGATGCCCGGATTGTTGTGGATGGCCATGATTGTGTGGATTTCCGCCAGATGGATGTCCACATCGGTGCCAAATTTGGAGCACTGGCGCTCAAGTTCCTGAAAGCGCGTCATGATGCCCAGCAGTGCGTGGCTCAGGGCTGCGCTGCGCGGCCCGTGCGCCGCCTCGTGCCCCAGGGTCTTGAGCAGGGATTTTTGTATGCGAAGTTCGACAGTGTTTTTGTGTCCGTCTTTTTTCATGTGCATTTTGTATGGTACCCATACTTTTTTGTCAATTCCCTGAGCGTGCGCAAACGCGCAGTTCTTACACCAGAAAAGCGGAAATGGTTTGGTCAGGCCCCTGTGCGGCCGCAAACATGCGGTTTGGGGGCCTGGTGTTTCCCGCGCTTGCGACTCGGGTCGTGCTGGCTTAGTATAGATCAGTTACGCGCCGTACCGCGCCCCCCTCTATGGAGAACGCATGAAACGCCAGGTTACCTGCCCGCACTGCGGCAAGCCATATTCCAGCTACCGAAACCCCACGCCCACCACGGATGTGGTCATTTATGCCCCTGACAGGGGAGTGGTGATCATCCGTCGCGCCAACGAGCCTGTGGGGTTTGCCCTGCCTGGCGGGTTTATCGAAGAAGGCGAATGCGCGGAAACCGCAGCTGTGCGCGAAATGCTTGAAGAAACCGGGCTTGATGTGGAACTGACCGGGCTTTTGGGCGTCTACTCCCGCCCGGACCGCGACCCGCGCCAGCACACGCTGACGGTGGCGTTTACAGGCTCTGCCCGTAATCCTGACTCGTTGCGGGCAGGGGACGACGCTGCCCAGGCGGCCTTTTATCCGCTAGACGCCCTGCCGCAGCCGCTGGTGTTTGACCACGCGCAAATTTTGGCTGATTTTGCGGCAACGCTTGAGGGCAAACGCGCCATAGCTGGCGTGCAGCCCCGGTTTGACGCGGTAGCGTCCGCAGCGGCAGGCGGAGAGGGGGCGCTATGAGCTACCGCAACCTGCAGGAGTGCGTGCTTGACCTTGAGGCCAACGGCCACCTGGTGCGCATCGATGCCGAGGTAGATCCGCATCTGGAGCTGGCCGCAATCCAGCGCCGCGCCTTTCGCGCCAAGGCCCCGGCCCTGCTGTTCACCAGGGTCAGGGGAACGTCCTTTCCCATGCTGTCCAACCTTTTTGGCACGCGCGAGAGGCTGCATTTTATTTTCCGGCGCAGTCTGCCCGCAGTGGAGGCCGTGCTGGCCGCCAAGGCCGACCCCGCCGCAGCCGTAAAACATCCATTGCGATCGCTCAAGGCCTTGCCCGGCCTTGTGAACATGTTGCCCCAGATGCGCAGGGCGCGGGCTGAGCAGGCGGCGGCAGTGGCCCCGGTGCTGCAGTGCCGCTGCAAGGTGGCCGATTTGCCCCGGCTTGTCTGCTGGCCCATGGACGGCGGACCCTTCATAACCCTGCCCCTTGTGTACAGCGAAGACCCCGCCAAACCAGGCGCGGATGCCTCCAACCTTGGCATGTACCGCGTGCAGCTGGGCGGCAACCAGTACTCGCCGGACGAGGTGGGCCTGCACTACCAGATTCACCGTGGTATTGGCGCGCACCACGCCCGCGCCCTTGAACTGGGCAAGCCGCTGCCAGTGCATATTTATGTGGGCGGGCCGCCAAGCCTGACCGTGGCCGCCGTCATGCCGCTGCCCGAGGGCTTGTCGGAGCTGCGCTTTGCCGGTCTGCTGGGCGGCAGGCGTACAGAAATGGCCAGTGTCCCCGGTTTGCCCCTGCCCGTGCTGGCACAGGCCGATTTTTGCATCAGCGGGCATGTGCTGCCGCACTGCAAGCCGGAGGGGCCGTTTGGCGACCATGTAGGCTATTACAGCCTTGCGCACGACTTTCCCGTGCTCAAGGTCGATGCAGTCCATCACCGGCAGGGGGCCATCTGGCCCTTTACCGCAGTGGGCCGTCCCCCGCAGGAGGACACGGTCTTTGGCGACTTTATCCACGAACTGACCGGGCCGCTGGTGCCGCAGGTATTTCAGGGCATATGCGACGTGCACGCCGTGGATGCGGCAGGCGTGCACCCCCTGCTGCTGGCCGTGGGCAGCGAGCGCTACACGCCGTATGAGGATGAACGCCGCCCCCGCGAGCTGATAACCGCAGGCCTGCACCTGCTGGGCACCACCCAGACGGCCCTGGCCAAGTATGTTTTTCTGGTTGCGCACGAAGACGCGCCGGGCCTTACGGCCCGCGACGTGCCCGCCTTTTTGCGGCATTTGCTCGAGCGGGCCGACTTTTCGCGCGATCTGCACTTCATCACCCGCAGTACTAACGACACGCTGGACTACACCGGCGGCGCGCTCAACGAGGGCTCCAAGCTTGTCTGGGCCTCGGCGGGCAAAAAAAAGCGCGAGCTTGGCTGCGAGCTTGCAGGCCCCACGGCGGAGCTGCCGCCCCTGCCGCCAGGGTTTGGCCCTGTGCGCGTATGCGGCCCCGGCCTGCTGTCCATTGGCGGGCCGCGTCATGCGCTTGGGCGCAACCAGCCCGACCCTGATATGGAATCCCTGGCAGAGGCTCTGGCCGTGTGGCCGGGGCGCGAGGCTTTTCCGCTCATAGCTGTTGCCGACGACGCGGACTTTTGCGCCGCTGGCCTGGACAATTTTTTATGGGTGGCCTTTACCCGGTCAGACCCGGCCACAGACGTGTACGGCGCCAGCGCCGCCACGCGGGCCAGACACTGGTCGTGCGAAGCGCCGCTCGTCATAGACGCACGCCTCAAGCCCTTCCATGCCCCCCCACTGGAAGAGGACGCGGCGGTTATTCGCAAGGTGGAGGCCCTGGCAGCGCCGGGCGGCCCCCTGCACAACTACTTGTAACATGGGGGAGGCATCGGTATGAAAATCGCCCTATTGCAGTGCAACACCGTTACCGGCGACGTGGCCGGAAATTTGAAACACATCATCAGCACCGCCCGTCAGGCCGGAGCCGCCGGGGCGGATCTGTGCGTTACGCCCGAGCTGGCGTTGTGCGGCGTGGCTCCGGGGCACTATCTGTGCGCACAGGGCTTTGCTTCGGGCTGCCTCAGGGCCCTGGATATTCTGGCGGCGGAACTCAAGGACGGCCCCTCGTTGCTGGTGGGCGCGCCCGTGCCCAGCGTGTACGCCTCGGGGCTTTTGTCCAACGCGGCGGTGCTGGTCGAAAAAGGCGGCTGGCAGGTTGTTTCGCGCAAGGTTTACCAGAATCAGGGGCAAAACCCCAGCGTTGCCGAATCCGCCGATGAAGACGCCCGTTATTTTGACCGGGGCATCTCTTGCGGCATTGTCACCATGGGCGGCTGGCGTATCGGCGTGGTGCTATGCGAGGACGCGCAGAGCGAGGACGGCTCCTTCTGGAAAACCCGTTACGCCAGCGGCCACAACCCGCTTATGGAGCTGGTGCAGCGCGGCGTGGACGCACTGGTGCACATGGCGGCCGCCCCCTTCAGCGTGGGCGCGCAAGAGACGGACGAGCACCTGCTTTCGCATGTGGCGGCCCGGCACCACGTGCACATGTTTTCGGTAAACATGGTGGGCGGTAACGACAGCCGCGTGTACAACGGCCAGAGCCTTGTTTTTGACCCCACCGGGCAGCTGCTTGCCAGAGGCAAGGCCTTTGAGGAAGACGTGCTTGTGGTGGATACGGCGCGCGGTCAGGGAACGCCCAAAACGCCTGAGCCGCTGGCGGCCTGCGTTGAAGAAGATTACTGGCGGGCGCTGGTGCTCGGCACGCGCGACTTTGTGCGCAAGTGCGGGGCGCAAAAAGGCATTGTGGCCATTTCGGGCGGCATGGATTCGGCCCTTGTGTGCAGCGTGGCCGTGGAGGCGCTGGGCGCGGCAAACGTCACCGGCGTGCTGCTGCCTTCGCCCCACAGCTCGGACGGCTCGCTGACCGACGCCGCCAAGCTGGCAAAAAACCTGGGCATCACCACTGTGACCCTGCCCATAGGCCCGCTCATGGATGCCTTTGCCGTGGCGCTCAAGCCCGGCCTTGATCTGTTTGAAGAGTTGCCCGGCGACGTCACCTTTGAAAACGTGCAGGCCCGCATACGCGGCACGCTCATAACCTCGCTGGCCAACCGGGCCGGGGCTCTGGTGCTCAATACCGGCAACAAGAGCGAGGGCGCCATGGGCTACTGCACCCTGTACGGCGATTCGGTGGGTGCGCTGGCAGTAATAGGCGACCTTACCAAAACCCAGGTGTACGCTGTAGGCCGCTGGTACAATGCGCACCGCGGCGCGGAGATCATACCTGAAGAAATTTTTACCAAGGCCCCTTCGGCGGAGCTGCGCCCTGGCCAGAAAGATTCGGACAGCCTGCTGCCCTACGAGGATCTTGACCCGATTCTTGAAGACCTGCTGCAGCCTGCCGAGGCGGAATCGGGACCGCTGTCGCCCACCCGTGAAGAAGTGCGCGGCAAGCTGTTTCGGGCAGAATTCAAGCGCCGTCAGGAGCCGCTGTCGCTCTACGTGAGCCACGTGCCCTTTGGCGGCGGCTGGCAGACGCCTGTGGCAGGGCGGTTTAGCCTGCCGGAGAACTAACTTTAACAGTGCAGAATGATGCTGTTGGCAGGCGCGGCGCAAAAAGCGCCCTTGGCTGCGCCGCGAGGGCGGGGGTTTTTTCTTGAAGCCCGCAACGCACTGGGGTAAGAGCAGTGTGTTGCACAACGCTGATTTGAGTGGAGGATATCATGGCGGAAGCACCGGAGAAAAATCTGGCTCTGGATATTGTTCGCATTACCGAGGCTGCGGCCCTTGCGTCGGCACGCTGGCTCGGTCGGGGAGACAAGGAAGCCGGAGACGGCGCTGCCGTTGACGCCATGCGCGTCAGCTTCGCCACCCTCAGCATTGACGGTCTGGTCATTATCGGCGAAGGCGAAAAAGACAATGCCCCCATGCTCTTTAACGGCGAAAAAGTCGGCAAGGGCTGCGGCCCCAGCCTCGACGTGGCCGTTGACCCCGTGGAGGGCACAAATCTGCTGGCCTATGGCCGTCCCAACGCCATCTCTGTTGTCGGTGTCGCCCCGCGCGGCAGCATGTTCAACCCCGGCCCCAGCTACTACATGCAAAAGCTCGTGGTGGCCAGGGAGGCCCGCGACGTGATCGATCTCGACGCGCCGGTCAAAGACAATCTGTCCAATGTGGCCAAGGCCATGGGCAAAAGCGTGCAGGACCTTGTGGTCTTTGTGCTCGACAAGCCCCGGCACGAAAAACTCATCGCTGAGATCCGCCAGGCCGGAGCGCGCATCCAGCTGCAGACCGACGGCGACGTCGCCGGCGCGCTGATGGCTGTCGATCCCCGCTCCGAGGTGGACATCATGATGGGTACGGGCGGCACTCCTGAAGGCGTGCTGGCCGCTTGCGCCATCAAGGGCATGGGCGGACAGCTGCTGGCCCGTCTTGATCCTCAGTCGTATGTGGAAAAAGAGGCCATCACCGAGGCTGGCATCGACGCCCGCGAGGTGCTTACTGTTCACGATCTGGTGCGCAGCGACGACTGCTTCTTCGCGGCCACCGGTATTTCCGGCGGCGACTTTCTGAGGGGCGTGCGCTACAGCGCCAAGCACGCCGTGACGCATTCGCTGGTCTTGCGCGGCAAGACCGGTACATTGCGGTATGTGGAGTCTTACCATAATATGGACAGACTCTCGAAAATCAGCGCGGTTCGGTATTGAATGAAGAATTTTTTATCACACTCAGGCGTCTTAGCGGCGCTTATTCTGGCCCTGCCGCTGATGGCTTTTGCCCCCGGCGTGGCTGAGGCCGCACAGGCTCCCGCTGCCAAGAAAAAAGCGGAACAACCAGCCCCCACCAGCGTCAACGTATATGAAAAACAGCCGCCGGTGACGGACAAGGAACTGCTGGACTTCCTGGAGTTGCTGCCCCAGTTCCGTACCTGGGCCAAGAGCAGCAACGAGGAGGCGCACCCCATACTGCGCAACGGCAAGGCGGACTTTTTGTATTCGCCCAGCGCCGCCGCCTGGGTGCAGGCGCATAACTGGAACCCCGTACGCTTTTTTTGCGTCATGGGCCGCATGGCCGCCGCCCTGTCCATCGTGGAAGAGGGCAACGACATGGCTGGTGCGCGTTCCAAGGACATGCCCGAGGTCTCCGAGGGCGAGCTTGCCCTTGCAAGAAGGCATCTCGGCACCATGCTCAAGGCTGGCGGCGATGCACCGCCCATAAACAAATAGCGCAAGACAGGCCGCGCGCAGACGCGGGCAGGCAGGCACTGAATGCAAAGGCTCCGGTTGATTCCGGGGCCTTTTTGTTTTGGGCGGCGGTTGTTCCGCAGCGGGCGGAGCCGTACGTGCATGGGGGCAAGGCGGATCTTTTTTGCTGGCTGGTGCGTTGATTGTCGGGGCAGCCCTTGCATGACAATACTCTTGCATGCGCAACGATGCGCGGCGTCAGCGCGGGGGACTTCAGCGCGCAGGGGAACATAACAATCCCCCGGCGGTTCGGAACGCGACCATACGACACAACAAGGCCCCTTTTGCAAGGGGCCTTGTTGTGTCAGCCAGCGGCGTCAGCCGGGCTGTCGGAGTTGTTGTCGCTATTTGGCGGGCTTTTCAGCCGGAGCCGCCTGGGGAGTCGCCTGGGGGGCCAGCGGCTGGGCGGCCGGGGCGGCCTCCGTGCCCGTTTCCTTGGCGGGAGCCGTTGGGGCAGCCGCCGGTGCGGGCGCTGCTGCAGGGGATTCCACCGCTGGGGCCGGTGCAGTCGGGTTGCTCTGTGCGGAGGATGCGCCCTCCTGAGCTGCCTGTTTGGCTGCAGCCTCAATTGCTGCCTGCACCGCCGACTGGCCTGCGGCCTCAGAGGGCTGCGTTGCATCGGACGGCTGCGCTGCGGGTTCCTGCACGGGTGCGGCGGGCTTTTCCGCCGGTGCGGCGGGTGCGGCTTCGGGCGCGGTCGCTGGGGCAGCCTTGGGTTCCGCCGCCGGTGCTGCCAGCGGAACTTCGGGAGCGGCAGCCGGTGCCGGGACGACGGCCTCAGGGATTGCAGGCGCGGCGGGCGCGGCCGGAGCCGGGGCAAGGATGGCGCTCAGGCTTCTTACCTGGGCCTCGGGCGTTTTTTCCAGTTGCGGCATCAGCATAAGCGAGGCGGGCTGGGCCAGAACAACGGCAATGACCACACCGAGCACAAGCGAACCGCTGGCGCCGCCATGCGCGCCACGGCGCACCATGCGCGCAAGCAGTACGACCGCCGCAATGCCGATGAGGCCGAACACGGGCAGGGCCTTGAGGCCGAGCACTGCGGTCCGTTGGCCCTCGCTGAGGGTAAGGTGCAAGAACTTGCCAAGCCAGTCGAGGCTAAAGCCGAAGCCCGCTGCCACCAGAGCCAGGCTGGCGAGCAGCAGGCACAGGGCCGCGATGATGTAGAAGAGCTTTGCTCCGGCAGGGGACAGGCGCAGCAGTGCCTTGCCCAGCAGCAGAGTCGCCAGAGAGGCGGCGCACACCGTGGCGCCTGCCATGTCGGCGGCGGGGATGCAGAGCAGGCAGGCGAGCGCAAGGGCTATCCACAAAAAGGCCATACCGGCTTTTTCCTTGCGCGAGGCGGCCATATCCGCCGGAGCAGTGCGCAGAACCCGCGCCCACGATACGCCGCAGACCACAGCCAGCCAGGGCAGCAGGCCCAGAGCGGCAATGGCAAGGGGCTTCCACCAGTTGCTCCGGGTAATGGGCCAGGTGACCAGGTTTTCGCCAAGATTTTTAAGGTAGCCCTGCGGCTGGTGCCACAGCATGACCACGGCCAGCCAGCAGCCCACCATGATCAGCAGCAGCGCAAAGCCAAGGAGACCGTCCGCCTTTTGCGCGCGGCGAAAGTCTCCGCGCCAGAAAAGAAAGACCAGACTGGCCAGCACGGGCAGCAGCAGGTGAAAAAGACCGCCGGTCAGACCGGCCAGCGCCGCCAGAATAAAGCCCAGCGGCACCGTGAGGGTCGTTCTCTGTTGCTGCCAGCCGTGGCACAGACAGGCCAGCGAAAACAGCGTCAGGGCCGCAGCCAGCGTTTCCGGCCCGGTAAATGTTGAAAGGGGCGCAAAAATGGGGGCGCAGAGCAGCATCATGCCGCCAGCCAGCGCTACCCTGCGGTCTAGACCGGCAACGCGGCCCACAACCCACAACGCAATAAGGCTCAGCAGACAGCCCGCCATGGCGGCAAGAGGAAAGAGCAGGTGGGCAAACTGCGGGGCAGCCTTGGCCAGCAGGGCCTCAATGCCGCGCAAAAACCAGAAAAATACTGGCCACTGCGAAAGACCGTCGCCAGCGGGGGCAAGCCACATGCCGCTTTGCGCGGTCTGGGTAAAGGCCATGATGCCCGCCGCCTCGCGTGGGCAGTACAGGCTGTGCCCCAGCAGGGCGGGCCATGCCTGCGCAAGCATGATCAGCAGCAGCGCCAGAGGCCCGACAACACTTGCCGCATCAAATAGACTGTCGGCAAAGCCGGGGGCGGGAGGCGGCGTTGCAGGGGCGGATTGCGTGGCGCCCGTGGTGGAAGAGGCTGTATTGCCGGTCTTGCCGATATTGCCGAACACGCCCCTGAATCCCTTGGCTGCGATGGTTACGGGGCGTGATGGCCCTGACTTTGCGCCTTCTGGGGTTGCCGCCGTCTGGGCGGTCGGCGCTGCGGCGGGGCCAGAAGGCTGTGACGTGGCCGTGTCGGCCTGCGGTGCAGAGGCCGCGTGATCACCTTCCGCACTGGGCTGTTGGCCTCCGGGCTGACAGACAGCCGGGCCTTCGGGATTTTGGGCGCTGTTCTGGGTCATGGCATCGCTCCTTCATGCGTTTTCGGCTCGCCAAGCAGTACATGCCGGGCCTGACGGGCTTCGAGGTCAATTTCCAAGGCGCGTCCGGCCATGGACACGCTCTGGCCGCTCAGCACATCACGTGCCGGGCCTTGCGCGTCTGCTGGCAGGGGGCAGGCAAGGTGTTGCTTTTTGTCAGAAAAATTGGCCGCCAGCAGCCAGTAGCCGCCGCCGGGCAGAGAACTCAGGGCTGCCACGCAGCCCGTGGGGCCGGTTGTTACCTGCACGAGGCGGCCTCCGGCAAGGCCGGCCATGCGCCGCCCCTGTAAAATGCGGGCCACCTGGCGAGCAAAGCTTGTTTCGCGGTTCCACTGCATGTCCAGGGGGCCAAAGGCCAGCTGGGCGGGTATTTGCCCGCCGGGCTGGGCGCTGGCGGCCCAAAGGGGCACGCTGCCAGCGGCGGAGGCTCCCTTGCCGGAGCCTTGCGGCAGGCCCAGCGCCCCGGTGAGATCCTGCGGGCTCAAAAATGTCAGGCCCGGGAGGCCCATGCGCCAGCTCAGCAGCAGCAGGCAGGCCGAGGCCATGGAGGGCTGGTGCTCTGGCCGCAACGTGGCCGCAGCGTCAAAACCCAGCGCCCGTGCGGCCAGTTCCGCCTGGGTGACGGGCAGACCGAGCGCGGCGGGCGAACCCTTGGCGAGCGATTGCGCGCGGCGCGCCAATGCCTGACCATCGGGCAGATCCAGCAGGGGACGCCAGTCCACATACTGTCTGTCGCGCAAGCCCCGCGCAAGGCGGCTATGGTCGACCCCCCCCGCCAGCGAAGCCTTGAGCAGGGTGGCCAGCGGGGCGGCATCACCGCTCAGCAGCGCATAGTCCGCCGCTGCAGGAGTGATGCTGTCGCGGCTGAAATCCACGGCAGTGTCCAGCACAACCCGCGTCAGCGAGGGGGGCAGCACGTCGTCCTGCACAGCCCAGCCGCCATAGCGGTGCACCTCGGCCGACAGCGCTTCCAGCGCTTCCAGACCGGGAACCAGGGCGGCGGCGTCGGTTCTGCCGACAGCCTGCCCGTCAACCTGCGGATCCAGCCCCATGAGCGGTTCAAGCCTGATGCCGGCGAGCGTTTGCTGCTGCAGGCCAGTGTGCTGGATAACAGCTGCGGAAAACACCCGCCGTGCCTGACCCGAAGGGTCCTGCCACAGCAGCACTGGCCGCAGGGCGTTGCCGCTGTAACGGTACACCCAGCGCCGCACCTGACCGTCGGCTCCGCGTACCTCGCCGGTAACGGCCCAGCCGCCGGGGGTGGACCAGTCGAGGCTGTCGCGCCGCAGCATGTCGGGGATGATCCCCTTTTTGCGCAGCTCGACCACGGCGGCGTCGCGCAGGGGCAGACAATCCCATTCGCCTGCTGTCGAGGGCAGCAGACCCCAGTCTTTCTGCGGTACGGACATCATGGCATACAGGCCGTCAAAGCGCGATGCCCGGCGAGCCTGCAGTATAAAATCGGGGCCGAGGCCCGTGGCCGCAGGGGGCAGCTCGCCGCCCATCTGCATGTGCCCCTGATCCATTTTTTGCGTCAGTCGGGCAAAATCGTCGCCAGCGCCCAGTGCTGGGTCCATGCGCAGTGCGGTGACGTTGTCGCCGGCCTCCGACGCCGCATCGGGCTGCGCCGACGCCGCATGGGCGCTCCAGATGTCGCCCTTTTCGCCGGTGGGGGCAATAAAAAGCCCGCCAAAACCCGCCTGGGCCCAAAAAACATCCAGACCGGATTGCGCCAGCGCCCGCAGGGCTGGTTGCCCGGCACTGAGGCTGTGGGGGTTTACGTCAAACCAGTTGGGCGCGGCGGTGAGCAGCAGCGGCACGCGGCGAGCCGAGGCGCTGTTGCGCCAGATAAGGTCCGTGCCCGAAACCTGGCCCGTGAGCTCCTGGGTTGCGCCAAGCATGGACTGCCGTTCAAGCCACTGTAGATAGCCGGGGTCGGCGCGCGGCAGCAGGGCGGCCGTACCGGCGGGCAGGTCGCGACGCTGGCCGCTGCCCGGATTACTGCCGCGCGCAGTGCACGCCGACAGCGTCAGGCACAGGGCCAAACCCAGAGCCAGGCACAGCGAGAGGCACAGCGGCAGACGCAGTTTCAGGCGCTGAAGCTGGCCAGCCTCCTGCCGCCGCAGGTCCGCAGGTCGAAAATCAGTTTTTTGACCCCGCAGGGTGCAAAAAAAGCGCGGTGTACGCATGGTTGCGCCTGCTAGGCTTTTGCCGCTTCTTCCTCGGCCTTGGCGGTGTTCCACAGCTCGTCTTTTTCATCAAGGGTCAGGGCGGAAAAGTCGCGGTTCTGCTCGCGGGCGATTGCTTCCATACGGGCAAAGCGCGTGAGAAAGCGGCGGTTGGCGTAGTCCAGCGCTTCGTTGGCCTTGATGCCCTTGCGGCGGCCAAGCTCGGCAATGCTGAACAGCAAATCGCCAAGCTCGTGTTTTTGGGCTTCCTGATCGCCACCGGCGGAGGCGTCCAGCCATTCCAGCCATTCGGCTTCCACCTGTTGCTCGACCTCTTCGTCTTCCTGCCAGGTAAAGCCCACGCGGGCCGCCTTGGAATTGATGCGGTAGGCCTTGGACAGCGGCGGCAGGCTTTCGGGCAGGGTGTCAAACAGCCCCTTGGGCTTGCCTTCTTCATCCGTGTGCTCGGCGCGCTTGATTTTTTCCCAGGCCTTGAGCTGTTCGTCCAGGCTGTCAAAGACAGTGTTGCTGAACACGTGGGGGTGGCGGCGGATCATCTTTGCACGGTTGTTGTTGAGGGCGTCGTCAAGGGTGAACTGGCCCTTTTTTTCATACATGCGCGCCACAAACAGCAGTAAAAAAGCCACGTCGCCCAGTTCTTCGCGTATGTCGGCCACGTTGCCCGACCGTATGGCGCTTACCAGTTCGTGGCTTTCTTCAATAATATATTCAGTCAGGCTTTCGGGGGTCTGCTCCCTGTCCCAGGGGCAGCCGTCGGGAGCGGCAAGCTTGTCTATGATCAGCTGCAGTTCTTCAAGGGCGGTCTTTTCCATGATGCGTGTTTCCTTGGTAATGCGTCAGTTAGATGCCCAGGCGAGCGGTGAGGTCTGGCGGCAGCCAGCCGTGCACCTGAGCCATGAGCGCGTTAAAGTAGGGCAGCGCGCGTGAGTGTTGCATAAAGGGCGCGCCCGCGAAAAATTTTTGCAAAAAAAGCAGGCCTAGCGAACAGAGCAGCACGCCCTTGGCCAGGCCAAGCATGCCGCCCGCCATTTTGTCGGCCCACGAAACAAAGGAGAAGGAAAGTATTTTTTGCAGTATACGGGCTATGAGGGCCACCGATATGATAACACCCAGAAAAATGAGCACGTATGCCGCAATGATGCGCCATGAGGGGTCGGTAATCAGGGTCAGGCGCGGGGCGAGCAGCGGATGATAGTGGTGCGCGGCCCAAAAACCGCCCAGCAGTGAAATGAGACCGGCCACCTCGCCCACAAAGCCGTGGATAAAGCCCCTTGTTCCAAAAAAGACCAGTATGAGCACAATAATGAGGTCGAAAATATCCTGACCCATGCGTTCTCCGTTGCAGCTGTGATATCCGTTAGGCGATTCACTGCCGTGAAGGCTGTCGCGCCGAGGGTTTTATCCAACGGCGGGCAGAGCATAGCAGATGCGCGAACGCGGCACAATGCGCCCGGCAGGCTGGGCCATGACCTGACCACGCCTGTCGGTCGGCTGCGGCCCGCTCCTCGCGTCATGCCGTGCGTCATATCGTGCGCCATGCGGTTGCCCACTATTTGACGCCAGTTCCGCCTGAGCTACTCCCGAGTCTGCGTCAGCCCCTGGGGCAGGTTGGGCAGCAGCTGGGCCATGTTATCGTACGCCTGCAGGGCTGCGACCACGCCGGGGTCTGGCCGGGTAAAAATGCAGGGATAATCAATCTCGCCGCATTGCGGATGCACGGTAAAGGCCAGCCTCTCCGGCCCGTCGGGTGTAAACCGCGCGTCCACGCCCGGTTTGTTGCCCCTTGCGTCCATGCGCCGCCAGGTCTGGCGATCCTTGAGCCATACGGCATTCAGGCCGTGCAGCGCCCGCTGCTGGTCGTGTTCGTCCTTCAGGCCCAGCAGCTGATAGCAAAAACCGGCGGCAATGCCGTTGGCCCGCAGCAGCGCCGCCAGCAGGTGCGACTTGGCGTAGCACAAACCCTCAGCGGTTCGCAGCACTTCCGATGCCCGGCAGGTAACGGCCGTGCCGCCGCAGTCGATGGAGTGGGCGATGCGGTCGCGCACAAAAACATAGGTTTTTTCGATCAGTTCCAGTTCCGAGGCGCTTTCGGCGGCAAGGCTGGCCGCTTTGTCGCGCACTACAGGGCAGTGGAAGTCGATGATTTCTGACTCGTTCACGCAGGCTTGCGGTGCGGGGTATAAGTGGTGCATCATTGCAAATATCTATCATATGGACGCGGCGTGCGCAAAAGGCGGCGCACGTGCGCGGGCGGAGGCCGGATGGAAAATGTGCGTGGCCCTGTGGCGGGCGTGGTGCTGGCGGGGGGCATGTCCTCCCGCATGGGGAGGGACAAGGCCCTGCTGCAGGTTTACGGGCCGGGCAAACCTGATCTTTTGGCCCGGACATGCGCCCTGCTGACAGACCTGCTCCCGCAATGCTGGATTTCATGCCGGAGCGGGCTTGCGCGTGCCGGATACCAGTGCATTTTTGATGAATACCCCGACCGCGGCCCTGCAGCGGGCGTGCTGGCGGCTTTGAAGGCTGCGCGCGCCCATGGCTTTGACGCCGTGCTGGTTGTTTCGTGCGACATGCCCTTTATGGATGCCCCTACCCTGCGCAGGCTTTTGGCCTCGCGCAATACGGCAGGCGCGGGCAACCTGGCCACGCTGTATGTGGATGCGGTCAGCGGACGACCTGAGGCGCTGGTCGCTGTTTATGAAACGGCCTCGCTGCCCTGGTTTGAAAAATCGGTCACCCAGCAGGGCGGCAGGCTCAATAATGTTGTCCCCGCCGAAAAACAGACCCGTTTGCCTTACGGCCCGGATGAAGCCGGGCCGTTTTTTAATCTTAACCGCCCGGAAGACGTAAAAAGGGCACTGGATATTCTGGGAGCATCTCTTTAAGATTTAATTCAGATCACGGTATCCCAAACAAACGTGATAATATGCGGCTGCATAGCGGCCGTATGCCTTATATTTGCTGTCCGGCGCTGGTGCGCGTCCGTCCGGAAAGCGGAATCAACCGCGCGCGAACAACTCTGCCGGTGCGCGGGCATTTTGCACGCCCGCGTTTGATGGCCTGGAGATTATATGGATATTGGGGCCTATACGTTTAAGGAATTTCACCGTCTGGCGGAGAACTTTCATGGCTATGCCGCGCCCGGCCTGCTTGTGGGCGGTTATATGGTGGAACTGGCCAAGCGCCACCTGACCGAGGGCACGTTGTTTGAGGCCGTGGTTGAGTCCGGCAAGTGCCTGCCCGACGCCGTGCAGTTGCTGACGTTGTGCAGCATCGGCAACAACTGGATGAAGATACACAATCTGGGCCGGTATGCGGTTTCGTTGTTTGACAAGCATACGGGAGAGGGTGTGCGCGTGAGCCTCGACCCGGTAAAGATGGCTGCCTACCCGGAGCTCAAGGCGTGGTTTTTTAAGGAAAAAGCCAAAAAAGATCAGGATATAGCCCTACTGGAATCAGAGATTGAAACTGCTGGCGACAGCATTTGCAAGGTTGAGCCCATTACGGTCAAACGCCGGTTTATGGGCCACAAGCACATGACGCGCATACTCTGCTGCCCCGTGTGCGGCGAGGCATATCCCGTGGAGGACGGCCCGGTATGCCGGGGCTGTCAGGGTGAAGCTCCGTACGTTTCTGCCCGGCGCGAACTCAAGGAAGACTGCCAGGCCCTTGCCGTCGAACGTCACAAGGCCTCTACCGGCGTGCGTGTTGTGCCGGTGGAGGAGGCTGTGGGCAAAAAAGTGGCCCATGACATGACGCGCATTGACCCCGGCCAGTTCAAGGGGCCGGAATTCAAGGCTGGGCAGCGTATCTCGGTAGGCGACATCTGCCGGCTGCAGCAGATGGGCCGGTTCCATGTGGCGGTGACCGAGGATGATGCGCGGCAAAATGCGTCGTCCGGCCAGCAGGCCATGGTGCACGAAAACGAAGTTGCCGAAATTTTTGCCCGTCGCATGGCTGGCGAGGGCGTGACCTACGAGCTGCCGCCCCATGAAGGCAAAATAGACTTTAAGGCTGCCTGCAACGGGCTTTTTTGCGTGGATGTGGAGCGCATGACGAGGTTTAATCTGGTGCCCGAGGTTATGGTGGCCTCGCGTCAGGACGCAACCCTGGTCAAGGAGGGCAACCCCCTTTGCGGTACGCGCGCCATCCCGCTCTATATCAGCCGCGAGCGGCTTGGTCAGGCGCTGGAGGCGCTGGAGGGCGGGCCGCTGTTCCGCGTGCTGCCCCTGCGCAAGGCCCGTGTGGGCATTCTGGTGACCGGCACCGAGGTTTTTCAGGGTATCATTGAAGACAAGTTTATCCCCGTCATTACCGCCAAGGTCACCATGCTCGACTGCACCGTTGCGCGCACCGACATCGTGCCTGACGACAAGGCCATGATGCGGGCCTCTGTGGCCGCCATGCGCGAGGCCGGGGCTGACCTGCTGATCACCACGGGCGGGCTTTCGGTTGACCCGGGCGACGTGACCAGACAGGCGCTGGTTGAGGCGGGCCTTACCGACGTGCTGCACGGCGTACCCGTGCTGCCCGGCACCATGAGCCTCATGGGCCGCATACCCGGCCCGCAGGGCGACATGCAGGTGCTCGGCGTGCCAGCCTGCGCCCTGTATTTTAAAACGACGTTTCTCGATCTGGTTTTGCCGCGCATGCTGGCGGGGCGCGGCCTGACCCGCATCGAGGCCGCCCGCATGGGCGAAGGCGGCTATTGTTTGGCTTGCCACACCTGCACCTATCCCAAGTGCTGGTTTGGTAAATAATACTGCGCCTTGTGCAGAGGCGGACATGAGCTTGAGCGGCGGCCCCGAAAATTTTTCGGGGCCGCCTTTTTTTGTCGCCGTCGGCTGCACGCAGAGAGTGCGGAGCAATGCCCGAGCCTGTTGACGCAACTGAAATTGCCCGCTATTTAATAGACCGACCGTCGGTCTATTAACATTTGTGGGGGTGCGGATGCGCATCATTAAAGAACATGGCAAGCGCAGAGCAGAAATTGTTGACGCCGCAGAAGCCCTGTTTGCGTCAAAGGGGTACGCCAGCACCACCGTCAGCGATATTCTTGCAGCCCTGAACATCGCCAAGGGGACGTTTTACCATTACTTCGCGTCAAAAGAAGAACTCATGGACGCCGTAATCGCGCGGTATATTGATACGGAAATGGAGGCGGCGCAGGCGATTGCAGACAATCCGCAAATGTCTGCCGAGGAAAAAATGTTCCGCATACTCAGGGCTTCGGGGCACGACAATGCGCGCGGTGATCGCCTGGAAAAAGAGGCCAGCGCTGTGGGCAATGCGGATATGCATCAGCGTACCATGGCATCCATTGTTCTGCGGCTCTCGCCCATTCTGGAGGGCATTGTCCGGCAGGGGATGCGTGAAGGCATATTTCAAACCGAATATCCTAGGGAATGCATGGAGATACTGCTTGCCGCCTCTGAATTTATGCTGCACGGCGGGGCCTTTGCGTGGGAAGGCGCGCAGCGACTGCAAAAGATCAAGGCCCTCGCCTGGATGGCGGAAAAAGCACTGGGCGCGGAAAAGGGCCATTTTAACTATCTATATGAAAAATTTGAAAAAGAGGGAGACATTTGTGATTAACCCTGATGCATGGATGGCTGAGCTTCTGCCTCGGTTGCAGCAGGCCTTTGGCTCACGGTTGCAGTATCTTGGGCTTCAGGGCAGCTACAGAAGGGGGGAGGCCCGTGAAACCAGCGATATTGATGTTGTCGTGCTGCTGGACAGTATCTGCCTGGAAGATCTTGATACCTACCGTGTCATGGTCCGCGCCATGCCGGAAGGGCACAAGGCCTGTGGATTCATCAGCGGCATTGCCGAGCTGTTGCACTGGCCTCGCCATGAACTTTTTGCTTTTCAGCAGGATACAGTCGATTATTTCGGCACGCTGAGCACGTTTCTGCCGGTCCTTACAGAAAGAGATGCGGCAGAATCTGTCAGAGTCGGCGCGTCAGCACTTATCCATATGCTGACGCATTCGTACCTGTATGCAGATGCGGAGACCAGATTCCAGATGCTGCAGGAGGCCTACAAAACCGCGTTTTTTGTCATGCGCTCGCAGCACCATATTGCCTCCGGCGTTTTTTGCCGCAGCAAAAAAGAACTGCTGTCGCGCCTTGCTGGAACAGAAAAAGAGATCATTGCCGCCGGGTGCGACCTGCCTGACTGGCTGACCGCGCATACTGAGAAAGAAGCCTATGCCATGCTGCTGCGTTGGTGCAGGGATGTTTTGTCAGGATGCGGATTGTGTGTTTCCGCCTGAAGGATACGAGTTGGTTGACCTCTGCTGATTGCTGCCACCTGCCGCGCGCGGGTGGCTTTTTTATGCAATAGGGTTTGCGGCAACCGGAGGCAACCGTAAAATTTGAAGAAAAAAGAGCAATGATATCACCGCGCGCGAGGGGGCAATATAAGCTCATGCGTGCTGTTTGTGTGTACAAATTATGATGTTTGATTGTTCCATCACCATGGAATCATATAGAAAGTTTTATAATTGGGAAAAAGCTCACAACAAGGGGAGCTTTCATGAAAAAAAAGCTAACTATCTTGCGATATCACGTTTTTTTAACTATGGTGAAAACAAATCTCCATTATCGTTAGTTGACGCAGTTCAGAGGCGTCTTGTTCAACGCAGGATTTTCGGCCCTTGCGTTGCGTGATTGGCCTAAAAAAGGAGTAGCATCATGAATAGCACCCGGAGGAATTTCCTCAAGGGCGTCGGTGCAGGGGTTCTCTGCCTCTCATTGGGGCAGCTGGGCTTCGACCTGGGCGAAGCTCAGGCTTACGCCGTAAAACTCAAGATAGAAGGCGCCAAGGAAGTCATTAGCGTCTGTCCATTCTGTTCGGTCTGCTGTCAGGTCATTGCCTATGTGCGCGACGGCAAGCTGGTTTCCACAGAGGGCGACCCTGATTTTCCTGTCAACGAAGGCGCTCTTTGCGCCAAGGGCGCGGCTCTCTTCAGCATGTACACAAATGACCATCGCCTGAAAAAGCCGCTTTACCGCGCGCCTAACAGCGATCATTGGGTCGAAAAAGACTGGGATTGGACCCTCGCCCAGATTGCCCGCCGGGTAAAAGACACCCGCGACAAAGACTTTATCATCAAAAACGCCAAGGGGCAGACGGTCAACCGTCTCGATTCCATCTTCTGGATGGGGACCTCGCACGCCTCCAACGAGGAATGCGCAGTTATTCACCAAGCAATGCGCGGCCTGGGTGTTGTCCATATGGACCACCAGGCGCGGGTCTGACACAGCCCCACTGTTGCGGCTCTGGCAGAGTCGTTCGGACGCGGTGCTATGACGAACCACTGGATCGATATCAAGAATAGCGATGCAGTGCTTATTATCGGCAGCAATGCCGCTGAACATCATCCTGTCGCCTTTAAGTGGGTTATGCGGGCCAAGGACAACGGGGCCGTGCTCATGCACGTCGACCCCAAGTTCTCGCGCACGTCAGCCCGTTGCGACTTTCATGTGCCTTTGCGCTCGGGTACGGATATTCCCTTCCTGGGCGGCATGCTCAACTATATTCTGGAAAACAAGCTGTACTTTAAGGACTACGTTGAAAAGTACACCAACGCCGCCTTTGTGGTTGGCAAGAATTACGCTTTCAACGACGGTCTTTTCAGCGGCTATGATCCCGCCACACGCAAGTACGACAAGTCGTCCTGGGTTCTGGAAAAAGGCCCTGACGGCGGGCCGCTCATCGACCCCACCTTCCAGAACGAGCGCTGCGTCATCAACCTGATGCGCCAGCACTATTCCCGCTACACGCTCAAAAACGTCTCTGACGTAACCGGCGTTTCGCAGGAAAACCTGCTCAAGGTCTACAAGGCTTTTTGCGCTACCGGCGGCCCCGACAAGGCCGGCACCATCATGTATGCCCTGGGTTGGACGCAGCACACCGTGGGCGTGCAGAACATCCGCCTGTCTTCGCTGATCCAGCTGTTGCTGGGCAATATCGGCGTGGCGGGCGGCGGCATCAACGCCCTGCGCGGCGAGCCCAATGTGCAGGGTTCCACAGACCACGCCCTGCTGTACAACAACCTGCCCGGCTACCACGCTACGCCCCAGGCCCCCTGGCAGACCCTGGCCGATTACAACAAGGCCAATACCCCCGTAACCACGCTGCCCAACAGCGCCAACTGGTGGGGCAACCGTCCCAAGTATATCGCCAGTCTGCTCAAGGGCTGGTTTGGCGACGAGGCCACGCCTGAAAACGACTTCTGCTACGGCCTGCTGCCCAAGCTGGAGCCGGGCGAAGACTGCTCGTACATGTTTGCCATGGACAAAGTCTATCAGGGCAAGATGCGCGGCGGCTTCATCTTTGGCGTGAACCCCATGAACAGCTTCCCCAACACCAACAAGATGCGCGCCGCCCTGGACAAGCTGGACTGGCTCGTGTGCTCCGAGCTGCATAACTCGGAGACCACAGACAACTGGAAGCGGCCGGGCGTGGACCCCAAGGCCTGCAAGACCGAAGTGTTTTTGCTGCCCTCGGCCCACCGCATTGAAAAAGAAGGCACCATCAGCAACAGCGGCCGCTGGTTGCAGTGGTTTGACCAGGGAGTCAAGCCCGGCGGCGAAGCCCGCAACTTTGCCGACATCGTCGTGCCCCTGTTCAACACCCTCCGCGAGCTGTACAAGGCCGAAGGCGGCCAGCTGCCCGATCCCATCCTCAAGATGAACTGGACGGACAAGTACGATGCCGCTGAATGGGCGCGCCGCATCAACGGCCTTTTCTGGGCCGACAGCAAGGTGGGCGACAAGCAGTACAAGCGCGGCCAGCAGGTGCCTGCCTTTGCAGCGTTGAAGGACGACGGCACGACCTCGTCGCTCAACTGGATATACGCAGGCAGCTGGACGGAAGAGGACGGCAACAAGTCCAAACGCCGCAACACCAGCCAGACGCCCATGCAGGCCAATATTGGTCTGTTCCCCAACTGGTCGTGGTGCTGGCCCGTCAACCGCCGCATCCTGTACAACCGCGCCTCTGTGGACCTGGACGGCAAGCCGTTCAACCCCAAGAGGGCCGTTATTGAATGGGACGGAACCAAATGGGTGGGCGACGTGCCCGACGGCCCATGGCCGCCCATGTCCAAGGAAGGCGGCAAGCTGCCCTTCATCATGGTGAAGGACGGGCACGCCCAGTTCTTTGGCGCTGGCCCCGCCGACGGGCCTTTCCCCGAGCACTACGAACCGGCGGAAACGCCTCTGGCTAGCCACCCCTTCTCCAAGCAGCTGAGCAGCCCGGTGTATAAGTTCCATACCTCAGATATGGACAAGATCGCCGCACCGGCTGACCCCAACTACCCCTATGTGCTGACCACCTACAGCCTCACCGAACACTGGTGCGGCGGCGGCGAAACGCGCAATGTGCCCAACCTGCTTGAAACCGAACCCCAGCTCTATGTGGAAATGAGCCCCGAGCTGGCTAAGGAAAAGGGCATCAAGAACGGCGACGGCGTCGTGCTTGAGAGCATTCGCGGCACATGCGAGGCCATCGCCATGGTGACGGTGCGCATTCGGCCCTTTACGGTCATGGGCAGAACAATCCACCTGGTGGGTATGCCCTTCTGCTTTGGCTGGACCACGCCCAAGTGCGGCGACTCCACCAACCGGCTGACCGTTGGGGCCTATGATCCCAACACCACCATTCCTGAATCCAAGGCCTGCTGCGTAAACCTGCGCAAGGCTGATAAGCTGACCGAAATAGGCTAACGAGCCGGGCGCACTCCCCCTGGGAGTGCGCCCGCCAAGGAGCATTGCTATGCCGAAGACATTTTTGATCGACACCACTCGGTGCACGGCATGCCGGGGCTGCCAGTTGGCCTGTAAGGAATGGCATGACCTGCCCGCCAATGAAACTAAGCAGCGCGGTACGCATCAGAATCCGCCGGATCTGAACCCCAACAATCTTAAAATTGTTCGTTTTCGCGAGCGCATGAAGCCCGACGGCACGGTTGTCTGGAACTTTTTTCCCGACCAGTGCCGCCACTGCCTCACGCCCATCTGCAAGGATGTGGCTGATAAGGCAGTGCCTGGGGCCATTATCAAGGACGAAATAACCGGTATGGTCATCTTCACCGAAAAAAGCGCCCAGCTGAGCCCGCAAGACGCGCAGGCCGTCATTGACGCCTGTCCCTACAATATTCCGCGGCTTGATCCCAAGACCAAGCGCCTTACCAAGTGCGACATGTGCATTGACCGTGTGAACGCGGGCATGCTGCCCATTTGCGTCAAGACGTGCCCCACGGGAACCATGGCCTTTGGCGAAAGGGAAGAAATTCTGCCCATGGCCCAAAAGCGCCTTGAGATAGTCAAAAAGACCTTCCCCAAGGCTTTTTTGGCTGACGTCAAGGACGTGAGCGTCATTTACCTGCTGGCGGAAGAAAAAGAACATTATTACGAGCACGCGGCCTTTATGTAGGGCGCGTGCAAAAGGCTCCCGTGGCCGCAAGGCCTCGGGAGCCGGAAATACAGGGCGGGGGCTTGGCAAAACTTCCGCTTTGGTTCACCATTGGGGCAAAATCCGGCAAGGTCGCATGGTCTTTGCGCTGGTGTGAAATTTGTTCGGAAGGCCCACGGTTTTTGTTCCGCCCGGCTCCAGGGGCAGGTATGGCTCTTTCGGCTGCGGGGCACAAGCCGGCCACAGCGGCGTATGCGCCGGGTGGCCATTATAAAGCGCTTAGGATGCCGTCCTGGCGTTGCATGGTTCTGGATAGCTGTCGGGTATCACCCGACGTATGGAGTATCAATGGCTGCTACCAGGCAAACGGTTGCCCAAACCCTTGAAGAAGTTATTGCATGGCGGCCCGTGCTGGCGCCTGTGCTGCGGTCTTTTGAACCGTTGCTCGCCGCACAGGAAGAACTTGTGGGCGAGCTGGCAAACTGTCTCAAACAACACGGCATTGCACTGCCGCAGGGGCAGACCGAACGGATGGAGCAGGGGGTGTCGCTGCTGGCCGGAGCCAGTTTTGCTGGCATAGCCCCGGCAGTGCGCATCAGCGCGGAAAAACTGCTGCCCCTGCTGTGCCGTATGGACGCTGTGGTTCCGCACAAGGCCGCGCTAGCTGATTTTTTTACAAAACCTGACGGGGCTGACGCGCAAAGGGCAGAAGAAATCGTTGCCGCTGTCGCCTCGGGCGACAGAAAGGCGCTTGCGGGGCTGGCCGAAAAGCTCAAGCTCGATCCTCTGGTGCTGGATTTTGCGGCAGGGTTTGTTGTTGCGCCGGTTTTACGGGCCATGACATCGCTGGCGGCTTCAGAAGGGGAAACTCCCTGGGCGGCGGGCGACGTGTGGCGGCAGGGCTACTGCCCTGTATGCGGATCGCTGCCCACCATCGGCTGGCTGGACAAGGCCTCCATTGATGAAAAAAACGCTTTTCTTGCCGGTGGGGGGGGAAAAAAACATCTGCACTGCGGCTTGTGCGGCGCTGACTGGAAGTTTCGGCGCGGTGCGTGCCCGGCATGCGGCGAGGAAGGCAGCGGCGTAATGGAGCTGCTGCGCGAAAGCGGCAACGCCGCCCACGGCGAGCGGCTGGACTGGTGCACCAAGTGCAAGTCGTATTGCCCGTCTGTGGATTTGCGCGAGCGCGAGTTTGTTCCCAATCTGGATGCCCTTGCCCTGGGCATGATGCATCTGGACATGGTGGCGGCCCGCAGAAAGCTCAAACCGGTCAAGCCCTCGTTCTGGAACATGTTTTAGCTGGCGTAAGCAACTGCGAAAGCCGTTCGGCTTTTGGCAAGGGTCGCCGCAAACATGGCCGACATATTTTGAGGGCGTATTGGGCTGATTTGTCAGGCAGGCTAAATGCTCCTTGTGCGGCATTCTTTAAATATTGCACAACTGGGCGTTATTAAGGTAAAACATCCGGCGAGTAGAGTGGTGGTGAAGAGGTGGCGGGTTGCCGCCGATGACGCATCGGGGGCCAGACTCCTGAGCTGAACGAACCCTGTAGGAGGATTTGCTGATGAAATATGTGACCTTGTTGCTGCTTGCGCTGAGCCTTGTGTGGGTTGGCGAAGCGCAGGCACGTGATATCAAGGAAATGTCGCAGGTCATCAAAAAGCCCATTGAGATTCCTGGTGGCACTTCTGCCCGCATGAGCGTCATGTTTCCCCACACGGCGCACAAAGGCATCAACTGCATGCATTGCCACCACGAAGTGGGCAGTGACAGCCGCTATGTTGCCTGTACTGAATGCCACGCCACTCCCGGTGCGCGCGAACGTGACCCCATGAGCATGTTCATGGCCTTCCACTCCAAGAACGGCGATCGTTCTTGCTACGGCTGCCATTCACAAAAGGCGCAGGAAAATCCCGCCAAGTACGGCGCCAAGTTCAAGGGCTGCCGTCCCTGCCACATGGCTGCCAGCGCCCGCGAAGCCGCCAAGCAGTAAGCCCTTCGCACAGGATTTTGTCCGTAATGCAAGAAGGCCCCGCAGAGGGGCCTTCTTGCATTACGGGGACACAGCGCTTGCCATAAATGCAGGCTCACATGGCCGCTGGTGAAGGGCTTGGGCTCTTGACCAACAATATAGCAGTGCGGTCTGCCTTGCAGCCCGTATGCGCGGCGCAGGCCAGCTGCTTTGCGGCTATTGGCCTGTTTATGCAAATGCGTCTTATCCAGGGGCGGGCCCTCAAACCCGGCTCGGCAATATGCATTTTGCCTGTCGGTCGGGCCCTTGGCAGGGCCGTTCAACCGTGCCGGAGGCTGGTGTGCCCCCTGCCGCCGTAGAGGGGCATTGGCGTGGGCGCAAAAAAAGGGCGTTTGCGCAACGCCCTTACGTAATTCATGGGAAGATGCAGAGATCAGGGGATGAAATTTACAGCCCCAGTTGCGAGAGCATGTCGTCAATAGCGCCTTGCGAGACGCCTGCCTTGTCCGGGCCTTTGAGCTCGGTGCGACCCTGGTTGAATTCCTTGACGGCCTGGCGGGCCTCGCTCTGCAATTCCTCAACATTTTTGCTGGGGTCTTTTTCCGCAGCGTCAAGCAGCAGCCCTGAAGAAACATACAGCTCGACAACCATGGCTTCTATCTGGTTCAGCGCGGAAACAACACGCTTGATGCGCTGCCCCGTGATGTCCTGAAAGCTCAGCGTCGTGAGCAGCGCCGTGAGGTCCTTGCCCAGCATGCCGTTGTTCGCTTCAAGCTGTTCAATGGGGGCGGTATCGGCTGCGCCGTCTCGCAGGCTGCCCAGCAGCGCAGCATTTTGTTCCTGGAGATCAAGGTGGCGTTCCACAATTTCCATGATGGTCATTGTGGCGGTTTCGGTGTCTTTCAGCACCTCGTCGAGCTGGCTTGAGGCCTCAAGAAAAAGAGCGTCGGGATTCGGGGGGGGCAGGGGCTGACCTTTGGACGCAGCAGAGACACGCTGAAAGATGTCCTTGAGACCCTGGCGCATTTCAGTGCTGATCTGCTTATAAACAGCGGCTTCGGGCTTTTGTTCGCTCATGCCCGTCCCCTTTGCGCTCGGCGCGGTTAAGTGTATGTGCGTATAAAAAAGCTCTGCCGCGCTGGAGCACGGCAGAGCGCGGCTGCTTACTTGTTGGTCTTGAGAAAGGTCTTGGCTCTCGCGGCTTCGGGAGAGTTGGGGTACTTTTTGATAAGTTCTTCCAGCCGCGCCTTGGCGGCGGCGGCCTGATTGAGCTTGCTGAAGCTTATGCCCTGCTTGAGGTACGCACCGGGCGCACTGGACGAGGTGGGGTATTTTTTGATGACCGCATCGTAGGAAAGAGCCGCGTCGGCAAACTGGTTGCGCTGGAAGTAACACTCGGCCAGGTAGTACTGGGCTTCGGGGGCCTGGCTGTGGTCCTTGTAGTTTTTAAGAAAATCGGTGAAGGAGCGCTGCGCTTCATCGTACTTGCGGGCATTGTAGGAGTTGACGCCAGCGTCAAAGAGCGCCAGCGAAATGTCCTTTTTGGGAGCCTGAACCTGGGGTTCGGGCTGAGGACTAGCCTGCCCCCAGGTGCTGGCGCTGGGGTTGATTACCGTTTGGGGCTGATGGGCAGCACCCTGGTCGCCTGCGGCGTTGGCTGCGGCATAGCCAACAGAACCTGCCGCCATGCCGCCTGCAGCTGCCTGACCGTAGGAGGGTTGACCATAGTTGGGCTGGCTGAATGCGGGAGCCGCCTGCGGAGCCGCTTGCGGAGCGGCTTGCGGAGCGGCTTGAGGCGCGGCCTGCGGGGTAAACTGGGCTGTGGAGCCGGAACCGCCGCTGCCCATGGGGTCGCCCAGATTCAGGTTCAGCGCCATGCTGCGCTCAACCTGCCGCAAGGCTTCGTCGTGCGCCCGCACGCGGCCAACAAGGGCGTGTGCGCCGCCAGCGTTCTGTATATCGTCAAGCTGACCCTTGAGCGCGTTGACTTCCTGCCGCAAGGTCTGAATCTGGTTCCAGGCGTCGGCCTGCGCTGGCTGGATCTGTCGCAGCTGCACGTCTTGCTGTTGCACCTGCTGTTCCAGTGTCATGCTGCCGCTGCCGCTGCCGTTGCTGGTGCTGCCGCCCATGCAGCCGCTCAAAGGCAGAGCCGCGCAGGCAAGAGTCAGAATGTACAAAGAACGGAGTGTGCGCATAGTACCCTCTTTCAATTTTGCACTTTTCCCAGAACTTTTTTTCGTCCTGTAAAAATATAGATTATTCCACCCACAACCGGCAGAAAAACTACCAGCACAAGCCACAGGGCTCGCTGTTGCGGGTTTGCAAACTCATGCCCCCAGATGTGCAGGATGCTCCACACGGTGGGAATCATGGGGAACATTACTATCAGCACATGCCACCAATGAAAAATCATGCGGTTCCTCCCTTGCCGGGGGTTGGTTTGCCGCCTTTGTCGCTGGCGGCAGCCGGGGGCTTGCGCCAGAGAATCAGGCAGGCCAGCGCCGCGCCCACAAAGATGGCCGAGTCGGCCACGTTAAAGGCAGGCCAGTGCCAGTCGCCCCAATAAACATCCAAAAAGTCCACCACAGCGCGAAAGCGCACGCGGTCAACCAGATTGCCAAGCGCCCCGCCCATGACAAGTCCCAGGGCCGTAATCAGCCACGGGTCTTCGCTCGAGCTGCGCGCCAGCATTATAATGGCCCACACCGCCACAATTGTGGCGACCAGAAACAGCCAGAACTGCCACTCGATGTCTGACCTGTTCAAAAAGCCAAATGCCGCGCCCCGGTTGCGGATGTTGACGAGGTCAAACAGCCCGGCAATAACCGTTATGGGCCTGTGCTCCGGTATAAAACGCATGACGGCCCATTTGCTGATCTGGTCGAGCGCCAGGGCAACGACGGCCGCAATGCCTAGTATGCGATAATGCCTGGGCATTACTGTTACGCTTCCATGTCCTTGATGACAGCGGCGCAACGCGGGCAAAGCGTGGGGTGCGCCGCGTCTGCTCCCAGCTCGGTGCTGTAAATCCAGCAGCGCTCGCACTTTTCGCCGTGGGCCTTTTCCACGCCGATGGCCAGCCCGGCAATTTCCTCGTCGCGATAAGCGCCTTGCGGCGCGTTTTCAAGGGGCTGCAGTTCAATCTGCGAGACAATGCAGAAGGCGCGCAGGTCGGTATGCAGGCCTTCCAGCCGTTGACGCAGCTCGTCGGCCACAAACAGCGTTACGCGCGTGTCGAGCGAGTGCCCGACCACGCCGTCGCGGCGCATGGGTTCGATGGCCTTGGTGGCAGCGCCGCGCACGGCGGTAAGTACATTCCAGTCGTCGCGCTTGCCCTCGTCCAGCAGGAAGGGGGCCGAGTCAACGGGGGGCAGGGCAAAGACCGTGGGCTCAGTGCCGCGCAGGCCCTGAGGCAGGTGGGCAAAGATTTCTTCGGCCGTAAAGGACAGCACCGGGGCCATGTCGCGCAGCAGCATGCCCAGTATGTGCCACATGGCGGTCTGGGCGGAGCGCCGCTCGGCGCTGGCGGCGCCTGAGGCGTACAGCCGGTCTTTGAGAATGTCCAGGTACATGGACGAAAGGTCAGTCACGCAGTAGTTGTGCAGGGTGTGATAGACCTTGTGGAAGTCAAAATCCATATAGGCCTGCTGCACACGGTCATGCACGCGGGCGGCGGCATCCAGGGCAAACAGGTCGAGAGGCAGCAGCTCGCTGAGGGGCAGCAGGTCGTCCTTGCCCATGCCGTCGAGATTGCCCAGAATATAGCGGCAGGTGTTGCGGATGCGGCGGTAGGCGTCCACAAGACGGCCAAGAATTTCGTCCGAAATGCGGATGTCTTCGCGGTATTCAACCGACGAGACCCACAGGCGCACAATCTCCGCACCGAATTTTTCAATCAGCTCTTGCGGCGCAATGACGTTGCCAATGGATTTGGACATCTTGCGGCCTTCGCCGTCCACCACGTAGCCGTGGGTGAGCACAGACTTGTAGGGCGCGCGCTTGCGCGTGCCCTCGCTGACGAGCAGCGAGCTGTGGAACCAGCCCCGGTGCTGGTCTGAACCTTCAAGGTACAGGTCGGCGGGGTAGGAAAGCTCCGGGCGCTGCTCAAGCACGGCGGCAAAGCTGGTGCCCGAATCAAACCAGACGTCAAGAATATCCGTTTCGCGCTTCCAGTGGTGGCCGCCGCAGTGGGGGCAGGCAAGGTCCTGGGGCACGATATCCGCCAGATCGGCCTCGTACCAGTAGTCGCAGCCCGTGGGATGCTGGGCGAACTTGTCGCAGATGTCGCGCATCCACTTGGGGTCGTTCCATGCCTCGCCGCAGTCTTCGCATAGCAGGGCCATGATGGGCACGCCCCATTGCCGCTGACGCGAGATGCACCAGTCGGGGCGGAATTCGATCATATTATGGATGCGCTCGCGGCCCCAGGCGGGGATCCAGCGCACCTGTTCGTCAATGGCCTTGAGGGCGCGGCCGCGCAGGTCGTTTTTTTCCATGCTGATAAACCACTGGGTGGTCGCGCGGAAGATAACCGGCTCTTTGCAGCGCCAGCAGTGGGGGTAGGAGTGCTTGATCTTGCCCTGGCGCAGCAATGCGCCGACTTCTTCAAGCTTTTCAATGACCTTGGGGTTGGCTTCAAAGACGTTCAACCCGGCAAAAAACTGCACGGTGGGCAAAAAGCGCCCGGCGTCGTCCAGGGGCGAGTAGATTTCGAGGCCGTATTTGAGGCCGACCTCATAGTCTTCGCGGCCGTGGCCGGGGGCGGTGTGGACGCAGCCTGTGCCCGCATCAAGGGTAACGTGTTGGCCCAGAATAAGGGGCGACACGCGGTCGTAGAAGGGATGCCGGGCCTTGAGGCCCTCAAGTTGCACGCCGGTGGCGCGGCCCAGAATCTGGGGGTCGCTCCAGCCAAACTGCCCGGCGCAGGAGGCCAGCAGCTCTTCGGCCAGCAGGTACTGGGCGTCGCCGACCTGCACGAGCACATAGGTAAATTCGGGATGCAGGCACACGGCCATGTTGTCCGGCAGGGTCCAGGGCGTGGTGGTCCAGATGGCCACAAAGGCGTGCGCGGGGTCTGCGGCGGAAAATACGTTTTTCAGGCCTTCGTCCCTGAGCGGAAAGCGCACAAAGATGGAGGGCGAGGTGTGGTCGTAGTATTCCACCTCGGCTTCGGCAAGGGCAGTATGGCACGAGCAGCACCAGTAGATGGGCTTTTTGGAGCGCATGACGCCGCCCGTTTCCACAAAGTTTGCCAGCTCGCGGGCGGTGGCGGCCTCATAGGCGGGGCGCATGCTCATGTAGGGATCTTCCCAGTTGCCGAGCACGCCGAGACGGCGAAATTCCTTGCGCTGCACGTCGATCCACTTGGAGGCGTAGTCGCGGCAGAGCTTGCGCACCACATGGGCGGGCAGGGTTTTCTTTTTTTCTTTCAGCTCCTGCTCGACCTTGTGCTCGATGGGCAGGCCGTGGCAGTCCCAGCCCGGCACGTAGCGCGAGGCAAAGCCCGCCATGTTGCGCGACTTTACAATAATGTCCTTGAGAATTTTGTTCAGCGCGGTGCCCATGTGGATGTGCCCGTTGGCGTAGGGCGGGCCGTCGTGCAGAACATAGGTTCCCTTGCTGCCGGAGGCCTCGACCATCGCCTCGTAGCTGTTAATGGTATCCCATTTTTTCAGGGTTTCCGGCTCGCGCTGGGCCAGGTTTGCTTTCATGGGAAAGGCGGTCTGAGGCAGGTTCAATGTTTTCTTGTAATCGCTCATGCTGGCTCCCGGCACAGTTCAACTCAGGGACGTGTCTGTATTCGCAAGGTGAAAAAATCGCTCTAGTGTGGGCAAATAGCGGGGTAAAGTCAAGAAGCGCGGGGCGGGGCAATTGTAGAGAATTATTGGCGGCAGGCTAAAATACGCGCAGTACATTGAGCATATCCTGTGGACGCCTCAGTCTGCAGCGCATTGCGAGGTTAAAACCCGGTCAGAGGTCATGTGGAAGCATAACTTCATGTTTTACTGCTCCTTTTTTGTTCAACAAAAAGGAAGCCGTAGGCGCTATGTGCTGGTGGCGGTTAAAAATCAGCAGGGTTCCGTGTATCTCGTCGGCGAGCAGCCCGCTGAAAAAAACCGAACCGTCAAAGCCCGCCACCACCCCTGCGCCTGCCACTACCCTGCGCCTCTAGTTGCCCCGGCCGTATGGAATCGGGCAGCACAGTTGTTCTTGGGGGCGAAACAATCAGGCGCTCGACCTGCACAGGCTCGCTAAGCAGGCTCACCCGTTTATCAAGGCTAAGCAGCTCCAGGACAGCAAACCGCCATGAAACGACAAAGCCGCTGGGGCCTGAAAAAAGCAGCGGTACATTGGCCCAGCAGCTGATTGCATAGAGACGGCAGAGGCTTTCGAGTAAAAAACGCCCAAAATGGCCGAGCAAAAACCACCGTAAGCGTGCGCGCCTTGCAGACGTCGTCTTGGGGCAGAGGGCTGAGCCGGGGTACAGCGGTGCGTAGGTGAATCTTCAAGGCAGACGCCGTTGTCAGAAACACCCGCCGTAAACGCGTCCATGGTTCCCGCAAAGGCAAACACCAGGGCGTTGCGCACAAGTATGAACCGCTCTTGCATGCTCGGCAGCCTTTGCCCGCAACTCAGAAGTTCGCCGGTGTGCCTTCCATGGCTTGTGCGAGCTCGCGCAACGCCGAGAGGCTGTCTTCCGCCTCTTGCGGCGTCATTACGTGCAGCGCAAACCCGGCGTGGACAATGACGTAGTCGCCCACCTTGGGTTCTTCGGGCAGCAGCATGACAGACGCCGTGAGAAAGGTTTGGCTTTCGCCCACGCGCACGCGGGCCATGCCCTGGCCCTGAAGTTCTTCAATTCTGGCAGGTATGGCAAGACACATAGCAGTTTCCTCTTGGAAGGCAGATAAGCATTAACATCGCCGCGGCAAGGCCTACTGGATCACAGACTTTCAGCTTATCAGCGCGTCTGGCTTCACGCAAGGGCGTACAGTGGCGCTGTTACAGAACGTGACAGCAGAATGCAAACAGGGCAGGTCCTTGCGGTTGCCTGCCCTGCTGCAAGGGGGACGCGCGCATGCCCGCATGTGCACTGTTGTTAGGGTCATCGCTTGAGCTGGGTGCTTTGCTGCCAAGGCCGTGGGCTTGCGGGCTGGCCTTCCGGTGTGCCTGGGGCCTGTGCGAAAGATTGCGGCCGTAAACAGAAAGGGCGAAGCCTTGCGGCTTCGCCCTTGTGGTTTTCGTTGCGCTTTACGGCCTAGTGCTTGGAGCCGTTGGAGCGTTCCTTTTTGTCAGGGAACAGGATGAAGTTCCAGTACAGCACGTACACGGGCAGCACCACAAACATCATCACATAAGCCCAGCTCTTGGTGAAGAGAAAATACTGATAAAACGTATTGAATTCCATGATATTCTCCTCCTACGCGCGGCTTAGTGCTCGCCCTTGAAGTCTGGGTGTTCGTACAGCACCGGCATGTTGTAAACGATGAAGCGGTAGACCGTGACAATCATGGTCACCACAAACATGGAGATGCAGATTTCCCAGATGCTGGGGAAGTAACGTTCGGCCGAGGGCAGCGTGTAGTTGAAGGCGATCATGGACACGTTGAAACGGTTCAGCACGATGCCCACCACGGTGTTGGTCGCGGCAATGCGGCACAGGGTCAGGTTGCGGTCGCGAGCGCCCTTGGCGTAGGTGAGGGCGGGCAGCAGCACAAAGCCCAGCATTTCCACCGCCCACCATGCCCCGTAACCCGTAAACAGGTAGGGGATGTTGGCCTGCACAAGCATGTCGATGAGCTTGAGCATAAAGTAGGCAAAGAGGATGAACGAGGCCGCGCGGGCAAAGCTGAAGGTCACGTCGTCAGCTTCGCGCAGGTGGGTCTTGTCCATGTAGTGGTGCACGCCGCGGTGGGCCAGCATGCCTTCAAAGATAACCATGGACGCGCCAGCGGCCATGGAACTCACAAAGAAGAACATGGGCATGAAGGGCGAGTACCACAGGGGAAACACCTTGCCGGGGGAGATCAGGTAGAGCGAACCCAGCGAGGACTGGTGCAGGGTGGACAGGGTCACGCCGAAGATGGTCAGCGGAATGGTGCACTTGACCACGATCTTGCGGATCTTGAGCAGCCAGGGGTACCGGCAGGAGAGCCATTCGAGCGGAGCCACGGAAAATTCGATGAGCAGCACCGAAACGTAGGTGGCAACGCACAGACCCACTTCAAAGAGAACCGAGGTCGTGCCGGGGAAGAAGAACATAAAGGGCAGGCGCAGCGGATGGCCCAGATCATACAGCAGGGCGATAACCACGAAGGCGTAGCCCAAAAAGGCTGTGGTGATGGCCGGGCGCACTGCGGAGTGGAAGTGCTTCATGCCCATGATGTAGCAGGCCACGGTGGTGAAGTAGCCGCCCGCCGCGAGGCACACGCCGCACAGCAGGTCAAAGCCGATCCACATGCCCCAGGGCTGCACATCGCTCAGGTTGGTGACGGAACCGATGCCCACGGTAAAGCGGATAACGGTGATGACCAGGCCCACCGCCAGAATGATGGCGGAAATGATATTGCCGGGGGTGGGCGTGAGGAACTCGCTGATGTTAAACAGCTTGTCCCTGGTAGGAATAACTATGCTGTGGTTTGCCATTTATTTATCCTCCCCGTGCTCCTTGCAGCACGCCGCTTCCCGAGCCTTCAAGGCGTCGGTCATTGCGCGGCGGGCCGTGTCGGCAGCGCCCGGACCCTGGGTTTCCTCAATCTTGCGCACTGCGGCGTCAACCGCTGCGGCCAGATCGTCCTTGGTCTCCTTGACGTGTGCGTCCTTCTCGGCCTTGAAGATGGCTTCGCGGCGTTTGGTCATGGCGTACGCGCCGCCAAAGAGCACAGGCCAGAAGGCCACGATCATGGGCACGGTGCCCAGAGCGCCGTAGGTCAGCTCGCCCATGGGCTGCGTGCCCAGGTGCTTGTCGAGGCCAAGCTGCTTGAGTTCGCTGGTGTCGCCGTGGGCGTCGGCATGAGCCTTGGCGTCCTTGGCAACGGCGGGAGCCTCAACGGCAGGAGACAGCACCATCCAGGCGGTACCGCCGGCATCGTGCTCGCCGTATACGTAGTTTACGTATTTTCCGGGGGTTTCGTTGATGCGCGAGCGGGCGATCTTGATCAGGTCGCTGCGGCGACCAAAGGTCAGTGCGTCCATGGGGCAGGCTTCCACGCAACCGGGCAGCTTGCCTTCCTTGAGGCGGGGTTCGCAGAAGGTGCACTTTTGCACCAACGGATCAAACGCTTCGTCGTACTGGAAGCCAGGCACGTAGAAGGGACAGGCTACCATGCAGTACCGGCAGCCCACGCACTGCGTACCGTCGTAGGTCACGCTGCCGTCGGGCTGTTTTTGAAAGCATTTGGCAAAGCAGGCAGAGGCGCAGGCCGGGTCGTTGCAGTGGAAGCACTGCAGCTTGCGGAACACGTCCTTGCCGTTGACGTTGTACTTGTTGACCACGGTCCACTCATACGCCGAGGTGCGGCGCTTGGTGGAGGTAACCGAAAGGTCGGTAAAAGGCTTTTTGGGCTTGGGCAGGTGGTTCACCGCGTTGCAGGCTTCTTCGCAACGGCGGCAGCCGATGCAGCGCGTAGTGTCATGCAGAACGCCGTAGCTGTCTGCATAGTAGGGGAAGGTGTGCACCCCGGCATTGGCTACCTTGGCAGTGCCCAATGCCGAAATCACGCCCGCGCTTCCCATGATGGCCAGGAATTTTCTGCGATTCATATGCGTTTCTCCGTGCAGCTAGGCGCCCTAGGGGCGGGCCTTATGACAAGTGGTGCAGTCGGTATTCTTCGGACGACCCACATTCATGCCCTGGTGGCAACCCATGCACTGCAGGTGATATGCAGCCTTGAGGTTGGGGCGGTTGGGATTCTTGGGGTCGATTTCCTTGGTGTGGCAGCTGCCGCACTTGGGAGGCGTGGCCGAAAGCGGGCTCCTGTGATGGCATGTGGAGCACAGGGTCTCGGGCTTGTTGTGGAAAGCCTCAGCCAGCTTGTCGCCCTTGATGCGTTCCATCAGGGAGGCGACATGGCGACGGTGGGTGAAGTTGTTCGGCTCGTACTTGTCAGCCAGCGCGTCTATGGTCACCTTGAGGGGACCCTGCATGGCGGTAAGAGGCTGAACGGCCTTCTGCGACTGCACGGTTTCAGCGGCCAGAGCTTCGTTCTGGTCGGGAGACAGCTTGCCCTTGATGCCTTGCTGCAGCTGTTCCGGCGTCATGGAAGATGTAACATTGTGGCAGGTGGCGCACCATGCCTGGTCGCGCTTGGGCGTCACAATGGCGTGGCAGCCCGCGCATTCGCGCCGTTCTTTGGTTTGCTGTTCATGACAGCTCACGCAGCTCACAGGGGTGTTGCCCTTGGCGCGTTTGGCGATATTGGTGGCGTGCATGGCGCGGTCAAGCGTCACGAAGTTTCCTTCCGCCTTGCCTTCTGTGGTGTGGCAGGTGCTACAGGCCACAGGGTCGCCGGTGTGGTGGCAGGTTTCGCAGTTGCCAATCTTTTTCTCATGGATGAGATGATTGAAAACAGCGGGTTTCATGGCCGCGCCCTTGGGATTGGGCTTGGCGCTTACCGGAAACATGACAATGGCCGACGGCGCGCCGCTGTCTGTCGGCTCCAAAGCTGCGGCCGTGGCCGATCCAGCTCCGAGCGCCGTCAGACACGCCGCGCCCGCCAGGGCCAGAGCCGCCAGCAAAAGCAGTGATGTGCCGTTCCTCATGTGCTTGTCCTTTTGCAATCAGACATTACCCCAACGCCCGCCGCAAACATTGCAGCGGGTTCCTCCGCACCCCCGATCCCTACGGGGGCGAACACGCAGATATTGAAACGGTATCCCAGCATGCAAGACTCGTCAAGGCGGGGCCGTTGTTGTAATTGCTTCTTATGCCTTGGAAACAGGGCGCTTGGGATATTTTTCGCTAAAATGTGCCAAAAACTGGTTGTCTACCCAAACTAGTGAAAAAGCAGGATATTGGCCAAAAAAAGTAGTTTGATCCACTTTTGCGGAGTCAAGCTACTTGCTAACGACACCCGAGTCGCTGATGCGGGCCCCGGCAAACGCGGTAAAATGTCCGCGCGCCAAGGCCAGCGCCTCCTGCACAGGTTCGCAGCCAGAAAAACCGTAAACGACCGTGAGCAATGCCCTGGGCGTTGCGGCCGCCTGCGCGTCGGCGACGATCATGGCCCTCTGCGAATCGCTGCAGGGGCAGCCAAAGGGGCCCAGATCGTCGGCCAGCAGGGGCATGTGCAGAAGGTCAAGTTTGTCCTTGCCGATGCCCGCGTATGTTTCGCCCTCGTCGCCCAGCCGGAGCAAAAGATTGCCCTGCAGCCGGGCTAGGTCGTACGTCCCCAGCGAAAAGCCCGATTCAAGCGAGACAAGGTTGTTGGCGTCTACGGCAGAGTTGATGCGGTACAGTTCCTTGCCCTGGCGCAGGCGGCGGTACAGGGCTTCGGAAGAAATGCGCACGCGGCCGGGGTCGCGCCCGAAGGCCTTGAAGGCCCGGCGCGAAGTACCGATCTGCGGCATGTCGGCAAGCTCGGTATCGGCAAGCAGCCGGGCCAGCCGGGGCTGCGTATGACTGGCAAAAAAATTCCACAGTTGCGGCTCCTGTGCCAAAACCGGGGCTGACCAAAAGATGTAGCCGAGGACGGTATCGGGCCAGATGGCCTGCAGGGCAGGATCAATGCTGATGCAAGGAGGCAGCGTGTCCATGAGGATTCCATTCGCGGCCCCTGTGGGCGGGGGCGCTTATAGTTTGCGTGCGTTTTGCCAGAAGCGCTGCGCGGCTTCCACAACCGCGCGGGGGTCGTCCGGGGGCAGCCACACGGCCTCGGGCCGGGCGCGAAACCAGGTAAGCTGCCGCTTGGCGTAGGCCCGTGTGTTGCGCAGCCACTGCATGCGGCAGTCATGGGCCGATAGCCGACCCTGCAGATGGGCCAGCGCTTCGGCGCAGCCAATGCCTGTCCAGCCGGGCGCTGCTGGGTCGGCGCAGCGCTGCATGGCGGCGCGGGCTTCGTCAAGGGCTCCGTATTCAAGCATGAGGTCAAGGCGTCGGGCAAGGCGCGGTTCCAGCCAGTCCAGCGAGGCGTTGAGCGTCAGCAGCGGCCCCGCGCAGAGCGGGTTGCTCATGGCGTTGCCGTGCCACCAGCTGAAGGTCCGGCCCGTGCTCTGGCAAACCTCCAGCGCGCGGATGATGCGCTGGCGGTCGTTGGGGTGAATTTTTGCCGCATAGGCCGGGTCGAGGCCCTGCAGCTCGGCGTACAGGCGCGGCGCGCCCTCGGTGGCAACGCGGGCCGTGAGCTGCGCCGTAAGCGCCGGGTCTACGGGCGGAATTTCGGCCATGCCCCTGAGCAGCGCCTGAAAATACAGCCCAGTGCCGCCCACCAGCAGGGGCGTTTTGCCGCGCGCCAGAATGTCGCGCACCGTATCGGCGGCGGCCTCGGCCCAGCGTCCGGCGCTGATCTTGTTTTCGGTGGGCAAAAAACCGTACAGATGATGCGGGCAGCAGGCGCGCTCCTGCTGCGAAGGCTGGGCCGTGATCAGCGGAAAGTCGGCGTAGACCTGGCGCGAATCGGCGTTGACGACTTCGCCGTCAAGGACTTCGGCCATGGCGAGAGCCGCCGCCGTTTTGCCCGAGCCGGTAGGCCCGGCCAGGCAAACAACCGGCAGCGGCGCATAAGACGAGTCAGCCATGCTTACCTGACGCGAAAACCGCCAAACGGCGGCGCAAGACAGGGCGTGCCCTGGCGCACCTCGCCCTTGCGGTATTTTTCCGTAAGGGCTACGCGCACGTTTTCGGGCACGAGGCCCTTGATGTCCGCGCCGTGGCTGGCGGCGGCCTTTACTATGGTGGAGCTGATGAACAGCCACTGATAGTCGGTCATCAAAAAGACGGTCTGAATGTGCCGCTGCAACCGGCGGTTCATGAGCGCCAGCTGAAACTCATATTCAAAGTCCGAGGCGGCGCGCAGCCCGCGCAGCAGGGCGCAGGCCCCGCGCTGGGCGGCGTATTCCACAGTGAGGCCCGAAAAAGGCTCCACCACCGCGCGGGGTTCGTCCTTCAGCGCCTCACGGGCCATCTCGACCCGCTCCTCATGGCTGAAGAGGGGGAATTTGGGCGTATTGTCCGCCACTGCCACAACAATTTGGTCAAAGACTTCGCAGCCGCGCCGTATCAGGCTCAGGTGCCCGTTGGTCAGCGGATCGAACGTGCCGGGGTAGAGTGCTATTCTCATGGCGTTGTCCAGATGCATATGCGTGTCTGGCCGAACAGGCGTTCGGCTTCAAGGGTGCATTGGGGCGGCGGCGTGAGCCGCGCGTCTTTTTCAATTTCTGCCGTTATAAAGGCCCCGGGCGCAAGCCAGCGGCGCGAGACCAGCAGCTTGAGCGCCGGATCGGCCAGATTTTTGCGGTAGGGCGGATCCATAAAAATAAGCGAATACGGTTCAGCCGGTGGCGTCTTGAGAACGCGCAGCACGTCTTCGCTGGCGATGCGGGCCTCGTCCTGCACGCCGAGGGCCTCGATATTGACCTTGAGGCAACGGACCGCCTGGGGGGCCATCTCCACCAGCAGGGCGTGCGGAGCGCCACGGCTTATGGCCTCAAATGCCAGGCTGCCGCTGCCAGCAAACAGGTCAAGAACCCGCGTGCTGTGCCAGTCGATGCCGCGTGCGGTAAGCATGGAAAAAAGCGCCTCGCGCGTTCTGCCCATGGCCGGGCGGTAGCCCTCGCCTTCGACGGTTTTGAGGTTGCGTCCGCCGAGTCTTCCGGAAATGATGCGCATATCGTCCTACATGCGCGACAAAAGGCGCGTAAGGGCATAGTCCATTTTTTCCAGCGCCTCCTGCAGCTCGGTTTGTTCCACCCACTGGCGGTTTTCAACATCGGCCATCTTGTCCTTGAACATGCCCCACTTGCGCTCCACCTCGCCGGTAAGGAATTCCCAGTTGACGCGGGGATGGGCCAGGGTTTCGTGCTGCACGGTCTCCGTGAGCTGCGGCCCTTCAAGAACCATTTCTTCAAGATAGGTGGCGATGAGGGGACGCTTGGCGAATTTCTTTTCGATCAGTTCGGCAAAAACGCTCTGGGCCTTTGCTTCGCCGTGGGTCAGCACCACCTGCGCGCCGTTGCCGGTCAACGGCCTGAGCCACTCGACAAGCTGGCTTTGTCCGGCGTGGCCGGAAAAACCGTTGATGGTAAAGATGCGGGCGGCTACTTCGATATCTTCACCAAACAGGGTAATTTTTTTTGCTTTTTCAACAAGTTTGCGGCCGGGCGTGCCCACGCCCTGATAGCCCACAAAAACAATGCTCGCGCCGGGCTTCCAGATATTGTGCCGCAGGTGGTGGCGTACGCGGCCCGCGTTGCACATGCCGCTGGCCGAAATAACGATGGCCGGGCCCTTGTAGTCGTTGATGGCCTGCGATTCGGCAGCGGAAAGTGTGTAGCGCAGGTTGGGCAGCGAAAAGGGGTCGTCGCCGCCGTTGAGCATCTTGAGCGCTTCATCGTCAAAAAGCTCGCGGTTGCGTTCAAAAACCTCGGTGGCGCGGATGGCCAGCGGGCTGTCCACAAAAACGGGCATGTCCGTGGGCAGCTTGTTTTGCTTTGTAAGCATATGCAGGCAGTAGAGCACTTCTTGCGTGCGCTCGACTGCAAAGGCTGGAATGATGACCTTTTCGCCCTTGCCGTAGCTGTAGGCTATGGCCTCGCCCAGTTCGTCCACGCTGAGGTTTTCGTCCTTGTGGTCGCGGTCGCCGTAGGTGGATTCCATGAACACATAATCGGCCTTGGGCGGCGTTTCGGGGCTGCGCACAATGAGCGACTGCGGGCGACCGATGTCGCCTGAAAAGATGATGCTGGTGGTCTTGCCGTTTTCGTCGGCCTCAAGGCGCAGCGAGCCAGAACCCAGAATATGCCCTGCGTCAAAGTACGTTACGCGTATGCCGGGCGCGGGTTCAAAGACCTTGTGATAGTCGACGGTCTGAAAGAGTGCGACGGCTTTTTGCGCGTCTTCAACCGAGTACAGGGCCGCAGGGGGATTTTTGAGTCCGCGCCGCTGGTATTTGCGCGCCTCCCACAGCGCTTCCATTTCCTGGATATGGGCGCTGTCCTGCAGCATGAGGTCGAGCAGTTCGCTGGTGGCCTTGGTGCAGAATATGGGGCCGGAAAAGCCCTCTTTGACGACCTTGGGCAGCAGGCCAGAATGGTCAATATGGGCGTGCGTAACAAGGATAAAATCAATTGCGGAGGGTCGGTACAGCTCGGTTTCGCGGTTGCGGGCCTCGATGGCCTTGTTGCCCTGATGCATGCCGCAATCGATGCAAAAGCGCTTGCCCGCCGCCTCTACCATATAGCAAGAACCAGTCACGGTCTGCGCCGCGCCCAGAAATTGTACTTTCATTTGTTCCTCCGGTGAGGGTTGGCGGCTTGAGAGGCCGCAAACTTCCTGCCCTGCCGCACGGCAGCGCGGAAAAAACGCAGGAAGACGTATTTTCTTAGCCGCAAGCGCAGGCCAGCGTCAAGCAAGGCTCCATGCGGCAAAAGCCATGCATTGCCTTTGCCTCAAGGCCCACATATACTGAAACTTGGGGCCCGCAAAACGCGTGCCGCGTTGTGGGGCCTTCCCCCATATTTCAGCGACAAGGAGTATTCATGCCTGAACTGCAACAGAACATTGTTGACGATCTCGCTTCTGTCACTACAGAATCATGGCGCACTTTCCGTATCATGGCCGAAATGGTTGAAGCACTTGACGCGCTTAATGCGCTCAAGGTCAAGTGCATATCCCTTTTTGGCACAGCCCGTTGCACGCCTGATTCAGCTGGATATAAAGATGCGGAAAAAATTTCGCGCCTGCTGGTGGAGGCCGGGTTTGGTATTATCAGCGGCGGCGGGCCAGGTATTATGGAAGCGGCCAACAAGGGCGCGTATGAGGCAGGCGGCGTTTCCGTGGGGTTGCACATCCACCTGCCAAACGAGCAGGGCTGCAACCCGTATGTAAAAACACGCTGTAATTTTCGCTACTTCTTTATTCGCAAGTTTATGTTTGTCAAATACGCCATGGCCTATGTGGTCATGCCGGGCGGCATGGGCACTATTGACGAACTCTCCGAGGCCTTCGTGCTGGCCCAAACCGGGCGCACCAGGCCCTTCCCCATCATCCTGTACGATTCCAGCTACTGGAGCGGACTGCTTGAATGGATGCGCAAGACAATGTGCGCGCGGGGCTTTATCCGCGAGGCTGAAATCGACAAGCTTATCACGGTGTGCGACACGCCGGAAGAAGTGGTCAACCATTTGTGCAAAGTAATCGTAGTGTAGCCGACCGCAGGCCTGACGGCAACGTGGCGGCGAGGGCCTTTCACCCGGCAGGGCCGCTTACGCCGCCACCGCCGGGGCGCACCTGGCCGGAGCTCATGCGTATGGCCTTGCACGAGGCCCGCGCCAGCGGCGCGGCGGGCGAGGTGCCTGTGGGGGCGGTGCTTGCCGCCCCTGACGGACGCGTTGTTGCCTGCTGCGGCAACGCGCCCGTGCGCGGCAATGACCCCACCGCCCATGCGGAGGTGCTGGCCCTGCGCGCGGCGGGCGCGGCCCTGGGCAATTACCGACTCAGCGGCTGCGTGCTGGTGGTGACGCTTGAGCCATGCGCCATGTGCGCTGCGGCCCTTATCCATGCGCGGGTGGCCGGGCTGGTTTACGGCGCGGCCGACCCGCTGGCCGGGGCTGTGGTCTCCCGCGCGGAGTATTTTGACGCCCAGTGCGCCAACCACAAGGTATGGCATATGGGCGGCGTGCTGGCCGAGGAGTGCGCGGCCCTGCTGCACGACTTTTTTGGCCAAAGGCGCGGGTAAACGACCCTGCGCTCACGACGTGGCGGATTATAGCGGCCCGTTTAACGCGACAGGATGCATATGCTTGAACTGACAGTGTTTTTGAGCGGCGCGCTGGTCATGGTGCTCGAAATGGTCGGCGCGCGGGTTCTGGCCCCGCATGTGGGCACGTCCGCCGTGGTCTGGACAAGCCTGATCGGCGTGGTGCTGGCCTGTCTGGCCGCTGGAGCCTGGGCCGGGGGACGGCTGGCCGACAGAATGCTTTCGCGCAGGGGGCTTGCGCTGGCCCTGGCCGGGGCTGGAATTGGCAGCGGGCTTACGGCGCTTTGCCATGAGGCTGTCGGGCAGTGGGTAACGGCGGCCATCGGCAACCTGTACGCGGCAGCGGTGTTGGCGGCCGTGTGTATTTTTGCCCTGCCCGCCTTTTTTTTCGGCATTATCACGCCCTACGCCATCCGTCTGCGCATTGAGCGCGTGGACTCCTCAGGGGCTACAGTGGGCAGGCTTTACGCCCTATCCACCGCAGGCAGCATTGCAGGAACTTTTTTGGGCGGGTTTGTGCTTATTTCGTACTGGGGCAGCACCGCCATACTGTGGGGTGTAGCGGCCTGCATGTTGGGGCTGTCGCTGTGCCAAGGCGGGGGCAGGCTGCGCCTGCGGGCCGCCCTGCTTGCCCTTTGCGGCCTTATGGCCGTGCTGGCGGCTAGCTATGGGCATTGGCAGGACGGACTCGCCATGTGCCATTTGATAGAAAGCCCGTACAACAGCATCCGCGTTTTTGAGGGCGTGGACTGGGCGCAAAACGGCAGGGCCGTGCGCCTCATGGCAACAGATCCGGGCTACAGCCAGTCGGGCATGTATCTGGACGCGCCGGACGAACTGTATTTTCGCTACACCAGGTTTTATGCGCTGGGGCCGCATTTTGTCCCGCAGGCAAACCGGGTGCTCATGCTCGGGGGCGGGGGATATTCCGTACCCAAGTGGCTGCTTTCTGACAAATCGCCATTGGCAAAGCCGGCAGAGGCGCGGGTGACGGTGGTGGAACTGGACCCGGCCATGACAGAGGCCGCCCACCGCTGGTTTGCCCTGCGCGACGACCCCCGCCTGACTGTGCGGCACGAGGACGCCAGGGCTTTTTTGAACCGGCAACGCGATCAGTACGACCTTGTATTTGTGGACGTGTTCAACTCGCATTACGCCGTACCGTTTCAGATGGGCACGCGCGAGGCTGCTGCGGCTCTGCGGCGGGCAGTGGCCCCCGGCGGGCTTATGCTCATGAATGTTATCTCCGCCGTGCAAGGGCCGGACGGCCGATTGTTTCAGAGTATTTTCAACGCGCTGACCCAGTCGTTTGCCGAGGTGCGGGTGTATTGCGCGGGGGGCGAACCGCCGGACAGGCTGCAAAACATCATGGTGGCGGCCTTTGCCGAGCCACGACAGGAAGCTGCGGCGGGCGCGGCGTCAGATGCCGACCTCGTGGGGGCCGGTCAGGCGGCGCAGCCGGAAGCTCCAGATCTGCCCGCCATGCTGGCCAGCCGCTACGTCGGCCCGCTGACGTTTGCCACGCCGGCGCTGACCGACGATTTTGCCCCGGTAGAGCGTTATACGCTGGTCTTGTTGCGGCAGTAAGCGGTACGGGGCAGGCTCTTGCAGCCGCAGGCAGAAAAAGCTATTCTTGCTTCAAGACGTGAGAGGAGGCCGCATATGGAATACACTGTCGTGAATCCCATAGACATCAACAAGAATTTGTTGGGCATTTTGGGTCGCAAGATGATAAACGGCAACAAGTTGACCCTGGCGGAAGATCTTATGGCTCTCTCTGCGTATGCATCCATGACCGGTCATTATTATGGGCCCGGGCCTGCCGAAATGCATGTCAAGACCCTGGATCTGCCGGAGAGCGTTAAGGGATTGATGATAGAGTACGCGGGCTAGCTGGTTTGCCTGACTTGCACTCGCCGTGGATGGCCGAAAGGCCCGGAGTGTGAGGTTTGGCCTCAGCAGGCCGTCGGTGTGCGAATTATGTTTATTTGGGGGGCTTTTTTGAACGAAACTATTGATGATCTCACAGTGCAATTTGAAGAAAACGGCCAGGTCGTTGTTAACGAACTGGACAAGGTTGTACTGAGCAAGGGCGCATGGACGACCATTCTTTTTCGCTACCAGCAGTGGCAGCCCGAAAAAGACACCTTTGGGCCGGACATGTATGTTATCCGCCGTTATAAAAAGACCGGGGGCGAGTACCGCCAGCAGTCTAAATTCAATATTTCCAGCGCCGATCAGGCCCGCAAGATTGTTGACGCGCTGAGCTCCTGGATCAACTAGCGTATTTTGCGTCTTGGCCAGACAGATGGCGCAACGGCAGTGTGCCTGCCCCGATGCTGCATGGAGCGCGGTATGGAAAATGCCGCAAGCCGGTTGTCCGCATGGACGCCGGCTTTTTTGCATTCAAGGGCTGGTGTTGCCGTAAGGCAACTGCTCGGGCGATCAGCAGTTCCGCAGCATGACTGCAAGAGCCGCGTCAGAGCTGATGCGTTTTACTGGAAGCGCCCTGGCATGCCAGGGCGCTTCGCGCAGGAGGAGGGAAGGGGGGACGCCGATGTGGCAGCACCGACGCATCGCAGCTGTGGCTGCGTGGGCAAGGCGCGGCGTATATACGGCAGGACCGCTGCCATTGCTTATCAAAAAACATACGGGGAGACGCGTTAGCTTTGCGTTAGGGTTTACCGCCAATATGTACTTGCAGACATGTTTCTTGGATATGCGTCCTGCGGCACTGCAGTAACCCCTTATCGCGCTCATATGGCAAAGCGGGTCTGCCCTGAGCCGTATGCGCAGGTGTTTTGCAAGGGGTATTTCATAGCTGAGGAATACAATATTATCCATTTCGGCGTCGAACAAATCCGCAGTGGGGGGCGTTTTGCAAAAACCACTGTGAGCGGCAGGATAGATACGGCCCAATGAAGGAACTGCAGCGGTTTTTTGCTTGAAATAAATAATATATGTTGACTTTAAAAATGCCCCAAACTATGTTCGATCAATCACTGATTGGGTATAGTAAATTTTTTTGCAGAGGCTTTACATGGGTAAGGCTCCAAGCGGAAAGTCTACCTCCCGTAATCTCTGGAGTCCTTATATGGCTACTTCTATCTACGTTGGCAATCTGCCTTGGTCCGCCACCCAGGAAGGCGTTGAATCCCTGTTCAGCCCCTACGGCGAAGTCCTTTCCGTGAAGCTCGTTTCTGACCGCGAAACCGGACGCGCCCGTGGCTTTGGCTTTGTGGAAATGGAAGATGCCGACGCCATCAACGCCATTGCCGCTCTTGACGGCAAGGAATTTGAAGGCCGCGCTCTTCGCATCAATAAGGCTGAGCCCAAAAAGCCCGCCCCCCGTCGCTGGTAAGCGGCCAAATTCGTTTGTTAAAAAGGCCGCGAGCAATCGCGGCCTTTTTTGCGTGTTGTCGGCAGACAACACGCTCGAAAAGCAGGAGCCGGTCGCGGCGCAGCCTCGCCGTCAAGCGACTGGTTTTCGTGTTTTCCGCCCGTCGGCGCAGCCGGGGCAGGCGGCGCAAATCCCGCGCGGCGGGGTTTGTACAGGAAGCATGTCCGCGAGCAATCGCGGCCTTTTTGCGTGTTGTCGGCAGACAACACGCTCGAAAAGCAGGAGCCGGTCGCGGCGCAGCCGCGCCGTCAAGCGACTGGTTTTCGTGTTTTCCGCCCGTCGGCGCAGCCGGGGCAGGCGGCGCAAATCCCGCGCAGCGGGGTTTGTACAGGAAGCATGCCCGCGAGCAATCGCGGCCTTTTTGCGTGTTTTCCGCCCGCTGGCGCAGCCGCGCCGGTTGCGGCCGAAAAGCCTAGCGGAGTATGGGCTGACCAATAGCTGGTGCTGCCTTCAGCCCTCCATGCGGCTCATGCGGTAGCCGATGCCAACATGCGTGCGTATGCAGTCGCACTGCGGCGAGGCGGCCTCCAGTTTTTTGCGCAGAGTCGCCATAAACACGCGCAGCGAGGGCAGCGACTGCGGCAGGGCATTGCCCCACACAGCCTGCAGGATGGTTTTGTGGGTCAGCACCTTGCCCACATTGTTGGCCAGCAGGCACAGCAGTTTGTATTCCATGGGGGCCAGGCGCACCTCCTGCCCGGCGACGCTCACGCAGCCTGCGGCAAAATTGATATTCAACACCCCGTTTTCAAAGACGCTCTTGCTGTTGCCCGTGTGCCCGCGCTCGTAGCGGATGCGCCGCAGCGCGGCGCGCAGTCTGGCCAGCAGTTCGTCAACGCTGAAGGGCTTGGTCAGGTAGTCGTCGGCTCCGGCGTCCAGCGCGGCCACCTTGTCGTCGTCTTCGGTGCGGGCGCTGAGCACAATAATGGGCAGCATGGACCACTGGCGTACCGTGCGGATGACGTCCACGCCGTCCATATCCGGCAGGCCCAGATCAAGCAGGATAATGTCGGGGTTGGCCCGCGAGGCCTCGGCAATGGCGTCGCGCCCGGTTGCCGTCCACAGGCAGGGCATGCCGTTGCCCTCAAGCGTGGTGGTCACCAGTGCGCGTATGGCCTTGTCGTCTTCCACCACAAGGATGCGCTCTGCCACGCCGTCGGGATGCTGCGCCGCGAGGGCTGGCTGAGGGGTGTTTTGCGGCATGGATGCTCCTGTGATCATGCTGTCGGCAGGTCTGGCGTGGTTGCCTCGCGCGGTAGGGTCAGCGAAAAAATCGCCCCGTGCGGCGCATTGTCAAATACTTCAATCCGTCCGCCATGCGCCTGCACAATGCTGCGGCACAGGGCAAGGCCCAGCCCCATGCCCCGGCGTCCGTCGCCTTTTTTTATCGCCGCCGAGTGGAACATGTCAAAGATGCGGCCCTGTTCGTCCTCTGGAATCCCCGGCCCGTTGTCGGCCACTTCAAGCCTGACCCACGGACCGTCCTCCCTGGCCCGCACCCTGATGGAAGTGCCTTCGGGCGTGTGCTTTACAGCATTGTCCAGCAGGTTGACGAGCACCTGCACGATAAGTTGCGCATCCATACGGGCCATAAGCAGGGTTTCGGGCAGTTCGGCGTGCAGGTCGTGACGCGCGGCGCGTCTGCCGGTGATGTGCACGGCCTCGCGGATGACGTCTTCGACAAGCTCCGGCTCAAGACGCAGGGTAAACCCTTGCTGCTCAAGGCGTGTAAGGGCCAGCAGGTTTTCCACCATGCCCACGAGGTAGTGGGCTTCTTCTTCAATGGATGCGGCAAGCGCCGCATTGCGCTCGGGCGAGCCCGCCCCTCGGTGCCCGGCAAGGATTGCGGCATTGCCGCAAATGCCCGTAAGCGGCGTGCGCAGATCGTGCGAAATAGATCGCAGCACGTCCGCGCGTAGCTTTTCCTGCTGCGCGCGCAGGGCAATGGCCGCGTTGGCCTGGGTAAGGCGTTCTTTTTCCAGCGCCAGCGCGCATTCGCCAGCCAGCGCCAGCACCAGGTTTTTGCTGTTGGCGTCGGCCAGCGGGGCCGTGCGCCCCGGCGGCACAGCCAGCCCGGCCACGGCCAGCACCGAGGTTCGGTTGCTGATGGGTATAAAGCTGTGCTGCGCGCCCGGCAGGGAGTCTGTACCCGCGCCCGCAGGACGGTTGTTTTTGGCGACCCACTGCGCCACGCCCAGCTCGTCCCTGGGCAGGGGGGCGTGCTGCGCGTCCTTGCCCGGTGCCAAACGGCCGGGTTGTTGCTTGGGCAACTGGCCCGACGGACCGGCTGGCGGTCTGCCGGGGGGGGCATCCTGCGTATGGTCTGCCGCGTAGGCATAGGCTGGCTGTGTTTGCAGGCGGCCATGCTGCACCGGGTAGAGCGTTGCCGTGCACCCCAGCAGCGTTCCCAGCTGGCGGGCGGCCTCAAGCAGAATGGCGGGTTCGTCCTTGGCTTTTTGCAGGCGGCGGCTGTTGCCCAGCAGCAGCTCGGTGTGCAGCGCGCGCACGGCGCTGTTGCGCGCCTGAGTTCGCGCGCGGCCGGTTATGGCGCTGGTTGCCGTTGAAACCAGCAGCATGGCCGTAAAAAGTCCGACATAATCCATGTCGTACACGGTAAAACTGAAGCGTGGCTCCACAAACAAAAAATCAAACAGGGCTACCCCGGCGACCGAGGCCGTTACGCCGTACCACGGCCCGGCGGTGAGGATGGAGACGCCAAGCACCCCGAGCATGTACAGGCCAGCAATGCCGCCGTTGGGCATGCCTGCGGAAAACATGAGCAGACCAATGACGCTGCAGACAGCCATGAGCGCGCCCGTTGCCCCCCATTGCCGCCATGAACGGGGCGCAGTGCCAAGCAGTGTTCGCAACAGGGCAAGCAGAGGGCCGTGATGGGACGGCGTACTCCCAACAGGCGCGGCATCGGGAATGATGAAGGTTTCCATCTCCGGCGCGAGTTCGGCAAGGCGCTCCACCAGCGTCTTGCCCCTGTGAAACAGCCAGCCGCTTGCGGGCGAGCGCCCCACCACAATTTTGCTGACGCCGCTCATGCGGGCGTACTCGGCAATCTGGACAGGGATGTCCTCGCCCTGAAGGGTTACGATGACTGCGCCCAGATCTTCCGCCAGCTTGAGGTTGTCGCGCAGGGTGCTGCTTTTGGCATCATTGCGCCGCTGGTTGGTGTTCTGCACAAACAGGGCGGTAAAGTCGGCGCGGAATGCCTCCACCATGCGCGCTGCGGTGCGGATGACCCGCGCGTTGCTGGGCGCGCCCGACAGGCAGATGAGTATGTGCTCCTTGATTTGCCGGGTCGGGCTGGCGGCGTCCCGGGCAGAGGAGGCGGCCCGCCGGTTGACGCGGTCGGCCATGCGGCGCAGGGCGATCTCGCGCAGGGCAATGAGGTTGGCAGGCAGAAAAAAGTGCCCCAGCGCCCGTTGCACCTGGGCCTCGCCGTAAATTTTGCCCTCGCGCAGGCGGGCCATGAGCTCGTCGGGCTCAAGGTCGACCAGCTCCACCTGATCGGCCCCGTCAAAAACGCTGTCGGGGATGCGCTCGCGCACGACCACCCCGGTGAGGGCGGCCACCACGTCGTTGAGGCTCTCGATATGCTGCACGTTTACCGTGGTCCATACGGATATGCCCGCCTGCAGCAGCTCCTCCACATCCTGATATCGTTTGCGGTTGCGGCAGCCCTCGGCGTTGGTGTGGGCCAGCTCGTCCACAAGGGCGATCTGCGGTTTGCGGGCCAAGACCGCATCCACGTTCAGCTCGCTGAGCGTTATGCCCCGGTGGCTTTGCCGCAGGGGGGCCACAACGTCCAGCCCTGGCAGCAGGGCGGCTGTTTCCGGCCTTGGGTGCGGCTCCACATACCCTGCCACGATGTCGTGCCCCATCTCCAGGGCGGCGTGGGCGGCCCTGAGCATGGAGTAGGTTTTGCCCACGCCCGCCGCATAGCCGAAAAATATTTTCAGCAACCCGCGCGCGGGCTGACTCGATTGCCCGGCGTCGTCGCCGCAGGCCGTCTGGCGCAACTGGGCCAGCAGGGCGTCGGGAGAAGGGCGGCTATAGCTGTCTGTCATGGTATATCCGTAGCTGCGGGTGCTGTTACCGTTGCTGCTCCGTCAAAACGCCGTCTGGCGCCACCTCGCCCGCCGGGGCGGTCGGGGTGGCCCGTCCGTTGGGCAGCAGGCCGTCAAGGGCCAGATTGACCTCCAGCACATTGACGCGGGGTTCGCCCAGCAGCCCCAGGGTGCGGCCTTGCGTATACATGGCTATGGTACGGCGCACCTCGGCAGCCGTAAAGCCGGTGGCGCGGGCCAACCGCTCTACCTGATACTCCGCTGCGGCGGGCGAAATGTGCGGGTCAAGCCCGCTGCCCGACTCCGTCAGCAGATCCACGGGCACAGGCTGGCCAGATTTTTCGGGGTGCGCCATGTGGATGCGCTCAAGGCGCTCGCGCATGGTTGCGGCGTATTCCGGCAGGGCCGGGCTTTTGTTGCTGGGGCCTGCGTAAAACAGCGGCTGCCCCCGGTCGGAGTATGTGGTCAGGTCAGCGCTCACGGGGCGGCCCCAAAGATGGTTGGGGGCCGCAAAGGGCTGCCCCAGCAGGGTGCTGTAGTGCCTGCCCTGCAGACTGAGGATACTGCCCTGCGCCTGAAATGGAAACAGGGTATTGCCCGCAAGCGTCAGCACTCCGGTATAGGCGCAGGTAAGGGCCGTCATGACAAGTAAAAAAACCAGCGAGCGACGCAGCAGTGTAAGGGTCAACATGGCGTGTCTCCTTATGCCAGACCAAGGGCCACGAGGCAGAGGTCGATGCATTTGATGGCAACAAAGGGGGCGGCAAGGCCGCCGAGACCGTAGATGAACAGGTTGCGGCGCAGCAGGTGGCCGGAACTCTCCTCGCGGTATTTTACCCCCCGCAGCGCCAGCGGAATAAGCGCCACGATAATAAGCGCATTATAGATTGTGGCCGCCAGTATGGCGCTTTGCGGGCTGTGCAGGCCCATGATGTTGAGGGCGGCAAGCCCCGGATACAGGCCCATGAACAGCGCCGGGATAATGGCAAAGTATTTTGCCGCGTCGTTGGCAAGCGAAAAGGTCGTCAGGCTGCCGCGCGTCATGAGCAACTGCTTGCCGATGCGCACGATGTCCAGCAGCTTGGTGGGCGATGAATCCAGATCGACCATGTTGCCCGCTTCCTTGGCGGCCTGGGTGCCCGTGTTCATGGCCACGGCCACGTCGGCCTGGGCCAGGGCCGGGGCGTCGTTGGTGCCGTCGCCGGTCATGGCTACCAGATGCCCCTTGGCCTGAAACTCGCGGATAAGTGCCAGCTTTGTTTCAGGCGTCGCCTCGGCCAAAAAATCGTCCACCCCGGCCTCGGCGGCGATGGCCGCCGCAGTAAGCGGGTTGTCGCCCGTGATCATGACGGTTTTAATGCCCATGCGGCGCAGCTCGCCAAATTTGTCGCGCACGCCCTCCTTGATGACGTCCTTGAGGTGCACAACGCCGAGCACCGCCGCATCGTGGGCCACAACCAGCGGCGTGCCGCCCTGCCGGGCGATGGTCTGCACCACTTCGTCGCACTGCTGGCTCAAGCGGCCACCCAGTTTTTCCACAAAGTCGCGCACGGCGTCGGCCGCACCCTTGCGGATGCTTGAGCCGTGCGCATCCACGCCGCTCATGCGGGTGTGGGCCGAAAAGGGCACAAAAATCGCATCGCTTTCGCCGGTACCTGCATGCGGCGGGCACAGGCTGTCGGCCAGCAGCACTATGCTGCGGCCCTCGGGGGTTTCGTCCGCCAGCGAGGCAAGGCGGGCGGCCTCGGCCAGCTGTTGCTCATTGTGACCGTCCACCGGCATAAAACTGACCGCCAGCCGGTTGCCCAGGGTGATGGTGCCTGTCTTGTCGAGCAGCAGCACGTCCACATCGCCCGCCGCTTCAATGGCGCGGCCGCTCATGGCCAGCACGTTTGCCTGGTTAAGACGGCTCATGCCCGCAATGCCGATGGACGAGAGCAGCGCGCCGATGGTGGTGGGGGCCAGGCAGACAAAGAGCGCCACCAGCGAGATGACGCCAGCCGGGTTGGCGGCGTTGCTCTGCCCGGCCGCAAAGCGCGCAAAGCACCACAGGGTTGCCGTGACCAGCACAAAGATGACCGTAAGCGCCACCAGCAGGATATTGAGGGCAATTTCGTTGGGCGTCTTTTGCCGGGCGGCTCCCTCGACCATGGCGATCATCCTGTCCAGAAAACTGCGGCCCACCTCGCTGGTCACGCGCAGCACCAGCCAGTCGGAGAGCACCGTGGTGCCTCCGGTGACCGCGCTGCGGTCGCCGCCGCTCTCGCGTATGACCGGGGCGGATTCGCCCGTGATGGCGCTTTCGTCCACAGAGGCGGCCCCTTCGGTCACGTCTCCGTCGGCGGGGATAAGCTCGCCCGCCAGCACAAGCACATGGTCGCCCGGTTTGAGCGCTGTTGAAGGCGTCATGACAAAGACATCGCGGTTGGCGGGGTTCTCCAGCCTGCGGGCGTCGACGCTTTTGCGCGATTTGCGCAGACTGTCGGCCTGGGCCTTGCCCCGGCCCTCGGCAATGGCCTCCGCAAAATTGGCAAACAGCACCGTAAACCAGAGTATGGCGGCTATGGCGACGGCAAACGCGCCCTGACCGGGACTGCCGGGCATGACGCCGGCAGCGTTGGCTGCGGCCAGACCCGTGGTCAGTATGGCCGACAGATATACGGTAAACATGACGAAATTGCGGGCCTGAATATGCGGGGCCAGCTTGGCGAGCGAATCATGCATGGCCCGCTGGAGTACGCGGGCGTCGTGCCCGACAGGTGCGGTTTTGGCTGACATGGCAGTATCCTTATATAGCGGGCGCGTGAGTTAGCGCGCCATTTGCAGATGTTCGGCCACAGGCCCGAGGGCCAGAGCGGGAAAAAAACTCAGCGCGCCCACCAGCAGCACCACAAAGACAAGCAAAAACACAAACATGCCGTTGCAGGTGGAAAGCGTGCCCGCGCTCCGGGCCAGAACTTTTTTGCCCTTCATGCTCTGCGCTATGGCAAGGATGGCGGCGATGGGAATAAATCGCCCGGCCAGCATAAGCGCGCTCAGCAAAACATTTATAAAGGGCGTGTTGGCGTTGAGACCGCCAAAGGCCGAGCCGTTGTTGGCCCCGGCGGAGGTGGCCGTGTAGAGTATCTCGCTGAAGCCGTGCGGCAGGGAATTGTTGAGGCTTTCCACCACCTGCGGAACAAGGCTCATAAGCCCGGCCCCGGCCAGTATGACCACAGGCGTGGTCAGGCAGATCACCACGGCCATCTTCATTTCGTAGGGTTCCACCTTTTTGCCCAGATACTCGGGGGTGCGGCCCACCATCAGCCCGGCCATGAAGACCGTGAGCAGCACAAAGGCCAGCATGCCGAACAGGCCGCTGCCAACGCCGCCAAACACCACCTCGCCGAGCTGCATGAGCACCATGGGCACGAGCCCTCCAAGCGGGGTGAGGCTGTCGTGCATGGCGTTGACGGAGCCGTTGGAGGCGGCCGTTGTGGCGGCTGCCCACAGGGCGCTGTTGGTGACGCCAAAGCGCGTTTCCTTGCCTTCCATATTGCCGCCAGCCTGCGCCAGAGGCGCCGCGCGGGCCGCCAGATCGACCTGACCGGCCTGCGCCAGCTGCGGCGTGCCCGATTGTTCCGCCCAGGCGGTAAAACCTATGGCGGCTGTCAGCAGCAGGGTCATGGCAATGAATATGGCAGCGCCCTGGCGCATGTCGCCAATCTGCCTGCCAAAGGTAAAGCACAGGCCCGCCGGGATAAGCAGCAGCGAGAGCATCTCAAGCAGGTTTGCGAGCGGGGTGGGGTTTTCGTGCGGGTGGGCGGAATTGACGCCGTCGTAGCCGCCGCCGTTGGTGCCCAGCTGTTTGGGCGCTACCTGCGAGGCCTGCGGGCCCATGGGGATCATCTGCTCCGCAATCTTCACCCCATTGTCGTCAGCGAGCGGCTCAAGCAGGGCAACGGTTTTGTATGCGGCAAAGTTCTGCGGCACTCCCTGCCAGATCAGCAGCAGCGAAAGCGCCAGCGACAGCGGTACAAGAATATACAGGGTGGCCCGGGTGGCGTCCGCCCAAAAATTGCCCATACCCTTGGCGTTGCCGGCGCGCAGGCCGCGTATGAGGGCAAACAGCACCGCAATACCCGCAGCGGCGGAGACAAAATTCTGCACCGTGAGGCCAGCCATCTGGGCCAGATAGCTCATGGCGCTTTCGCCAGAGTATGCCTGCCAGTTAGTATTGGTGACAAAGCTCACGGCCGTGTTCAGGGCCAGATCCCAGCTTGTGTCGGCTATGCCCTGCGGGTTCAGGGGCAGGCTGTGCTGGGTCATGAGCAGCAGCATCAGGAGCGCGATGCTGACAATGCTGAACAGCAGCACGCAGCAGAGATAGCGCTTCCAGCCCATCTGCTCTGTCGGGTCGATGCCCATGACGCGGTATATGCCGCGCTCGCATGGGCCAATAATTTTTTGCAGCCAGATTTGTTCGCCGTCCATGACCTTGCCCATATAAATTCCCAGCGGCCATGCAAGCAGCGCAAGCAGCGCGATGTACAGCAGGCATTGCCCGATCATGTTTTCCATACCGTCCTCCTGTGGGGCCCGGGAAGAGCCCACAGATGCACAGTATGAAAAAGTGTATAAAAGGAGTGTTAAACTTTTGGGGAGGATATAAAATTTGTATTAAATCGTGCGGTATTTTGTCATGCAGCTGGCTTGATATTGTTCAATATATGTTGAATAATCATCCAGTAAAGACAGAAGACGCCAACAGGGTATTTGAGGTTCTGACATCAGAGGCGCGTCTTAATATTTTAAAATTATTGGTAAAGCTCTCGGCGGATGGGCTGACCGCCGGGGGGGGGATCACAGCTTGCGGGCATTCCCAAGACCAGTCTGTCCTGTCATCTCAGGGCGATTGATCACAGAGGGCTTGCGAGCATGGCGCGCGAGGGGAGCAACTCCTGATAACGGGCGAGCAGGCCGTTAATGCGTGAGGTGGAGTCTATCTGACCGCCGAGTGCTGCTCGGGCGACCCTGATTACTGCAGACAGAGCCGCTAACATCAATAAGCAGGAGCGGATATGAACATTCTTTTTTTGTGCACTGGCAATTCGTGCCGTTCAATCATCGCCGAGGCGCTCTTTCGCTCCATGGCCCCGGCTGGGGTTTCGGTACAGAGCGCGGGCAGCAGGCCTGCGGGCCATGTACACCCTCGTGCCCTTGAAGCGCTGAGCGATGCGGGCATTGCAACCAATGGGCTTGCGAGCAAGTCGTGGGATGATCTGGCGGAAAAGCCCAGTGTGGTCATAACCCTGTGCGCCAACGCGGCGGGAGAGGCGTGCCCTGTGTACTTTGGCAAGGTGGTGCGCTCCCATTGGGGCATGCCCGACCCGGCCAGCGTACAGGGGGACGATGCCGCCGTCAGGGCTGCCTTTGCGGAAACGCTGGCGGTACTGCGCAGGCGCATAACGGACCTGGTGCGGCAGCTGGAGGCGCATCCCGGAGTGGATGCGGATGGTTTGCAGGGTATTCTTGACGGCATTGCCAGCCAGTAGGGAGATGAAATCATGAGTCAATCAACGCTGCAGCGGCTGTCGTTTCTCGACCGGTTTCTGACCCTGTGGATTTTTCTCGCCATGCTTGCGGGCGTGGGGCTTGGTTGGGCCATGCCGGGCGTAAAAAACGTGATCAACTTTTTTCAGGTGGGCACAACCAATATTCCCATTGCCATCGGCCTTATCCTGATGATGTACCCGCCGCTGGCAAAGGTGAAATACGAGCAGCTCGGGCGGGTGTTTCGCAATAAAAAGGTTTTGCTGCTCTCGCTCGCGCAAAACTGGATTATCGGCCCGGTGCTCATGTTCTTGCTGGCCTTCGCCTTTCTCTCCGGCAACAACAGCTACATGGTGGGCCTGATACTCATAGGCCTTGCCCGGTGCATCGCCATGGTCATTGTGTGGAACGACCTCGCCGGTGGCGACAGGGAGTATTGCGCGGGGCTGGTGGCCTTTAACGCCATATTTCAGGTGCTGTTTTTTTCGGTCTACGCCTATGTGTTCATCACCGTGCTGCCCGGCTGGCTGGGGCTTTCGGGCGCTGTTGTCAGCGTGAGCATGGGGCAGATTGCCGAGAGCGTATTTATCTACCTGGGCATACCCTTTATCGCTGGCGTGGCTTCGCGCATTTACGGGCTCAAGGTCAAGGGGCTCGAGTGGTATGAGAATGTCTTTATCCCCCGCATAAGCCCCTGGACGCTGCGGGCGCTGCTGTTCACCATTATTGTGATGTTTTCGCTCAAGGGCGAGTACATTGTGCAGCTGCCCATGGATGTGGTGAAGGTGGCCATCCCCCTGCTGGTGTATTTTATCATCATGTTTTTGCTGTCGTTTTACCTTTCGTGGCGGGCAGGGGCAAACTACGAGCAGTCGGCGACCTTGTCGTTTACCGCTGCCTCCAACAACTTTGAGCTGGCCATTGCCGTGGCCATCGCCGTGTTCGGCCTCGATTCGGGCGAGGCCTTTGTGGCCGTTATCGGCCCGCTGGTCGAAGTGCCGGTACTGATAGCCCTTGTAAATGTGTCCCTGTACATACGCCGCCGGTATTTTGCCGAACGCGAGACGGCATGACCGGTTAGACGCCGGGGAAAACAAACCTGCTGGCTAAATCCACGTCTGTGACCGAATAAGGCCGCCCCTTGGCGGCCTTATTCATTTTGTGAATTTTTTGCACGAACAATGAGGTGAAGCAAATCGAATTTGCGGAAGGACGGCGAGTGAATTTGGCTCAGTCAGAAGTTGTGCTTCTGCTTTTACTAATGCTGTTTATTATTCTGTATGATGGGTTAGCATTGACATGGTGTTGAGTTTATATTGCCAGTGGCGTATTATAAAAAATATATTTTTCACAATGTTATTTGTATGAATAAACTAACATAACATAATGTAAATATTTTTTTCAACTAAAATATAATTTATGTTAGTATGTTGCTAAAAAAATATTATCAAAATTTATCTGAAAATTAATTTTTGGTTGAGCATGGCACTAAAGAATTTTATCATTAAACTCGAAATAACATACAGGGGTAATACTAAAAAAGATAATAGATAGCACTATCACTTTTAACCATACCTACGGGGGGTAGTGAGTATGGCTAAGATCACGACAATGCAGAAATTGTTTGGGCTTGCATTAACACTTTCACTTCTTACAATTTGCGTAGGTTCTTATTCATTATTAAAGATGCAAGTTATTGCATCAGATTTAAACGAGCTATATGCAGTACATCTAAAAGGACTTGATCTCACCCGTCTGGTCAATATTACGGTTCTGCAAATAGTACGTGACGAAAAAAACTTGATTATCAGCACAACTGATGAAGATAACCATAAATATCTGGAAGCCCTTAAATCCCGCTACATCACGCTGGACAACCAGCTTAGCAGCCTGTCCGGCTATTATATTACCAAAACCGGGCAAGACTTCCTTGCCAATCTCGTCAAGGCCATCAACGAATGGCGCGTTGTTCACAATCAGGTCATAGCGCTCAGCAGCACCACAGACCCGGAAATGAACCGGCAGGGTCAGGTTTTGTCAGACACCAAGGCGCGCGACCTTGTTCGCACTTTTACCACGGCGGTGCAGGAAATAGCCGATTGCAAGGCTGACTATGCCAGAGACATGGCCGCCAACAGCAGCCAGCTTTTTGAGACAGCCAGGCTCATCACCATAGCAGGCATACTGCTTTCTGTTTTGTTTGGCCTTGGTACCGGCTACTGGATGGCCCGCAATATGCGCAGGCAGCTGGGCGACGAGCCCGCTTCGCTCTCTGCAATGGCCCTGCGCATTGCCGGAGGGGACCTGGAAACGCAGTTTAATCCTGCCCTGCCCGATATAGGTGTTTTTGGGGCCATGAAGCAGATGGTAGCAACCCTGAAAAATAAAATCGACGAAGCAAACCAGAAAAGCCGGGAAGCCGCGCAGGAGTCCGAAAAAGCCAGGGCAGCCACCGCAGAAGCCGAGGAGGCGCGCCAGCAGGCAGAGCGGGCCAAAGCCGAGGGCATGCTGCAGGCTGCCCGCCAGCTGGAAGGCATCGTGCAGGTTGTGTCATCGGCGTCTGAGGAACTGTCGGCTCAGGTCGAGCAGTCGAGCCGTGGGGCCGACGAACAGTCAAGTCGTGTGCGCGAAACCGCTACGGCCATGGAAGAAATGAACGCCACGGTGCTTGAAGTGGCAAAAAACGCCCAAATGGCTGCCGACATTTCGACGCAAACCAAGACCCAGGCGCTGGAGGGGGCGCGGATTGTCAACAATGCCGTTTCGAGCATCAAATCCGTCCACACGCAATCGCTGGCCATCAAGGCGGACATGGACGCCCTGGGTCAGCAGGCTGAGGGCATAGGCCAGATTATGGGCGTTATAGCCGACATCGCCGACCAGACCAATCTTTTGGCACTTAACGCCGCCATAGAGGCGGCCCGCGCTGGCGATGCCGGACGTGGCTTTGCCGTCGTGGCTGATGAGGTACGCAAGCTGGCCGAAAAAACCATGACGGCAACGCAGGAAGTTGGTCAGGCTGTGAGGGGTATTCAGGAAGGCACCAAAAAAAATATCCAGAACGTGGACAGTGCTGGCGAAGCTATTGAGAAAGCGGCAACTCTGTCGGTCAGCTCTGGCGAGTCGCTGGACAAGATTATGGAACTTGTGAACCTTGTAAATGATCAGGTCCAATCCATTGCAACCGCCAGTGAAGAGCAGTCTGCCGCAAGCGAAGAAATAAATCGCGCTGTCGAACAGGTTGCCAGCATATCAGCGGAAACAGCCCAAGCCATGGAACATGCCTCGCAGGCGGTGGCCGACCTGGCGCAACAGTCGCAAGTGCTTCAAAAGCTCATTGGTGATATGAAGAGCGCCGCCTAGCCTGATGTGCCAGCTAGACGACCAAGGATGCTAAAACTGGACGCATGGGGATAGCTGGCCCCTGCAAACTGCGGAGGTTTGCAACGCAGCCTGGGCTGGACGCGCAGCCATTGTTTGGGCCTCTGCGGACTACGAAAACGCCCCGCTAAAACGGAGAGGGGTGAACACCTTGCGCCACTCTGCTGTTGTAGCGTTTGGTCTGCGGCTTTTTTACCAGCGCAAAACCCGCCGAAGTCCACAACTTCGGCGGGTTTTACTTGTGTAGGCATATGTTGCCCACAACGACCTGGCCATAATAACCACCGTCTTATAATAAACTCATACCAGCCGCACCTAATGCCGCAAGATGCGTTGTTGGGTTGCGGGGTTGCAGCCTTTTGCCAAAGCGCCCGCCTTCTGGTGACGATGCCCCCGAACCTGGGCAGCAGTTCCTTGTCGACGCTGAAGCGTCCGACGTAACCGGCTTCATTGACACGGACAATGATCTGCAGAAGGGACACAGTACGAAAGCAGGTGTCTCATCGGCGACGCAACAAACGTCCCAGCATCAAAAGCTAGATCTGTCGCCCCATTTGAAGCTGATGTCATCGCCCAAAACCTGATGTCGGACATAGAAGGAACCGCTACTACAAGTTTGACGGGCACACCAACTGCTTTATTGTCACGGGGTTTGAAAAGACCTCGCTGATCGATTTCAGCTATGCCATTGAACCCCTGCCGGGCATTGTTTCCACTTCTTGGGGTCGGCCCCTTTGAGCTGCTGGGCGAAAGCCACATCAATTAGAGCTATAGTTGTCTGTCCAAATCTATCCTGCTAAACTCGCCGGTGCTGGAATCGTTGCAGCATAGCAGCTATAGTTGTCTGTCCAAATCTATCCTGCTAAACTGGGCCGCAGTGCGGGCGCGTGCGGTACGGAGCTATAGTTGTCTGTCCAAATCTATCCTGCTAAACTGGCGTTAATGACTCGCTGATAACCGCCATTGCTATAGTTGTCTGTCCAAATCTATCCTGCTAAACTCCGGCGCGCTTCTTTGCCCTGTCCCAGGCAGCTATAGTTGTCTGTCCAAATCTATCCTGCTAAACTGTTGATCTCCAGGCCCTGTTCATTGCGGCCGCTATAGTTGTCTGTCCAAATCTATCCTGCTAACCTGCCGGATCTTCCCTTCAAAATCCTTGAGCGGCTATAGTTGTCTGTCCAAATCTATCCTGCTAAACTTAAAACATTTCCCGCATTTGCCCCGCGCTGGCTATAGTTGTCTGTCCAAATCTATCCTGCTAAACTTACACCCAGCACGCGGTCCAGCGTTGCCTGGCTATAGTTGTCTGTCCAAATCTATCCTGCTAAACTGCGGAATGCTCCTGAATATCATGTGGCCATGCTATAGTTGTCTGTCCAAATCTATCCTGCTAAACTACACTTCCATTCTCTCACCCCTGCCCATGGGCTATAGTTGTCTGTCCAAATCTATCCTGCTAAACTATAACTCAACGTGTCCGGGCCGCATTGCCAGCTATAGTTGTCTGTCCAAATCTATCCTGCTAAACTTGCTTAACCAGACGCTGGGCTGGACTCAGGGCTATAGTTGTCTGTCCAAATCTATCCTGCTAAACTAAGCCGCTTGTTTGGAATCAGGGCAGAGGAGCTATAGTTGTCTGTCCAAATCTATCCTGCTAAACTCGCGGTCAGGTCGTCAGGCGCATAGACGGCGCTATAGTTGTCTGTCCAAATCTATCCTGCTAAACTGCCATTGGCATCCTGCCCAATGCGGACGCTGCTATAGTTGTCTGTCCAAATCTATCCTGCTAAACTGACCATATCCCGCGATACCGCCCAGCTGTTGCTATAGTTGTCTGTCCAAATCTATCCTGCTAAACTCCGTTCCGGACACAGGGATTCGCCGCAGCGGCTATAGTTGTCTGTCCAAATCTATCCTGCTAAACTCTGAACCAACCGCCTATGTGGGCCTCGTTCGCTATAGTTGTCTGTCCAAATCTATCCTGCTAAACTCTGCTTGCTGGTGCCCGCGTGGCCTCACGCGCTATAGTTGTCTGTCCAAATCTATCCTGCTAAACTCCGCCGCAGCCTTGGCCAGTGCTATCTGTTGCTATAGTTGTCTGTCCAAATCTATCCTGCTAAACTCACGAAAACGTGATCTCGCCGCTTTGTGATGCTATAGTTGTCTGTCCAAATCTATCCTGCTAAACTTCTTCTTTTTACCACCACCAGACTGTTTCAGCTATAGTTGTCTGTCCAAATCTATCCTGCTAAACTAGCGAGCAAGTTCAGCATTTCGTTGAGCAGGCTATAGTTGTCTGTCCAAATCTATCCTGCTAAACTCCGCTTGCCGCTAGATAATCTTTTCCTTCTGCTATAGTTGTCTGTCCAAATCTATCCTGCTAAACTCATGCCGTCATGCAGATTTTCGGAAACAGAGCTATAGTTGTCTGTCCAAATCTATCCTGCTAAACTCGGTATCGCGGGATATGGTCAGGGGATATTGCTATAGTTGTCTGTCCAAATCTATCCTGCTAAACTCAGCGACACACAGTCGAGATAGTCGCCCAAGCTATAGTTGTCTGTCCAAATCTATCCTGCTAAACTCCTGATCTGCCATGGTGCGCAGGATGTGGAGCTATAGTTGTCTGTCCAAATCTATCCTGCTAAACTGCATTTGCCCTATGATGATACGCCCGCGCCGCTATAGTTGTCTGTCCAAATCTATCCTGCTAAACTCTCCACAAGAGACATAATGGACACATCCGGGCTATAGTTGTCTGTCCAAATCTATCCTGCTAAACTACCACCTTGGCCACCACTGGCGACTCGGAAGCTATAGTTGTCTGTCCAAATCTATCCTGCTAAACTCGCCTTCACCACCACCACGAGGAACAGAAAGCTATAGTTGTCTGTCCAAATCTATCCTGCTAAACTCTGTTGGAGTAACCATCGAATAAGAATATGGTTATTTCAAAAAAGCCGCAAAAAAATCCGTCTGGCTGCATCCTGATAAAGCAGTTCAAACGGGTTTTTTTGTTTTTTAAAAAAAAGGGGGGGGCTGATGGGCAGTTATATTCTGGAACTTTCAGAAAATTCTCGCCATGTGCACTGTTCCCGTGGCTTTGTCGTTGTGTGCGAAGATGGTGCTGAAATAGGGCGCATACCTATAGACACTCTGGTGGCGGCCATTATCAGCGCAGAGGGGGCAACGCTGGCAAAATCTTTTTTTGTCCGTCTGGGCGAGGCCAATATTCCCATAATCATTTGCGGCAAGGACTATATGCCCCTTTCCATTGCTGCGCCTCTTGCGGCGCACCACAGGCACACCGCCATTGCCAGGCAGCAGACGCAGTGCCCGCCCGTGCTGCACAAGCAATTGTGGAAAAGTATTGTTCAGGCAAAAATACATAATCAGATAGCCACGCTTGCCGCGTACAGGCCAGAACAACAGACAGTGCTGGAAAAGATGCGGCTGTTGCAACGCAAGGTAAAGAGCGGCGATACCGATAATCACGAGGCCCATGCAGCGCGCCTGTACTGGCCCGCCCTCATGGGCAAGGGCTTTGTGCGGCGGCCTGATCTGGAGGGCAGCAACAGCCTTTTCAACTATGCCTATGCCATCGTGCGCTCGTGTGTTGCCCGTGCCGTATGTGCTGCTGGGCTGCTGCCCATGTTTGGCGTACACCACCGCAACACGCTTAATGCCTTTTGCCTTGTGGATGACCTGATGGAACCCCTGCGCCCCGTGGCCGATGCCTTTGTGGTGCAGCACCTTGAGGCCACAGAGTTTGCCGCAACGCTCGATACCCCGGCCAAAAGGCACCTCAGCACCATTCTTGCCCACAAACTGGACTGCAAGGACGGGTTCACCGCATTTATTGCTGCAACAAATACGGTGGCCCAGTCGTTTGCAGATTGCGTGCTTGCCAGAGAATCTGCCTTGGCATTGCCCCTTTTGCAGCAGCCCGTCGCGGCAGTCTGCTAGAACAAAAACAGTTGTCTGGAATTATCAAGCTGTTTTGCTTCGTTTTCTTCCTTTGCTTCGCCAAAGAAGTTTTGTGTCATGCCGTATTGCCTGTCGGTAATAAACATTACTGACACAAAGCCATTGGGCACGAGGCAGTGGCGCACTTTTTGGGCCATGCTTTGTGCGCTTTCAAGGCTTTCACAGTGGCGCATGTAAACCGAAAACTGCTTTCGGCTGAACCCCAGTTCCAGCAGGCTGTTGCGAAAAAGCGTGGCCCGCTTCATCTCAGCCTTGCTGCTGACGGGGAGGTCAAACATGACAACTAGCCACATAAGCTCATAATGGCTTGGTCTATTGCGTCTTTTTGCCATGCCAGAGTTTTTTGTGTTTGTGCAGAATTTTGCCAAAGGGCGAAATATCCACCTTGCGTGCCTTGAGCTGGCACCATTTGTCGAGCCCCAGCTCACCGCTTTTCCAGCGTTTGTATTCTTCAATGGCAGCCGTGCCGCTTTTAACTGTGGAAATTTTGCCATCGAGAGGGCGGGCATCGTTGAGCAGGTTGCACTGTAACCTGCCGCCACTCATTTTTTGCACAACCATATAGCAGTTGCCCACAGGACAGGGAGCTTTAATGTTGGCCTTAAGCTCGGGCGTCAGCTCTACCTCAATTACATCGTCAATGCACAGGTTCCATATAAAGCGGCCCCCATTGCTCTTCCACTCTGGCACAAAGGCGGGGGTGTTGGCATCGATGCGGGTAATGCATTCCCAGCCGACTTTGCCGTTGGGAGTTTCGTAAAAATCCATGCAATAGTTGTTTTTGGGCTCAAAGCCAAACTGCAGTGCATCATTGACTGCCACAAGGGTTTTGAATTTAAGAGCCGGGTAGGTTGCCCCAATTGCCCCAGCCTGTTGCGCCATGGCGATGGCCTCGGCCACAATGGATGCTTCTCTTGCCTGTGGCGTAAGGTCGCGCAGTCTGCCACCCGCTTTTATGGCCTGTTGCCGCCTTGCCTCAAGGTTGTCACTGGCAGCGATGTAACGAGATTCTATGGCGTAGATAATGGCCTTGCACTGTGCATGCGCTGTTTGCACTGCTGGAAGATCGTTCGGAATGGTGGCACCCGGCAATATTCCGGCCACGCTCTTTTTGTCTTTCAGTTTGTCCATCGCTCTGCGGTAGCGGATAAGCATTTTATCGGAACCATTGCGCGTGTCTTGCTGCAGGATACGGCATTTGGTGTCTTCGTGTAATTCACCCGCCTTGCCGTGCTCCTTTTTGGGCGAAACAACCACTTTTTTTAGGGCCTCCAGCATCTGCTGCCTGAACCAGCCAGTGTCGCTGCCAAAGGGTGAGGGAAAGTCTGGCCCGCCATCTTTTTTGCGCCAAGTTGTCTTTTCATCGCGCACCATGCGGCTCACCATGCTGCGCGTGGTGCAGGCCGCCACAAGGGCGTCAACGGCGTGATGACGATGATCTATGCGCGGTTTTGCCACCCATAACGGATTGCGAACCGGGTAGCCAAAATTATTGAGTTGTACCTCGCCCGTGACCGGGTCGTATTGGTGCTTGCGTATGGGCAGGCCAAGAAGTTCATATTCAATGCCATCCAGCCCCCACAGATGGCGCAGTTTGGCCGTGGTGCCGCCCTTTACAGCCACTACATCGGCACAGAGCATGCGGAGATACCGTGCCGCAATTCTTGCCATATAGCTGGTATTTGAAAGGCGGCTATCCGTGGCATTCTCATCGCCCTGCTCCTCAAAACGGTTGCAGGCATCGGCCGAAAAACGCCACGCCTTGGCCTTGGGATAGGATTTGTCTGCAATGACCTTTGCAATATGCTGCCATGCGTCTGGAGCTGTTTTTTGTATGAACTGGTAGGGAAAACTGTTGCCCTTGGCAAAGTTTTCGTTGCTGTGCACGAGGGCCAGATTCATGTAACTGTCTGACCCGCCGTGCGATTGCGGGATGAGGTGCTCGATCTCGCAGGCGGCAATGTCTGATTGCTTGATCTCGGTATAGCTGAACAGGCTGCGCTTGCCCTGTTCTTCCCACAGCCGATATTTTGTGCGGTTGGTGCGGGTAGGGGAGAGGCCGAGCTTTGCAAGCGCCTCGTCAATGGTGGCGTTTTCCCTCTCGCGCTTTTGCATGTCGCGCTGAAGTTCCTCGCGCTTGACGGCAGACATGCCAAGCTCTCTGGCAAGCTCTATATGGATGCGTTGCGGTTTGCCGTAGAGGCCCACAATTTCATTGACCACCTTGCGCAACTGGTTGAGCGCCGTATGCACCACAGGGTTGGGAATGCGCCCGTGCGCGGCCTCCTCCTGCGCGGCCTGCTTGGTGTGCCACGGGTGAATGGGCGTTACATCCTGCCGCAGCACCTCACCATAGTATGGAAGCTGGGAGAAAGTACCGTATTTTTTGCTTAAGGCTTGCTCCTCCGATTCAAAACCGCAGGCATCGGCAGCGGTGCGGTGGGTATGGGGCCGCCAGGCAGATGTAACCTCGCCGGTGATGGGGTCGGCTGTTTCTACCTGCTGGCCCTCGATGAGTTTTTCCAGAATACGCTGCGTGGCCTTGATCCCAAGTTTGCTTCTGTCGGGGGTTAGCCGGGCCAAAGCTATACTGACGGTCTTTTCTTTATTTGCGGCTGCAAGGCCGAGGCGCTTGCACACCTCAGCTATCATTTCGTCTTCTGGAAGCAGTACGCTGTTTTCTTCCTCTGGTTTTACGGATGGGTTGGCAATAAAATCAATTATATTGTCGCGCTCTTGCTGCGACAGAGTCTGCCATGTGGGTATGTCGGCAAAAGCCCGAATCTGGCAGAAGCCACGGATAGTTTTGTCATCATCACCCAGATTGACGCGAACCACCGTTTGCCCTGCGGTTTGAGCAATATATTTTTTTATGGCAGCAGTGGTAAGGTTGTTGCCTTCGCCAAACGCCAGCAGCGCCAGATGGTCGCGCATTTCTCTGGACAGGGCATATTCGCCCTTGGCCGTAATGTAACGCACATTGGCAAGCTGCTCGTAAATACGCCTTTGCTCTGCAAGCCTGTGCATTTTGGGTAGGCGTTTCTGCGCGGGTATGAGCGTGCAATTGCCGGTGGCGTAGGGCGCGTGGGGGTGGTCGCCAAAAATCAGCGTGTAAATTTCTTGTTCCAGCTCTGGAGTGAGGTTTTTGTGGTGCTGCGATTGTTTCGCCCAAATCTTGCGAAACTCGTCCTTTACCAGAAAGCGCGGAACCGCGTAGTCTACCGCCAGTGTTTTTACATGATGCTCACGTCTGCGGACGGGTCTTTTATCCTCCAGCCGCTGCGCAAAAAAATGCGATAAGGTCTTGCCACTGTCGTTAATGATCTTTTCCAGATTACGATAGACGTTGGCCGTTTTTTGTCGGTCTTTTTTCTTTTCCGTTTCATCGGCCAGACCATCATCAGCAGTTTCTTCCGACTGCGTTAAAAAGCCCGCCCCGCGAAATTTTGCCATGTGCAGAAGGCTGCGCCCCAGATCATACAGCGTCTGGTATGCGGCAGATGTGCCCTGTGCGCGTAAAATGTAGGGGGGCTTGCGCATGAGGCTGGGCAGTTGCGCGGCATCTTGAGGCAGCAGGCCGTGCTGTTGCAAAAAAAGCCTCAGTTTGGTTATGCGCTGACGCCTGCGGCGGATGTGCTTGCGTTCAAGGCGTTTTGCCCTTCTGGTTGCCGCGCCTTCGGGTACAGAAAATGTGCGCACACCAAGATCAAGCGGCTTAGTGGGGTTGCCCGCTTCATCAGTAAGAACCAGCGCTGTGCCGATAGAGGCAATACCAAGGTCAATTCCCAAGTTGTAGCGGTAGTATTTAGGCATACAATCCCCGTTGACATGGTGATGGAAATTTAGTATTAAATAAACGTCATCTGATTTTTCTTAGCAGGATAGAATTGGATAGACAACTATAACAAGTGGATTTATTCCACCGACAAATCTGGCGGTTCCCCTCGGGGGCCGCCCTTTGTTTTGGAGGGACAAAATGAAACTTACCCGTTGCGGGGGAGGGCATCCAAAAGCTGTCGGCGCTTGCTCAATGTCTGGCTTCCATAGGCTAAGCCTTCACAAATTCGACAATAATACATCAGTGAAATGTTCGCATAAATAGATGATACCCGGTTGCTGCGCTTTTGAAGGCGAAACCCAGGACGAGTCCCTCCAACTCTCCACAATTCAAACGCTATTTGTATAATCTGCCCTAACGGATAGTTGTGTCCTTCTATAGTGCCAGCGGCGGGACGAAACAAAGTTAGAAACACTTGAAATAGCTAGCGATTTAAAAGAAGTGTGTTTTGCCATAAAACGCAAAGTCCGCCGAAGTTGTGCAACTTCGGCGGACTTTGTCTGAACAGTTCTTGGTGGGCCCACCAGGACTCGAACCTGGGACGGGCCGGTTATGAGCCGGAGGCTCTACCAACTGAGCTATAGGCCCCAAGGAGGGGAAATATAGCCGCAAGGCCCGCATCGGTCAAGTGCGGCTATTCCCGTTTGTTCCTGATCTGTCCGTGTGGCAGTGCTGCAGATTGCTTTGGCAGCCCCTGCGGGCGGGCCGGAACAGGCCGCTGTTACATGGCGTTGCCCGCTTCAAGCCGGGAAATCTGCTCGTCCATGGCTTTTTTTAACTGGGCGGGAAGGCCCATGATGTCCACATTCAAAAAGCCCCGCACGATGGTGGCGGCGGCTTCGTCCTCGTCCAGACCGCGCGCCATGAGGTATTCAATTTCCTCCTGCGCGATCTTGCCCACAGCCGCCTCGTGCGAAAGCTCCACGCCGGCCTGGTTGCTGTCCAGCTCCGGGATGGCATGCATGCGCCCGCCGCCGAGGATAAGCCCCTTGCATTCAAGGTGTCCCTTGGCGGGTGCGGCGGAAGCGCCGATAAAACCTCGGTTGATGACCGTGCCGCCCGTGGTGACCACGCGTGAGATGATCTCGCCGCGTGTTTCAGGGGCCGCAAGGTCTATGCGGTTGCCGCAGTCCACATGCGAGCCTGTGGGAGCAACGATCACCGAGTTGAAGCGGGCCACGGCTCCGGCCCCGGCCAGCTTCATGGTGGGGTACATCTGCAGGTCGCCCACTGGCTTGAGCAGGATGTAGTTGTTCTGAAACTCGCCCCCCGCCTCCACAATGCCAGCGGAGCGGGGGCGCACGGTGGTGCTGTCGCCCCAGTTATGGATCATGGTAAAGGTGAGTTTGCCGCCCTTTTCCACATAATATTCGGTAATGCCCAGATGGGCGGCATCCCTGGCTTCGTGGGCGGTGGCGCAGCCGCCGAGGATGTGCAGCTCGGCGCCTTCTTCAACCACAACGATGTTGTGGATGCTCTGGCCAGCGCCGTGCCCCTTGATAAACATGCACGACTGCACGGGCTGGGCGATTTTAACGCCCTTGCGCGCCCGTACAAAATAGCCGCCATTGCAGTGCTCCTGCGCCATGCGCGTAAATTCGTCCTTTTCAGGATTGAGCAGTTGCCAGTAATAGCGGGGCAGACCGTCAAATTTTTTCAGCGCCGCCCGAATGTCCATGAGGTCAAGCCCCTCGTGGCGCGTCTCGCAGTGCACGCCTGCGTGGTTGAGCTGCATGAACGCGCCGCTGGCGGTATTGTCGTTCACGTCGATGCCCGCCAGCACCAGGCGTTCCTGATCTTCGCGGGGCAGGGAGGCAAGGTTTTCGATGGGGGCGGCGTTTTCGCCGCCGTTGAACTGAAAACGGGAGAGATTTACAGAGCTCATTTAAGGGGCGCCTCCGCAATTTTGCCAAGCATGTCGCCAGTGAGGCAGCGCAGACATTCCTGATAGCCGTGGGTGGCAATGTGGTCGAGAATTTCGCGGGGGCGCGCCTCGCAGCACAGCTTGCCCTGATACATGACCTGCCCCCGGTGGGCGTTGACGTATTCAAGAATATGGCCGGTGTGGGTGATGATGAGACCGCTTGTGGAGCGCACCTTTTCGCGCTGCGCAAGCGTGGCGCAACATCGTTCGGGCATGCCGTCAAGCAGAAAACGCACGGTTTTGCCCACAAGGGCCATGTTTTCGAGGTCCACGCCCGATTCCGGCTCGTCAAACAGCAGCAGATCGGGCTTTTGGGCCATGAGCTGCAGCAGCTCCGAGCGCTTGATCTCGCCGCCGGAAAATCCCGCGTTCACGTCGCGCGCAAGGAAATGGTCAAAATGCACCTTGCGGGCCATGCCCTCGATGTCCAGCTTGCGCCCGCGCCCGCACAGCTCCACCAGTTTGCCCGTGGGCAGGCCGTGGATGGTAGGGGGCCGCTGAAACGACATGCCTATGCCGAGCCGCGCCCGCTCGTACATGGGCGCGTTGGTGATGTCGGTACCCTTGTAGATGATCCGCCCCTGCGTGACCTCGTACCCAGCAAAGCCCATGAGGGTCATGAGCAGCGTGGTTTTGCCCGAGCCGTTGGGACCAAAAAGAATAAATGTTTCGCCAGGGCGGATGTGCAGGTCAATGCCCCTGAGTACGGGCGTGCCCTTGACCGAAACATGCAGATCGCGGATTTCAAGCATCTTCTTCTCCGGTCTCGCCCAGAAACTCCAGCACGTCATAATGCACATGGTCCAGAATATGGGTCAGCAGCGAAACGCATTCTTCGCCCACGGCGCTGCCGAGCAGCGTAACAATAAAGGCCGCGCGCTTGGCGTTGACCAGCGCTTCGTAGCCCGCATCGGCGGTGTACGGAATGGCCCGGATGGAGTCGCTGAATTCCTGCAGCCTTTCTTCGCTAAGATATTTGATGGGCTGGGCCTCATTGTTGAGATAGGCTATGCCGTCGCGCAGCTCAAGCATGACCGGTTTGCCATGCAGATAGGCAATGCACACTTCCATGGTAATCCCCTTGGTTTTGTGATGCCGCATAGTGGCAAACTTGCCACCCCCTGTCCAGAGATGCGGCGGTTTTAGTTGCGTTTCCTTGTATGAGCGCAATGGCCGGGCAGGGTGAAAAATTCAAGCATTGACGGGCATTTTGCGGCGCATTGCAGTGCGCCCTGGCTGAGCAAAAAATGCAGCCGGACAGATCATCGCGGATGTCGCGTCAGCTGCCAGCAGCAAAAGGCGGCAGCGGGTTGTGAGTCCGCTGCCGCAATCTTGGTGGCAAGGTGCCGAGCGCCCTGCCGCAAGGCTCAGTTCAGGCCAAAGCGCAGCCCCGCATAGCCGACCACGCGCCGCGTGTCGCCCGATGCCGTGGCCGAGGTGTCGTACATGCACAGCTCCGCCCATGGGTCGCCCAGAGCGTGGGCGGCAAACAGGGCCAGGGCCATGGGGGCGGCGCCGCACATGGTTATGCGGTTGCGCTGCACCATGGCGAGCAGGCCCTCGGGGTCGCAGGCCAGTGCCTGCGAAAGCGCCAGAGAATCCTTGTGCATGGTGGATTCCTGATCTTCAAAATGGTTCATGTCCGAGCTTACGATGACGCCCACGTCCGCACCCTGCTGCCCGCACTGGCGCAGGGCCTCGGCCAGGGCCAGCCCGGCCTGCAGCAGCGCGTCATGCTGCATGGTGCCCACGCAGACGGGCGTGATGCTGCGCAGCGCGCCGGTTTTGCCATGCGGCGGGGGCAGGCACTGCAAAAAGGGCAGCAGCACTTCGATGGAATGCTCGTCAAGGTGCGACTGCAGGTCTGGCTCAAAGCCGCCAGCGCCGCACAGGGCTGCAGCCATTGCGGCATCCACGGGCACGTTGCCAAGCGGCGTGCGCCACGCGCCCTCGGGCCAGACCCCCAGCGGCGCGCCCCTGCCCGTATGGTTGGGGCAGAGAATAACAAGCCGCTCCGGCAGGCAGGCCCCGGCGGTGGTTCCCTCCCATGGGCTTGCCAGCGCAGCGCCCAGTACCTTGCCGCAGTATGCATAGCCCGCGTGGGGCAGCATGAAACCGCGCAGGCTTGCCGAAGGGCTGCGCCCGGTATCAAGGGGCGCTGTGGCCGCATAGGTTTTGCCAGCTGTAAGCCATGACCTTGCTTCCGTCTGCAGCTCGTCAGGAGCGGCAGGGTAGAAGCGCCCGGCAACGACAGGTGCACGTTCGGGCATGGTTACTCCTTGCGGGCGCGTCAGTTCAGCCCGCCCAGCAGGGCATAGTGGGTTTCCATATATTCCTGAAGTCCCTCGCGGCTGCCCTCGCGGCCCACGCCGCTAAACTTCACGCCGCCAAAGGGTATTTCCGCAGCGGCCAGCCCCGCGTCGTTAAAGCCGGCCATGCCGTACTGCAGTTTGTTAAACAGCCGCCAGGTGCGGGGCATGTCATGGGTGCAGACGTAGGAGGCGAGGCCAAACTCCGTGTCGTTGGCGAGTTCCACGGCCTGTTCCTCGTCGTCAAAGGGCATGATTGCGGCAACAGGGCCGAATATTTCTTCGCGGAAGATGCGCATCTCGGGCGTCAGGCCCAGCAGCAGGGTGGGTTCGTAAAAATTGCCCCCCAGACTGTGCGGTTTGCCGCCAAAGAGCAGTTGCGCGCCTTTTTCCACCGCGTCCCTGACCAGCGCGTCGGCATGGGCCACCGCCTCGGCGTTGATGAGCGGCCCCATGTCGGTCTCCGGCTTGAGGCCGTCGCCCACGCGCAGGGCGCTGATGTGGTCAAGCAGTTTTGTGGTGAATTCGTCCACCACGCTGCCCTGCACCAAAAAGCGGTTGGCGCAGATGCAGGTTTGCCCGGCATTGCGAAATTTGCAGCCCATGGCCATGGTCACGGCCTTATCCATGTCGGCGTCGTCAAACACCAGGAAGGGGGCGTTGCCGCCCAGCTCCATGGAAAGCCGTTTGAGCGTGGGCCCGCACTGGGTTGCCAGCTGCAGCCCCACTGCGGTGGAGCCGGTAAAACTGAGTTTGCGCACCAGCGGATTGGACGTAATTTCTTTGCCGATGCGGCTGGCGCTGCCGGTAACGACGTTGAACACACCGGCAGGTATGCCCACCCGCATGGCCAGCTCCGCCATGGCCAGCGCGCTGTAAGGCGTGGCGCTGGCGGGTTTGACGATCATGGTGCAGCCCGCCGCAAGGGCCGGTGCCACCTTGCGCGGAATCATGGACATGGGGAAGTTCCACGGCGTGATGGCTGCGGCGACGCCCACCGGGGCGTGGCGGGTCAGGGCCTGCACGCCGTGCCGGTACACAGGGGTGACGTCGCCGCTGAAGCGGCGGGCCTCCTCGGCAAACCAGGGAAAGTACGACGCTCCCTGCAAAATTTCGCCTCTGGCTTCGGCCAGGGGTTTGCCTTCTTCAAGGGTAAGCAGGCGGGCGAGGTCTTCGATATTTTCAGCAATGGCCCGCTCCCAGGCGTGCAGAAGTTCTCCCCTTTCCTGGGGAGTTCTGGCGCTCCAGATCCCAAAGGCCACCTGCGCCGCTTCGATGGCCTGCCGGGTTTCGGCCTCGCCGCAGTTTGGCACCGTGCCCAGCTGCTTGCCGTTGGCCGGGTTGACCACTTCGACAACGCTTTTGTCGGCCGCATCGCACCAGCGCCCGTTGATGAGGCACTGGGTGCGAAACAGCTCCTGATCATGCAGAATACGGTACATAAAAACTCCTGATCATGCGCCCTGCGGGCGTCAGAACAGTTGCTGGCCGCCAATCCAGTGGTGTTTGACCCTGCCCTGCAGGGGCTTGCCCAAAAATGGCGTGTTGCAGCTTTTGGAATAAAGATTTTGCGGGCTGGGAACCCATGTCTCCGCCGGGTCAAACAGAAAAAAGTCCGCCGGGTCGCCGGGGGCAAATCCGTTGCGGGGCAGGTTGAATATCTCCGCCGGACGTTGGCTCCACAGCCGGTGCAGGTCCGCTTCGTTCAGTACGCCCTCGGTCACCAGACCCCAGGTCAGGCTCACGGCAAGGTCAAGCCCGGTAAAGCCGCACATGGCGTCGTCCAGGGTGCCTTCCTTTTCGTGGGCGGCGTGGGGGGCGTGGTCTGTGGCGAGAATATCAATGGTGCCGTCCTTGACTGCCCGGCGCAGGGCCTCTCGGTCGGCGGCGGTGCGCAGGGGCGGGCTGACCTTGGCCTGGGTATTATACCCCTCAAGGGCGGTTTCATCCAGCAGCAGGTAGTGGGGGCAGGTTTCGGCGGTCACCTTGACGCCCCGGGCCTTGCCCCAGGCGATGCAGTCAACGGTGAGCGCGGCGGAAACGTGGGCGATGTGCACGGGAATCTGCAGGTACTCCGCCAGCATGATGTCGCGCATGGCCTGGTTGGCCTCGCCTGCGGCGGGCTGGCCCTTAACGCCCAGCAGGCCGCTGGTCACGCCCTCGTGCATGCGCCAGCCCTTGGCCAGGTGCGGGTCTTCGCAGTGGTCGATAAGCACAAGGTCAAGGTCGGCGCCGTATTCCATGATGCGGCGCACAAGCTCGGCGTTTTCGAGCGGACGGCCGTCATTGGAAACAGCGACGCAGCCCGCATCCTTAAGCTCCGCGAGGGGGGACATTTCCTCTCCCTTGAGGCCCACGGTGGCGGCGGCAATGGGGCAGAGGCGCGGCCCCTGCGGATGGCTTTTGCGGGCGCTGTCGAGCATGGCCCGCGTGACGCTTGCCGAGTCGTTGACGGGCCTGGTGTTGGCCATGCACATGATGGTGGCAAAGCCGCCCCGCGCTGCGGCCTCCAGGCCGGAGGCGATGTCTTCCTTGTATTCAAAGCCGGGCTCGCGCAGGTGCGCGTGGGCGTCGGCGCAGCTGGGCATGAGCATAAGGCCCTGCGCGTCAAAAACCTCGCGGCTGTCGTAGGTGTGGTGCCCTGCCGGGGTCATGGTGACAATTTTGCCGTGCCGCACCAGCAGGTCAACAGGGGCGCCAAGGTGGCGCGCGTTCTTTATCAAGAGGCTCATGCGCGTACTCCGTCGTTGCGTGTGGCCAGCAGATAGAGCACGGCCATGCGCGTGGCGACGCCCGCCGCCACCTGATTGAGCACCAGGCTTGCGGGGGCGTCTGCTATTTCGTTGGAAATTTCAAGCCCACGGTTCATGGGGCCGGGGTGCAGCACCTTGGCGTCGGGCATGGCCAGGGCCAGCTGGCGCGTGCCAAGACAGAAACGGCGCGAATATTCGGCCAGGTCCGGCAAAAGGCCCGCCTGCTGGCGCTCGAGCTGCAGACGCAGGCACATAACGCCGTCCACGTCGCGCACTGCCTTGTCCAGCTCAGTATAAATCTCCACGGGCCAGTGGTCTACCCCGGCGGGCAGCAGGGTGCGCGGCGCGCACAGCCGCACCTTGACGCCCAGCATGGTGAGCAGGTGCATGTTAGAGCGGGCCACGCGGCTGTGGGCAATATCGCCCAAAATCAGCAGGGTGCGGCCAGTAAAGCGGTTTTCCCAGGCCTGGCGCAGACTGTAGCAGTCGAGCAGCGCCTGGGTCGGGTGGGCGTGCCAGCCGTCGCCGCCGTTGACGATGCCGCAGGGCAGCAGCTCCGCCAGAAAGCGCGCCGCGCCGCTGCTGGGGTGGCGGATAACGATGACATCCGGCCCCATGGCCTGCAGGGTGAGGCCCGTATCCTTGAGGCTTTCGCCCTTGTTCAGGCTTGAGCCCGATTTGGCCAGCGAGTAGGTGTCTGCAGAAAGACGCTTGCCCGCCACGTCAAAGGACGTCTTGGTACGGGTGCTGTTTTCTACAAAAAACAGCACCACGGTCTTGCCCTTGAGCGTGGGCACCTTTTTGACCGGACGGCTGTTAATTTCTTGAAAGCTGGCGGCCACATCCAGCAGGTGCATAGTATCCTGCGCACTCAGTTGGGTGACGTCCAGCAGGTCCTTGTGGGGCCAGTGGTAGCGATTGTCGGTGTTCATGACTGTGCGTGGTAAAAAGGTAAAAAAAATCCCCGTTGCTTATACAACGGGGAAAATGGAAATACGCCTGCAAATGCAAAAAAAATCAGGAAGGCCGGGGGCACTGTGCTTGCCCTGCCATAGAAAACTGCGCATGCGGGCGGTGTACTTCATAAGGTCAAAACTTAGACGCGCTTTGGCGGTTTGTAAAGCAAAAAGTCTGTTGACGCCTGGGGGGCCATTGTCTAGTTGTAGGGCGTGCCGTGCTGTGTCAAAGGGCTTTTTGACCGCGTGGCAGCAAGCATCTTCACTGAGGAGAACAGTATGCTTTTGTCTCTCGTAGTCTACGTTTGTTGCGGCGCAGTGGCTGGCGTGCTGGCCGGTCTTTTGGGCGTCGGGGGCGGCATTGTGCTGGTGCCCATGATGGTGGCCATTTTCCCCTCTGTGGGCGTTCCTGCCCAGTATGTGCAGCAGATGGCGCTGGGCACGTCGTTGGCAAGCATTATGATAACGTCCGTCTCCAGCGCGCGCGCCCACAACGCGCGCGGCGCGGTGCACTGGGATATCTTCAAGGCCATCACCCCCGGCATTCTGCTGGGTACGTTCTTTGGCGGGCTTATCGCCACCCATATGCCCACCATGTTCCTTAAAATATTCTTCATCTGCTTTATCCTGTTTGTGTCTGTGCAGATGCTCTCCAACTATCGTCCCCCGGCCAGCCGCGAGCTGCCCGGCAAGCTGGGCACCGCAGGCGTGGGCGGCTTCATCGGCCTTGTGTCGAGCTTTGTGGGCATTGGCGGCGGCACGCTTTCCGTGCCGTTTATGACCTTTTGCAACGTGCCGCTGCACCACGCGGTGGGCACCTCGGCCGCCATCGGCTTTCCCATTGCCGTGGCTGGCACGCTGGGCTTTATTGTGGGCGGCTGGGGCAGGCCCGACCTGCCCGTCATGTCGTTGGGCTTTGTAAACCTGTGGGCCCTGCTGGGCATCGCCTCGGCCAGCTTTATGACCGCGCCGCTGGGCGCAAAGCTGTCGCATTCACTGCCTGCCGGCAAACTTAAAAAAGGTTTTGCTTGCTTTTTGATCCTTGTGGCCTTGAAGATGGTCTGGGGCCTGTTGTAACCTGACCCCATGAAGTTGCACGCATACAACAAGGCACTGGCGGAATCTGTCGTCTGGAACCTGCTCTGGCTCACGCTGGGGTCGCTTCTTATGGCCATCTGCATACAGAGCGTGGCAGCGCCCCATGGCTTCCTTTCCGGGGGAGTCATGGGCGTGTCGCTGCTTGTGGGGTACTGGACGGAGACGCTGACGCCGCTTGTCTGGTATTCGCTGTTGTGCGTGCCCGTCTACGCCATGGGCTGGTTTTGGGTGGGCAAGCGTTTTTTGCTCTATACGGCCTACGGAACCCTGTGCACTACCCTGTGCAGCCTTTTTATCACCTTTACCATCCCCATCGACAGCGAAGTTTACGCCACTGTGGTGGGGGGCGTGCTGCACGGTGCGGCCTGCGGCATCATGCTGCGCACCATGGGCAGCAGCGGCGGTACCGACGTGGTCGCCGTGCTGCTCAAAGAGCGCTGGAACGTGCCCATCGGGCAGTTCAACTTTATGTTCAACTGCCTGCTTTTTCTCACGGCGGCGTCGCGCATGCCTCTTGACCGCATTGTGGCCTCCATGCTGATGATGTTTATTTCGGCGCACACGCTGGAGTATGTGCTGGGGCTCTTTAACCGGCGCAAGCTTGTGATGATCATTTCCGACCACGGCGAAGAAATCAGCGAGGCTATCCTGGTCACTGAGCGCTTTGGCGCAACGCTTGTGCGCGGCAAGGGGGCCTATTCCGGCTCGGACCGCGAGATTTTGCTCACCGTCACCAACAATGTGGCGCTGAAAAGGCTGGAAAACCTGGTGTTCAGCATTGACGCGCGCGCCCTGTTTATTGTGGAAAATACGTTCTACGTCTCCGGCGGCCAGTTTGCCCGCAGCGGCCGTTGACGGCGGAGGTCACATGAACAAGGATGAAACGGAATCCTCAGCGACGGAATTATCTGCCGCCGCCGACCCCATGGACAACGTGCTGGCCATCAGGGCCAAGAGCGTCCTGACCCTTGCCGGTGAAGGCCCCGCCCGTGCCGCCCGCCTTTTTGCCCCGCTGAAAAAAATCGACAACGGCGTACTGCTGGTGCGCGACGGTCTGGTGGAAGACGTGCTGCCGTGGTCGCAGGTGCGGCTGCCCGCAGGGGCGCTTGTGCGCGACGTGGGGGCGGTGTGTCTGGCGCCGGCCTGCGTCAATGCCCACACCCATCTGGAACTCTCGCACCTGGCGGAAAAAACCCGCTGGGGCAAGGGATTTACCGCATGGCTGCAAAGTCTTGTGCCCCTGCTGAGCGCGGCCCCGAGGGCTGATGCCGTTGAAAACGCCTGCGCCTCGCTGGCCCTCTACGGCACGCTGTACGTGGGCAACATTACCGGCTCCCTGCCTGGCGGCACGGTACTGGCCGATGCGGCCTGCAACGAGGCGGGGTTGACGGCGAGCCATTTTTGCGAATGGTTCGGCTACTGTGCTCCCTTTGCAGATGGCGAGCGCCCCTGGCCGTCCCGGTGCAGGCAGGCTCTGGCCGACGATCCTTTTTTAATGGCGCGCTGCGCTCCGGGTGGGCACGCCCTGTACTCCACAGGGCCTGAAATACTGGCCGCTGCCCGTCAGGACTGCACTCGCATGGGGCGCGTGTTCTCTTTTCATCTGGCGGAATCACCGGAAGAAACGCAGATGCTGACCTCTGGCGACGGGCCGTTGCGCGAATTTTATGACGGTGTGGTGCTGCCGCCCGACTGGACAGCCCCCGGCCTGCGCCCCCTGGCCTATGCCGTCAAGCTTGGGCTGCTGGGCCCCGGCACGCTGGCCGTTCACGGCACGCAGCTGGACGCGCAGGAGGTGGAGGTGCTGGCGGCCAGCGGCGCGGCCCTGTGCCTCTGCCCGCGTTCAAACCGCAATCTGGGCGTTGGGGTTGCGCCGGTGCGCGAGCTGATGGAAAGCGGCGCTTTGCTGTGCCTTGGCACCGACGGGCTGACCTCCAACCGCGATCTGGACGTGCGCAAGGAGGCCGTGTGGCTGCGCGAAACCATGGACGTGCCGCCAGAGGCTCTGGTGCGCATGCTTACTGTCAACAGCGCCGCCGCCCTTAATTTGCTGGGCTGTGGCGCTGGGCGGCTGGAAAAGGGCGGCCCGGCGGATTTTTGCGTACTGCCCGAGACGCTGACCTACTAGTTTTTTGTTTGGGGCGCGCGGCATCGTTGAAGCGCGCGGCCTGATGCTGTTCTGGATTTGGGCATATAAAATCCTTGTCAGGGTAATTTGTTGCTGGCAGTATTCGCCCAGCAGACTGACGCCGATTCGGCTTTTACCGCCAGCCTGCCGGTGCGCCGCCGTTTGGGGACATATGCGGCTTTGCCGGATTTTGGAACGCCGACTGCGTAGACACCTGCAAGCGGCCATGGCCGCTTTTTCTTAACCTGCGCCAAGAAGGACAACATGACCGAGGAAGTTTTGGATTGGAAGGAAGCCATCGCCAGAGTGCTCAACAAGCGCGACATGTACGTCAAGCTGCTGGCCAAGTTCATTGAAACTGAGCGCGACACCCCCTCAAAGGTGTTACAGGCCCTGAAGAGCGGCAATATGGAAGAAGCCCGCAACCTTGTGCACAGCACCAAGGGGGCTGCCGCCAATCTGGGGGCCAAGGCGCTGGCCGCCGCTGCGCTTGAGCTCGAGATGGCCGTCAAGGCCGGTGCGGACACAGACCGCGCCATGAGCCACTTCAGCGCCGCTCACATGGATACTCTTGTGACCATGCATGCCTTCATGACGCAGTAACCCTGTGCTGTGCAGAGTTTTAAGGCCCTTCGCGGATGTTCCGCGAGGGGCCTTTTGCATTGCGGCTTTAGCCAGTTGAGCGCACCCGTGCGCGAAACAGAGAACCACCCGCTATGCGTGTGGAAATAAAGTGTTATACACAAAAAACACCCTTATTGTACGATGAAGTTGTTCAAGCCCATCGTAACATTTAAAGAAGGGTGTTTTTATTGCTGACTGGCGGCAACCGCCTACGCGCCGGAAGCCTCAAGCACAAATCGGCGCACGCCGCGCATTTCTTCGCACAGGGCGGCGTAGTCAAAACGGGTAAAACGTCCGTCCTGATACAGCACCTCGCCGCCCACCATGGTCATGCGATTTTCCATGCCTGTGGCCGCGTACACAAGGTGCGACACCTCGTTGTACATGGGCTGCAGGTTGGGCTCGCTGAGATCAAGCGCCACACAGTCGGCAGCCTTGCCGGGGGCCAGCGAGCCAAGGCGGTCGTCGTGCATGGCTGCCGCGCCGCCGATGGTGGCCATGTCGAGCACCTGCCCGGCGGGCAGCAGGGTGGGGTCAAGGCCTGTGAGCTTGTGCAGCAGGGCCGCGCGGCCCATCTCGGAAAACATGTTGAGTCTGTTGTTGCTGGCCGCGCCGTCCGTGCCCAGGCCCACGCGCATGCCGCGCGACAGCATGGCCGTCACAGGGGCCGCGCCGGAGGCCAGCTTCATGTTGGACGACGGGTTGTGCGCCACAATGGCCTGCCTTTGGGCCAGCAGGTCAAGCTCGGCCGAGGTCACATCCACCACGTGGGCAAGGGTGCAGGGCACATCCAGCAGGCCAAGGCTGCGGCAGTATTCCACGGGTCTCTTGCCCTGGGCCGAAAGGCATATCTGCGTTTCCGAGGGGGTTTCGGCCAGGTGGATGTGCAGGGGCAGGGCAAGCTCCTGCGCAAGATCGCGGCAGGCGGTCAGAATTTCAGGGGTGGTGGTGTAGACGCTGTGCGGGTTTACGGCCACGCGCAGGCGGTCGTGCCCACGGTATTTTTCCGCCAGGGCGCGGGTGGCGTCGAGGGCCGCCTCCGGACCGGGAAAGGCCGCCGAAGGAAAGGCAAAAACCGCCTCGCCGCCCAGGCAGCGCAGGCCTGCGGTCTCTGCTGCCTCAAACACGGCCGATTCAAAAAGATACATGTCCACGCAGGCGGTGGTGCCGGTGCGCAGCATTTCCGCATAGCCCATCAGGCTGCCCAGGCGCACCAGCTCGGGCGTGAGCTTTTGCTCTACAGGAAAGATGCGCTGGTTGAGCCAGTCCATCAGCGGCATGTCGTCGGCCAGGCCGCGCAAAAAGGTCATGGCGGCGTGGGTGTGGGCGTTGACGAGGCCCGGCAGAACGAGCATGTTTTCGAGGTGCAGAACCTTGTCGGCCTGCCAGTTTTGGGCCATCTCGGCGGTGGGGCCCACATCGGCCACCAGCCCTTTGTCAATGGCCAGTGAGGCTTTTTCGATAACGCGGCGCTGCTCGTCCTGGGTGACGATGCAGGCGGCGTGAAGCAGTGTGTCGCAGTGGCGCATGCGTTTCTCCGCTGACGGTTTTGGCTTGATAATGCGTGTATTGACGCGAGATTTCAGATGTAGCGCCGTGGCCTGCGCTTGGCAAGAGCGGGCCGCGCCGGATGGTGAACGTGAAAGATTTGCGCTGCCTGTTGCTGCACGGCCTGGGGGGCAGCCCCTTTGAGGTGCGCCCCGTGGCCGACGCCCTCATTGAGGCTGGTCATGCAACGGTCTGCCCGGTGCTGCCGGGGCATGCCGCCACGGAGAGCGACTATCTGTCAAGCTCGTACAGTCAGTGGCTGCAGTGCGCCCGCGCGGCCTATGCCGCGCAGTGCAACCTTGGGCCGGTGCTGTTGGGCGGTTATTCGCTGGGCGGGCTGCTGGCGCTTGATCTGGCCCTGGAGGCGGCAAAGGGCCTTGCGCCTCAGCCCATGGGCTTGCTGCTGCTGGCCACGCCGCTGTTTTTGTGGCGCCCGTTGCCCTTTTTTGCTGCTGACTGGCGCATCCCACTACTGCCTGTATGGAACCGCCTGCAGCCGGTGCGGCGCGTACCCTGCCGTTCGGCGGCCAGCCGTACAGTGGCCCCCTGGCAAGGGCACGAAACCCTGTGTTCGTACCGCCATCTGCGCCAGATGCAACTGGCGCAACAGCGTATCCGGGCCGGGCTTGGCAGGCTCGCCGCGCCTTTGTGCGTCATTCAGCTGCAGAGCGACGGCGTATGCCCGCCGTTTAATGCCTTTTATCTGGCCGGGCACTGCGGCTCGGGTGAGGTGGGGGTGCATATCTTGCGGGTGAGCAGCCCCCACGGTGGACATTTGCCCGCCACCCACGCCGAAAGCTCCCGGCGTGTTGCGGCCATTGCCGCTGGCTTTGCCAGCGGGCTGGCAGCCGGAAAGGCTTGCAAGATCGGGTCGCAACGTATATAGAAATTGGCTGCATCGCGCGAAAATCAGGCGCGGACGGCGTTTTGCCCGTTGTGACGGCGGGCGTTTTTAAAGCTATACCCACACCCTATGGAGGTGCGTTTTGTTTGAATCCTTAGCTTATGCCATGGGTACGCCTCAGGCCGGGGCTACTCCCGCCAGCGGACAGGAAATGCTGATGCAGTTTCTGCCCCTCATCGTCATGTTTGTCATCTTCTGGTTTCTGCTTATCCGTCCGCAGCAAAAGCGGGCCAAGCTCCACAAGCAGATGCTGGCCGAGCTGAAGCGCGGCGACCACGTTATGACCTCCAGCGGTCTGATTGGCCGTATCCTGGAAATCGACGATGAACAGGTGCTTCTTGAAAGCGGCGAAGCCAAGCTGCGCGTTTCGCGCGGGTCCATTGGCGGCGTTGTTCCTGTCAGGGGCAGCAAGGACGCCAAGGAAGAAAAGAAGTAGGTCGCCTCTGGCGACATGCGTCTGTCATTGCTGTGGCGGGCGCAGTGCATGGCCCGTGAGCCGAACCGGCATTGCCGGATTGGCTCAAGGGCTTTTGCCTCTTGACGTGCCCGGCTTTCCGGGTCTGCGGAGTTTCCGGCTTTGCCTGCGGTCTTGCAGCTGGCCCTTCGGGGGTAGCCGCAGGCTGCGGCAAAGCTTAATCTGTTGTGTGGAAGGTGAACGATGGGTCTGCTCTGGCGCTTGTCCATAGCCATCATGGTTTTTGTGTTGTCCCTTGTTTACGCGCTCCCCAGCGTTCCCTACCTGGGAACAGCCCTTGAGCGCGTCTTGCCGTCGAGCAAAATCAATCTCGGCCTTGACCTCAAGGGCGGGATCCATCTGACGCTCGGCGTGGACGTGGCCAAGGCCGTGAGCAATTCGCTGGCTCTGGCCGGGCAGGATCTGCGCCGCGTTGCCGAGGACGAAAAGATTGTCGTGCTGCGCCCCCGCGTGGTGGGCGGCACGGCTCTTGAATTTGTGCTGCCGCGCGCGGAAAACGAACCCCAGTTTCGCGAGCTGCTGGCCAAGCACTTTCCGCAGCTGAGCGTGAACGAGCCGCAGGCTGGCGAAGCAGGCCAGCTGCGCTACGTCGCCCGCTTTACGGCGGCTGAAATCAAGCGCATCGAAGAACTTTCGCTCGATCAGGCACTGCGCACCATCCGCAACCGCATCGACCAGTTCGGCGTGGCCGAACCGGACATCCGCAAGCAGTCCGACAATCGCATTCAGGTGCAGCTGCCGGGTATTTCCGACCCGCGCCGCGCGGTGCAGGTTATCGGCCAGACCGCCCACCTCGAGTTCCATCTGGTGCGTGAAGACGTGGACCCCGGCAAGGCTGTGCTGCCCCCCGGCGTGATCGTGCTGCCCATGCTGGAGAAAAACCCCGGCCAGCAGCAAAAAGAAACGCTCATCGCGGTGGAAAAAGACGCCATGCTCACTGGCGAGGACGTGTCTGACGCTCGCCCCGCCTTTGACCAGATGAACCAGTCGTACGTCACCCTGAGTTTCAACGCCCGCGGCGCGCGCATTTTCGAGCGCGTTACCGGCGAAAGCGTGGGCCGCCGCATGGCCATTGTGCTCGACGGCAAGGTCTATTCCGCTCCTTCCATCCGCGAGCGCATCGGCGGCGGGCGTGCCAGCATTTCGGGCAGCTTTACCACTGCCGAAGCGCAGGACCTGGCCATCGTGCTGCGCGCCGGGTCGCTGCCCGCGCCTGTTTCGGTGCTTGAAGAACGCACGGTCGGCCCCTCCCTTGGGCAGGAATCCATCGACAGCGGCGTTCGCGCGGCCATGGTGGGCGCTGTGTGCGTGGTTGTGTTTATGGCCTTCTATTATGGGATGAGCGGCGTTATTGCCGACCTCATGCTGAGCTTTACCATGCTTATTGTTATGGCGGGTATGGCTGCCTTTGGAGCTACGCTTACCCTGCCCGGCATAGCTGGTATTGTGCTTACCATCGGCATGGCCGTTGACGCCAACGTGCTCATCTACGAGCGCATACGAGAGGAAATACGGCTGGGCCTCACCCCTCTTGCCGCTGTGCGGGCAGGGTTTGACCGGGCGGCCATTTCCATTACAGACTCGAACCTGACAACAATTATTGCCACGGTGATTCTGTATCAGTTCGGCACCGGCCCCATCAGGGGGTTTGCGGTGACGCTCTCTCTGGGCATCATCGCCTCCATGTTTACGGCCATCTTTGTATCGCGGGCCATCTTTGAGGAGTGGGCGCGCCACTGCGGCCCCAAGGGCATCAGCATCTAGCGCGCCGGGAGGCATGTATGGGTTTTGCATTTATCAAACATGGCACCAATATTGATTTTATTGGCAAACGCCATTGGGCTTACGGCATTTCTGTTGCCCTGATTCTGGTTGGTATTGCTTCCATGTTTATGGGGCAAGGCCTCAAGATGGGTATCGACTTTGCTGGCGGCGTGATCGCGCAGATTCAGTTTGTGCAGCCGGTTAAGGATGAGGTGCTCAAGAAAAGTTTGGATGTTCCAACCCTGCCGGGCATATCAACACAAAGGTTTGGCGATAACGACAGAGATTACCTGCTGCGTTTTTCGCAGTCCGAAAATGCCAATGCCAGCCAGTTGCGCACGGCGTTGATTGATACGTTGGCAAGTGCCTTTCCTGACAACAAGGCTGAAATTCAGCGTCTTGAAGTTGTGGGCCCAAAGGTTGGCGCAGATTTGACCAACAAGGCCCTTGCGGCTTTGTATTATTCGGTATTGCTCATTGCTGTGTACATCTCTGGCCGTTTCGAACAGCGCTGGATGGCAGGCGCAATTATGGCAGCTGCTCTCTGGGGCGGTATGTATCTTGCTGGCCTCACCGGGCTTGGCATGGGCTGGCTTGTGCTGCTCTCGCTTGGCATTACGCTGGTTGTTTGCTTTTTTCTCAAGCTCAATTTTGCGCTTGGGGCAATTGTTGGCCTGCTGCATGACGTAAGTATTACTCTGGGGCTTTTGTCCCTGATGGGGGTCGAAATTGACCTCAATGTTATGGCGGCGCTGCTGACTCTGGTGGGTTACTCGCTCAACGATACCATCATCGTGTACGACCGCCTGCGTGAAAACCTGCGCGCCGCGCCGCAACTGACAATGTCGGCGCTCATTAACCTTAGCGTCAATCAGACCCTTTCGCGCACAATCCTGACCAGCGGCACGACGCTGCTGGCAACCCTTTCCCTTTTTGTGCTTGGGGGCGGGGTCATTCACGACTTTGCACTGACCATGCTTATCGGCGTGTTTATCGGCACGGCCTCGTCCATTTATGTGTCCTCAGCCATCCTTCTGGCGTTTGGTGATGTCGAATTTTATACCCAGCGTTCACAGCAAGGCGCCAAGTACGAGCGTCCTGGCGAGCATGGCGTGGTATAAACTGGCGTAATCCAGCGCACAGGCCTATATTCCTGTCAGCAAAAGCCCCGGTTTGCCCTACGGCAGGCCGGGGCTTTTTGGGGGGACGGGCCGGAAAAAGCGACGCTGGCTGGCGGGCAAGATGCGGATGCGGGTCTGCGTGTGTGCGGGGCAGACTCCCGACCAGTTGCAGCGCATAAAAAAGGCATGCCCTGGGCATGCCTTTTTTATGCATCAGCCGATAAGAAGATAAGCGCGGGATGCCTCAGGCGTCGTGAAATTCCTGCTTGATGACCGCCTCGGCCTTGATGCGGTCGAGAAGTTCTGCAAAGGTGGCTTTGACGTGCTCGCGTATGTCGCCCGCCACCACCAGAAAGAGCAGGTCGTCGCCGGGCTTGAGCAGACCTTCTTCCGCCTGGGCGATAATGGCAAAAATTCCGGGCTGCTTTTCCATCTCGCGGCAGATGGCGTCCATTTTGGCCGTGTCGTGCGAAACCCGCACCGAGGTCACCGGGGCGTGATCACCGCGCGACCAGCCCCGCACAACACCGTTGTGTATCAGCATCATGCCCACATTGTCGGCGAAGCCGGGACGTGCTTTGAGTTCCTGAAGAGTTTTGTTAATATCCATATAAACCACCTCGGTTTGATTGGCTTGATCAGTGCCTTTTGTTTCAGGTTACATCATGGCGGTCTTTGCATAAAGGAATTAATTCATGGCGCAGTTATCGCAGTTATTGTCACGCCTGCCGAGCAACATTGATGTGCGCATGAGCACCATGGGGCATGTGGTGTGGGTAAGCTGGCACGATAAACTCGCGCCAGCCGTCGGCCAGACCCTGCTGAACTACGGCGGCATGCTGGTGGGCGAGGAAGAAGAGCAGTCCATCTGGTTTTTCTTTACCGATGACGTTTTTTTGGCGTTGGCCCGGCTGATGGTGTGGGGCAACTTTAACGAGTTGCCCGTTGCTATCGAGCTTTTTCCCGGCCGGTTGCAGTTTGGGCGCAAACGCGAGGTAAACCTGCTGCTGGACGGCGCTCTGCAGGCCCAGCAGCTGGTGGTCACTGACACCCTTGAGATATGGATTCACCCCAAGAGCCGCGAGGGCAAAAAAGGCCTGCCGGGCATAACCTTTGAGAGCCGCTCAGGCCGTCAGGGCATGGCCAGTGTGGAGTGGGCCTCCATGTCTGTGGACGTGCGCATGCCGTACTCGTCCACGCAGTCGTGGTTTGCCTTGCTGCACCCGCTGGGCAACCCCCTCGACAAGGGGTTTCAGACCGGCTGGACAGCCATGTTCAAGCGCCTTGAAGCCCTGCTGCAAAAGCACAAGATAAAATCCATCGTGGACAATACGTTCATGATGATCGCCATCGACAACCTGATGATGCTGCGCACCTTTATGCGCGACTTTTTGCACAGCTTTGACAAGGAAAAGAACGACAGCAGCGGCTACTGGCCCTGCGTAAGCGTTGTGGCGGACCGCAACAACCTGAATTTTAACGCGGATCTGCCCAAAAAGATTGGCCTGCAGTGGGATAATCTCATGCCGGATTTCCCCTACATGAGCTATCGCAACGCCTACCTGCTGGGCGAGGGCTTTACCGTGCGCGATCTGCGCTTTACGGGCGAGCAGATGGCCATGGACAGCTGGTGCAACGTCATGCTGGACGAGAACAGCCTCAGCGGGCGTTCGCTCACCCTGCTGATGCCAAGCCGCCTCACCATGCCCAGCGCCTCCGGCAACGGCTGCGTTTATTGCGGCATACATAGCCATGAAGCTTCCGAATGCCCAACGCGTCTTGGGCCAGCCTCAAGCCCCGACGTCTGGGACGCCCTGGGCAAACTGGACATTGAGGCCATCAACGAAGGGTTTCGGTCCATAGAGCTGGCCCTGACAGAAAAAAGCTCCAATGGGTATTCGGCCATAATGGCTGGCGATGACGACGCTGCGGTAGTCATGCGGGCGGTTTTTGAAATCAACGCCGCCTGCCAGCTGCGCAATGTGCCCCGGCACTGGCTGTACCGCATGCGCGAGCCGGAACCCGGCGAGGGGGTTCCCGCCAGGGACGACAGCCCGGCCTGGGATCTGCTGGACAAGCTCATCACCACCTCGCCCGCCGACATGGGCGCGATGGAAAAAAAGATCAGTCAGGCAATCGCGCGCCATCAGCGCGACCCTCGCCTGCACATGGTGCAGGCCTTTGCGCATATTGAGCGCAATGACTATCCCCGTGCCGAGGCGGCCTTTCGCAATGCGGCAGTGCTTACGCCGTCGCCTGCCCTGCAGGCCTGGAACGAATTTTTTCTGGCCCGCATCGCAGAAGAGCAGGGGCATCTGACCCAGGCCATAGAGCAGTATTCTCAGATATGGCGCGTTATGCCTCACTGGCGCGAGGTCAAGTACCGCGAGCTTGTCTGCCAGGTTAAAATGGGCTTTTGCGAGCCGGTGCTCGACCAGCTGACCAAGCTTATCCGCGAGGACCCCACCTATTTTAACCGTGTGCTTGTGGACCCGGCCCTTGAGCGTGGCCGCCTGCTGATTCTCTCGGCTCTCTACGACCTGTGGACCGAAGCCAAAAATTGCGCCGATGCCGACCGCGCGCGGGTTACGGAAATTAGCGCTCGCCTTGACGCATGGTTTGCCCCGGAGCACCCTGTGCAGCTGCAGCTGGGCACCAAGGTGCGCGACCTTGAGGCGCAGGCCCACATCAACAACTATCTGGCCTTTCTCAATGTTGTGGCAGAGCGCCCCAACCTTGAAAAGGAGATGGAAGACTGCATCGCCCGCGAGGTCGAAGACCTGCGCAACCGGTACAAGTACTACCTTGATATCTTGCAGGAGATCCGGGACGAAGCCTCGTGGTTTCCTTTCCCCGCAGCGTTGCGCGAGTTCAGCCACGAGTTTAACGAAAGCGCGGGCATCATCAACCGTGCCTTTTCGTGCAACTTCAAGGAGGCGGAATCGTTCAAGCGCGCCCAGGGCGAAACGCCCCACCTCGCGGAGCTTTTGCGCAGCCTGCGTAAAAGGTTGCAGTTTTTGCGCATGGTACGCGACGGAACCCTGTTTGGCCTCACCCTGCTAAAAACATTTATGTGGCTCGAGGCGGTGGGGCTGCTGCTCTGCTTCGTAGCCGTGCCTGTGATCTATTTTTGGGGCGAAACCATGCACCTTGGCTGGCTCAGAAATATCCTGGGGTCTGAGCCATGGTCCATCCAGAAGATTCTTATTCTTATCGTAACCACGGTTTCTCTGGGTACGGCGGCGCTACGAACAACCCTGGTGTTTGACCGCAAGCGCGAAAAACTGCTTGAAGAGGCCCGGCAGCAGCGGGAGCAGGCCCAGCAGACCCGGCTTGAACGTGTGCGCACGCAACGCCGGCTTGAGGCAGAACGAGCAAAAAGAAACCAGAGGGCCGAGTCAGAACCGGGCAACCGGCGATAGAAAAAGCTGAGTGCCCCCCTTGCTTAATTTATCAATAACAGTTATTAATAAATCAAGCCGAAAGGAGGACGCCATGACGACCCTGAAGGATTTTTCCCTTTACAATATAGACTGGAACCTTTCCCCCGAGCACGCTGTAACCATGTACCTCGAGTGGGGCAACAACGATTGGCATTCGGAGTACCCGCCGGTGCGGTCCAAGGAAGATGTTGCACATTATTTTGTTGTGGACAGCTGGCAGGAGCCGCCAGTTATCCGTCTGGTGCGGCGTAACTCAGAGCGTGCAGACGACCTTATCACCATCCCTTTGCCAAAGGGGCTGGAGGAAGATTACCGCAAGGTGCACGGCTCGTGGCGGGGCATAAGCGAACCAACGCCCGAGGTGAAGTCCTGGCTCAAGCACGAGCTTGGGCAGGATTGATGACAATCGGGCCAAAAGCCCGCACGGTAACAAGTGCAGAATGTTCAAAGGCCCGCGAAAGCGGGCCTTTTGTGCGAGATATGCGCATACGCCGTAAACCGGCACTCGCTCAGCGCGCGCCGAAACCGGGTATGCGAAAGCGATCCTCAAGCCAGCGCAGCAAAAAGGTCGCCAGGGTAACCATGGCCAGATAGTACGCGCCCACGGCAATAAAAACTTCGGTAAAGCGAAACGTGTCGGAAGCCACAACCTTGCCCTCGCCCATCAGTTCCATGCAGGTCACCAGATAGGCCAGGGAGCTGTACTTGATCAGGTAGATGATCTCGTTGCCGCAGCCGGGCAAGGCGCGGCGGGCTGCCTGGGGAATAATGATCCAGGCCACGGTCTGCCACTGGCTGAAGCCAAGAGCCTGCGCGGCGCGCACCTGCCCCTGCCTGATGGAGAGCAGCGCCCCGCGTACGTATTCCGACTGATAGGCCGCCGTGCACAGGGTAAAGCTGGTCAGGGCCGCACCAAAGGGTGAAAAGAAAATACCGAGCTTGGGCAAGGCATAGTAGATCATCATCAGCTGCACGGCCAGTGGTACGCCGCGTATGAGCGAGGTGTAGCCGTTGCCCAGGCGGCGCAGCCACAGCGGGCCAAAGGCGCGGGCGCAGCCCAGCAGCACGCCGCCTGCAAAGCCCAGAGTGCCCGCCGGTATGATAAGCGCCAGCGAGACCAGCAGGCCACGGTTGAGGGCGGGTAAAAGCTCGTTGCTGAAAAAGGCCTGGTCCAGCACTTAAGCCCCCATCTCCAGCAGGCGCTGGCAGAAGTCGCGGGTGCGCGTGTTTGAGCCTTCGGCCAGCAAAACGGCTGGCGAACCCTGCTCGATGAGTTTGCCGTGCTCCATAAAAATGATTTCCGTGGCAAGGGCCCTGGCAAAATCCATCTGGTGGGTGGCCATGACCATGGTCATGCCGCCGCTGGCAAGGTCGCGGATAACGGCCAGCACCTCGCCCACAAGCTCGGGATCAAGGGCCGAGGTTGGTTCGTCGAGCAGTATAACCTTGGGGTCCATGGCCAGGGCGCGGGCCATGGCCACGCGCTGCTTTTGCCCGCCGGAGAGCTGCGCCGGGTACAGGGTGGCGCGCCGGGCAAGACCGACGCGGGCCAGTTCTTCCTGTGCGCGGGCGCGCGCGTCGGCTGCGGACATGCCGCGTACCTTGCGCAGGGCAATAGCCACGTTTTCCACTGCTGTGAGGTGGTCAAAGAGATTAAAATCCTGAAAAATCATGCCCACCTGAGCGCGGAAGGCGCACAACGCGCCCTTGTCGGCCCGGTCAAGCATCTGGCCTTCAAGGTAAATCTCGCCGGTGTCGGGGGGGATAAGGCAGTTGATGCACTGCAGCAGCGTGCTTTTGCCCGCGCCGGAAGGCCCGATGAGAACCTTGAGTTCCCCCCGGTTAACCGTCAGGCTGCAATTATCCAGTATGGGCTTGCCGCCCAGCATTTTGGAAATGCCTTTAACCTGCAATACCGCTTGTTGGTCAACGCTCATGCTTATCCCATACCCATGCCTTCCATGCCGATTCCTGAAGAATAGCCGGGCACATGGACTTTTTGTTCCAGGCGGCGCAACAGCTTGAGCACCGCCAGCGTCAGCACAAAATACAGCACGCCCGCCGTGGCGTACAGGGCCAGATGCTCGTGAGTTCTGGCAGCCACAAACGAAGTGCGGGCCATTATGTCTTGGGTGCCGAGCACAAAGCAGATGGCCGAATCCTTGAGCAGAATGGAAAATTCGTTGGCCCAGCCGGGTATGGAGAGCCGCAGGGCCTGCGGTAGAATAATGGCGCAAATGCCGGTGCTTTCGCGCATGCCAAGGGCGCGCGCGGCATTGAGCTGGCCGTGGGGCAGGCTTTCGATGGAGCCCCTAAAAATTTGCGACTGGTAGGCCGTGCTGGTGCTGCCCAAAACTATGCAGCAGATAAAAAACGGATCAATGGACACGCCGATGCTGATAAACAGGCCGTAGCAAAGAAACAGCAATACCAGGATGGGCACACCCCTGAAAAACCACACATACAACGCGACCAGACGCCGCAGCCATGGCCCGCCGTAAACCTGGGCCACAGCCATTGGCACGCCCAGCAGCAGACCCATGGTCAGCGAAAGGGTGACGTTGCCCACAGTTACCAGGCTGCCGGACAGCATGGAGGGCAGGGCGTTGTATACCACTAGCAGAGAATTCATGAATGGAGGGGCCTTTTCCGCGCAAGCGCGAACCGTCCGGTTTCAGGCGGTTCGCGCTTGACGTGTGGACGCTGGTACGCCCGTTACTTGCTCAGGTATTTCTTCTGCAGTTCTTTCCAGTACGGATCGGCGATAAGCTTTTTATAGCCTTCGTTGATCAGCTTCTGCAGTTCCTTGTCTTCTTTGCGCATGGCGACGCCAAAGTTGTCGGGATCGCCGTGGGTGCCAGCCTTTTTGACGGCGCGGCCATTTTCAATGGCGTTGTTGGCGGGCAGCTCGTCCATCAGGGCAGCCTGAATGCGGCCGTTCAGCAGGTCTTCCACAGCCAGTGGCGAGGATTCGTAAAAGCGCAGTTCAAAGGGATACTTCTTTTCTTCCTGCTCTTTCTTGATGTCGTTGGCTTCCGAGGTGCCGCGCTGCACGCCCAGCTGGATTTTTTTGCTCAGAATGTCGGCAGGGGTCAGCTTGGAATCGGCGGGCACGACAAACACGCGCGAAACCGTCCAGTAGGGGTTGGAAAACTGCACGACTTTGGCGCGTTCAGGGGTAATGCTCATGCCGGAGTCGACCATGTCGATCTGCTTGGCGAGCAGGGCGGGGATGATGCCGTCCCACGCCATGGGCTTGTGAACCACTTCAAATCCCATGGTCTTGGCTATCCAGTTCATGGAATCGACGTCAAAACCGGCAGGCTGACCAGTCTTTTCGTCAACATAGGCGAAGGGAGGATAGTCGGGATCGATGCCGTTGACATAGGCCTTTTTGGCAAATGCGGGTACGGCAGCCAGCACGGTGGCCAGCAGGGCGCAGACGAAAAGCTTTTTCATGTTCAATTTCCCCCTCGGAAATGACAGGACGGACATGCGCCCACGCGGCCGCCCCGGGGCGACTGCTGCGCATCCCTGCACGGCGTGACAACAGGGTTGTCGCCGTGCGGCCACTGAAAACAAAGTCTTTCTGTAACAGAAGGAAGATTGCGACGCAAGGCGTAAGCCTTTCGTAAGCTCAGTGTAAACTGCAAGGAGTAAGCCGCGTCGCAGGGCGCGCGAGCGTTGGGGTAAATGCCCACACGCAAGGGGCAATTCTTGTGCTTTGTGAAGAAAGAGCATAGCATCGCCGCGTTTGAGTGTGAGCTTCTTTTTCAATAACGCGGCAACCGCGCACAAACGTAGTGTCGAATCCAACGGCACAGCGCCACCTCGCATGAAACAATTTCCCTTTTGGGTCAGGGCACTTTTGCTTTGCGGCCTTTCTCCGCAAAAAACCCTGCTGTGCATTTTTGACCTTATGGCCATCATCGGTACGGCCATGGCGGTCTTCTTGGTGCGGGACGCATTTGGCAATGTGGATCCCGCGTTATACCATTGGGCTTTGCCCTTGCTGCTCACCGGGCCAGTTATGGCTGCCGGTCTTGGGCTTTACCAGACAATCAGCCTGCCGCCGCACCGCGAGCTCAAGGCCCTGTTTCAGCTGACAAGCCTCATGTACGGCATAATCCTGGCCGTGCTGTTTCTTTCTAAAACCGGCGACGCCTATTCCCGCATTGTCATTGCGGGCAGCTGGGCGGCCACAGTGTTTGTGCTGCCCATTACGCGCAGCCTGTGCCGCCGGTTGTATATGCGCCACCGCTGGTGGGGGCGGCCACTGATTATTTTTGACAGCGGCAACGCCGGGCGCGATTTTTGGCGCTACCTTAAGCGCAGGCCCGAACGCGGCCTGCACCCTGTTTCCATGTATCCCCTGCCCACAAGCGCCGACGCCGTGCGCGCGCTGTTTGCCAAGGTCTCTGCGGCAAACCCCAAGGCAATGGCCATGATTCTGCAAAAGGCGGATCAAGGTCAGAGTCTTGACTATATTACCGAAGCCAGCCGCTTTTTTGAGCGCATCCTTGTTGTGCCCTCGTTCAACGATGGCTTTCGTGCCCATTGGCTGACGCCGCGCGATCTTGGCGCTGCCGTGGGCCTGCAGGTGCGGCAAAACCTGCGCGACAAGCGCCGTCTGCTGGCCAAGCGGCTCATGGACGTGCTGCTGTGCGCCATGGGCGGCGTGGTACTGGTGCCTTTGGGCCTGCTGCTGGCTCTGGCCATTCGTCTGGACAGCCGTGGACCGGTATTTTACCGCCAGCGCCGCATAGGATGCAACGGCAGTGAAATAAGGATTTTCAAGTTTCGCACCATGGTGGACAAGGCTGATGTGGTGCTCAAGGAAATGCTTGAGCGCAACCCTGAGTTGCAGGCCGAATGGAAGAAGGACCACAAGCTCAAGCACGACCCGAGAATTACGCGCGTGGGGCGCTTTTTGCGCAAGGTGAGCCTGGACGAGCTGCCGCAGCTGCTCAATGTGGTTGCCGGCGACATGAGCCTGGTCGGCCCCCGCCCCATTGTGGCCAAAGAAATTGAAAAATATGGCCCAGTATTTGAAGAATACTGCATGGTTCGCCCCGGTCTGACCGGCCTGTGGCAGATATCGGGGCGCAACAACACGACCTATGCCGAACGCGTGGCCTTTGACCACTATTACATCAACAACTGGTCTGTGTGGATGGATCTGTGGATCCTCGCCAAGACTTTTCCCGTGGTTATAACGGGGTACGGAGCGTACTGATGGGCGAACGCGGCAACAGCTTTAACCGCTGGCTTGACAGGTACGCCGGTATACCGTTGGCGGCCTGCAGTTCTGTTTTGCGTCTGGGCAGAGGTGCTGCGCCCATTGTCGAGCCGCAACGAGTGGGTTTCATCTGTCTGGGTGCCATTGGCGATCTGTTGCTGTTCTCCGCGCTGATTACCGCCCTACGCGAGCGCTTGCCTCAGGCGCGGTTTGTCCTGCTGACATCGCGGGCCAATGCCGCCACAGTCCGTCTGATCCCCGGCATAGACAGCAGCGCGGCCTTTGCCGTGACCGAGGTCTCTTCCATGGCCGCGTGGCTGCGCGAGCAGCGGCTTGACGTGCTCTTTGACAGCACCCAGTGGGCGCGCCTTGGGGCTGTGCTGTGCAATTTTTCCAATGCGCGTACAACGGTAGGGTTTGACACCTGCGGGCAGCACCGTGCCTTTGGGTACTCTTGCAAGGTTGAGCACCGCAACGACAGGCACGAGGTGGAGAATTTTCTGGAGCTTGGCCGGGCGCTGTACCCCGGTCTGTTGGGCGCTCCGCGTCTGTTGATGCCGCAATCACCGCCTGACGACCTGCCCGCCGAGCTGTGCGGCAGGCTGGAGCCCACGGGCGAGGCGGGCGATGCGCTGCCACGACGGATTTTTTTGCATATGTGGCCCTCCGGGGCTCATGCATGGCTCAAGGAATGGCCCGCCGATAATTGGGATGCGCTGGCGCGCATGCTGAGCGTAGAGGGCTTTGAGGTGTATCTGACGGGGGGGCCAGCCGACGCCCAGCGCAACAACGCCTTTTTGCAGGCGCATCCCCAGTGCCCCGCTGTTTCGCTGGCAGGCAGAACCTCGCTGCAGGGGCTGGCCTGGCTGTTCAGCCGCGCCTCGGCCGTGGTGTCGGTAAACACGGGCACCATGCATCTGGCCTCCATTGCGGGCGCGCCCACCGTGGGCCTGCACGGGCCGACCAACCCCTTGCGCTGGGGACCGGTGGGCCGGCACGTGCGTGCGCTCTTGCCCCACAAGGGGCCGTACGCCTACCTGAATCTGGGCTTTGAATACCCAAGGCCGTTCACGCCGTGCCTTGACTCGCTGCCGGTGGAAGATGTGGCAGATGCCCTGCACAGCCTTGGGCTTTTGTAGGGAGCTGCTGCATGCAGCGTTAACGTCCGCCGCAGAACTCCATGGGGGCTTGCCGCACCGTCAGCCCTGTTTCGCCACGCTGGGGAGTGCCGCCGTCAGAGCCTGCCATCGCGCGAGATGGCCGATAAATTTTGTCAGTCCGCAGGACAGGCCAACCAAAAGGGGAAGGGATTGTTGTAATCCCTTCCCCTTTTGGCGAGATGTCGCGTGCCGCCCTAGCTCTTGGGCCTGTCGCCGATGGCGGCGGTAATCTGGGCTTCGGCTGCCAGTTTGCCGTCCACATATGCACGGGCGTCCATCTTGCAAAGCTTGAGCTTCATGCGCAGGTTGCTGCATTCAAGATCAAGCCTGTCGCCCGGCACCACCTGACGACGGAATTTTACGCCGTCAAGGCCGGTAAACAGAAAAAGTTTGTCGTCAAGGCTCTCCATGCCCGAAACAGCCAACAGACCGCCAGTCTGGGCCAGCGCCTCCAGAATGAGCACGCCGGGCATGATGGGTGCACCGGGAAAATGCCCCTGAAAAAAAGGTTCGTTAAAGGTAACATTTTTGTAGGCCCGGATATGAGAGCCTGAAACGCATTCCACCACCCTGTCCACCAACAAAAAAGGATAGCGGTGGGGCAGCAGCCGCAAAATGCGCTGTATGTCCATGCTCAAGTTCTGGGGGGTGGTATCCTGCATGGGGCCTCCTGAATATATTGTGCTTTGCCGCCCGCAGGCAGCATAAAAAAGGCCTCTCGCCCCTTCCGGGTTGAGAGGCCAGAACAGTAAACGGCAGGGGGCGTTACTTCTTGGAGCCCTTGTCGTCCTTGGATTTGTCTTTGTATATCTTGTTGACTTCGGACAGCACGTCCTGGGTCAGATCCATGGACTGATCGGCATACAGCACGCCGCCAGCGGTGACGTCCACCACAAAGTTGAAGCCCTTGGCGCGGGCAACTTCGTAGGTAGCGCTGAAGACAAGGGTAACCATGTCCTGGCGAAGCTTCACTTCTTCCTGTTCAACCTTGCGCAGGAAGTTGCGGGTCTTCTGGTCCAGATCCTGCTTGGAACGGATGAAGTCCAGCTTCTTTTCTTCGCTGGCCTTGGGGTTTTTCAGAGCTTCCGCTTTCTTTTTCAGAGCTTCGCCCTGCTTTTCAAGTTCGTTGCGTTCATTGCCGAACTTGTTTTCCATTGTTGTTTTGGCGGCCTGGGCAGGGATGCTCTGCGTCGCCACCGTCTGCATGTCAACAACACCGATCTTGGCTGCAGGTACGGCGCTGCCGTCAGCAGCATAGACTTGTCCGGCAAGCAGCATGCCAACCGCAACAGCCGTCATCAAAACCTTGCGCATGAAAGTTCTCCTTCCCCAATGCTGATTTGTTATGTCGTCCTTGCGGAACTGGGCTGAGCCGCGCGCCGTAAGAGAAGATTCCTCTGCTGCCGCAACTATGTACTACATTTTGCAAAACAGCCATAACTATCTGAGGTGCACTAAAAAACAGTTATTTGCTATGGTACAGGCCAAAAACACATAGTTGAAATTACTTGCCTCACATAGCACCAGTGCCTTCTTGCGTCAAGGAATTCTGGACCGTGCGGCGCTTGAGAAGCTTGTCCTTGTAGGCCAGGATGCCCTCGGCCATCCCCTCGGCCAGAGTCATGCGGTATTTGGGCGTGAGCAGACGGGCTGCTTCTTCCTTATTAGTGCAGTAACCAATTTCAATAAGCACCGCAGGCATTTGCGCACCGAGCAGAACAATAAACGGCGCAGACTTGATGCCGTTGTCCTTTGTATCAAACTGCCGCTTTTTAAAGCGGAACTGCGCCATGCGCTGTACGTCCTGCGCCAGATGGCGCGATTCATCCACTCTGGCGTTAAGCATGACGTCGGCCAGCATTTTTTGCATGTCGCCGAGTTTGTGGTCGCCGTCGGCGTTTTCAAGCGTGGCCAGACGGGCGGCGTCAGGGTTGCTGGCGATGTCGAGGTAGTAGGTTTCAAAGCCCTGTACGCTGGCGTCGTCATTGGCGTTGACATGGATGGACACAAACAGGTCGGCCCCAGCGGCATTGGCCATGACCGTACGCTCGCGCAGCGAAACGGATTTGTCGCCTGTGCGGCTATAAACCACATCAAGGCCGTTGGCTTCAAGCAGGCGGCCAAGGGTCAGGGCCACGTCGAGAGAGATGGCGCGCTCGAGCACGCCGTTGTGGTTGGTGCCGGGGTCGCGGCCGCCGTGACCGGCGTCGATAAATACCGTGCGTACGGTAAGGCCCAGCTGGCGGGCCATATCGCGCACCAGACGAGGTGAAGGAGGGCCTGCAGGCGTGCTGTTGGCAGCGACACCGGCAGCCTGCCCCGTCACCCCAGTCTGAGCCGTCGCATCGGGCTGCCCCGATTCATCAGGCTGGCCCGATCCATTGAGCTGCGCCTGGGCAAAGCCGCCCTTGGCGTTATTGACAGGGGGCAGAAGTGTTGTACCGCTCGCTACGCGCAGGATAATACGGCAGGGATTTGATTCTGTACGCGCGTCAAACCGCCGGGCATCCTGAAAATTGAACTGGAGTACCGCTTCGCCTGCCTTGCCGTCGCTCACGCTCATGCCCTTGAAGAGGCTGCCGCGTATGCTCACGCCTTTGCGTACGGTTTTTTCCACAGCGGCGTTTTCCAGCGCGACCTGCAACGAGGTCTGCCCGGTCCTCGCCTTGCCGTTTGTTGCGGCATTGTTGAGCTTGGCGGTAAAGCGGGCAGGGGCGCTGAGCTCCAGTACGATTTCCACACTGTTTTTGCTCAGTGAATTCCAAGAGAGAGCCTGCACCACGGGTTTGACAGCCGGTGTTGCGGCGACGGGCTTGTCTGCGGCAGACGCATTGGCGGGTGCGCCGGTGAGGCGGCTGCGGAGCGTCTGCGCTTCCGCGGTTTTGTCGCCGCCTGAGTACAGGGCTACGATGGCGTCAAGCAGCTCAAGTGCCTCACCCGGCTGATTGAGGTGGTCGGCGTCAATGGCGGCGGCGCGCAGCAGCGAATCGTCCGCAAGGGCGCTTTTGGGAAATTCCTGCGCCAGCTTGAGGTAAAGATCGCGGGCCTGACGGTATTCGTCCGTCAGGTGCGAGCAGTCGGACAGGGCCTCCTGGCTTGAGGCCGCGCGAAACAGCGCGCCAGGCGAGATCGCCCAGTCTTTGCGGCTTATGTAAATGCGCTGAAATTCCGTGGTCAGCTCTTCCCAAGGTTGCCGCCAGCACGAGCGCACCTTGTCTGCGCGCAGGGCATCCATTTTGGCCTTGGCCTCGCGGTAGCGCGGCAGCAGGTCTGCCTGCGGCAATGGCTGCGGCGGCGCAGCCTTCAAACTCGAAACGGTATCGGCATTGCCGTTTGTCTGCGCGACCGGTGACGCCTGGCCTGCGGATCTGGCAGCCGGTTCGTCCTTTGGCTCTTTACCGTCCGTGCTGGCAACCTGGCGTGCTTCAGGCGCTGTGCGCCCATTGGCTGCGGCCTGGAGTGTTTTTTCCAGTGCCAGCGCCTCCTGAAGCATGTCTCCCTTTGGGTATTGGCTTTTGATGCGCTCAAGCAGGGCTAGCGCCCCCTTGTCGTCCTTGAGCCAGGCCGCCCGCAGTTTGGCTGCGCGAAACAGGGCGTCGTCCGCAAGGCGGCTGTCCGCGTGGCGTTGCGCAACGGCCTCATAACATTCGATAGCTTTCCTGGCGTCGGCCTTGGCAAATGAACGGCGCGCCAGTTCCTCAAGGCTTTCGGCTGCGCGGAACAGGGCGGCGGGACGGTTGGGCCAGCCGGGGTCTGCATCATAGATGGCGCGGAACTCGGCAGCCAGGTTTTCCCAAGGTTCGCGTTGCCCTGAGCGTTTTTCGTCCTGCCGCAGGGTATCGATGCTGGCCTTGGCCAGATCATAGCGCTTGCCGGTTGGCGGCAGCGACGTGTAGCCGGAGTCGTAAAAACATACAACCATCAGGCAGAGGGCGGCAAGAAAGGCCAGCGGCGGCACAAGCCGACGCATGTTGGTGCTGCTAACCTGTTCGGAAGCCTTGGGCTGGGTGGATTTTCCGGCCACGGTATTTCCCTTTGCCATACTTGGTGACAATAATCTGACGCATAAAGCTGTTGCTTGCCAATGTAAAGCATATAGCATGCCATCGGCTTTGTCTGACTGGTAGCGGCGTTAAGAGCCAGAACGTACCCTCCAAAAACGGGCAGCGCGCCGGAGGCACTTACTACTGTGCTTCCGGCGCGCCGAATATACGCCGCAAGGGCGGCAAGTGCCCCAGGTCTAGAAGAACTGGCCCATGCTGAATTCTATGCGACCATTCTCGCGTTCCTTGTCATAGTCCTGAACCAGCGGGATGCCGTAGGCGATGCGCAGATCGCCCATGGGCGAACGCCAGCGCAGTTCAAGACCGGTGGAGCAGACAATGTACTTGTTGAGCTCGCTGCCCATGGTTTTGCTGTCGATGTTGTAACCGGCATCAAAGAAGGGCACCAAGGCCAGGCCAAGTTCTTTCTGGAAGGTCCAGATGTATTCAAGGTTGGCAACGCCCATACGGTCGCCGCCGATCTGGTCGCCGTTGTACTTGTAGTCGCGGGGCGAAAGGTCGGAGAAGGAGTAACCGCGGATGGTATCCATGCCGCCCACCCAGAAGCGTTCAAACACGGGCACGTTGGATCCGGTATTTTGGTACACGCCGCCCAGGCGTCCGCGCAGGTGGACGGTGTTTTGCGGATTGAACGACCAGAAACCCTGCCAGTCGGCCACGGTCTTGATAAAGTTGTCGGTACCGCCAAGGCCGCCGCCGCCGTATTCAGCCCACAGGCGGGCGATGGTGCCCTTGGTGGGGCGCTCCTTGGAGTCTGTGGTGTCGCGCAGGATGCGGCCAGAAATGGCGCTTGTCCAGTTAACGCCCTTGTAATCGCTGATATAGGGCGAAGCGTTGTCGTCCACGTCGTACAGGGTGTAGCGTTCAAGGCGATAACCGCCGCCAACGCTGGTGTATTCACCAATGGGGTACGAGAGGCGGATCGTGTCGCCCACGGTATCCTTGGTGAAGTTATCCCAGTAATCGTGGGTGTAGTACAGGTCGTTGCCGACGGAAAGGTCGGTATCATACAGGCGCGGGTTGGTGAATGACAGCACGCCGGACGTACGACGCCAGGAGAAGAAGCCCTGCAGCTGCAGCCAGTAGCCGCGGCCAAAGAGGTTGCGCTCCATGATGGAGGCGGTGACGCCCACGTCGTAGTAGGTCGAGTAGCCAATGCCGCCCATGATGGCGCCGGTGTTGGCCTCCTTGACCTTGACCTTGAGGTCGACCTCGTCTTCCTTGTCAGTGGGGATCAGTTCCATATCCGCTGCGGAGAAGAAGCGCAGGCGGTTCAAACGCTCGTTGGAGCGGCGCAGTTTGGCGCCTTCGTACATGTCGCCGTCGCCCAGGCGCATTTCACGCAGGATGACGTTGTCGCGGGTCTTGGTGTTGCCCTCCACCGACAGGCGGCGGATGAACACCTTCTGCTTTTTGGTGATGACATAACCCACGTCGACCTGATCGCTGCCGTCCTCGGCCTTGACGACCTTGGTATCCACTTCGGCAAAGGCGTAGCCGTAGTCGGCGTAGTAGTCGGTCAGGCGCTTGGAGTCTTCCTGCATGACCGTAAGCGAAAAGTGCTTGTCAGACTTTTTCCAGTCGTCCATCTGCACGACTTCAAGCATTTTGTCTTCGCTGTCGATAACGTCGCCGGCAAAGACCACGTCGCGCACATTGTAGCGCGGACCTTCGTGAACGTTAAAGGTAATGTAGATGCCGTCGTCACGATAATCGACCGTAGGCGCGGCCACCTGAATGTCCACGTAGCCTTCATTGAGGCCAAATGCGGCAATGGCGTTGGTGTCGCGCTCAAGGTATTCGTCCTTGAGCACGCCCGTACCCGTGAGCCACGAGAAGATGCCGCGCGGCTTGAGGGCCATGTATTTGTCAAGGTCGCCGCGATCGAGCTTGGTAAGACCCTCGATCTTCACTTCCTTGATATAAAGCTTGTTGCCTTCCTTGACGCTGAGCACCAGCACTGCGCCGCGACCGCCCTGACGGTCTTCGAGGCGGTAGGTTACCTTGGCGAGGTAAAAGCCTTCCTTGTGGTACAGCTCGCTGACCTTCTGCAGGTCGTCGGAGAGCACCTGCTCGTTCAGCACGCTGCCGCTCTTGGTGCCCATGGCCGCAAGCACGTCGTCCTTGCTGACCTTGTCCGAACCTTCAATAATGATGTTGTCGATGCGGGGTTTTTCAACCACGGTAAAGACAAGCACGTTGCCTTCAAGGTTGGCCTGCACATCGCTGAAGTACCCCATATCCCAGATACGTTTTACTTCTTCGTTGATGGCGGTGGCGTCGGGGTTGTCGCCCTTGCGGATGGTAAGGCGCATGAGCACGGTGTCGGGGTCAAGCACCTTCATGCCGCGTACCTGCACATCGGCGATGCCGCCGTGCGCGGAAGCGGGAGCGCCCATGGGAACCAGCGTGGCCGGGGCGTCGGACTTTTGCGGTACAGCCTCCGCCGCCGTAGCGGGGTTGGCAACCTCGGCGGCGCGCTTGGCCAGCGCTGCCGTGCATTCGTTCAGTGCGGTGAGCGAGTTGCGCTCAAAACCGGCAGGCACGGCATCGCCGTTATAGACAGGCACAATGCGCGTGTCCATGGAGAAGCCCTGGCCCAGCTGGTTAAACTTGCCGTAAATGACCATGCGGGCGCCAGCCTTGCGGCCAAGCTCGCGGGCCGTGGCGAGATCAATGGATTCGCCGCTGCTGCGCTGCAACTGGCGCGCGGTCGCCATGGGGACTGCACGCATGCCGTTTTGCGCCAGCTGATCGGCGATCATCTGCGGCAGGTCTTGTGAAGCGTTGGGCAATTCCGGCCCAGCGTTCACCTGAAAGGGCAAAACAAGCACAAGGGGGCCTTCCGCCGCCATGGCTCCACCCGAAAGCGCCAGGGTGGCGCAGGCCAGCACGGCAAGGCACAGAGCTTTGCACAGCACGTTATTCAAAAATCTTCTCATACAAGGTCCCCGCTTTCAGTTCCAGGGTTCTGCCCATGCCTGCGGCCAGCTCCCGGTTGTGCGTCACAACTACGAGGGTCATGCCCAATTCACGATTGAGTTCGTTCATGAGTTCGCCCACCTGAGCCCCGGTAACTTCATCCAGATTGCCGGTAGGTTCATCAGCCAGCAGAACACGCGGTCGCATAAAAACCGCGCGAGCAATGGCTACCCGCTGGCGTTCGCCGCCTGAGAGGGTAGCAATTTTGCTGTCCATACGCGCCGAAAGGCCCACGCGGTCAAGCATTTCACGCGCACGGGTCATCACTGAACGTTGGCTCGCACCACCGATTATAGCCGGCATGGCCACATTTTCAAGGGCAGAAAATTCCGGCAGCAGATGATGAAATTGAAAAACGAAGCCCAGAGTCTTGTTGCGAAAAGCAGCCTTCTGGTCTGCGCTCATGAGCGCCATGTTGCGCCCCTCAAAACATATCTCGCCCGAACTTGGAGTATCAAGAGCACCCATAAGATGCAAGAGGGTGCTCTTGCCGGAACCGGACTGTCCCACAATGGCCAGCATCTCGCCTTCTTCCACAACCATGCTGATATCCTTGATAATTTCGATATCTTCATTGGCCGTGGCAAATTTTTTGACCACATTTGAAAAAGTATAGAGTGCTGGCATGGCTATTCGTAGCGCAGGGCTTCCGCCGGTTGCAGGCGCGATGCCTGACGGGCCGGGTACAGGGTGGCCAGAAAGCACAGCAGCATGGCGCTGGCCCCGATGATAAGCACGTCAGACAGGCTGATGATTATGGGCAGGTGGTCAAGGGTATAGACGTTTTCGGGCAGTTTTATGAACTGGTAGCGTTTGAGCAGCCAGCCGAGCGAAAGGCCCAGCGCATAGCCCAGCAGCGTGCCGATAACGCCGATGATGGTGCCCTGAAACATGAATATGCGTCGAATCATGCCGCTGGTGGCGCCCATGGACATTATGATTGCAATGTCGCGGGTTTTTTCCATAACCAGCATAACCAGCGTGGTGACGATGGAAAACGAGCCGATCAGCACCACCATTGCCAGCAGGATAAACATGCCGATTTTTTCCAGCTTGAGCGCGGCAAATAGGTTGGCGTTCATTTCCATCCACGAGCGCACGTAAAACGGCGAACCCAGCTCGGTGGAAACCGCGGCCGCGGTCTGGTCGGCCTTGTAGACGTCCGCCACCGTCAGCTCTACGCCCGAGAGGTAGTTGTCGGGCAGGCCCAGCACGTCGCGTGCAGCGGCAAGGGTAACAAAGCCCAGCGACGAATCGTATTCAAACATGCCGGTCTTGAAGATGCCCACAACCTCAAAGGGGCGTACGCGCGGGGCGTAGCCCGAGGTGGTCTTTTGCCCGGAGGGCGAAAGCAGGTTGACGCGGCTGCCCAGGCCCAGGCCCAGGCGTTTGGCCAGCTCCTCGCCAACTATCAGCCCCGGTGCGCCTTCGCGTTCAAGGTCGGCGGCTGAACCCACGCGCATTTGCCGCAGCATGGAGAGCACTGCAGGCGCGGTTTGCGGGTCAATGCCGCGCAGCACCACACCCTTGACGCCGCCGCCGGCGGAAAGCATGACCTCGGTGTAAATAAAAGGCGTAGCGCCGGTAACGCCCTTCACCGAGCGCACGCGGTCCAGAAGGTCGCTGCGGTTCTCAAAGGCCGAGGGTATGTAGGACATGACGATGGCATGGGCATTGGCCCCCAGAATCTTGTCGCGCATGTCAGTGGTCAGGCCGTTGTACACGCCCAGCACCACTACCAGCGCACCAACGCCAATAGCCACGCCCAGAATGGACATGATCGATATGATATAAATGAATGTCTGCTTTCGCCTCGAGAAGAGGTAGCGCAGTGCGACAAATAGTTCAAATGACATTTGCGGCATATTGTCCCACCTTGCCCGGATATTCAAGAGTTATTTTAGAGCGCGCGGCAATTGCCTGTACGCGGGGGGCGATCGCGCCGTGAGTCCGCAGGAGGGCCGGCCTTATGCTGGCGACCTGAAGGTTTCTGCGATGCGTGCCCTGCAGCACGTGTGTCTGGGGCTTCGCCAGCCGCGCATGCGCCCTGTCGTCAGTCTGAAACTGCCATATCTCGGACAGCGCAGACCCGGCGTACCGCATTGGGCAAGGCCCAAGCGCAAAGTCAACCATGGCAAAGCGCCCCCCGGCGGCTCGGCGAACCTGCCGGGGGGGCAATCCCTTGCCCAAGCAGAGCCTGGGAAGAGGTGAATATCCGTTGTTTTTGTACGGTCAGCCGCGCTTCATGGCCTCGATGAGTTCGCTCAGCCTGCGCGCCTGCTGGGCAAGGTCGGCGACGGCCTTTGAGGCTTCGCCCATGGCCAGCGCCGTCTGTCCGGACATGTTGTTTACCTCGACAATGGACTGGTTGATTTCTTCGCTTGCTGCGGACTGCTGCTCGCTGGCCGTGGCTATGGCGCTCACCTGATCAGCGGTGGCCTCGACGTTGCTCACAATGTCCCGCAGGGCCGTACCCGACTGGCTGGCAAAGTCTGTGGCTGTGTTGACCTCTTCCAGTGCCTTGTCCATGGCGGCAACGCTCTGCGAAGCGCTCTGCTGGATGGCCTCGATGGCGTTGCCCACATCGTTGGTGGACGCCATGGTTTTTTCGGCCAGCTTGCGTACCTCGTCGGCAACCACGGCAAAACCTCGTCCCGCCTCGCCCGCCCGCGCCGCTTCAATGGCCGCGTTAAGCGCCAGCAGGTTGGTCTGGTCGGCGATGTCCGAGATGACGTTCATGATTTGGGTGATGGCCTGCGCATGCTGGTTGAGCTTGGTCATGTCGTCCTTGAGCGCCAGCGAGACCTTTTGCACCTGCCCGATGCTCTTGAGGGCGTTTTCTACAATATTGGCCCCGCTCTCGGCATTGGCGCGCGTTTCTGCAGACACCGCCGAGGCGGAGGAGGCGTTGCGGGCCACTTCCTGCACCGTGGCGTTCATTTCATTCATTGCTGTTGCGGCCTCGCTGAGGCGCTGGGCCGATTGGGCCGCGATATGGTCCGACTGCTCTATACGCCCGGAGAGCTGGTTTGAGGCGGCGGAAATAATCTCCACGACTTCTTCCAGCTGACCAGCCGCCGCCAGCATGCCTTCACGCTTGGCGTTTTCAGCCTTTTGGGCGGCTTCTTCGGCCCTGGCGGTGGCGAGCCTGGCCTGTTCGGTAGCCTGTTGGGCATCACGGGCTTTTTGCGCACTCTCCTGCAGCAGGCGCTTGATGTTATCAATCATGTTTTCCATGCCCAGGGCCAGGGTGCTGAATTCGTCGCGGCGTTTGGCAGCCCGGAGCAGCAGGGCTCTTTCGCTGGCGCTGGCCTCAAGGCGGCCCTGGGCCACGGCTTCGGCCATGCCCGAAATGCCTTTGAGCATACGGGCGATGGCCCGCGCCGCAAAAAAGATGATCAGCCCCACCACCAGTGCGCTGGCCAGGGTCAGCAGCATGCTGTTGCTCAGCATCACCTTGATGGGATTGAATATTTCGTCCCGGTCAAATTCCAGGCACAAGACCCAGCCTTCAGCGGGCATTGCCTGATAATAGATGTTTTTTTCTCGCCCATCTTCGGCGACAAAACTGACGTGACCCTCTGGATTTTTAAGAATTTCGGCAAGATATGGCTTGCTGCTGTCGTCGCGGCCGTAGGCCTTGGGGTCGCGGTGCAGCATGATTTTACCATGGGAGTCGTAGGCGTAGATGCTGCCCTTGGAGCCAAAATCAATCTGGCTGGTGGTTTTGCTCGCCATGCTTTCGTTGTCGATGCCCGCCCAGACAATGCCGACCGGCTTGCCGTCGCGCAGAATGGGCAGACCCATTACCGTGGTAATTTTGCCCGTGGTTTTACTGATCACGCCCACAATGGTTTTTTTGCCCTGCATGCCGCGCTGAAAATAATCACGGTCGGTAAAGCTCACGCCAACAGATTTGCTGGGATGCTTTTCGCCCGCCACATGGTGGGCAATGGCCTTGCCTTCAAGACCGGCAACGCCGCAAAAGGCAAAATTGGAATTGAGCGACACAAAGCTTTCGAGGGTCGCGTCCGCATCGGCATACATGGTGCGCGTCATGACCTCGGGCATCTTGTCATTGACGGAGTCAAGGTACAGTTTGACCCGTTTGTCGGCGGCGACCAGGGAGAGGGCTTCCTCCATGACCTGCAGCATGGCGTGGAGGCCGATGGTCTGGCAACGCAACAGAGAGCGGGCGTCGTTGCGGATCTGATCGCGCAAAATGTCCCCTGACATCTGGTAGCTTACACCAGCCAGCAGCAGCAGCCCAGCAATCGCCGGGGTAAGGATGTACAGAAGCATTTTGCTCAGCAGTCGCATCTTCATGTAAAACTCCTTTCCATATCTATGACGCCATATGCGGCCCAGTTGGGCGCGTGAGCACAGAATGAATACAGATAACAATCTTGTATTATTAGATAGCGGAAATACTATACATTGTTGATATGATTTTGTTTTTTTGCCAGGGTGGTGTCAAGCTGTTTGCAAACCTGTTTATACAAAAATGGATAATTGCAAAAAAGAAACGCCGCCCTGAGGCGACGTTTACTGATACGCTTGCTTTTTAAGCAGATGGTCGGCGTGCTGCCAGAGCGTTGTTACACCTCGGGCCGCAACAAGGGGAAGAGTATGACCTCGCGGATGGACGCGCTGTCTGTAAGCAGCATCACCAGCCGGTCTATGCCCACGCCCTGTCCGGCCGCCGGGGGCATGCCGTACTCGAGGGCGCGCAGGTAGTCCTGGTCCATGCTGTGGGCCTCGTCGTCGCCAGCCTCGCGCTCGCGCACCTGGTCTTCAAATCGCAGCCGCTGATCCACGGGGTCGTTGAGTTCGGAAAATGCGTTGGAAAGTTCGCGCCCGGTGATGAACAGCTCAAACCGGTCGGTCAGTTCCGGGTGCGCGTCGTTACGACGCGAGAGGGGCGAGATTTCCGTGGGGTAATGGTAGATAAAGTGGGGCTGGATCAGCTTGCCTTCCACATCCAGATCAAAAAGTTTGGCGTGCAGTTTTTGCAGGCTTTCGCTGTCGGCGGCCTTTTCGCCGCGCGAGCGGATGTAGGCCTTGACCCTGCCGTAGTCGTTATAAAATTCCGGCGAATGCCCGCCGACCTGGGTAAGCGAATCGTAAAAGCTGAGGCGGGTCCATTTGCCGGGCGTAAGGTCGATCATCTCGCCCTGATAGGGCACTACGGTCGTGCCGCAGACGGCCATGGCAAGGTGGGCAAAGAGCTGTTCCGTAAAGTCCATGAGATGCTCAAACGTGGCGTACGCCCAGTAGAACTCGCACATGGTGAATTCCGGATTATGACGTGTGTCGATGCCTTCGTTGCGAAAGTTGCGGTTGAGCTCAAAAACTTTTTCAAACCCGCCAACCAGAAGGCGCTTGAGGTACAGCTCTGGCGCAATGCGCAAAAACAGGGGCAGGTCGAGGGCGTTGTGGTGCGTTTTAAACGGTTTGGCCGCAGCGCCGCCCGCCAGGGGCTGCATCATGGGGGTTTCTACTTCCATGAAGCCGTGGTCTTCCATAAAGCGGCGAAATTCGCGCACAATAAGGCTGCGTTTAAAGAAAATTTCGCGGGCGCGGGGCGTAACGATAAGGTCGACGTAGCGCTGACGGTAGCGCGTCTCCATATCGGTGAGGCCGTGATATTTTTCGGGCAGAGGGCGCATGGAGCGCGTGATCAGCTTGACCTTGCGGCAGGCGATGGTCAGCTCGCCCGTCTTGGTGCGAAACAGGTGGCCAGAAACACCAACAATATCGCCTACATCAAGCTTTTTGACCACCATGTAGTTTGCTTCGTCCATATGCTCGCGCGAGGCGTAGCACTGGATGCGGCCACTCTGGTCCATGATATGGAAGAAGGCCACCTTGCCGAACGAGCGCAAGGAAACAATACGGCCCGCAATGGCAAAGACGTCTTCCTGGCTGTCCAGGTCTTCGCCCTCAAGCGCGCCAAATTTTTCCAGCACCCAGGCGACGTCGTGCTCTTTGCGGAAGTCGTTGGGAAAAAGCGGAACCCCCGCGTCCAAAAGGTCGCACGATTTGACAACGCGGTTTTTGACAACTTCGTTGAGGCCTTCGCGTACGGCAAAACTTTCCAGCATGGGCATAAAATAGCCCGCATGCTGCGACTTGGTACCCAACTTGACTGCAGGCTTGCTGCTTTTCTTTTCCCGATTATCCACGTAACGACTCCTGAATGGCCCATACCTGAAAGGAGCGCTACGGTATGCCATTAGCGCATAGGCGTCAAGATTGCCCCGCATGCGGCAAACATCGTCCCTTGTGCGCATATGTCTTACGCGCGTCCTTGATATCAGTCGGTAGCCCCAGGGCGGGAGAAGCTGCTTTTTTGCACTTCTTTGGCGAAAAACCCGCGCAGAATGGGCCGTTGCGCCCCCTTGAAGTTTTACCCTGTTTGCGTGTATAAAACACTTTTACACGATACAACCGCCGCTGGCCCATGCTGGCGGCTTTTCCAAGGACAGTGTCATGCAAAAATTTACAGCCTCCTTTCTGGGGCGCGACTGCCCCGGCGTGGTGGCCTCTGTGAGCCGAATTCTTGAAGAAAGCGGCTGCAACATCGAGGAAGTGACCCAGACGATCCTTTCCGGCGAGTTTGCGGCTATTTTTGTGGTTGCGGCCCCGGAGAAAGACGCCGAAAGCCTGCGCGCCAAACTGAACGGCGGCCTTGAGGCCGCCAAGGTCGACCTTTCCGTGCTGGTGCGCCCGGCCATCAAGGGACAGTGGGGAACAGACCTGCACTGCGAGCCCTTTGTGGTCACAGCCGACGGCCCGGACAAACCCGGCCTCATCGCCGCCATGAGCCGCGTGTTTGCCCGCCACGGCGTGAACATCGAAAGCCTCAAGGCCATACTGGGCGAGGGCGGAGCCAACCATGCGCTTTTTGTGTTTGAGGTAATGGTGCCCAAGAGCGTCGACATGGGCCGGCTGCGCCGCGAACTTGACTGCGAGGGGCAAAAGCGCGACCTGCGCGTGAGCGCCCAGCACCGGGATATTTTTGAGGCCGTGCATCGAGTGAACTCTTTTTAACAGACCGGGCCGCGCAGGGCGTCCACGCCAGCGCGCCACAGGCGCGGCAGCGTTGCCCCCAAGGCGCTTGACCGCCTGTTTTGTCCAGATGCGCTTTCCTGCCCCGCGCGCATGAGCGACGGGGAATAAAATCCGCCTGCCGGGCGGGTCGCCCCAGGGGCGGCCGCACCCGAAAATACAGGAAGACCTCCATGCTTTCAGAACGCGAAGTTATCAGCACGTTGAACATGCTCCGCAACGAGCACCTTGATGTGCGCACAGTCACCCTGGGCGTAAGCCTGTTTGACTGCGTCAGTCATGATCTTGAGCTTTTTACCGCCAACGTTAAGGCCAAACTGAACCGCTACGCCTCCCAGCTCGTGCAAGTATGCAACGAAGTGGGCGACAAGTACGGCATCCCGGTGGTGAACAAGCGCATCAGCGTGAGCCCCATTGCCGTGGTGGGCGCGCCCTTTGGACCCGACGGCATGGTGCGCGTGTGCAAGGCCCTTGACGAAGCCGCCAAGGAGGCGGGCGTCGATTTTCTGGGTGGTTTTTCCGCCCTGGTGGAAAAAGGTTTTGCCAGCGGCGACCGCTCCCTGATTGAAGCCCTGCCCCAGGCGCTTGCCGAGACCGACCGCATCTGCTCCTCCATCAACGTGGCCTCGTCGCGCAGCGGCATCAACATGGATGCCGTGGCCCTCATGGGCCAGCAGATCCTTAAGGTCGCCAACGCCACCGCCGAACGCGGCGGCATCGGCTGCGCCAAACTTGTGGTGTTTGCCAACATTCCTCAGGACGTACCCTTTATGGCTGGCGCCTACCTTGGCGTGGGCGAGCCCGATGTGGTCATCAACGTGGGCGTCTCCGGACCCGGCGTTGTCAAAAAGGCCCTCGACCGCGCCCGCGAGGCTGGTCACAACGGCAAGGGCGGCCGCCTTACCCTGCTGGATATGGCCGAGGTCATCAAGCGCACTGCCTACAAGGTTACCCGCGTGGGCGAGATGATCGGCACGGAAGTGGCCACCCGTCTGGGCCTGCCCTTTGGCGTGGCCGACCTCTCGCTGGCTCCCACCCCCGCAGTGGGTGACTCTGTGGGCGAAATTTTTCAGAGCATGGGCCTCTCCAGCATCGGCGCGCCCGGCACCACCGCTGTACTGGCCATGCTGAACGACGCGGTGAAAAAGGGCGGAGCGTTTGCATCTTCCTCGGTGGGCGGTCTTTCGGGCGCGTTTATTCCCGTTTCGGAAGACTCGAGCATCGAGGCTGCCGCCACATCCGGCCTGCTCAGCCTTGAAAAGCTTGAGGCCATGACCAGCGTGTGCTCTGTGGGTCTGGACATGATCGCCATCCCCGGCGACACGCCCGCATCGACCATCTCGGGCATTATCGCCGACGAAATGGCCATTGGCGTCATCAATACCAAGACCACGGCCGTGCGCCTTATCCCCGTGCCCGGCAAGGGCGTGGGCGAAGAGGTGTCGTTTGGCGGCCTGCTGGGCAAGGCGGCCATCATCCCTGTACCCAAGGGCGACGCCACCGACTTCATCGGACTTGGCGGGCGCATCCCCGCCCCCATCCACAGCCTGAAAAATTAGGCTGGCTGCACGTTGTAGCGGCGCGGAACCGACCGAGTTTCGCGCCGCTTTTTTTTGTTACGCATGTATTTTGCCGCGTCAGCGGCTTTTTTTATGTGCGGCGATGGGGTAGCGTACGGCAACCACCCTCAGCACAAGGAAGCGCCATGCCCCAGTATTTTGTCTACGGGCAACAGGAGACCGAATACCTCTCACGTCGGGACAAGCGGCTGGCCGCTGTCATAGAGCAGATTGGACCCGTGCGGCGCGAGGTTCGTCCTGATCTTTTTGACGCGCTGATGCACGCCATCGTGGGGCAGCAGATCGCCACCAAGGCCCAGCAGACCGTATGGGCGCGATTGGAGCAGGCCCTTGGGCGGGTCACGCCCGAAACTGTGGACAGCGCCGCCGCAGACAGTCTGCAACAGCTTGGGCTGTCGTTTCGCAAAGTAGGGTACATGAAGGGCGCTGCCCGCAAGGTCCTGCAGGGCGAGCTGGATGTGGAGGCCCTGCGCCGGATGGATCAGTCGCAACTGAGCGCCGCCCTGTGCGCGCTGGAGGGAGTGGGCGTATGGACGGCGGAAATGCTCATGCTGTTTTCGCTCCAGCGGCCCGATGTGCTCAGCTTTGGCGATCTGGCCATTCACAGAGGGCTGCGCATGGTCTACAGGCACAAGGTGGTCGACCGTCAGCGGTTTGAGGTCTACCGCCGTCGCTTCAGCCCTTATGGCTCGGTGGCGAGTTTGTACCTGTGGGCCGTGGCTGGCGGGGCACTGCCAGAGCTTGCCGACCCCGCCGTACCGCGTTAAATCGGCCCACCATGGCGTCGCTCGCGGTCGTTTTGTACTCTCGCCTGTCCGGTGTGGCTCACCCGGCCAAGGCCGCATTATCGAATATAAGAATTTTTTTGATGCAGCGTCGATCGCCTCCTGGTATCAGTACGAAGTCTATCGCAAAATATTCCTAGTACTTTGTATAAATGTCTTGTGAAAATAAGAATAATTGATATATTGAAAATCGATTATTTGCCGATAAGCAAGGCAAAGCAAAGGGATGTTCATAGTTTGCTGATGTTGTTGATAATTTCACAAGGGGTTCTGTCGTATCTGAAGACCAGCGTGTTGACGCCGCGCAAAAGGGGTAGTGATGAAAATTGGATTGCTAGCGAGGATGGGCCTGTCCATCCTGACGCCGGCCATTGTGGGACTGATGCTTGTGGCTGGGGTTTGCTACAAGATTTCAGAAGAAATGCTGCGGGAGCAGATTGCCACCGACATGACCGCGCTGCTTGAGTGCCAGACCATTGGTCTTGATGCTGTGTTTAGCGGGGTTGAGCAGGGCCTGCAGACCATGACCGAAAACCAGCGCATCAAGGATCAGGCTGAGGCGTACGCCGAGGGCAAAGCAGAAGCTCTTGAGGGTCCGCTGTTTACCAGGGCCGACCATGCGCTTGAGTCTTTCGTAACCAGCAACGACATGGTGTACTTTGCGGCCATTGTTGCCCTTGACGGCAAGGTCATCAGCTACCGTGCCGACAATCAGCAAGGACCCAGCAAGTTTGTGGGCAGCGACTTTTCTGACCGTGAGTATTTCAAAAAGAGCAAAAACGGTCAGCCCAGCGTGGCAGGCATCGTCAGCGCTAGCACCGGTGAAATCGCCACCGTGCTTGCCATGCCGTTAAAGCTGAACGACAAAACTGTAGCCGTACTGGCAGCGGGCATTGACAACAACGCCCTGGCCAAGGCAACCACCGACAAAATCAAGGTCGGGCAAAAGGGGCTGGTGTACGCCTATGATCTGCAGGGGCAGGTGGTGCTGCACCCTGACAGCAATGTGCTTGGCCGCAACGACAGCAAACTGCCGCACGTGGTGCAGCTGCTTGCGCAACAAGAAGGCCGCACCCGTTTTGACAACAGCAAGGGCGAGAGCAAGGGGCTGTACTACAAAGCCCTGCCGCATGAAGGCTGGATTTTGTGCGTGGAGTTTGACCGCGGCGAAATCTTCAAGCCCATCAGGGACCTGCTGGCTAACGCCAGCCTGATCACCTTGACCTGTGCGCTGATCGTCGGTGTCGTGATCTTTTTTTCGGCGCGCGGCATTGTGCGCATGCTGGGCGGTATTTCCAGCGTGGCCGAGGCCGTTGCCGGTGGACGCCTGCAAACCAACGATAAAGAACACGCCCTGTTTGACGCGGCCGAAAAGCGCGGCGATGAGTTCAGCACGCTGGCCGCAGGCATGCGGCGGATGGTTGAGAGCATCAGGCACCTGCTTGGCGAAAGCGAGCATAAAACCAAGGCTGCCCAGCAAGCCACCGAAGAAGCGGAAAAAGCCACCGCCAGAGCCGAAGAAGCCGCCCTTAAGGCCGAGAACGCCAAGCGCGAGGGCATGCTTGCGGCGGCGGAACAACTGGAGGAAGTGGTCAGCATCATCTCTGCCGCATCAACCGAACTCGCCGCGCAGGTAGAGCAGTCGGACAAGGGCGCCGCAGAGTCGTCGCAACGTCTGGCTGAGGCCGCCACAGCAATGAATGAAATGAACGCCACCGTGCAGGAAGTGGCCCGCAACGCATCCGACGCCTCGAGCATGTCTGCCGAAACCCGTGCAAATGCGGAACACGGCGCCAATATTGTTGAAAGTGCCCTGCAGAGCATCGGGCAGGTGCATAAGGTCTCGTTGGCGCTCAAGGGCGATATGACAACGCTGCACGAGCACGCCCAGGCCATTACCCATATCATGAACGTCATCTCGGACATTGCCGACCAGACCAACCTGCTGGCCCTCAACGCCGCCATCGAGGCAGCCCGCGCCGGCGAAGCCGGTCGCGGATTTGCGGTGGTTGCCGACGAGGTGCGCAAACTGGCCGAAAAAACCATGGCCTCCACCAACGATGTGGGCAACGCCATTGCCGCCATCCAGGGCAGCGCCGGGCAGAGCGTGCAGGCCATGGACAAGGCGCTGGCCGAGGTGGAAACCGCCGCCGACCTGGCAAAGCAGTCCGGCGAGGCCCTGCAGGAAATTGTCACCAAGGTCGAGGCCTCGGCTGATCAGGTCAGCGCCATCGCCGCAGCCAGCGAGCAGCAGTCCGCCACCAGCGACGAGATCACTCGGTCGATTGAACGCGTCAACGAGATGTCCGGCCAGACGGCACAGGCCATGGGCGAAGCCTCGCGGGCGGTGAATGAACTGGCCCGCCAGGCGGAGCGAATGGGCAAGCTGATAGGCGAGATGAAGCGGGGCTAGCCCGCCACGCAACCTTGCAACGTAAACATCCCCGGAATGCGATTATTCCGGGGATGTTTACGTTGATTGGTTCAACTGCGTGCCAGCTTTTGCCGCCCTTGTGCCCTTAGCGCAGGGCCGGGGCAAGAAAATACTGCCACACCAGGGTGAGCAGCAACAGGCTGAGCGAAACGGTCAAAAAACGGCGCACGGCTGCAGGCCCCACACGGATGGCCATGCGGCTGCCCATCCAGTTGCCCAGGCAGCAAGCCGCGGCCATGGGCAGAGCCAGGCTCCACACCACAACGCCGTTCATAATAAAAACAACAGCTCCGGCAAAATTTGAGGCAAGGTTGAGCACCTTTGAGGTGGCGGAAGCCTCCATGAGCCCCATGCGCAATATCCAGTGGAAGGCAAGGATAAGAAAACTGCCCGTGCCGGGGCCAAAAAAGCCGTCATAACCGCCCATCACAAGACACACAAAGGCCACGGGAATCCAGAACCGGGGGCCGGAATGCGCCAGGGGAACCTGCTTGCGTTCCTTTTTGGGCAGCAGTGTGGCGCACATGCCAATGGGCAGCAGGGCCACCAGCACCTTGCCGAGCACCGCCGCGTCAAGCAGCAGGGCCAGGCGCGAGCCAGCCCACGATCCTATCAGCGAAAAGGCGATGCCCGCCATGGCAACGCGCCAGAGCACAAGTTTGCTGCGGGCAAAGTTGCCAAGGGCCACGCAGGTGCCAAGGCAGGCGCTGACCTTGTTGATGCCAAGCGACTGGTGCGGCGGCACGCCGCTGAGCAGCAAGGCGGGCATGGTAATAAGACCGCCGCCCCCCGCTATGGAATCGATAAATCCCCCGGCAAAAGCGGCGGTTATGCCTACGAGGTAGGTGAGCAGACTAAAATCGAGCACTGTTCTGTTACCATTCCTTAAAGATAACCCACGCCGCAAGCACGATAAGCGCAAAGCCTACCAGGTGGTTCCAGCGCAGGGGCTCGTGCAGCCAAAAGGCGGAAAAGCCCATAAAGACAGTGAGCGAAATGACTTCCTGAATGGTTTTCAGCTCCGCCGCCGAAAAGTAGCCGTAGCCGATCCTGTTGGCAGGAACCTGCAAAACGTATTCAAAAAAGGCAATGGCCCAGCTTGTGAGGATCACCAGTGGCAGGGCGGCGCTTCTGTAGCGCAGGTGTCCATACCATGCAAAAGTCATGAACAGGTTGGAGCAGAACAGCAAGCCCACAGTGCTTACAGGTACAGGTATCTGCATGAAAAATCCGTGGAGCGGTCGCAAGATCGGTACTTGACAGGCCGGAAAAAGTTGAACAGTGAGCGTATTCACTTATCCGCTGCCAGCAGGCGCGTCAACATCCCCGGCCACAGCTGTTTGCGCGGTCTGCGGCTTAAGGCTATGTTGCCTCTGCGGCGGGTTGTTCGCCGCGCATCACTCATGGAGGATTACCATATGGCGGCACGCACACCCCACGCCAAGGAAGCGGAAAACGTACACCGGCCGGTTGCGGGGGCGGGGGCGGCGCACGCGCATGCAAACCCTGCCGAAGCTACCCCCGACAGGGTAACCTGGCCGCTGTTTTTGAAAGCAGCGGTGCTGGTGACGATTATCTGGGCGGCCTCCGCCCTTGTGCTCTATATGTCGGTGGAGGATTACAGCAAGTCGGGCACGTTTGGCGACTCGTTCGGGGTGCTGAACACGCTGTTCTCTGGTCTGGCCTTTGCGGGCATTATCGTGTCCATAAAGATGCAGAGCGACGAAATGCGCGAGCAGCGCAAGGAACTGCAAAAGCAGAAAAAGGCCGCGCAGCTGTACCACCGCGAACGCATGTTTTTGCTGCTGATGGACGAATTTAAAAAGTCGCGCGAGCATCGCTTCAGCGTAGCCGACGTGCGCCTTGTGGTGCGCGAATGCCTGTGCGACGCCGTCGCGTTGAATGCCCGCAGCGCAGAGATCGGGGCGGCGTTGGTGCGCGAGGTGGAGGGCCTGCTGGCGGGTACGCCCGCAGAGACGCCCCTGCTGCAGGTATTTGCCCGGCGCGTGTTCCGGCACGAACGCTGCGAAGTCTTTATCAAGACGTTTCGTCAGGCGGCAGAAATTGCCAAAAAAGTAGATCCTGCCAACAAAACGGAATATTACGACATCGTTTGCAACAGCATGTCTGATGCCGAGGAAGCCCTGTTGTTTTTGTGCGCAGTCGCCCGCAACGGAGTGCAGGCCCTTGCCGACCCACAGGTCATGAAGCTGCGCGAAAGTTACGACGAGATACGCGACAGGCTTTAGTCGCCGCGCAGCCGCACGGTGCGCTGCCAGACTGCCTGACGACAAAAACCCCTGAATCACTTCAGGGGTTTTTTCCGGTCGCTCCGTGCCGCCAGGCCTGTTTCGCCAGTGGCGAAGCCTGGGCGGCAGCGGCTCGAGCGGCTTCCCTCAGAGAATGATTTTCCGGCCCCCGACACCCGCCAGGGGCCGGAAAATCATGTGGGGAGGGGAGTATGTACTGGCTGTGGACTGGTCGGGCCAATCCTAGGCAGCCATGGTGTCAAAAAGTTCCTTGGCGTTAATGTTGGCGGGGTTGGCGCCAAGCACCGCTTCCAGATGCTGCCGGGCTTCTTCGGCGCGGCCCAGGTAGATGAGGCAGCCAGCCAGGGTGACGCGGACGGCCTCGGCTTCAACGCCGGATTTAAGGGTGTCTTCCAGATAGGGCAGGGCGTTTTCGACGCAGCCAAGCTGGTAAGATTCACGCACCAGGCAGTTGAGCGCCACGATGTTTTCGCTGGATTTTTTCAGAGCGAGGGCAAAGTGGTCAAAAGCCAGCTGATGCTCGCCCTGTTCCATGTACACAAGGCCGATGCCGCACAGGGCCTTGTCGGTTTCTTCAACGGCGGCGGCCTTCTGGTAGAGTACCAGGGCTTTGTCAAGGTCGGAGCGCTGCACGGCCACAGTGGCCAGTCCCAGGAAGGGAGCCGCGCTCTGCGAGTTGCTGCTCGCAGCCTTGCGGTAGTATTCCTCGGCCTTGTCAAAATCACCCATGAAAAGGTAGCACTCGCCCAATTCCTTATTGATTTCGTAATCCAGTTGATTGCTCATGGTATCCTCCCCAACTGAGGCTGGTTTGTCGTCGTGCGCTGTATGCCCACTGACTTGCCAGATTATATGCACTGAACATGCCAATGATAAAAGAGTGCAATAAATTCAGCTGAGTGATTTGCCAATTGCGCGCCAGAGGGCTTACCGCAAGGGCTGGCGTGCGGCTTTGAGCGCCAAAGCCTTGGCGTGGGGGGCTGCCTGTGAGGCAGGATTTTCCTGGGCGGGCAATTATTGCCGCAAGCAGCCTGTTGCGCGCGTGCGCCGGGCGGCAACAAAACAGGGCCGGACCGTCAAACGGCCCGGCCCCACAACAGGCGATGCGGCAAAATACTCAGGCTGTACGCAGGCTTTGCGTGCCGCCGTGTACATTGATGTGGTGCAGTATGACGCCCAGCACCCCTTCGATATCAAGCTGCGAGGTGTCAACCTTCAGTGCGTCCTGCGCAGGGCGCAACGGGGCGACGGCGCGGTTGCGGTCCAGCGCGTCGCGCTGGCGTATCTGCTCGGTAAGGGTTGCAAGGTCGGCGTTTTGTCCGCGTGATTCAAGGTCGTGCAGGCGGCGCATGGCGCGTACCTCTGGCGCGGCGTCCAAAAAAAACTTGAAGCGCGCATCGGGAAAAACCACGGTGCCCATGTCGCGCCCCTCGGCCACCAGGGGCGAACGCTCGCCGATGGCCCGCTGGGTGGCGCGCAGTATTTCGCGTACCACAGGCACTGTGGCGATGCGGGCCGCGAGCATGCCTACGGCCTCGGTGCGCACCTCGCCCCGCACGGCCTCGCCGTTGCAAAAAAGGGTGGATTGCTGGCCAAGGCCCGAGAGGGTGAACTTCCACTGGGCGCAACGGGTGCGCAGGTCATCCTCCGGCAGCGTTTCCGCCCCTGCCCCCAGCTTGAGCGCCATGCAGCGAAACATTGCGCCGGTATCAAGGTAGGAAATGCCCAGCCCTTCAGCCACGCGCCGTGCCAGGGTGGTTTTGCCCACGCCAGCCGGGCCGTCCAGAGTGACCACAGAAAGCCTTGCGCTCATGCCTTTGCCCCTTCGGGCGTGCGGCGGGCCGTCACGTCGGCCATGGCCGCGAGAAAAGCGAGATTTTCCTGCTGATTGCCAATGCTCACGCGCAGCAGATCAGGCAGACCGTAGCTGTTGAGCGGACGGATGATGATGCCCCGTGCAAGCAGGGTTTCAAAGCATTCCGCCGCAGAGGGCGCGCCTTCGGGCATGCCGAACATCAAAAAGTTTGCCTGGCTGGGCCATACCTTGCAGCCCAGAGCGGTCAAACCCGTGTACAGCTGCTTGCGGCCGCTGCGTACCGCCTCTTGCGTGGCGTCGTAAAACGCCTTGTCGTTCAGCGCGGCCAGTGCGGCTTCTTCTGCCAGAATATTGACAGAAAAAGGCAAACGCGCCCGCCAGACAAAGTCCGCCAGGTGGTCGGGCAAAATGCCGTACCCCACGCGCATGCCCGCCAGCCCAAAGCTTTTGGAAAACGTGCGCATAAAGGCCGTGTTGCTGGGCATGATGCCGCCCGCAAGCATGGATGTCGCCTTTTCGTCGTCGGCAAAATCCATATATGCCTCGTCCACCACCAGCAGACAGTCGGGGGCCTTACTGGCCAGGTCGTGGGCAAGCCCGATCACGTGTTCGCGGGGCGGGCAGTAGCCGGACGGATTGTCGGGCGTGGTCACAAAAACAATGCGCGTGTTTTCGTCCACCAGGTCGAGCAGGGCGGCAAAGTTGAATGAAAAGTCTTTTTCAAGAGGCTGCCGCCTGATCTCCACCCCGCAGATGCGCCCCTGTATGGGATAAATGCTGAAACAGGGATTGAAGCACACGATATTGTGCGTGCCCGGTATGGCCAGTATGCGTATAAGCAGGTCGATGATTTCATCCGAGCCGTTGCCTATGACCAGGCGGCGTTCGTCCACGCCGTGCCGCTTGCCCAGCGCCCTTGCCAGCCGGGGATTGCCCCCCTGCGGATAGCGGAAAGCCCCCGAGGCGTGGCGCGCTACGGCTTCCTGGGCCAGAGGCGGCATGCCCAGCGGGTTTTCATTGCTGGCCATCTTGATGACCTGTGGCAAATTGTACTTTTCCTGGATTTCGGCAATGGAAAGGCCCGGAACATAGGCCTTGAGGGCCGTAATTTCCTGGCGCACGCTGATCTCGGACATGAATTACTCCACCAGTATCGCCCAGCAGGGCGAAGCTTCAGGGCAGCGCGTCGGCGCAATATGGCTTGGTTGTTTACCCTAATATGTTTCAGCCAACAAGCCGCTGCGGTGCAACGGCTTGTTGGCTGAAAAGATTTTAAAAAACAAATGATTGCGCTAAGTCAGACGCTACCTGACCGGGGCTGCTATTCCGCAGGTTCGGTGGGGCGCACCGTCAGCACAGGCATGTCGGCGTTTTTGACAACTTTTTCTGCAACAGAACCGAAGAGAATTCGGTCGATTCCCTTGCGTCCATGGGTGCCCATAACGATAAGGTCGGCCTTTTCTTCTCTGGCGCGACTGAGAATTTCTTCAGCGGCGTAACCGATGAGCACCTGCCCCTTGGCTTCGACGCCCACAAAATTTTCGGCGACAAAGGATTCCATGGATTTTTCGGCGCCGGTGACAATTTCGCCTACGAAGTTTTCAATGGTATTGGGCGGCACATGAAAGCCCACGTACTGACTCAGCGAAGGGGCGGTGTACACTACAAGCACGCTGGCGTTGAGGCCCTTGGCAAGAAGCACCGCATACTCGGCAACTTCCTTGCTGTGTTCGGAAAGGTCTACCGCGCAAAGAATCTTCTTGATTTCCTTCATGGCAAACTCCTGTTCCCCTCTATACGGCAGATTGATTGACGGGCGGGCAGAATGGGGGGCTACCAGAGGGGTATGATTTTGGTGTTGCAGCCTTATCCTTTGCCTTCACCTAGCATTAATGGTAGTTTTTTTCAGCACAATAGACAAGACATTTCACCTAACGCCGCAAAGGGGCAGGGAAAAATTTTCCCGTGCGCCTCGCGGGGCTTTGCAAAATCAGCCTGTTATGGTGTGGTGCGGTTGTGGCAAGTTTTTTGCATATTTTTCGCAACGGCAGTACGCCAACCCTGGAGGCGACATGAAAGTTACCAACGACCAACTTGAGGCGCTGTTACGGCAGCAAAGCCAGTCCTCAGGCTCCACCCGCTCGCAAAAGACGCAGGCGGGGGGATTTGAGGCTGCTTTGACCGAGCAGTTGGGCCTTGACAATGCCGTCGCATCTTCCACGTTTCCCACTGCTGCAGCGGGCCAGACCTCGCAGGCTTCGATGATCAGCCAGATGCTGCTGGGCACTACCCAGGCAGAGCCGGCCGATATGGATGACGATGTCATCCAGAGCGCCTTTTCCCAGGCCTCTGGCACGCTGGATATGTGGGATTCGTACGTTAACGCCCTGGGCTCGTCGGGGCAGGATGGATCTTTGCGCGAAGCCTATTCTCTTTTGCAGGGCATAGACGGGCAGGTTTCCGCACTCAAGACCAATACGGCCGCCGTGCGCGGTCAGAATACCGGTCTTGATTCACTGGTCAACGAGCTTGACGTGATGACAGCGACGGAAAAATTCAAGTTTAACAGGGGCGACTACAACTCATAGCCGTCTTGACAGAAGATCCGCCGTGAAATCAGGGTTTCGCGGCGGATCTTGACCGATGTAAAGCCGTCTGCTTTTTCGAAAGCGGGCGGTTTTTTGTATATGGGCTAACTACGGCGCACTCCCCCGCAGCCGCTAGACTGCGAGGGAGCGTGCGGTGATGGCGCATGGCCTGGCAGTTGGCCGCGCCATGGTAAATTGCTGCGCTTACTTGTTGCCGGCGGTGGAAGGCTGCACGGCATTGTCGGCGGCGTTGCCTGCCAGGCCGGGGCAGTCGCCGTTGCCCATCATGCCGTTGCCCATCATGCCGTGACCCATGCCATGGCCCATGCCCCGTCCCATGCCCCGGCCCATGCCGTGCCCGGCCATAAAGGGAATACCCTTGTCAGACATCTGCTTGAGCATATCAGCGCGGGCTGCGTACAGCTTTGCGTCGATTTCGCGCAGATCCTTCTGGGCTGCCTTGACTCGGGCGTCGTCAGGCTTTGCGCCAGCAGCGGCAAGGTTATTCAGCTCGGCCATCTTGGCAAAATGCTGCTGCAGGGTGGGTTGCATTTTTTCCGCAAAGTTCTGGTGTAGCTGCTGCATGGCGGTTTGCTGCTCATTGGTCAGGCCCATGCCGTAACCCATCCCGCCGTGACCCATGCCGTAACCCATCCCGCCGTGACCCATGCCGGCGGGGCCGTGTCCGTCTCCGTTCTGGGCAGAAGCAACGCCCGCAATGCCAAGAAAGATTGCAAGGGTAAGGGCCGCGCCGGAGGTAACGATTTTGGAGGTCTTCATGGTAGTGTATCCTTTATGCTTGAGATGATTTGGTTAATTGCGCCAGGGTATTGCTGTCGCCGGGCCTTAGTAGTTTGATCCGTAGCCGTGTGCGCCGTTATGCCCGCTGCCGCACCATGCGGATTCTGTTAGTGTTTCTGCTTCGCTTGCCTCTGAGGCTGTCACAGCCAGCGCCAGGGCAAAGGCAAGCGCGGCAAGAATAAGGGTCAGTTTGAAAGGGCTCATACCTGTTCCTGCTTTTTTAGCGGTTGAGCGCATTGCGGCTTAGATGGCGTTTTTCAGTTTCTCGTATTCTTCAAGCGATATTTCGCCCGAAGCAAGCCGCTTTTTTAGAATGGACAGAGAATCTACAGAGTCAATGTTATTCTTCTTTTGTGGTATGATCCTGCTGATAAAAACAGCCGCAAGGGAAACGATAAGAATCATAAACATAAGGTGCGTCATGCCGTTTCCCCATCCCATTACGCTTCCTATATCGCAGCCGTACATATCAGTTTCCTCTATTTGACGTTGCGCCGTCAGTTGTAATTAATGCCTGCTGATGGTTGCTGCGTTTTTTGCGCCATTTACTGTTGTATGAGCAAAGGACGTGCCAACGGTTGCCGTGCTTCTTAACATGCTTAAATATAAGAGATATTTTTTTATGTGGCTGTGGAGCTTGGGGGCATGGGTTTGAATATTGCCCGTTTTTTACTCACCAGCGCTGGATAGTGTCCAAATTTTACCAGGGGGGCTTGCGCGGTGGGTAAAAAATACATAATTTACTGTTGCGCCGTCGAGGATCCAGTCATGAAATCTTTCCGCCTGTCTTTATCACGCAGTCTGTCGCGCATGGGGCTTTCGCCCTGGATGCTGCTGGGCGCAGCCCTTATTCTGGGGCTTACGCTGGCGGGTATTTCTGTGCGCAGCAACCAGCGTGAACGGGCCTTTATGGTCCATAATCTCATCGACAGGGCCGAAGCGCTCATCTGGGCGCTGGAGGCCGGAACCCGCACCGGGCTGCGTCTCAGCCCCGGCGCAGTGCTGGGCATGCGCCCTCTGCTGACCGAAACCGCCCGCCAGCCCGGCATCTTGTATATGGCCGTGACCGACACCAACGGCGCTGTTCTGGCGCAGAGCGGCGACAGCCCCCTGCCCTCCGGTCAGCCCGGCGATGCGGGGCGCGATCTGGCCGCAACGTCCATGCGGGTTCAGGCTCAGGATGTCCCCCCCCTGGCCGAGGTTGGGGACAGACCAATGTGGCGGGTGCGCAACAAGGACGGCAAGGAAGTCTTTGAAGTATTTCGTGCATTTGCTCCGTTGAGTCGTGCGCACGGGCAGCACATGGGCGGGGGGCACGGGTCCCACGGCATGGGCATGATGGGCGGCATGATGGGGATGCTTGGGGCGGACGGGCTTGTCGGGCCGGATGGCCCTGGCGCAGCTGAGGGTTTTGGAGCGCCCGACCCCAGGGACGCATTTGGCGACGCTCCGCCGCCCAGGGGCGGTTTTGGCGGGCGACCAGGCCCCGAAGCTCCGCGTCAGGTGGTGGGTGTTGCGCTGGTCGGCTTTGACGCGCGGCCTTTTGAGGACGCTTTGGCGCAGGACGCGCGCAATAACCTGCTTTCGGCTGCGCTGGCGGCAGCACTTGGTCTGGCCGGTTTTGTTTCACTGTTCTGGGTGCACAATAATCGGCGCTGGCAGCGTATTTTGCGCGATCAGCAGGCCATGGCGGCCGAGGTTGTGGCCAGCCTGCCGCTGGGGCTTGTGATCAGCGATCCCGCAGGCCGCATTGCCATGATCAACGATGCGGCGCTTGGCATGTTTGGCAAAAAACGTCACGAGATACTGCCCGCGGAGAACTCCGGCCCGCAAAACGGCCAGCAGGGCCGCTCCCATGCCCACAAGCAGGCAAGCCCTCTGGCGAGCCTGCCGGGTCTGCCATGGGATTCACTGACAGACAAGATGGCCCACGGCGCGCGCATTTTGGAGCAGGAGACGGCGCTGGCCGTTGCCGGGGCAAAACCGTTGACCGTCAACCTTGGCGGAGCGGCCATACGCAATGAAGATGGCGTTTTTTTGGGTAATGTGTTTGTGCTGCGTGATGTTACGGAGATGAAGCGGCTTCAGGCCGACGCCCAGCGTAATGACCGCCTTGCCGCTTTGGGGCATCTGGCGGCTGGTGTGGCCCACGAAATCCGCAATCCTTTGAGCACCATCAAGGGGGTTGCCCTGTATATCGCCCGACGCATGCCGCTTGGCGGGCGTGAGCAAGAAGCCGCTCAGCGCATGATTGACGAGGTCGAGCGCCTCGACCGCGTGGTTTCCGAGCTGTTGGACTTTGCCCGCCCCGGCTCGTTTGAAACAGTTCAGGCCGATCTGGGCGAGATTATCAGCCGGGCGCTGCGCCTTGCCGAGGCCGACATCAAGGCCAAGGGCGTTGCCGTGGCGCTGGAGCTGGAGCCGGGGTTCCCTAAGGTCAAAATCAGCCCGGAAAGGCTGACCCAGGCCCTGCTGAATCTTTTTCTCAACGCGGTGCAGGCCATGGATAATGGCGGCACGCTGCGGGTAACGGCGCACCTGCTGCCGGACGGTTTTTTTAGCCTCACCGTGGCCGACACCGGGCCGGGTATACCGGCAGAGATTCAGGCCTCAATATTCACGCCCTATTTTACCACCAAACCGGCGGGAACCGGGCTGGGCCTCGCCATTGTCTACCAGATTGCCGAGGGGCACGGCGGGCGCGTCAGCGTCGGCAATGCGCCGGGGCACGGGGCGGAGTTTACGCTGACCCTGCCTGTGTAAGGCGGATGGCACGCCTGCCCCATAGCCTCGAAATTTTTGGTGCGCCAACCCGCCCCGATGTTTGCCCAAGGACAGAATAATGACCGCAAATACAGCCATACATCTGCTAGTGGTGGACGACGACCGCAACCACCGCGAAATGCTGCGAGCCCTGCTTGAAGAGTGGGGCTACACCCCTGCCGGAGCCGCCAGCGGCGAGGAGGCGCTCGAGCTGTGCCGCCAGCGCCCCTTTGACCTTATCCTCATGGATGTGCGCATGGGCGGCATGAGCGGCATTGAGGCCACGCGCGCCGTCAAGGCGTACAATCCCGCCATTCCCATCCTTATCATGACGGCTTATTCGGACGTTTCGAGCGCGGTTGAGGCGCTCAAGGCCGGGGCGTACGACTATCTTACCAAGCCCCTGGCTTTTGACGCCCTCAAGCTTGCCATTGAGCGGGCGCTTGACCACGCCAGCCTGCGGCACGAGGTGCGCACCCTGCGGCACGAGCTGGCGCAGGGCATGGACGCCCGCAACGTCATCGGGCAAAGCCCGGCCATGCGGCAGGTGATCGAGCTTGTCTCGGCCATCGCGCCCTCGGAGGCCACGGTGCTCATCACTGGCGAATCTGGCACCGGCAAGGAGGTTGTGGCCAGGCTCATCCACGCCAACAGCAACAGGCGCTCCGGCCCGTATGTGGCGGTAAACTGCGCCGCCCTTGCCGAAACCCTTCTGGAGTCGGAGCTGTTCGGGCACGAAAAGGGCGCGTTTACCGGGGCGGAAAAACGCCGCGAGGGGCGCTTTTTGGCGGCGGACAAGGGTACGATATTTCTGGACGAAATAGGCGAAATCCCCTTGTCCATGCAGGTCAAACTGCTGCGCGTCATTCAGGAGCGCGAGCTGCAGCGCGTGGGCGGCGACCAGACCGTGCGGGTGGATGTGCGCATTCTGGCGGCCACCAACAAGGATCTGGCCCGCGAGGTGGAGGAGGGCCGGTTTAGGCAGGACCTTTTTTACCGGCTCAATGTGGTTGCCCTGCAACTGCCGCCTCTGCGTGAGCGTGGGGAGGACATTCCCCTGCTGGCCATGCACTTTTTGAAGCAGTTTGCCGAGCGCAACGGCAAGACGGTCAAGGGATTTACGCCTACCGCCATGGATCGTCTGCTGAAGCATTCGTGGCCGGGCAATGTGCGCGAGCTGGAAAATGCCGTCGAACGGGCTGTGGTTTTGCTGGTGGGGGATTATATCAGCGAGCGTGAACTGCCGCCCACTATCGCTGGTCAGGAGGCAGAGAGCGCGGCGGCAGCGCGGGTTGATTTTGCCAATATGACGCTTGAAGAAATCGAGCGCATGGCGGTGGCCGACACGCTGGCCCAGGTGGGCGGCAACAAGAGCGAGGCCGCCCGCAGGCTGGGTATCAATCGCAAGACGCTGCTGGCCAAGCTGGGCGAGGGAAAGTAGCGCGCGATTGCGGTGATCAGGTCACAGACGAATTTTCTGACGCGGACGCTATCCGCCTGATTCTGGCTGCTGCGATGAAGGATGTCAGCAAAAGGCAAAATGCAGCCGGGGCTGACGGGGTGGGCGAGGTAGAAAAGGCAACAAAGCAAGAAAGGCAAAAGATGTAAGAGGTCAGCGGCGGGGTGGGTGAGCCCGTCGGGCTGATTTACGCAAACCCGTCTTTTTCGTCCTGACGGCGTCAACGTCGCGTTTTTGATGCTCACGTACACGAGTACGCTGCGCTCAAAGACGCGACGTTTCCTTGTCAGGCCGGAAAATACGTATTTTGCAAATAGCCCAACACCAGCCATCGCTTCCGCTTCGCTCCAGCGAGTTTAAGGAAGGCGACGCCACGACCTGCTTTTGATGGTGAAAGAATTTTCTGACGCGTACGCTATCCGCCTGATTCTGGCTGCTGCGATGAAGGATGTCAGCAAAAGGCAAAATGCAGCCGGGGGCTGGCTGGTGGGTGAGGTAGAAAAGGCAAGAAAGCAATAAAGGCAAAAGATGTAAGAGGTCAGCGGCGGCGGGGGGTGAGCCCTTTGATCGTGACTGCACGGAGCGTTGCATTGCCGTAACCGTGACGCTATAGCTACACTAATTTTGTATTTTTAGTGAAAGTTATCATGTAGTTGAAACAGTTTCTGCAGGAGCGGGTACAAAGCTCACTTGCAGTAATCAAACCGATCAACGGTATTCGGCTGAAGCGGAATCTGATTCGAAGTGAAAGCGTGCTCTGGCATTTACGCGTCGCGGAGGGAGATCGCCTGAGCGAGCAAAGCGAGGGAAGGAAGCTCCCGCAGCACAGGACGCGTGCCCTCGCCAAGCTATGGTAATTGAAAACCTAAGGGGGTGGTTCGGGGGGGATGCAAGGGGGGCCGCGCAGGGGGCGCAGCCCCATAACCGGCCCCGCCTTGCCGTGCGCCGCGCAGGCGTCCCAAACTTCGCCGGAGGGCGAAACCCTGTGCCCGCAGGGCAGGATGAACGAAACATCCCCCGCCGGGCAGGCGAGAGTAGCTCGCCGCGCAGGCGTCCCAAACTTCGCCGGAGGGCGAAACCCTGTGCCCGCAGGGCAGGATGAACGAAACATCCCCCGCCGGGCAGGCGAGAGTAGCTCGCCGCGCAGGCGTCCCAACTTCGCCGGAGGGCGAAACACTGTGCCCGCAGGGCAGGATGAACGAAACATCCCCCGCCGGGCAGGCGAGAGTAGCTCGCCGCGCAGGCGTCCCAACATCGCCGGAGGGCAGAAAATTCAAATTACGACCGCCGCGCAGGCAAAAATACCCCGCGCTGCACAGGCGCAAAAAAACAAAAACCCCGGCTGCAGCGGTGCAACCGGGGAAATTTGCGTATGCAGGCGACCTAACGCTTGCGGGTTTCGCTCGCGGGGCTGTCCACGTACAGCCAGAACAGCGCCCCAAGCTGCAGGGGCTTGGGCTGGCCGTCGGGGCCTTTAAGCGGGTCGCCGGGTATGCTGGCCATGCAGCACCACCAGCCGGGCTGGTTGAGCACAAAGGCAAATTCGCCCTTGTTGTTGGTGCGCGCCGCGATATCCTCATGCCATGAGGTCGGCACGGAGCGTTTTTCGGTATTTATGCGCGCCATGCGCACAGAGGCGGCGGGCAGCGGCTTGCCATCCATAATCACCACGCCCGAAAACATGGCGGGTGCAGTGAGCCCAAACGGGCGTGCAAGCGGAACAATTTCAAAGCGCTGGCCCACAGGCAGGCTCCAGCCGCGTTCAACGCCGTAAACCGGAAGCGTGGTTTTGACATAGTGCTGCAAAAAACGTCCGTGCGCAGCATCCCACCATGGGCGTCCTTCGATGATAAACTGGTAAAGCCCGGGTTTGGTCAGAGCCACATTGGCTCCCCAGGCCTTCTGGTTGAGGTAGCGTATTTCTTCCAGGTCCCCCAGCAGGTCGCGCCGTTCGGGCTGCGCAACACCGTCCTTGATGGGCGTGGCGCTGTCGTATCGCAGTACTGCAAACATCTGCGGCATATCCATGACCAGCCCTTCGTACTGAAAGGGGCGCATCATGGTTATGAGCACGTCCAGTTCTTCGTTGATCTGGGCTTCAGCGGGTGCGGGGGCTGTAGCAGGTGCTGCGGCCTGGGTCTGTTCCGGCTTGGCAGGAGCTTCAGCCGGGCTTGCGTCGCCGGTGTGCGCGGGCTTGCTGTCCGCAGCAGGCTGCTCCGGCTGCTTTGCGCTGGAGTCGGCGGGCTGGTCAGCCTTGCCCGTGGCGGCCTTGGCCTCCTGCGGGCGTTTTTCGTCCTTTTTGTCTTCACGCTTGGCAGGGACATCCTGCTTTGGACGGGGTGAGGGAGCTTCAACGCTCGGCTGGCTGGGGACAAGCAGGGTTACCTGCGCTTGCGCGCTGGCGGTAAAGACCAGGCAGGCAAAAAAAGCCCATAGTGCCGCAACGGCGGCAGTTCTGTGTTTAAAAAACCCCAGATAACAGGAACAGTGTGCGCTGGGCATGGAAACTCCTGGCTGCGCCCGCATGCCCGCGTATGCGGCGGTTAAACACGGTTTGCACGCAAAAAGGGTGCAGGCGCTGGTGTATGTGCCCTGTGTATAGCTCAAGAGCATGAGCTTGTCATGTGGTGCTTGTGCGACATGGCGGAGTGGATTGCACATCCGTCGGTTGCGGGGCGCTGTTGAGAGGCGTCCGTGCTGCAAAAACAGCATCCACCCGCGCAGCGCCGCCTGCAAGCAGGGCCCGCGCCGCAGCGGCCATGGTGCTGCCCGTGGTCAAGACGTCGTCCACCAGCCATACGCGCAGCCCGTTGACGGCGGGCTCGGCGGCAAAACTGTGCCGCACGTTGCTTCGCCGTGCCATGGCGTTGAGCTGTTCCTGTTCTTTGCCGGGCACGGGCCGGGCAAGCATCCGCGTGCCCAGCGGCACACCCGAAAGACCGTGCAGCGCCTTGGCCAGCTCGTGCGCCTGATTATACCCCCTGCGGCGCAGATGGTCAGGGTGCTGCGGCACGGCGATTATCACATCAGGGCGCGGCAGGCAGCCGACGGCATCAAGAAGAAACCCGCCCAACAGCGGGGCAAGGTACAAATGCCCGTCAAATTTGAGTCGCAGCAGGGTATGGCGCAGGGCGCCCCTGTATAGCCCGTGAAAAGCGATGCCGCTCCACGGCGGAGGATTTTGCAGACAGGCGCCGCAAACCACATTGCCTTCATGCGGGTTGGCAGGCGGCAGGCCGCAACGGGGGCAGTGGGGGCCGACGTATGGGGCGAGCAGGGTAAGGCAGTCGGGACAGAGCCGCGTTTCGGCAGCGGTAGCGGACATGGGCGGATAAACAGATGCAGGAGCAGCTGCGGACTCGTACAGCGCGGCGTCAGGGGCAGAAAAGGGGCGCAGACAGTGCACGCAGCGGTTTTGCGCGAGGCCAAGCAGGTTTTGCCAGCGGGCCAGCGATGCCGCCAGCGAGGCGGCCAAACCCAATGGTCGCTGGCCAAAAAAATCGGTACGGCGGTGCTGCAGCGGCGTACTGCGAGACGGCATGCGGCGCGCTCAGGGCTTGCCCATGTCGGGGGGCAGAGCCTGCGGCAGTTCATAAATGGGGGACTGCTCCGTAGCCAGCCTGTGACCCCAGTCGTGCCCCCAGGCGTGCAAGGCAGCCATCACTGCGGGGCGGTCATGCAGGTCTTTGAGCGATTCAAGCCCGCGCAGCAGGCGGGTTTCGCGTATGCCCGCCCCAAGCGGCGCCAGAAAATACTTGAGCGAAAGCAGCGAGCCGGAAAACAGCAGGTTGCCGCGCCGCCGCCCGGCAGTCATGGCCACAAGCACGGGTTTGGTACGCGAGAGCGGCAGGGCAACGCGGTCTTCGCCGCCCTGCTGCGCCCAGAAGCGCTGCGTTCTGTCGATAAGCGCCTTGAAGTGCGCGGGCAAAAAATAAAAATAGATGGGGGAAGAAATCATGATCATCTGCGCCTCGCTGATCATCTGAAAGACTTCTTCCGCCTGATCCATGGGCGCGCACCCGCCGCCGAGACCGGGAAGGGGCCGACCAGCCAGAATGCAATTGTGCGGCGGCCTGGCGCAGCCGCCGCAGCCCGTACAGGGCGAAAAGGCATAATCTCGAAGTGCTGCAGTGCGCAGGTCGGCGCCCGCTTCAGCCATGCCGGCGGCAAAAAGGTCAGCAACGGCATCAGAAACTCCGCCCGCATGGGGGCTGCACTGTAGCACCAGGATGTTGTTCATAGCGTGAATTCACCACAAAAAGGATTGCTTTTTTTCTCATCGCCAATGGTGGTGGAGGGCCCGTGGCCGGGATAGACAACCGTGTCGTCCGGCAGCTTGAAAAGCACCTGCGTCACTGAACGCAGCAGGCCCTCGTGATCGCCGCCGGGAAAATCCGTGCGGCCAATGGAGCGGTAAAACAGCGCATCGCCGCTAAACACAAGGTTTTCATCGGCAAAATACAGAGAAACACCCCCCGGCGTATGCCCGGGTGTGGCCAGTACTTCACATTTCATCCCGCCAAACGAGGTCTTGCCTGCGGGCATGGGCTGCGCCGGGTAGGGCGTAACGGAAGGAAAACCCCACAGGCCGCCCTGCGCGGATTCCGTCCCCGCAAGACAGTCGTCGTCTGTGCTGATAAAAACGGGCGCGTCTGTTGCCTCGCGCAGCTCGGCCACGCCGTACACATGGTCAAAATGGCGGTGGGTGATGCAGATGGCAGCCAGCGTCAAACCGTGCGTGCTCAGATATTCGAGCATGGGGGCCGGGTCGCCGCCCACGTCAACGGCAACAGCCTGTTTGCCGCTGTGGATGAGGTAGCTGTTGGTCTGCAATGGGCCGAGGGGAAAAGTCGCAACGGGCATAAAAATTCCTTTGGTTGGTCGATATTATGCGCTCAATCTGTGATTGTTCGCATGTATTTCGACTTTGGGTATGCTATCGTGGATGAATTTTTCAGGCAAGAGGGTTACAGGTCTGTCGCACTGCGGCGACAACTTTTTTGCTGTTCCACAAGAGCGATAGCCGGACAGGGGGGCAAAATCAAGCGGCCAGGGGAAGCCGCCCGTGTTGCGGATTTGGTGCGTGCGCGCGGACGCCCGGTGTCTTGAAATTTTCTAGACAAGCAGCGCCAGCCACACTACACTTTAAAGATGCAAAACAACTGTCCGCAACTCGATCTTGCGCGTGAAGACCTCATGGAAATGGAAGGTCTGTTGTGCGAACAACTGTCTTCGTTTCTGTCTTTTTCGGGGCATGCCCTGTACTTTCCCACCAGTCGCGCGCCCGAAGAGCCGCAGCTTCTGACGCGCGAGCGGCGGCTGCTGCTGCCGCTGCGCCGCAACGACAGCCAGCTGGGCGTGTTTATGCTGCACGGGGTCAAGGCACGCGAGGCAAGGCCCCTGTTGCCGTTTTTGCCCGCCATTCTGGCTTTGGGGCTGGAAAATCTGGCCCGGGCCAAGGCCATGCGCACTGATGCGGTTACGGGGCTTGCCACGGAACAGGCGCTTTTTGCCCATATGGAAAACGCCGCCGAGCGCCTGCGGGCTTATTTGGAGGAGCCCGGCGCGGAAGAAAGCGGCCCCGCGCCTCTGCATTGGCTGTGCATGGGGCTTGTGCTGTTGCGGCTGTCCAACGGGCAGTCGGTGGTTCGGCGCGGCGGGCACGCCTTTGCGGAAAAGTATTTCAGATCTCTGGCCGATGCCTGCCGCGAGGCCCTGCCCTCTGACGTGCTGGCCGCCCGCGTGGGTCGCTGGGAGATGGCTCTGCTGTTCCCGGCCAGCGGGCGTGGGGCCTGCCACAAGCTGGCGCGGGCCGCGCTCTCGCGCATGGAAGCCGTGCGCATGCCGTACCCGGTGGTGCAAAAGGCCGTGAGGCCGCGCCTGTGCGCCGGTCATGCGCTGTATCCGCAAGATATGCGCGGCACCGAGCTGCATCTGGCCATGTACGATCAGGCCCGGCTGTGCATGGACCGTGCGAGGCTGGCGGCGGATGTGGCCGGGCAGGAGGCTGACGGCGCGGACGCCGTCGAAAGCCGCATCATGCCCTTTGCCCGCATATTGCAGGAGGGCGGCATGGTGCTGGAATCCTTGCCGCTGGGGCGTTTGCGCCTCAGTATCGGGCGGCAGGCCAAGGCGCGCGAGGGAATGCGTTTTGCCCTTTGGGGCAGGGGCGACGGCAGCTCGCCGCGCTACAAGGGCGAGCTTGTGCTGTTGCACACTCGTGATACGGATTCCGTGGCCGAAGTGCTGCATCTCGTGGATATCACCTGTCAGCCGGAGGTGGGCGACAGGCTTACCCTGCTTGGCGAGACCCCTGTGCTGAGCCCGGACCTTGACGAGCACGACCTGACTGGCGCTCTCGGGCCCATCGCGGGAGCGGCGGCTGCTGCCGTACGCGGCAGGGGCGAGGGCGGCGCATTGGCGCAGGCCGGGCCTCAGCCGGAATGCGCGGGCGGCCTGTGCGGCCACGGCGATTTTTTGAACCGGTTTGCCCAGGAGGCGGAACGGCGCAGCCGTTTTACCCTGTGCCTGTTGCGGCTTGAGCCGGGCAGCGCCGAAACTGCCGATATAGAAGGGACGCAGGCCGCGTCCGCGCCGCAGGATATGGTTGCGGAAAACGCAAACCGGCAGGGCCTTGTGGACACGGCCCTGAGCGTTTGGCGTGCGGCGCTGGAAAAAGCGCAGGGGGCGCAGACCGACTGCGCCGCCGTAGCCTCGCCCCTGGCCGGGCGCTACGGCAGCAACAGCCTGGTGTTTTTTCATCCCGATGTGGAGGCGCAGGCCCTTGTGCCCCTGTATGAGGAGGTATGCGGGGCACTGACCGGGCAAGGCACGCTGGCCGCTGCCGGGTTGGCCGGGTATCCTTTTTTGCAGTTCAGCCGGGGCGAAATGCCCGACTGCGCGCTGAAGGCGCTGGAATACGCCCTGCTGCTGCCCGACCCCAAGGTGGGGGTGTGCAACTCGCTAGCGCTTAACATCAGCGCCGACCGGCGCTACAGTTTGGGCGACGTGTTTGGCGCTGTCGAGGAGTACAAGCTTGCGCTGTTAGCCGACGAGGACAACGCCATGGCCTGGAATTCGCTTGGCGTGTGCATGGCGGCCCTAGGGCGGCAGCACGAGGCCCGGCGGCACTTTATGGAAGCCCGTCGCCACGGGCCGGATACCGCGCTGGCCGAGCAGATTTACTACAACCTGGGCACCGTCTGTCAGGGGCTGGGTGAAAAGCGGGCTGCGGCGCAGTATTACCGGCAGTGCGTCAAAATCTCGCCCGAGCATCTGTTTGCGCACATCCGTTTGGGGCAGCTGTGCGAGCAGGGCGGCAGACGGGCCGAAGCACGCCGTTTTTACGAAAAAGCCGCAGCGCTTGAGGATGCCCGCCCCAGTGGGCCAAGCCTGGCCCGCAGGCATCTTGCGCGTGTTGCCGTGCGTCAGCGCAAGGGCGGCGAGGCCCGCGAACTGCTGCATGAGGCCCTGGTTCGCAATCCTCAGGACGCCGCCTCCATGCTGCTGCTGGCCAATATCTATCTGGACAGCAACGAAGACCCCGCCATGGCCGAGCTGTTGGCCCGCAAGAGCGTCGGCCTCCACGACAGGCCCGAAGCCTGGCAGGCTCTTGCCCGCGCCCTGCGCAAACTGGGGCGGGAGGAGGAGGCGCGGGTGGCCGAGGCCAAGGCCGTGCTCTCGTAACTTCTGCTGGCTGGACGATTTTTGCGGTGGCGGAGCCTGCAAAGGGCCCGCCGCGCCAGCCCCCACTTGTTTATTTATGTTCCAGGCCTGTCAGAAAATTTTGCCTGAACCGGCGTGCTCCCCGCCGTTGCGCCAGTGCAGCCTTTGTCCATTCCTGCCTTTAGTGCGTCCTTACGCCAGCAGTCCATTGCTTTTCAGACGCAAGCAAGGCCCCTGTCGCCAGAGGCCTTGCTTCTTTGTGTCGTATGGTTGTGCTGGAGGCTACACTTCGAAGAGCATTTCCAGATCTTCGCGGGTGAGCGACTTCCAGGTGTCCTGACCGGGAATAATGGCCTCGGCCACGCCGCGTTTTGCTTCCTGCAGCTTAAGTATCTTTTCTTCCACCGTATTCTGGCAGATGAGCTTGTACGAAAAGACCTGCCGCGTCTGGCCGATGCGGTGGGTACGGTCGGTGGCCTGACTTTCCACAGCGGGGTTCCACCACGGGTCATAGTGGATAACGTAGTCCGCCGAGGTGAGGTTGAGGCCCGTGCCGCCCGCCTTGAGCGAAATAAGGAAGATGGGAATTTCTGGGGTGTTGTTGAAGCGGTCCACCTGATCGAAGCGGTCTTTGCTCGCACCGTCGAGATAGCAGAAGGGAACCTGCGAAAATTCCAGCCACTGCTTGATGATCTGCAGCATCTGTACAAACTGCGAGAATACCAGCACTTTGTGCCCGCCTTCCACGATTTCCATAATCATGTCTTTGAAGGCGTCGAACTTGCCCGACGGCAGGTTGTTGGAAAAGCCGGGCATGTCGAGCTTGAGCAGACGCGGGTGGCAGCAGATCTGGCGCAGCTTGAGCAGGGCGTCGAGAATGGACATCTGGCTTTTTGCAAGGCCCTTTTGGTCCACATCGGCCAGCACTTGGGCACGCAGCTTGCGCGCCAGAGCCGCGTACAGCTCTGCCTGGGCGTCTTCGAGCGCGCAGCAGGTGACGCTCTCCACCTTGGGCGGCAGATCCTTGGCCACCTCGGCCTTGGTACGCCGCAAGATAAAGGGCCGCACGCGGGTGCGCAAGTAGTCGAGGGTTTCCGCATCGCCGTCCTTGATGGGTTTGACGATGCCCCGCTGGAAGGCGTGCTGCGAACCCAGAAAGCCCGGCATGAGAAACTCAAACAGCGACCACAGCTCAAAGAGGTTGTTCTCGATGGGCGTGCCCGACAGGCACAGGCGCATGCGGGCGTTGATGCGGCGCACGGCGCGCGCCGTGATGGTATTGGGGTTTTTGATGTTTTGGGCTTCGTCAAGGATGACGGTGTTGAACTCGTACTTTTCCATCTCTTCCAGGTCGCGCCGCAGCAGCGCGTATGTGGTGATGATAAGGTCCGAGTTTGAAATGTGCTTGAACATGCCCTCGCGGCGCGTGCCGTAAATGGTCAGCCGCCTGAGGCCGGGCACAAACTTTTCCGCTTCGCGCTCCCAGTTGGGCAGCACCGAAGTGGGCACAACGATGAGGTTGGGGCCATCGTGGTGCACGTCAATCATATGCTGGATGAAGGCCAGCGTCTGCACTGTCTTGCCAAGGCCCATTTCGTCGGCGAGTATGCCGCCAAACCCGTACTCGGAGAGAAAGTTGAGGTACGAGAGGCCCTGTACCTGGTAGCTGCGCAGGTTGGCGTTGAGGCCCTTGGGCGGCGCAATGGGCCGAACCTCGCGGAACGAGCGGATTTTTTCGCGCAGGTTGTTCCAGAAGGAGTCTGTGGCCGCGCCGGGGAGGTCTTCCAGCAGGCTGTCGAGCACCGGGGCCTCGAACTGCTTGAATTTTTGCTGGGGGGGCTTTGAAGGGTCGAGACCCAGAGCCGTAAGCTTGTGCGAAAGTTTTTCGAGCCATGCCTCGGGCAGGCTGGTGTACGAGCCGTCTTTCAGCTGCACGTAGCGCTTGCCGCGCGTCCAGGCCTTCCATATTTTTTCCAGGGGCAGGCTCTGGCCTTCGTACTCCACATTGATGTCGAGCGAAAACCACTTTTCCTTCTCGTTGCTGACGACCTCCGCCGTGATGTTGGAAGAGGCCGTGCGCACCTTGTAGCGGGAGAGGGCCTTTTCGCCGTAGACGCGGTAGTTTTCGATGAGCTTGGGGTACGAATCAAGCAGAAAGGCAATGGCTTCTTCCGGCTCGAGAAACCACAGCTTGCTTGAGCGGGCCTGAAAGTCCATGCCGCTCAACTCGTTCATCAGCTGGGCTTCTTCGTCCTGATGACGGCGCACCAGGTAGGTCTGACCCTCAAAGGCGTAGCTGCCGGTCTGGAAGTCGGGGTTTGGGCCGTTGAGTGTAAATTCGCCGTGGCGCGTCTCGTAAATGTTGTCGATTTCAAGCGTCAGCAGGCTGCCCTCCTCATCGAGGAAGAGCTTGGGATTATACGTAGCAGGCTGAAAAACCGGTTCCATGAGCTTGAGGAACTGCTGCGGCTCGTACAGCTCTGAGGCGGGCAGGCGCGTCCACACGCGGTCGAGAAATTCGGAAATTTCTTCGTGCGGCACAACCGGGCGCTCGTAAATGAGGTTGCGCACCAGCGAGGGATACAGACCCGTCTGCACCGGGTAAAAATTGTGCTGATAGCAGACCCACAGCGGCATTTGCCCATGAAAGGTGATGGGCGCGTCCTCGGGCGAGGTGCTTTCGGGCTGGTTGCGGTCGCCGGGGTTGGTGCGCCCCGCGCGTATGGGCAGGGGCGGGCGTCCCTCGCGCTTGAGCAGCACCTCAAAACGAAAGCCCGCGTCGTCAAGTATGGGCTTGAGCTTGAGGGCAAAGGGCGTGCTCTCGATGCGGCAGGGTTTGTCCGTGTCTTTCCACAGCAGGTAATATTCTTTGCGCACAGACCAGAAAAACCACGAGGTCAGCCCTTGTGGAATTTCAACCCGATGCCCGTAATAGTCGAGGTGCTGGCCGATCTGCCGGGCGACATGCGGCAATTGTGGTGAGAATTCGCACCATTCGGGGTTTTGGATGATCTGGTCCAGCGTTACCTCGCTGTGTACGCTGGAGAGCCCGGACTTGTTTTGCCGACCACGGAAAAAGGAAACCAGCAGGCGGCCCTGCTCCGGTTCAAAGCGAAAGATGAGGTAATGGCGGCCCGGCTCCGGCTCCATGTCGGTGGAAAAAAAGTTGCGGAAGCTCTGTTTCCAGTCGGTGCTGGGGGGCGGGGTTTCTTCCGGGTCGCCCTGTTCCTTGCGCAGTTCTTCCACAAGGCGTAATGCCAGAGCGGCCACATGGCGGCAAATGCCGGTGAACGCGTCAGAGCAGTTGCACTGGTGGTGGGTGCTGCGATCCGTAATGGTAAGGCTCAGGCTCGGCGTAAAGACCTGCAGATCGTCGCCCTGTATGACGCCCTGCACATCCCAGGTTTCGCCCTCCTGGATATTTATTTTTTGCACCTCACCTTCGGACAGGATATAGTAGGCGGCGTCACGAATGTATTCCGGCACGCTATCGTGCAGAAAAGCTTGGCACATTTCGCGGACGACGCTCTGTTCAGATCGACTCATGGGTTCCCCAAAATACTCCGCAGAAATTTCTGGAAAATTCCAGAAACGGAGAGACGTTATGACGTTTGCGACAAATAGCACAGGTGGGGGGGCGAAAGCAATATGATGTGTCTCTTTTATGAAAAAAATAAATTTTGAGCGCTCAATCAATATGTTGGACCCAATATCATACTGCCGAGACAGGATTTTTTACGGGAAAAAAGCGGGTTTTATGGGCATTATTTTATCCGTGTTTATCTGCTTATGGAGTTTGCCCGCATTCTGCGCATCCTCTCCTGGCGACCTGCCCGAAGAAACCGGAGCGGATTTGGCAAAAAGCGCCGCGCCCAGCGGCCCCCCCTCCGACGGGGGCAGTATTTTTTTTGGAACCATAGGCGAGGCGTCAAACCTTATTCCCTATCTTACCTCCGACTCAGCCTCGCATGAGGTGGCCGAGCTCATTTACGTGGCCCCCCTGCGCTACAACAAAGACCTGCAGGCAGAACCCTGGGCGGCGGAATCGTGGAGCATGGAGGACGAGGGCAGGCTCATGCGCTTTACCCTGCGCAAGGGCATACTGTGGGAAGACGGGCAGGAACTCACGGCGGATGACGTGGCCTTTACCTGCAAGCTGGCAGCCGACCCCGCCACCGGCAGCCCTTACGCCGAGGATTTTTTGCGCATCAAGGACCTGCGCGTCATCGACCGCTATACCTTTGAGGTGCGCTACGACCAGTTTTTTGCCCGGGCGGTCTCCACCTGGATGAACCCCATCCTGCCCAAACATATTCTGGAAGGGCAAAATATTCGTTCAACGCCCTTTGCCCGTAAACCCATGGGCGCTGGCCCCTACCGCCTCAAATCGTGGGAGCCGGGCAGCCGCATCGTGCTTGAGGCTTCGCCCACATATTTTGCGGGCAAGCCGCACATAAACGAGGTGGTCTACAGAATCATACCCGACAACGCCACCATGTTTATGGAAACACGCGCGGGCAGGCTGGACGTTATGGACCTCTCGCCCCTGCAGTACCTGCGGCAGACCTCTGGGCCCGAATGGCAAAACAGGTTTCACAAATTCCGGTATCTGGCCTCGGTCTATATTTTTTTGGGGTTCAACCTCGAACATCCGTTTTTTAAGGACGTGCGGGTGCGGCGGGCCATCTCCATGGCCATCGACCGCGACGGCATCATCAAGGGGGTGCTGCTGGGGCAGGGCGTTCCGGCTTTTGGGCCGTTCAAGCCCGGCTCGTGGCCCTATCATCCGGGGCTCAAGCCCATGCCCAGAAATGTGGCCGCCGCCCGCGCCCTGCTGGCCGAGGCTGGCTTTGCCGACCACAATGGTGATGGTGTGCTAGACCGCGACGGCCAGCCTCTGGCCTTTACCATTCTGACCAACCAGGGCAACGAGCAGCGCATACTTGCTGCCACCGTGATGCAGTCGCAGCTCAGGGAGGTCGGCATCGACGTGCGTATCCGCACCGTAGAGTGGGCGGCCTTTATCCGCGAATTTGTCAACAAGGGGCGCTTTGACGCCGTGCTCCTGGGTTGGACCATCCCGCAGGACCCGGATCTGTATTCCGTATGGCATTCGTCGCAGACCTTTGAGGGCGGGCTCAATTTTACCCACTACCGCAACCCCGAGGTGGACAGGCTGCTTGAAGAGGCGCAGTCGACGCCCAACCAGAAAAAACGGGCCGAGCTGTATTACCGGATTCAGGAAATTTTTGATGCCGACCAGCCGTACTGCTTTTTGTTTGTGCCCTATGCCCTGCCTGTGGTGCAACGGCGTTTTCAGGGTATCGAGCCTGCTCTTGCGGGCATCATGTATAATTTTGAAAAATGGTGGATTCCCAAGATCTTGCAACAGCCGCAAATGCAGCCTTAAACGTGCGAACGTCGGCATCGGCCCTGCCTGAGGCGCGTGGCTGCGGCTGGCGCGCAGGGTGCGGCAAGGTCTGCCGCGCCCCTTGCGGGTAGTTGCAATACTGCGTGCGGACGCAGTATTCTTGGGGGTTGCCCGCTCGCAGCGTTGACAAGGCCGCGCCAGTCGGAACATAGTTTAACACGTGGTGAAGAGATTTTTTTACGCTGTGGGTGGATGTTACGCATGATTCGTATTCAGGAAATTCTCGATAAGGTTTCGGCAGGCAACCCCAACGCGGATCTGGAGCTGATCCAGAAGGCGTATGTGTTTGCCGCCACCGCCCATGCGGGGCAGACCCGCCTTTCGGGTGAACCTTACCTCTCCCACCCGCTGGCGGTGGCCAGCATCCTGGCAGAAATGGGCTTTGACGAGCCCACCATCGCAGCCGGTCTGCTGCACGATACGGTGGAAGACACCAAGGCCACCATTGAAGAGCTGGACGAAAATTTTGGCGAAGAAGTGGCCGACATCGTCGACGGCGTCACCAAGATCAGCCAGATTACCTTTGAAAACAAGGAAGAAGCCCAGGCAGAGAACATCCGCAAAATGATTTTGGCCATGAGCCACGACATGCGGGTTCTTATGGTCAAACTGGCCGACCGCCTGCACAACATGCGCACGCTTGATTTTCAAAAAAGCCACAAGCAAAAGCGCATAGCTCAGGAAACCATGGACATCTACGCGCCCCTGGCCAACCGGCTGGGCCTGTATGTGATGAAGCGCGACCTGGAAGACCTGAGCTTCAAATATCTGCGCCCCGACATCTACAACCAGATCGAGCACTGGCTAGACAACCATCAGGTTGTGGAAAAGCAGATCATCGGCAAGGTCGTGGGGCTGATTCAGGATCTGCTGGAATCAAACGACATCTCCGGGCAGGTTTACGGGCGCATCAAGCACAAGCACAGCATCTACAAAAAGATGCAGGCACAGTCCATGACCCTGGACGAAATGCACGACATCATGGCCTTTCGGGTGCTGGTGCAGGACATCAAGGATTGCTACGCGGTGCTGGGGCTTGTGCATTCCCAGTGGCGGCCTGTGCACGGGCGCTTTAAAGATTACATTTCCATGCCCAAGACCAACGGCTACCAGAGCCTGCACACCACCGTCATCGGGCCGGAAGGCGAGCGTATTGAAATTCAGATACGCACCGAAGAGATGCACCGGCAGGCCGAGCATGGCGTGGCCGCGCACTGGCTGTATAAGGAAAAAGGCCGCGTCAACAGCAAGGATCTTGAGCAGTTTGCCTGGTTGCGCGAAATTTTTGAGCGCCAGAGCGAAGAGACGGACTCCCGCGAGTTTATGCACTCGCTCAAGATGGATCTGTTCAAGGACGAGGTGTACATCTATACCCCCGCTGGCGACGTCAAGGAACTGCCGGAAGGCGCAACACCCCTCGATTTTGCCTTTGTCATCCACTCCAAGGTCGGCCAGCACTGTAGCGGCGCAAAAATCAATGGCCGCCTCATGCCCCTGGGCACAGAGCTGAAAAACGGCGATGTGGTCGAAATTCTTACCGACCCCACGCGCAATCCCAACCGCGACTGGCTCAAGATAGTCAAAACCGCCAAGGCCCGCAGCCGTATCCAGCACTATCTGCGCACCGAAGAGCGCGCGCACGCCGTGGCGCTGGGGCGCGACCTGCTTGAAAAAGAAGGGCGCAAGGTCAGCCTCAACGTGGGCCGCGCCACCAAGGAGGGGCACCTGGCCATTGTGGCCCAGGAAATGAATTTTGAAAGCGTGGACGACATGGTGGCCGCCGTGGGCTACGCCCACACCACTCCCCGCAAGGTGCTCAATCGCCTGTACGCAGCGCTGCATCCCGAGGCCGCCACTGCCGCCGAGCCTGCCCCGCCCACGGTCAAGGAGAGCAAGGAGGCCGCCTCGCGCAAGGGCGAGGGCGTGGGCATATCCGGGGTGGACGGCGTGCTCATGCGTTTTGCCAAGTGCTGTAACCCCGTGCCGGGTGATCCCATTATTGGCTATATCAGCCGGGGGCTCGGCATCAGCGTGCACCGGGCAGACTGCCCCAATGTAGCCAATATGGAGCCTGAGCGGCTTATCTCGGTGCACTGGGACGGCATGGAAGAAAAGCCCTACGCTGCGGGCATATTCATTATCGCCAAAAACGAGCAGGGCGTGCTGGCCAAGGTTGCCGAGGTCATGGCCCGCAACAACGTCAATATTATCGGCCTGAATATGGACAATCAGGTGGATGGCCGCGCCAAGATGCGTTTTACCGTCGAAGTGCGCGACGCCACCCAGCTGTATCAGCTTATCGAAGCCATACGCGTACTGCCGCCCATATTTGAAGTGGTGCGCGACACTGAGGTCGACGCCACATAGACGCCGCGCCCGACAATGGCGTAAAACCGGCTGCTTCTAACGAGGCAGCCTTTTTTTGCGCTTTTTGCCGCTGCTGGGTTGGTTGTGGCCCTTGACAGGTTGCTTATATCACGTCGCTTTATAATAAGGTGGCCAGTCAGAATCAAAAGCGCATAAAAAAATGTATTTCACTGGATGCAATGTGTGATGCAAGCAACTGTGTTTAAGTATGAACAAATTTGTATTGGTTACTTGAGCTATATTTTGTATTTTATTGGGGTAAGTATAGATGTGGTAACCTAAAATGCACTTTGTATGTTTATCTAAAATCGTTTATATGATAAAAATATTATACTTTTATTTGCGCTTATTGCGTCATTATAGTTTGCATGCATATTTTAAATTGTAGATGTGATAATGGTAAACATGTCAAAAACAACCTAAATTAATTTACATTTTGTCCGTATTATGAAATGTGTGATATATCCGCGTCAAAGAATACTTTTGCTGATCTAAACTGACATGCAAAAAAAGGTGTTGTTATGCCAAAAATTACAACAATGCAGAAATTGTCAGGGTTAAGTCTGCTCCTGTGTTTATTTACAGTGATTATAGGTATGTATGGCGTCGGTAAACTGAACAAACTTGCCGTTGATGTTGAAGAACTGAACTCCATGCATATGCGTGGTCTTAATCTTGTCCGTGTGCTCAATATAGACATCCTGCGAATTATCCGTGAGGAAAAAAACCTGATCATCAGCACAACGGAAGAAGGCAATCGTCATGCTCTGGATAATGTACGCAAGGAATATGAGATATTAAATGCCCACCTCAAAGAGATGCCGCGCTATTTTGTCACGCAGACCGCCGCGCAGATGCTGTTGGAGCTGAATGTCATGATCAGCGAGTGGCGCAGCGTGCATGACAAGATCATGGAGCTGGGCCAAACGACTGACCCCGCAATGAATGAGCAGGCGCAAGAGTTGTCGTCAACGCAGGGGCGCGTACTGGCAAGAAAACTCGCCGATCAGCTGCAGGCCATTGGCGAAAGAAAAATGGAATTCGCTCAGGAACTGAGCAACAGAAGCATCAAGGACTATGAAACCGCACGGATGATGACCATCGCGGGCGTGGTGTTGTCTGTCATCATCGGCCTTGGCCTGGGCTATGCTATTTCGCGCAATATGCTGCGCCAGCTTGGCGACGAGCCGATTGCACTTTCCGAGCTGGCCTTGCAGATTGCTGGCGGCGACCTGGAAGCAAAGTTTAACCCCGCGCGGCCCGATATCGGCGTTTTTGGAGCCATGAAGCGAATGGTCGCCACGCTCAAGGGCAAAATTGCCGAGGCTGATGAAAAGAGCCAGCAAGCGCGGGAAGAATCCCAGCGCGCCCAACAGGCCACGACCGATGCGGAAGAAGCCCGCCGTCAGGCCGAGCGCGCCAAGGCCGAGGGCATGCTTCAGGCTGCGCGGCAGCTTGAAGGCGTGGTGGGAATTGTCACCTCCGCCTCTGAAGAACTGTCTGCCCAGATAGAACAGTCTAGCCGTGGCGCTGACGAACAGTCTGGCCGCGTGCGCGAAACCGCAACCGCCATGGAAGAGATGAACGCCACCGTGCTGGAAGTTGCCAAAAATGCCCAGCAGGCTGCCGATGTGTCAAACAACGCCAAGAATCAGGCCATAGAAGGGGCGCAGATAGTCAACGATGCCGTCAAGGGCATATCCACGGTGCACACACAGTCTATTGCCATGAAGCAGGACATGGATGCCCTGGGCAAGCAGGCGGAAAGCATCGGGCAGGTCATGGGCGTCATTGCCGATATTGCCGACCAGACCAACCTGCTTGCCCTCAACGCCGCCATTGAGGCCGCCCGCGCTGGCGACGCCGGGCGCGGCTTTGCCGTGGTGGCCGACGAGGTGCGCAAACTGGCGGAAAAAACCATGACGGCAACGCAGGAGGTGGGCCGGGCCATCAAGGAGATCCAGGCAGGCACCGCAAAGAATATTCAGAATGTCGAGCAGAGCGGCGTAGCCATTGAGGCGGCCACAAAACTCTCTGTGCAGTCGGGCGAATCGCTGAAAAATATTCTTGAGTATGTTCAGCTGGTCAATGATCAGGTGCAGTCCATCGCCACCGCAAGTGAACAGCAGTCTGCCGCCAGTGAGGAAATAAACCGTTCTGTCGAGCAGATTTCGAGCATTTCGGCCGAGACTGCCCAGGCAATGGAGCAGGCCTCAAGGGCGGTGGTTGATCTGGCCCAGCAGTCGCAGGCGTTGCAGAAACTTATTGGCGAGATGAAAAGCCAGGGATAATCGCCTCGCGCCCGCCGTATCTAAAGGCCGCCCCTGCCGGGCGGCCTTTAGATACGGCGGGCGCCCGTTGAGCGCACCTGTGCGCGAAACAGAGAACCACCCGCTATTGCTATGTCCCCCATCAGGTAGACAAAACAAAAAACATACGGCTTAAACTCTGAAAACATGATGGGGGTGTTTCATGTCTGATGGTAAGAAGACCACATATTCACCCGCTTTCAACTAAGAAGCGTAAAGTTTTTTTTCTTAATCGTAGGCATAGCCAGTAAAAAATTGTAATAAGCTGGAAATAAAGGATAAAAAGACTCTTCTAGAATGGGTTCCCAAGGTTATCTGTGGATAATCGTTGGAAAATGGACGCGATAACAATAGCCATGCAAAACATCGTGGACGGCCCCGAACGAAGTTTTCATATGTAGCGGATGTCGCTGGCGTAAAAGATGACCGAGATTATTTAAAAAAAAACGCTATCGCTCCCGATTTGGGTACGAATGGGTAGCGCACCCGAAAGAGCCCTTCCAGCACAATTGATGAAAAGCGCGTTCATTCATCATCGCCAACACCCAGTTTAGGGTAACTGCGACCGACGGCGAAAGTCAGCACAAGCCCCCTTGCCGGGCAGTGCCGACTTTTTTGCGCCGGGCGTAGTTGTATCGCATGAGGGCAGGGTAATCTTGCCATCCTGATAGTGCGGTGGCATACTTACGGGATGAACATCACCTCCGCAGCGCAGCCCCGCCTACCGCAGCCTCCCCTGGCAGAGAGTAATCGTCCTCTGGCCGATCTGCCCCCTTTGCCGTCGCTCTGCCGTGCCAGCGTACCGCGCCCGGTACCCGGCGATGCCGCCTGCTTTGCCCTGTGGGACAAATACGCCATGCTGCCCAATATCCGGCGGCATTCGCTGCTGGTGGCGCATGTGGCTACGGTTCTTGCCCAGCGCGCAGCCGACATGGGCCTTGCCGTGCACGTGCCCGAGGTGCGGGCTGGTGGGCTGCTGCACGACATCGCCAAAACCTACTGCGTCAAACACGGCGGCAGCCATGCGCAGGTAGGCGCGGCCTGGGCGGTGGCTGAAACAGGCAATTATGCCATTGCCCAAGGCGTAATGATGCACGTCTGGTGGCCGTGGGCCCTGCCCCATGGGCCGGACATCTGCTCCCTGCCGTTTTTTGTCATCTATGCGGACAAGCGCATCAGGCACGACGCCTGCGTTACGCTTGAAGAACGTTATGAAGACCTGCTTGAGCGCTATGGCCGCACTGAGGCTGCACGCGAGGGCATCGGCGTGGCCTACAGACAGGGAAAAAATATTGAGAGCGCCCTTGAGGCGCAGCTGGGATGGACCCTACATGAAAATTCTTTTGATTGCGGGCGGGTGGTCGACTGAGCGCGAGGTTTCGCTCAACGGCGCGCGCGCCATGCAGCAGGCGCTTGCGGAGCGCGGCCATGCGGTAACGTTTTTTGACCTGCTTTCAGGCTTTGACAGCCTGCTTTCCACCGCAGAAGGGCACGATTTTGCGCTTATCAATCTGCACGGCGCGCCCGGCGAGGACGGTCTGGTGCAGGCCATGCTTGAACGCGTGGGCTGCCCCTATCAGGGGTCCGGCCCTGCGGGGTCTTTTCTCGCGCTCAACAAAAGCGCCGCCAAGCAGATTTTCCGGCACGCCGGGCTGCCCACGGCAGACTGGGAGTTTTTGCCCTGTCCGCCCGCCGAGGGCTGGCAGCCTGCGCTGGCTTACCCGCTGTTTGTCAAAAGCAATACGGGCGGCTCGTCGTTGCGCATGGGCCGCGCCACCAACAGGGCAGAACTTGACGCCGTGTTGCGGGGTATTTTTGCGGCGGGCGATGAAGTGATCATGGAGCCTGTGCTGGCCGGACGCGAGGTGACTTGCGGCATCCTGGGCGACACCGCCCTGCCGCCTATCCTGATTGAACCCGTGGCTGGCGACTTTTTTGACTACGAGAGCAAGTACGCCAAAGACGGAGCGCGTGAAATATGCCCCGCGCCCATCAGCTCCGAGTTGACCGCCCGCGTGCAGAAGCTTGCGCTGGCCGCTCACAGGGCGCTTGGCCTGCGCGGTTACAGCCGGGCAGATTTTATTCTGGGGCCGGACGACAGCCTGACCATCCTTGAGGTCAACACGCTGCCGGGCATGACAGCCACAAGCCTTGTGCCTCGCGAGGCCCGCACGGTGGGCATGGATTTTGGCCAGCTGCTCGAGCGCCTTATAGAGCTGGGCATGGCCGGGCAGGCTCGCGGCTGACAGCCTGGCTTGCCGATGCCGGAGGGCAAGGGAGTTTCAATGTCTGAAGCGTTGTCCCATCCAGCCGGTTTGGGCGACCAGCTGCATAACCGTCATGCGCGTTTTGTGCCCATTGATTTGGGCACATGGCCAAGACGCCAGTACTTTGACTACTATTTCAATAAAATAAAGTGCCGCTATTCCATTACGGCGCAGGTGGACATAACCGGCTTGATGCAGGCGCGCGAGGGACGCAGGTTTTTTCCCTGCCTGCTTTATCTGCTCATGGCCGCTGTCAACGGAGAGCCGACGCCAGCAGAGAGCTGCTCCGACGCCACGGCGGCGAAGGACGAACACAGCCGGGGCAGCATGCAGATGCCATTGCCATTGCCGGACGGCGGCTGGCCGGGCAAGGACGTGAGCCGTACCTTTCGTTTGTCGATGGACGCGGAGGGCAATCTTGGCTGGTGGACGTTCTGCAACCCGGTTTATACGCTGTTTCATCAGAGCGATTGCAGCTTTTCTGATGTATGGAGCGAATGGACTGCGGATTTTTGCACATTTTATTGCCGCGTGCTTGAAGACATGGCACGTTATGGCGGCGCAACCGGGGTAACGGCACGCCCGGACAAGCCCGGCAACTTTTGTTCCATATCCTCGTTGCCCTGGCTTTCATTTACTTCTTTTGCACAGGATACGTACGCCGAATCCCGTATGCTTTTTCCTCTGCTGCGCACAGGCAAACACTATGAGCAGAGCGGCAGAACGCTGCTGCCGCTGTCTGTCTGCGTACACCATGCCGTGGCTGACGGGTATCACACCTCGTGGCTGTTCTACCGCGTGCAACAGCTCGCCAACGCGGCCAGGCTCTGGCTGCGCTGAGCGGCTGACGCTGCTAATACTCCGCATGGGGCCAACCAATTTGCGGAATTTTTGTCACCAGCCGCCCCTGGCTCAGTGATAAACCACCTTTTTATCCGGTTGGGTTCATGACGCACAGCAAAACTCTGACAGGACATTTGGCGGCCCTGATCTGTATTCTCGTATGGGGAACAACGTTTGTTTCGACCAAGGTCTTGTTGCGCGCATTTTTGCCTGTAGAAATACTGCTATTTCGCTTTTTGCTGGGATACGCGGCCCTTTGGCTGGCCTGCCCGCGTTTTTTGCGCATTGCCGACAAGCGGCAGGAGGTTCTGTTTGCCTGTGCGGGCCTGTGCGGGGTGACGCTCTATTTTTTGCTTGAAAATGTGGCGCTTACCTACACGTTTGCCTCAAACGTGGGCGTGATTGTGGCTGTCTCGCCGTTTTTTGCCGGTCTGCTGGCTTTTTGGCTGCTGCGGGCAGAGCGCCCCGGTCTGAATTTCTTTCTGGGGTTTGCGGCGGCAATGCTGGGCATCGGCCTGATCAGCTTCAGCGGCAGCACGCAGCTGCGGCTCAATCCTGCGGGCGATGTGCTGGCTGTGCTGGCGGGGCTTTCGTGGGCGGGGTATTCCATCATCACCCGCAAGTTGATGTCCTTTGGCTACAACAGCCTGCTGGTCACGCGGCGCTGCTTTTTTTACGGTTTGCTGTTCATGCTGCCAGCGCTTCCATTCATGGGTTTTCAGTGGCGGCTGGAGCGGCTGGCGGATGTGACCAACAGCGCCAACCTGCTGTTTTTGGGGCTTGGGGCGTCGGCCCTGTGCTTTGTCACCTGGACATTCGCCATCAAGCGTCTGGGGGCGGTAAAAAGCTGCGCGTACATCTATCTTGTGCCTGTGGTGACGGTGGTTACCGCGGTTCTGGTGCTGCACGAGCGCATTACGCTTATGGCCGCCGCAGGCATTGCCCTGACCATGCTGGGGCTGGGGATATCTGAAATGCGCGGTTTTTCCGCGCTCAAAAAGGCCAATACCCTGCGGGGCTAGCCCCAACCGTGCAAGTGGCAGGGCAACAGAGCATACGGCAGAGCCGGTTCCGCAGCCGACATCCGCGTCAGCTCCAAAACCGGCCCCTCATCAGCCACGCTAGATTTTGACTGGCGTACGCTACAGCAACACGCCCAGTATCAGGGCCGCGCCGCTGATCAGATAGCATTTGCGCACCAGATGCCCGTGCGCGTCCAGCGGCAGCCAGTCCCCTTGGCCAGCGGCGCGGATGCGCCCGCAGGCCGCGAGATAAAAGGGCGCACCCAGCAAGCACAGGGCCACAGGCCAGCCAGCCAGACCCGCCGCCCACAGATTGCCCAGCAGTACCCACACCGCAGGCCACCAGAGACGAAAAATCAAAAACGCGCCCGCCTTGCCCAGCGTGTTGGCCAGGGTGTGCTTGCCCGCCTCAAGGTCGGTTTCGATCTCCGGCAGGCTTTGATAGTACAGCACCCCAGCCACCATCAGGCCCACCGGCAGAGCCAGCGCCAGGCTGCGCGGGTCGAACCGCCCAAGCAGCAGGGTGGCGCTGGCGCTCACCATGATAAAGCCCATGTTCAGGCAGACAAAGACTTCGCCCAGGGCGCGGTGTCCGTAACGGATGGGCGGGGCCACGTAAAATACCGCCGAGCCCACGGCAAACACGCTCAAAGCCCACAGGGCAGGCCGCAGGGCGGCTGGCAGGCCCATGATCAGCAAGCCGCCCACAGCCAGCGTGGCCGGGGTGAGCAGCAGCAGAACTACGCTCAGCTGCCGGGGGCTGATAAGGCCTGACTGGATGACCCGCGAGCCGCCTATGTTGTCGCCGCCGTCCACGCCAAGGATGTGGTCAAAAAGGTCGTTGGCCAGATTGGCGATGGTCAGCCCCATAAAGCAGCCGACCAGCAGCAGGGCGTAGGTTGTCCATTGCCCGGCTGCAACGCCGCCCTGCAGGCGAAAGGTCAAGGCCAGCGCCAGTGTCACGGGGATGGCCGCCGTAATGAAAAAGGGCGGGCGGCAGGCCTGCCACCACGCCCGTACCTGTTGGCGTAAGGAAAGCTTTGGCGCATCGGCAGGGCGTGGAACCCAGGCCTCGCGCAAAAGGTCGCCGCAGCGCATGTTATACGCCTCCTTCGCTCCATTGGTAGGGGATGGACGGATCATTGGGGGGCAGCTTTTGCCCTTCGGTAGGGTCGTGGGGAATATCGGCGCAGTTGCAGATAAGCGCCGGGGCGTCGCCCATGGCCGTAAAGCCGTACCACACGTTTACGGGGATGCGCAGCAGCCCGTAGTGTTCGGGCCTGCCCAGGGCCAGCTCGCACAGCACCCCGCGAGTGGCGGAGTCGGGCCTGTCGTCGTACAGCACTATCTTCAGCAGGCCGCTGGGCACGGCAAAATGCTGCGTCTGGCAAGTGTGGCGCTTCCAGGCCTTGACGTGGCCGGGCAACACCTCTGAAAAGTAAATTTCGCCAAATCCCTTGCTAAAGTCGGGCAACAGGGGCGAGTCGGGCCGCAGCATGTGCAGCACCGGCCCCCCGTCTGTGGAGATAACGCCCAGAGGCTGCAACAACGCGCCTGCAATGCCAACATCCTGCGCGGTCATTTCTGTCTTGTTCATTACTTTACCCAAATCTGATTGCGCTGCTCTGCGGCGTTGACGTAGGCCGCTATCTGCCCAAGGGTGAAGTCGAGCATGTTCTGGGGCTGCTTGTCGCTCTGACCTTTGTAGAAGCGGTGATACCACTCGGCGGTGTAGCGGATGGTTTCCTCAAAGGTGAGGGTTGCCTTCCAGCCCAGATGCGCCAGAGCCTTGTCGCAGCAGAGTTTCAGCAGTGTGCATTCCTTCATGCCTGCCTGGCCGTTTTTGTCCATCTCGCTGGTAAAGCCCGGCCAGTGCAGGGCCAGGGCATCCACCACCTCGGCAACGGTATTGTTGACATCAGCCGCAGGGCCAAAGTTGTAGGCCTGACCGCGCAGGTTGAAGGGCTCGTTGAGGCCCAGCAGCAGGCGCGCGCCCAGCCACAGGTAGCCGGAAAGGGGTTCGAGCACCAGCTGCCAGGGGCGGGTGGACCACGGGCTGCGTATCTGCACCGGCTGGCCGGCGGCCCAGGCCCGCGCGCAGTCGGGCACTATGCGGTCAAGCGCCCAGTCGCCGCCGCCAATGACGTTGCCCGCACGTACCGTGGCGCAGGCGGGGCCTTGTTTGAAAAAGCTTTCAAAATACGAGTGGGCGATGATTTCGGCGCAGCCCTTGGATGCGGAATACGGGTCGTGCCCGCCGAGGTGGTCGGTTTCGCGGTAGCCCCAGACCCACTCGTCGTTGCGGTAGCATTTGTCAGAGGTGATCATGACCACGGCCTGCACGTTGGGGCAGGCGCGCACGGCCTCAAGCACGTTGAGGGTGCCCATCATGTTGGCCTCAAAGGTCATGGCGGGGTCGTCGTACGACTTGCGCACCAGGGCCTGCGCCGCAAGGTGAAAGACCACATCGGGCTGGAACTGGCGCATGGCCTTGATCATGCCCTCGCGGTCGCGGATGTCGCCGCGCATGTCGGCTTCGAGGTGCGCGCCGAGATCCATGGCCGCATAGTGCGAGGGGGTGGTGGGCACGCAGTCTGAAAAACCGCCGACCACAGCTCCCATCTGGGTCAGCCATGCCGCAAGCCATGAGCCTTTGAATCCCGTGTGCCCGGTTACAAAGACCCGGCGTCCTTTATATGCGTTGGCAAACATGTCGGTTCCTTATGGTGTTTTTGGCGCGCTGGCTGACGCGGAAAGGGGGCAGCCGGTCTGGCGTGCTCCGGCCACGGGCGTGCCGCAGCCGAAGCTTTGTCGTTTTGTGCCGGCCAAGAGCCGGTTAGATCCAAAAGGCCTTGCCTGCATCCCACATCTCGTTGAGCTTGATGGAGTCGCGCAGGGTGTCCATGCACTGCCACTGTCCGGGGTGCGGGTACATGGAAAGCTGCCCCTCCGCCGCCAGGCGCTGCAGGGGTTCTTTTTCCAGATCGCAGGCTTCGTCTTCTGTGAGGTAATCAAGAAATTCGCGCTTGAAGACGAAAAATCCGCAGTTGATAAATTCGTTCAGCACGGGTTTTTCTTCCCACGAAAGGATCTTGCCGTCCTCATCAGTACGCACCGTGCCAAAGCGCGAGGGCATGCGCACGCCCGTAAACGTACCCATGCTGCCCGACTGCTTGTGAAATTCGATGAGTTTGTTGAGGTCGATATCGGCGACGCCGTCGCCGTAGGTAACCATAAAGCGGTCGGTGTCAATGTGTTTGGCCACGCGCTTGAGGCGGCCGCCCTTCTGCGTTTCCTGCCCGGTGTCGCACAGGGTCACGCGCCAGTCCTCAATGGGATTGGGGTAGGTGGTAATGTTGCCGCTCTTGAGGTCGACGGTAAAATCCGTGTTGCGGATGTTGTAGTCGTGGAAGTACTGTTTAATGACTTCGCCCTTGTAGCCCAGGGGCAGGATAAAATCCTTGAAGCCAAAACGCGCATAGATTGACATGATGTGCCAGAGCACGGGCCGTCCGCCGATCTCAACCATGGGCTTGGGTTTGACCGAGGTTTCTTCGCGCAGGCGCGTGCCCTTGCCGCCGCACATGATGATGACTTTCATTATAAGCCTCCTGCCGCCGCGTTTCATGGCCTATTCCGTTCGCGGCGTGTGGCCCATGTGTAGCAGAAGGACGCAAGGAAAAAAAGCCCCGGTCAGGGGTTTGCAGCGGCAGGAGCAACACTTTGCATTTGCCGCCGTGCAGGATAGAATAAACAGGTAGCATGCCTGACTGACGGCAACCGCGCTGCGGGGGTGCCCCCGCTGCGGGCTGGCCGCAGTGCGGGACCTGGTTTGCGGTCGCGCTGATTATGCCATTGCTGTGGGACGCGTATTGCGCATCCCGCCCGAACTTTTTTGTGTGCAAGCGAGGTATTTATGAAGTTGTTCCGCCGTGTTTTTCTGTTGCCGCTGGTACTGTTGCTGGGCGGGCTGGTTGCCGCCTGCGTTACCTCCGGCCCACAGAAGGCCCTCAACGATGTGGCTGACGCCCTCAGTAAAAATGACGGCGCGGCTTTTTTGGCGCAACTGGACATGAAGCCTTTTGCAACCAACCAGATTAAAAACATGACGCATGAAGATCAGGCCCTTAATGCGTTGGATTCCATGGGGCGCATGCTTGGGCTGGGCGGTATGGAAGATCTGCTGGGCAGCGTGGTGGATATGCAGGCCCGGCTGCAGAAGCAGTATATGCGCGGCGTGAGCACTGGCGAGCTGGTGGCGCAGTGCTCCAAGGCTGATACCCCCGATTGCCCGTGGGTTCCCGAAAGCCTGAAAAACGCCCAAATTACCGAGATTGGCGACGATGCCGCCGTGGCGAAGGTTACTACGCCTGCCCGCATGACAAGCTGGCTTGCCCTGCGCAAGACGGGCGAAAAGTGGCTTGTGGTGGGCCAGGCTGTGATGGAGAGCACGGCCCGCGAATATGCGGTGCAGAAGGCTCCTGCGGCGCCGGCCAAGCCTGCGCCGGTGACGCCCACGCCGAGGGAAGCGCCGGAAACGACCCCAGTGCCGGGAAATCGTGCCGACAATCAGGGTGTAAGCAAGATATAGGGCGTGCAGCAAGAGGTTTGGAAAATATTTCGTTTTGTCGGCGTGGGTGAGCCCGTCGGGCTGATTTACGCAAACCCGACGACCTGCTTTTGATAGCGAGCATCTTTTTTAACTTGCCAGCTATACGCCGCATTTTCTTTGGACTGGGTCAGGCCGGAGCAAATATTGTGGGCAGAGGGTAGAAAAAGACTAAGAAAATGCAGGGGAGCGGCGTCAGCTGGGTGGGTGAGCCCGTCGGGCCGATTTACGCAAACCCGACTTTTTTGGCCTGAACTGCGTTAAAATCCTGTTTTTGATGCTCACGTACACGAGTACGCTGCGCTCAAAAACAGGATTTTTCCTTGTCAGGCCGAAAAATGCGTATTTTGCAAATAGCCCAACAGTAGCCATCGCCTTCGCATTCGCTGCGGCGAGTATAAGGAAGGCGGCGCGACGACCTGCGTTTGATGGTGAACGAATTTTTCTAACTCGCCAGCTATACGCCGCATTTTGTTTGGACGGGGTGCAGTCCGGGGCAAATATCCGTGGGCAGAGGGTAGAAAAAGACTAAGAAAATGTAGGGGAGCGGCGTCAGCTGGGTGGGTGATATGCCAGTGCCTAAATTACTTACGCAATGTTAGCTGTAGGTAAGCGGATAAAACTTCAACACAAGACCATGAGTGGCAGGTTAGGGTACAAACCACCCCATCTCCCAAGTATTTTGTTTATCTCTGGTATTCGGCTGAAGCGGACTTTGATCAGAGCGGAAGCAGGGTATGGCATTACGCGTCGCGGAGGGAGATCACCCGATGGAGCGTAGCGAGTGAGGGAAGCTCCCGCAGCAGAAGACGCGTGCCCTCGTCGTTTGGCGGCAATTGAAGACTCTCTTGGGGGTGCTTCGGGGGGGATGCAAGGGGGGCCGCGCAGGGGGCGTAGCCCCATAACCGGCCCCGCCTTGCCGCGCGCCGCGCAGGCGTCCCAACTTCGCCGGAGGGCGAAAAATCCGTGCCCGGAGGGCGGCAAAAATTAATCAGCCCGCGCCGCGCAGGCGTCCCAATCGTCTGTTAGGCGAAAAATGCCGTGCCAGCAGGACAGCAAATTCTAGTTAACCCCGCGCCGCGCAGGCGCAAATCCCAGTCCCTACGCCAACCAACACCTCACCCGCCAGCCGGAGCCAAGCTCCTTCCACTGCGGGGCTTCCTGGCGACAAATATCCTGGGCCTTGGGGCAGCGCGGATGAAAACGACAACCCACGGGCGGCGCGAGGGGGCTTGGCAGCTCGCCTTCCAGAGCGGGAATGAGTTCGCCGCGCCGTTTGCCTGTGGGCATGGCTGCCATGAGAGCCTGCGTGTAGGGGTGGGCCGCGCCGTCAAAGATGGCTTCGGTGGGGCCTTCTTCCACGATTTGTCCCAGATACATGACCAGAATATGGCGGCACAAAAAGCCCACCACCGCGAGATCATGCGAGATAAAGAGATAGGCGGGGCCAAAGTGCTCCTGCACGTCGCGCAGCAGGTTGAGGGTCTGCGCCTGCACAGAGGCATCAAGGGCGGAGACCGGCTCGTCGCATACAACAACGTCGGGCCGGGTGATGAGGGCCCGGGCCACGGCTATGCGCTGGCGCTGGCCGCCCGAAAATTCGTGAGGGTACCGGTTGCCCATGCCCGCAAGGCCCACGGTCGCCAGCATGTCCTCGGCCTTGGCAGTGCGCTCTGCACGGGGGATGTTGCGGGCTGCCAGAGGTTCCGCCACCGAGCTGCCCACAGAGAGGCGGGGATTGAGGGAGGAAAAAGGATCCTGAAAGACCATCTGTATGCGCCCGGCTGCCCAGCTGTCGGCCCCGGCCGGAGGCAGGGGGCGGCCGTCAAGCAGCACCTGCCCCTGCGAGGGGGTCAGCAGGCCGCAGGCCATCCGTCCAAGTGTGGATTTGCCGCAGCCCGATTCGCCCACAAGGCCGAGGCTTGCGCCCTTGGCGAGGCTCAGGCTTACGTGGTCAACGGCGACAAGCGAACGCCTGTCGCCAAATAGACCGCGCTTGATGTCAAACACGCGCGAAACGTCCTCCAGCCGCAGCAGGACGGGGGCAGAAGGTTGTTCCGGCGCAGGCTGGTTCAGCATGTTTTTTCCGCCACGCCCGCAGAGCTGAAGGTAGCCATGTCGTTGTACACGGCGGCGGCGCAGCGCAGCAGATGGTAGGCCACAGCGCCTCCCGTGCCTTCGCCCAGGCGCATGTTCAGGTGCAGCAGGGGGGTGTTGCGGGTGTCTCCGCCGGTCAGCCTGCTCAGGGCGCGCACGTGACCCGGCTCTGCCGAGGCGTGCGAAAGCACGGCGTAGTCCGCCAGCTGGGGGCAGATATGCAGGGCCGCCACGTAGGCCGCGCTGCAGATAAAGCCGTCAACCAGCACGGGCAGGCGGCGCGAGGCGGCGCCAAGCATAAGCCCGGCCATTTCAACTATTTCAAACCCGCCCAGGGCAGCCAGAGTGTTTATGGGGTCGCCGTCGCGCAGCATGGGTTCGTTAACTTCCAGCGCCTTGCGCACAATGCCGGTTTTGTGGCGCACCATGTCGGCATTGGCGCCTGCTCCGGGGCCGGTAATCTGCTCGGGGTCGAGGTGCAGCAGGGCGCAGTACAGGGCCGTGCCCGAAGTGCTGTTGGCAATGCCCATTTCACCCACGCCAAGGCAGCGGTAGCCCTCGTCGGCAAGCTGTTGCGCCAGCTCAACGCCCATGCGCAGACCCTTGAGACAGGTTTCGCGGCTCATGGCCGGGCCCTGGCTCATGTCGGCCGTGCCGTCGCCAAGGCGGCGATCGATCAGGATGGCGTGCGGTTCATAGGGACCGCCGTCGCAGCCTGCGTCTACCACGCGCAAATCCATGCCCGAAGTGCAGCACAAAACATTGACCGCCGCGCCGTTGTTAAAAAAGTTTTGCACCATCTGCCGGGTCACGGCCTTGGGAAAGGGCGAAACCCCCTGATCTGCCACGCCGTGGTCGCCCGCAACCGTCAGCATGATGGCCGGGCTGACGCTGATGGGCGTTTGCCCGCCGCTCATGGCATAGAGCTTTTGGGCGAGGTCTTCAAGGCGGCCAAGACTGCCCTGGGGCTTGGTGAGATCATCCAGATGGGTCTGGGCGGCGTCCAGATCTTTTTCAAGCAGGGGGGCGATGCTCAGACCGGGCAAGATCAGTTCCAGCAGGTTGGATTGGGTGGTATTCATGCCGTTTGTTTATCCTTAACGGCCCCTGTGCGCAAGGCGGAGCGTCCCTTGTGCCTGCTAATGCGCCGTGGGGTACTTTACGATTTTTAGAGCGTGCTTATGTTAGCGGCTAGCTAACAAGCAAGGATGATGTATGAAGACCATACCCAACCATATACGCAATGGATATGCCCGGCCCCGCCCCCTGCGGGCCGCTGCGGCAGAGTTGGAGGGCGGGTTTGCCATCCGCCTGCTGTTTTTGGCGCTGGCAGCGGCCCTGCTGCTGTGTCTGCCCGGCAGGGCCGGGGCCGTTGCGCCCGACAGCCCCCGCATGACTCCCGTGGTGCGGGCAGTGCAAGCGGTTGCCCCGGCGGTTGTAAATATAACAAGCACCCATATTATTGAAGGGCAGAGAATTTCACCCCTGGAGCAGTTTTTTGGTCCGGGTTTTCCCGGCTTTCCCGGTTTTGAAGTGCCGGGATCGCGCAGCGTCAAGCAAAAGCGGGTCAGCCTGGGTTCGGGGGTTATTGTCGATGGCGACAAAGGCCTTGTGCTCACCAACGCGCACGTGATCGCTGGCGGCGACGAAGTAATGGTGCATTTGCTGGACGGCAGGGAATTTTCTGCGTCCGTCAAGGGTGCAGACCCCGATTTTGACATAGCCGTGCTGCAGATCAGGGGCGCATCCAAACTGCCTGCGGTAAAACTGGGCGATTCGAGCGACATTATGCCCGGCGAAACCGTCATCGCCATAGGCAATCCTTTTGGTTTTAACCATACGGTGACCACGGGCGTGGTGTCCGCGCTCGGGCGCACCATCCGCAACAAGGACGGCGCGTTTACCGATCTTGTGCAGACAGACGCCGCCATCAACCCCGGCAACAGCGGCGGCCCGCTGCTAAATATCGAGGGCGTGCTCATCGGCATCAATACGGCGGTGGACGCCCGGGCCGAGGGCATCGGTTTTGCCATCCCCATCAACAAGGCCCGCCGGGTCATGCACGATCTCATGAGCGCGGGGCGGGTGGCCCCCCTGTGGCTTGGGCTTGACCTGCAGGACGTGGACGGGCGCACAGCCATGGCCCTGGGCCTCAGGGACGCGGGCGGCGTGCTGGTTACAGCGGTGTTTCCCGGTTCGCCCGCTGCCAGGGCGGGTATTGCGGCGGGCGATATACTTGAGAGCATCAATGCCTCGCCCGTGCGCGACCGGCGTGATTATCTCGACATATTGCGCAACCAGACGGCGGGTACGGCCCTGCGGCTGCAGCTGCTGCGCGAGGGCGGCCCGGTGCGCATAGAGGCGACGCCAGAATCCTTTGGTGATGCGGAGGCCCGCGCTTTGCTTGAGCGCAGGTGGGGATTCAGCGCAGCACAGACCGCGCAGGGCGTGGTGGTGCGTCAGGCGCGCGCCGAAGGCCCCGCAGCGTTTCTGCGCCAGGGTGACCGCATAACGGCGGTGGGCTCTGCGGAAATACGCACCATGGACGATTTTTTACAGGCTTTCAGGCGCGAGCGCATGTCCGGGCAGGTTTTGCTGCAGGTTGTGCGCAACGGCAAGGGGTATTACGCGCGGCTGGTTCCATAAAATGGATTGTTGCGGGTAACATGTTGGCGGGGCAATATTTTTTTTAATTGACATTCCGTATGCCAGGGAAAGACAGTGCGAAATCCTGTAAAAATTGTCTGGTTGCTTATTTCCGAACCGACACTTGACAGGGTGGGTGCCTAAAGCTATCCATTGCACAAGCGGAATTTAGCCGCTTGAAAAATCAAGCAAGTCAAAGCTAATTGGGAGGACACCATGGGTTATAATGTTAATGTCGACACCGACAAGTGCGTGGGCTGTGGCGAATGCGTGGACGTGTGCCCTGTTGAAGTTTACGAAATCAAGGACGGCAAGTCCGAACCCGTGAACGCCGAAGAATGCCTGGGCTGCGAATCCTGTGTGGAAGTTTGCGAAGTCAGCGCCATCACCGTTGAAGAAAACTAGGGATTGCATGGATGCCCGAGCGGCATTCCGTAGCTGACCCGTTCAAAGTTTTCATTGTGCCGCCCGGCGCGCACGCGCCAGGCGGCATTTTCATAAGGTACAGGGCGCTTTGCCGCTTGAGCATTCCGGCGTTGAGACTGGTGCGTTCTCAAAGTTGCAAGACGTCCGCTACGGCGCGTGGCAGCGCGTGCAAATGGCGCTTGCGTCTTTGTGGCAAACGTCTGCTCATGCAGCCGGCAGAGCAGTTTCAAGGTGAAGTTGCTCTGTTCTCCCCCATGTCTTCCGCACTACCGCAGGATAACCATGATCCCTGATCTGAGTTCTATTTTTACCCGCTATGAAGCATTGCGGGCCGAAGTTGACGACCTTTTCGGCAGGGTGCGCGGGGCTTTTCCCCAGTGCGTAGTCTGCAAGGAAGGCTGCAGCGATTGCTGTCATGCGCTTTTTGATCTTTCGCTTATCGAAGCCATATATATCAACAGGGCTTTTGAGTCCTCCTTTGGGTACGGGCCGCAGCGTTCCGGCATTCTCGAGCGGGCCTCCGAGCTTGACCGCCGCGCCACGCGCATCAAGCGCGAGCTGTACCGGGCGGAAAAAGACGGCGAAAGCCCCGAGGCCATCATGGAGCGCGCCGCGCAGGTCAAGCTGCGCTGCCCTCTGCTGGACGACAACGACCAATGCCTGCTGTACCACGCCCGGCCCATCACCTGCCGCGTATACGGCGTGCCCACGGCCATTGCCGGGCAGGGGCATGTGTGCGGCTTTTCGGCTTTTGAAAAAGGCAAGCCATACCCCACCATCCATATGGACAAGATCCAGAACAGGCTTGAAGACCTGAGCAGGGATGTGGCCACCACCGTGCAGAGCCGTTTTAAAGAATTGCACGAGGTGTACGTGCCTTTGTCCATGGCTTTGCTGACCCGCTACGATGAGGCCTATCTGGGTATTGGCCCGGCCAAGAAAGAAGAGGCCTGATCGGGCGCGAAAGGAGTTTGAAATGTACGGCAGCATTCCCGCCACCGTCTTTCGCGATGGAACGCCGCAACAGCTTACTGATGAGCAGGAAGTGCTCAAACGCGAAATTTATGACCGCATGAATCCGCGCCGACGCAAATTTGTGGACCGCATCGGCTACGACAACTGGGATCCATTCCAGAAGCCCAACGAACCACTCGATATGCGCACCGACGTGTCCCAGCGCACAACGCAGCAACTGGTTAACGAATTTCTGAAAGACGCGGCCAAAAAAGGGCCGTATGGCAATGCCTACAGCAAGGGTGCTACCGAATGCGCCCTTGGCGTGGTCAATAGGGACGAAAAGTACATGGGCATTTTTGACTTTTGCCGATGGTACTATGATCTTTTGAAAAAAGAGGGGCACATAGCATGAAAGCTCGCTACGATGACCTGGATGAATACATCGCCGACCTCAAGGCAGAGATAGCCCAGAACGAGCAGTGCGCAACGCACTACTACAATCTTGGGCTCGCCCTGCTGACCAAGCGCGACTTTGTGGCCGCCGAAGAGGCGCTGCTCAACGCGGTGCGCAATTCGCCCCACCTGGCGGAGGCCTACGTGCAGCTGGGCGGCATATGTCTTGAACGCGGCGACCTTGACGGCTGCCTGCGTTACAACGAAGAAGCCGCCAATTGCCGCGCCAAGTTCCCCGTGCCATGGAGCAACATCGCCTTTGTGCACCTGCAGCGCGGCGAGCCCGACAAGGCCATCACCGCCCTGAACAAGGCCCTCAAGTGGGACCCCAACTTTGTGCAGGCTAAAAACGCCCTGTCCACCGCCCACTACATGAAGGGCGACTTTGCGGCCTGCGAAGCAACTTGCAAGGACGTGATCAAGCAGCAGCCCGGCTTTGCTCCGGCCTGGAACAACCTTGCCCTGGCCCAGTTTGAAATGGGCCAGTACGCCGATGCTGCGGAATCCGCCAAAAAGGCGCAGGCCCTGGGCTTTGAAGTGCCCGAAGGCTTTATGGAAGAGCTCAAGACCAAGGGCGCGGCATAGCAGCCCCACAGATGTCAATGTCCGTCAGGGCCGCTGGAGTTTTCCGGCGGCCCTGTTTTTTGTGCGGCGGGCTGCGGGGCGTAAAAAAGGCCCTGCGAAAATTGCCGCCGGGCCTGGGTGCGTTTTTGTCAAAAACTGTGTACTGTCAGTCAGCCTCGCCATCCGTAAGCACACGGCACTGGGCCGCGCCGTTGCTTACGCCTGCGAGCGCTGCCGTAAAGGCCTCGATATGCTCCGCAGGCAGGCGCAGCCGTAGGCGGGCGTCGGCCTGATAGTCTTCGCTTTCAAGCCTGGCTTCAAAGGTGGGCAACATGCGGCGCAGGGCATCCAGGTGCGCATAGCCCACGGTAAGGCTCAGGCTGCTTTCCGGCACGCGCTGTCGCACGGCCAGGCTGGCCAGGTTCTCGCGCACGCTGTCCTGATAGGCCCGCACCAAGCCGCCAGTGCCCAGTTTTACGCCGCCAAACCAGCGGCTCACGACCACGCACAGTTCGCCAATGCCGCTGTGCAGCACAATCTGCAACATGGGTCTGCCAGCGGTGCCGTGGGGCTCGCCGTCGTCAGACGAGCCTATCTGCGCCGTATCCCCCGGCGCGCCAGAGGCGTATGCCCAGCAGTTGTGCGTTGCATCGGCGTGCCGACGCCGTATCTGCTCAATAAAGGCGCGTGCGCTTGCCGGGTCTGGCGTGTGAGCGCACTGGGTAAAAAAACGGCTGCGCCGGATGACAAGCTCTGTGCAGTGCGGATGCTGCGGGGCAACATCGGGCACGGCATATCGGGTCATTCGTCGTCACCGCACCTTCTGCATGCCTCGCGCTGGGCATCGTTCAACGGGGGACAAAATTCGCGGATGCAGTCCTTGGCCATGGGATAGCGCAGGGTCAGCTCTTCGGGCTGGCCAAGGCGCAGGTCTTCCATGTCAAAACCCGGCGATACGGTGCAGCCCACCAGGGTAAACTGCGTGCCGGGCGCAGGGGTTGCGCCAAACCAGCACCCTCCGGGAATGGTAAACTGCACGTGCTGACCGGCAAGTATATCCTGCCCCAGCATCACCTCGCGGGGATACCCGTGCGTATCTATGCAGGCAAGGCGCAGGGGGCCGCCCATATAAAAGTGCCACAGTTCGTCCTGGCGTATGCGGTGCAAACGTGAATAATGCCCCTGTTGGAGCAAAAAAAGTATGGCGGTGGAAACAGGGCGAGGCCCCATAAACCCGCAAGGCATTTCATCCGCCGAAAGAATTTGCGGGGCTTCATAGGTGCGACGAAAGAACCCCCCTTCGGGGTGGGGACGCATGCCGAAATGGGATATGATTTCTTGGGCGTTCATAGGTACCTTTTAGCTTGTCATACGTTTCTGCGCAACGGGAACAAAGGGGGAAGGGCGGGTCATAAATCTTATTTTTTAAAAAAAGCTTTACAAGGGCGGTTGAATTCTTTAATTAGGAATTGTTCCCAATAAAAATAACTTCTTTACCAAGGAGACCCAAAATGAGCACCACCCAGGAAAATCTTATGGCCGCTTTTGCGGGCGAATCTCAGGCCAACCGTAAATATCTTGCCTTTGCAGCCGCTGCCGATAAAGAAGGCATGCATCAGGTTGCCAAGCTGTTTCGGGCTGCTGCGGCGGCCGAGACCGTTCACGCCCATGCACATCTGAAAAACGCTGGCAAAATCGGCAACACAATGGCCAACCTCAAGTCGGCCATTGAGGGCGAAACCTACGAATTCACCACCATGTACCCCGATATGATCAAGCAGGCCCAGGCCGAAGGTCAGGCTGCCGTCGCCAAGTATTTTGACTTTGCCAACCAGGTGGAAGAAATCCACGCCAGCCTGTACAAAAAGGCTCTTGAAAATCCCGCCGGTCTGCCCGCCACCGATTATTATGTGTGCAAGGTATGCGGCTATACGCACGAGGGCCCCTGCGATGCATGTCCCGTATGCGGCGGCGGCGCGGCTGCCTTTTTTAAGGTTGAAGGCTAGCAGGCCGGGGCGTCCAGCCTAAGGCGGCGGGCCCTGACCGGGCATGCGTCTGCCGGGACAATACGGCGGCAACCAGAGCAATCGTCATCTGTCGTATTGCTATGAGGGGTTGAGATTCTGCACAAGCTGGGAGCCGCAGCGCTCATGCCGAGCGCTCCATGTGCGCCGGGCAAGCTGAAGATCTTTCGGCGGTTTGCCCGGCGCACATATTTTTTGCGATCCGCTGCGGCTCGGGCGGGAGAGGCGCATCCCCATGACGCCGAAAAGCCGTGCCGCATTGGCCCGCGAGCGCGCAAAATGCGCCTTTTGGCGTTGCAATTTAGCGTGAAAAGGGTCAATATCCGGCTGGTGCGCGGCCCCCGCTCTGGCTGGCGCTGCTGCACCCCCTGCGCTGTGGCTTTTGGGCTTGCGGCGCTATATTTGTTCATTACGTCCGCGTGGAGATCGTTGTTATGCGTCTTCTTGTCCGTCTTTGTGTTCTCGTGCTTCTGCTTGCCGTGGGCGGCATGGTTGCCGCGCCGAGTGCGCCCCAGTGCGCCGAAAAAAAAGAAACGTCCAAGGAAGCCCCCAATAAGTTTGATGCGCTCAAGCGCTTCAGCCAGGTGCTTGATCTGGTTGAGCGTTATTACGTGCGCGATGTGACGCAGGGCGACCTGATCAACGGCGCGGTAAAGGGCATGCTTCAGGGCCTTGACCCGCACTCCACCTTTATGAACGCCGATGAATACAAGGAAATGCAGGAGACGACCTCTGGCGAATTCTTTGGCATCGGCATCGAAATTTCGATGGAAAACGGTCAGGTTACCGTGGTGACCCCCATTGAAGACACCCCCGCCTACAGGGCCGGGCTCAAGCCGGGCGACATTATCCTGTCCATCAACGGTCAGCCCGCGCAGGAGCTCTCGCTGCAGGAAGTTGTCTCGCGTATTCGCGGCCCCAAGGGTTCCGACGTGGAGTTGGCCATTCTGCACAGCGACGCCAAGACCCCCCAGACCGTGCGCATCGTGCGCGACGCCATTCCGCTTATCAGCGTCAAGTCCAAAAAGCTTGATGACGGCTTTTACTGGATACGCCTCACGCGGTTTTCTGAACGCACCACCGAAGAGCTGAGGGACGCCCTCAAGGCTGCGGATAAAGAAACCAAAAATTCCGGCGGGATCAAGGGCATTGTACTTGATCTGCGCAACAACCCCGGCGGGCTGCTTGACCAGGCTGTGAGCGTTTCCGACACGTTTTTGGACAAGGGCGTTATCGTCTCCATCAAAGGACGGCGCGACAACACCGACCGCGTGTATGAGGCCAAAAAGCAGAGCGATGACGTCCACGCCCCCATGGTGGTGCTGATCAACGCCGGCTCCGCCTCCGCCTCTGAAATCGTGGCGGGCGCTCTGCGCGACCAGAAGCGCGCCCTCACTGTGGGCGAGCGCTCGTTTGGCAAGGGCTCGGTGCAGAACATCATTCCGCTTTCCGACGGCTCGGGCCTCAAGCTTACGGTTGCCCTGTACTACACGCCCAGCGGCAGCTCCATTCAGGCCGAGGGCATCGTGCCTGATGTGGAAGTGCCTTTTGAGGCTCCGCGCACAGACGACAAGGACAACGCCCGCCTGATGGTGCGCGAGCAGGATCTGAACCGCCACCTTGAAAACGGCAAGGACAAAAAGTCTTCCAAGGCCAAAAGCGGCAAGGAAGAAACCGCCGAGCAGCTCGCGCGCGACAACCAGTTGCGCATGGCCCTGCAGATGGTCAAAAGCCTGCCCAAGATGCGGGAAATCAGAAACTAACCCCGCACCGCTTCAGGGCGGACGGGCAAAAAACACAGGGTGTTGCCGTTGCGCGACACAAAGTTATCAGACAGCCCTTCGGCCAGACCCTTGCGGCCCGCCGAAGGGCTGTCTGCGTCTGCGCAGCTGGCTATCGGCGGCGTGCTGTGGCTCGTGCTCAGCTTTGCATTGTCCTGCTGGGTGTACTGGCGGTCGCTGGAGGCAGACCCTGAGCCGCAGCCTTTGTCCAGCGCCGCGCAGCCCTTGTCCATGCACGCGCCGGGGCTTGCGGCTTCGCATGCTGCCGGGCCGTTTTTTGACAGGGCTCTGGCGCTGCAAACCGTGGACGCCCTGGTGGCGCACCTTTTGCCTCTGGCATTGCCCGAGGCCCAATGGCAGCTGGCAGCGCCGCCGTACGGCAGCGGCGACAGGACGGGGCAAGACCCGTATGTCCAGGCTGCGGCGAGCCCGGCAGCAGAGACTTCTGCTCTCCCTCCGGCGACAGATACCCTTGCGGCAACAGGGCCTGCTGCTGCGCCCGGCGACGACAGCCTCCGGCAGTATGTCGTCAGCGGCCCCTGCGCGCCCTTGCGTCTGGGGCTGGCCCTGCTTGAAGGCCTGCGCGCCCGGCAGGATGCCCTGCAAAGCGCTGGCGCGCGGGCTTCGGTGCGCTGGTCGCCACAGGCAACCCTTGAAGTTTTATTGAATAACAGTGTATGTTGCGTGTTCGCCTTTCCGGGACGCGAGGGGCAGCTGGCCGACCTTGCCCAGCCCTTGCCCGCGGCGGCCCTGGCCGTGATTATCGACGACATGGGGCAGAAAACTGCGGCTGCGGATGAAGCCGCCGCGCTGCTGTTTCCCGTGACGTTCGCCATCTGGCCCAAGGCGCCGCACGCTGCGGAAACAGCTGATATCGCGGCCTCGCGAAGGCTTGACTGTCTTTTGCATCAACCCATGGAAGCCCTGCCAAGGGCTGACCACCGGCGGCCCGATCCCGGCCCCGGAGCGCTGCTCACAAGCATGAGCGCGCAGCAGATCAGGGCGGTTGTTGAGCAAAACCTGCGGGCGGTGCCCACGGTTATAGGGCTGAACAACCACATGGGATCGGCATTTACGGGCGATATTTCACTGTGCGAGGTCCTGGCGGGCGTGCTGGGCGAGCGCGGCCTTGCCGTGATCGACAGCGTTACGCGGCCTGATCCGCAGCTGGCTGTTGCCGCCAGAAAGGCGGGGCTGGTGGCCCTGGCACGCGATGTTTTTCTGGATACGCGCCGCGACGCCGCGGCCATTAGCCTCGCACTTGACGCGGCGGCAGCCCGCGCCCGCGCGCACGGCATGGCCGTGGCCATCGGTCACCCTCATCCCGAAACCCTGCGAGCCCTGCGTGACTGGCAGGACAAGGATGGCGTGGCGGTTGTGCCACTGCGGCGCATTATCTGGAAGCTGGCCCAGGACAGCGCCGCTATTGCGGGCAGTCCTTATCCCCCCCACATCAACATGGAAAAGGAGTAAGCATGCAATCCACTTTCGCCATTATCAAGCCTGACGCAGTTTCGCGTAATCTGACCGGGGAAATTCTGGCTGCCATGGAAGCTTCCGGCCTCAAAATCGTGGCTCTCAAGCGCTTGCGCCTTTCCAAGACCCAGGCGGCCGGCTTTTATGCCGTGCACAAGGAACGCCCGTTTTTTGACAGCCTGACCGACTATATGTCTTCCGGCCCGGTAGTTTGTGTCGTGCTGCGCGGCGATGACGCCGTTCCCCGTTGGCGTGCCCTCATGGGCGCCACCAACCCGGCCCAGGCCGAGCCCGGAACCCTGCGTCACAAGTATGGCCAAAGCCTGGAAGCCAATGCCGTTCACGGCTCGGACGCCGCTGAAACCGCGGCTTTTGAAATAGGCTACTTCTTCAGCGGCCTGGAAATCACGGAGTAGTATTATGGCGCTCACTATCGGCTGTGTCGGATGCGGCAACATGGGCGGGGCCATTATGGCCGGTCTTGCCCGCAAGGGTGGATACAATCTGTGCGGTTACAACAGAACAGCCGCGCGCATGCGCCCGCTTGAAGAGCTGGGCGTGCGCCCGCTCGAAAGCCCCCTGGCCGTGGCGCAGGCCGCCGACGTGCTGGTGCTGGGCGTTAAGCCTTATCAGGCTGAGGACGTGTTGGGGCAGATGCGCCCGGGGCTGACGGCGGATAAAACCCTGGTGTCAGTCGCTGCAGGCGTGAGCCGGCAAAAACTGACCCAGGCAGTGGAAAGCCGCTGCCCTGTGGTGCGCTGCATGCCCAACACCCCCGCACTGGTGGGCAAGGGGGTTTTTGCCCTCTGTTTTGAAGATCCCGCCCTGCCCGACGCCCGCAAGGGCGACGTTCTGGCGCTTTTTAACGCGCTGGGCGTGTGCGTGGAACTGCCGGAAAGCAAGTTTACGGCTTTTTCCGCCCTTATTGGCGCGGGCCCGGCCTATGTGTTTGCCATGATGCAGGGGCTGGTGCAGGCGGGGGTTACCCTGGGCTTTCAGCACCGCGAATCGCGCGAGATGGTCACGGCCCTGTTTGCCGGATGCGCCAAAATGGTCGAGCAAAGCAGCGCGCCGCTCATGCAGCTGCGCGATGACGTGTGCTCGCCCGGCGGGCTGACCATTGCAGGCGTGAACGTGCTGGACCGCGAGGGGCTAGTGGGCCTGCTGGTTGATTCCGTGCTGGCCGCCAATACCCGCGGCAAGGAAATGGAAAGCTGACCACATATGCTCAAAACCGCCCCGGTTCGCCGGGCGTGGCATAAAAAAACCGGCTGTTGCGTAACAGCCGGTTTTTTTATGGTCTGTAATGGGGGACCCGCCCAGCAGGCCGTGTGCTCAGCTAAACGCCGCACCTGGCCGTTTGGTGCCGAACCACGCTAGTGGTCCAGCCGGATATCCAGGGTGTGTCCATCCTTGGAAAGCGTAAACTTGGGCTGAATCTTGCCGGAAAGGTCAATGACAATGCGGGTCTTGTCGTCGCTTTTGCCGATGCGCACATTGCTTACCGCAGGGTTTTTAGGCACGCCCGGCGCCTTGACCTGCCATTTACCGTCAAGGTCGATGACCAGCCGTTCAGGGCCGCTGAGCTGCATGTTTTTGTAGGTAATGGGGGCTGCGCCAGTCAGGCGCACCGTTGCGCCCTTGTCGCGGGCAAGCACCACAAACTTGGTGATGGTTTTGTGCTGGGGCGCGGCCTTGGCGGCCTTTTCCTTGCTTGAATCCGCAGCGGGCGCGGTTTTTTCCGTAACCGGAGAGGCGGGCTTGGGCTGCACCACGGGCTTGGCCACAGCGGGCTGCGGATCGGTGGCGGCAAGGTTGCCCGTCGGGGCGCTTTTTTCGTCCGGCTTCAGGCTGGGGATGGGCGCACGCGCGGGGGCTTCTCTGCTGGGGTTGGGATCGGCAATGCCGTTCTGCGTCTGCGGGGGCAGGTGCAACTGCGACTGGGAGTCAACGGCGGGTGCGCCCTCGGCAACCGGTGGGGCCGCATCGGGCGGGGTCACAGGCGCGATGATACCTGCGGGAGTTGCGGGTTCAGGCTTGCGCATGCGCTCGTTGAGCATGATAAGCGCCATGCCCAGAACGCAGACAGCCACAAGAAGACTGAGAATAACTTTGTTCATGCCGAAAGGCTCCTGCCAATTACTTGGGTTGAAACTGCCGCTTAGCGCTTTTGCGCGGCCTTGGCCGCGTAACGCGCCTGTTTGAGCTCGCGGATGTGTTCCAACAACTTGAAGTAGAGAGGTTCTTCGCTGGACATGCTCATGGCCGTCGCTATATGGGACGCGGCTTCGTCGTACATGCCAAGTGAACAGAGTATGCGTGCCAGATTAAAATGGGCGTGATCGTCCTCGGGTGCCAGCTCCACGGCCTTGCGTGAAAACAGCAGGGCAAGATCGGGCTGGGAATTTTGCCTCAGGCGCACGCCGAAATCGCGAAACATGTGCTTGTGCGAAGGCGTGATGCCTTCTTTGGTCTGCGCTATCTGCTCAAGGGCGAGCAGGGCGGCTTTGCGCTCTCGCGGGCGCTTGAGGCGCAGCAGCGTTTGTCTGAATGTTTCCCGCAGCTTTGACTCCACAACCTTGGCCTTGCGCGCGGCCTCAAGGTCGTAAGCGCGTTTTGGCGCGGGCGTCGGGCCTTCTTCGTAATGAACGGCCGTTACGCCGGTAGCGGCGCGGGAGGGCGTCGGCAGGGAGGGTGTGCCCGCCCCCAGGGGGGCCACTTCGACAGATTCGGGCAGGTTACCCTTGGGGCTGGTCATTTCAAGCGGAGCAAAACCGGGGCCGGATTTTGCCGCCGTGGGGGCTGGCTGGGGCTGCTTTGCCGCGCCGCCTTCGGGCGGGGGCGTGACCATGCCCTGCTCAAAATGGCTGAGGTCCGGCGTTATTACAGGCATAGCCAGTATGTTAGGCTCTGCCTTGAATTCGCGGAGAAAAGATTTGGCGCTTATGCGTTCCACTTCTGCAACTGGCTGGAACGCGGCGTTGAGCTCTTGCACCGCATATGCCCCGTCAGGAAGCTCCCAGACGAAGTAGTGCGTTTTGCTGCGGCTCCCTGTCCAGTTGGCAGAGAAGGAGAAGACGCCAGTAAATTTTGAGCGACGCATGCCCAAAATGTACATTATTTGCGTCGAATAGCAAGATTCGCTTCTGGCCTTTACGGGGCCGGTCCTTTGAGCTAGCATGACCCATGCACGAAATGTCCATAGCACAAAGCCTGTTGCAGATGGCCGAGGATGAAATTGCCCGCCAGGGCTGCACCCGACTGGAAGTTGTCAGCGTTACGTACGGCTCCCTTTCTGGAGTTGTGCCCGAGTCGCTGCAATTTTGTTTTGAAACCATGGTGTACGGAACCCCGCACGAGGGGGCGCGCCTGGAGCTTACCGAGCTGCCATTGCGGCTGCGCTGTACGGCATGCGGCAAAGTTTTTGGCGGGGAGGGGCAGGATGCTCTCTGGCTTCCCTGTCCCGGTTGCGGCGAGCAGTTTGGGCATGTGGTCGAGCAGGGCAAAGAGCTGTACCTCAGCCGTCTGGAAGCCAGCTAGCCCTTGCTCGCCTGAGTTTCGGGAGCCGCAGGTTTGCCCCTTTCAATCCCGCCTTGACCCCTGTCTTTTTGTTTCTGGCTCATGACCGCGCCGCGCTGGCGGCAAGCAAGGAGAACTGAATGCAAATTCCTGTGGTTCGTAATGTTTTGGAAGCAAACGAAAAAATGGCCGGGCACGTGCGGCGGCTGCTCTCCGAAAAAGGCATACTGGCGCTGAACCTCATCAGCTCGCCCGGCGCGGGCAAGACCACCCTGCTTGAGCGCACCCTGAGCGATCTGGCTGGCGAATTTCGCATGGCGGTGGTGGAGGGCGACCTGCAGACCGACAACGACGCCCGCCGCGTTGCCGCCACCGGCGCGCAGGCCGTGCAGATCAATACAGACGGCGGCTGCCACCTTGACAGCAACATGATCCTTACTTCGCTGGAAAGTCTCGACCTTGCTGGCGTGGACATCCTGTTTATCGAAAACGTGGGCAACCTGGTATGCCCGGTGGAATTTGACTGCGGCGAGGACGCCAAGGTGGCGCTCTTGAGCGTGACCGAGGGCGACGACAAGCCGGAAAAATATCCCCTGCTTTTCAATCTTGCCAAGGCGCTGGTGCTCAACAAGACCGATCTGCTGCCCTATGTGGATTTTGACCTTGCGCGCGCCCGCAATTTTGCCACCAAGCTCAACAAGGAGCTTGATATATTTGAAGTCTCCTGCAGCAAGGGAGACGGCCTTGAGGGCTGGTACAACTGGCTGCGCAGCATGCGCGCGGCCAAAAAGGAAGGGCGGCTCGCCTAATCTGCCCCCGCTGCCGTCAATTGTAAAAGGCATCCCCAGCCATGAGCAGGGGATGCCTTTTTTATCTCTGTATTGCCAGCGCGTGGCGGGCCGCAGCCGTATTTGACAAGTTTTTTTGCCGGTGAGAGCTAGCGGGCATCCTCGCTCTCGCGGTAGGCGGCTACGTCCACCACGAGATTTTTTGAAGCGGGGCGCAGGGTAATGGTAAACAGCTGCACATCGCCGTTGGGCGCGTCGGCGTCGGCAAGCTTGGGCAGAATGTCTGCCGGGGCCAGCATGATTGTCGCCTCGCCCTTGCCCGCAGCCAAAAAGTAATCAAGCACCTGCCGCAGCATTTCCTTTTGCTTGGCAAGATCCATGGAAGGCATCTGGGTAAAGTTGATGTCCAGACCGGGCAGCTCGGCCTGCCAGGGGCTGTACTTCTGCTCATAAAGTGCGTTCATGAGCTTTTCGAGCGTTTCGGGGTCAAGCTTGCGGCGCAGCTCCATGTGATCGAGCACCAGCGCAGCCTTGCTCGCAGGCTTGCCCTCGGGCTGGGCCGGTTCAAGCCGCGCTGCCCAGACCATGCCAGCAAAGCCAAGGCTGGCAAGCACCGCATCGTTGTCGTCGCGTTGCGGGGTTGCGCTCAGCAGGGAGCACACATCCTTCATGGGCATGCCGGGGCGAAAGCGGTCAAGCGCGCATACCGGGCCTGCATCCGGCCCGGGCAGAAGGCTTTGGACTTCGCCCGTAACACGTTGCGTTTCACCCTTGGGCACAGAGAGTTCAACCACAGGCTTGTCGCCGGGGCGCAGGGTCAGGCTCTGGGCCTTGGCCAGAGGTACAGCCTTGAACAGCCAGAGGGCAAGGCCCGTGTCCACGCGCAAGTTAGCTGCGCCGCCGGGGTTTTCAATGTCGTCCCGACCGCCGGGGGGCATGTCGAGCCGAACAAAGTTCGTACTGCGGCCCGTTTGAAAACCTATGCTCAGCACGTCTTCTGCGGTGCCGTTAACAATGGATAAAATCTGCGGTTCAGGGCCGGGCTTGGCAATATGCGCGGCATGCGCCGCGTCGCAGGCAAAAAACCCGGCCAGAACAAGACATACGGCCGCATATATGCGAAAGAACCACAAGGCCTTGGTCATGGCGTCACTCCATTTTTGTTGCTTGAAGCCATACTAACAGAGCGCGGGGCTGGCCCGCAAGCGGTGCGGTGCCGTGCGGCGGCGACGTGCGGAAGGGGCGCGGCCTTCAGCGGCGTACTTTACGCACGTCGCCAGCATTGGTATGGTTGCCAGCGCATCGGCTTTTTATCTGCCCCTGCACGCCTTGAACAGCAAACCAAAGCCTCAGGAGATTCCATGCCTCCCCTTACCCGTCAGAAGTCATCGGATCAGGCACCTGAAAAAAAATGCCTGTGCCTGCGCCCCTCATCCTTGCTGGCGGCGTGTTTTCTGGTGGTGGCTGCGGTGGTGTTGGCCTATCTGGGCGGAGTGATGAGCGGCAGGGCATACTGGCGGGCGCACCCTCAGCCGGTGGTTGCCAAGTCCGCCACGCCTGCGGGAGGTGCTGTCGCTTCTGCCACCGGCCCGGACGACGACGGCCCCTCGGCTGGCGTAGCAGCGGCTGGCGCTGGCGATGACGCCGCCGAGCCCAAGCAAAAAGTTTTGGCGGCGGAAGAACTGCGTTTTTCCCGGGTGCTGCGCAATGACGCCGCCACCGGCGACGCCCCTCTCAAACCATTGCCGCCCATGACCCCGGTGCAGCCCAAGCCTGCGGGCGTGGTGCAGGCCGGGGTACCCCAGACGGCGCAGGGCGGGCAGACCGCACCTGCCGCAGCGCAACCCAGCGGCGTGGTCAAGGCCCCGCAGGTGGCGGGATTGTTCGACTACGTCTTTCAGGTGGGGGCCTTCAAGGAGGCTGACTCCGTTGATTCCGTGCGTCAGCGGCTGGAAGGCCGGGGCATGCGCACCAAGATGGAGCGGTCGGGCAAGCTCTATGTGGTGCTGGTTCTGCTGCGCGGCGACGAAGCCCGTGCGGCGGAGGTGGTGCGCGCCACCGAGGGCCTTGGGCTGGGCAAGCCCATACAGCGCAGCCGCAAGCCGGTGCTGCAGCAATAACAGGCCGTAGGGTCGGCAAATTATTGCGCCGCAGGCATAAATCGCGGCTCAAGGCTGCCGCGCGCCGCATGGCGCACGGGCAGCATGGCCGGGTTTGAACCTCCCCGCAGCGCGGCCAGCAGGGCTTCCGCCCTGTCTACCTCGCCGCTGCACAGTACCGCCATGTACAGGCCCGCCGCAGGGTCGGCCCCCACAACCCCGGCGCTGTCGCCGCCAAGGGCATCCTTGCCTCTGAAAACATACTGACCGTCGACCCGCCGCAGGGGGTCGCGCACGCCTGCCGCCGCGCGCAACAGGCCCGCCACATCGGCTGCGTCCGGCGGCCCCGCTGTTTTACCTACCAGCACCCGCACGTGCACGGCGTCGTCCGGCCCTGTCAGCGAGAGTATCCAGGTTCCGGCCATGTCGGCGGGAGCCTCTGCCTGCCAACCCTGGGGCAGGTCGAGCGAAAACCAGCCGTAGTCTTGCGCCAGCGCGTACCGAGGCGCAGCGGCCAGCATGAGCAGGGCCGCAAGGAAGCATGCCGCCACAGCCTGACGGCAGGCAAGGAAAGAAAACATGGTAGTCCTTTACGCCCTGTGCGGTGCGTCTAGTCGTTCAGTTCCACTCGCGGCGGCTGCCACGTGCCCTTGCCAAGCGGCAGTACCGAGAGCCCTTCGGTTTGAGGCCAGTACAGGCGCATGACAAGAAAGATGGGACCGTCCGGCGCGGGCAGCCAGTTGCTTTCAAGCTCCTTGCCAGGCGAATCGCGTTGGATAAGTATGGAAAGAGACCCATCTGCATTTTTGCGCATATTCGGCAGCATGGGCGAATTGATCAGGTAGCGGTCAATGGGATTTTTGATGAGCAGCTGGGTTTTGCCATCGTACATGGTCACAGACCAGAAAGCCCTGGCAGGAGGGTACTGCCCGGCAGGGATGGTCAGGCGGTACTTGTGCCTGCTGCCGTCCAGAGTCGTGCCGTCGGCCAGGGTTCTGGTCATGGGGTACACGGCTTCGCCCGCGTCGTTGCCGTAAATGCCCGCCTTGGCTCCGCCCGCCCGCATTATCCAGTTGCCGTTGAAAAACTCGCGATTGCCAAAGGGCGAGCTCATCTTCCAGCCGTTTACGCGTATGCCCGGCCTGTTGACCGCCGCATCCACCATGGCCTCGCCCTTTTTTATGCCCCGCAGCAGGGCCTCCTGGCTGTCCTTGGGCAGAGCGTCAAAGGCAAAGTGTTTGCCCGCCACCACGCCGATGCTGGCAAGCTGCGCACGGATGGCTGTTTCCTCCGGTCCGGCGGGGGCAAACTGCAGGGCAAAGGCGAGATAGTCGAAAAATTCGGGCTTCTGAAAGTCCTGCCCGATGTTGGGAAAGGCCGGCATGGGCAGCGCCTTGGGCGGCTTTTGCCCCAAAAAGGCCGAGAGCGTCTGCACGGCGTAGCCTGCCTGAAATTTTTTGACGTTATCAATATCCGCAGGGTTGAAAAGCTGGGTGCGGAACAAGGCCAGCGCAAACTGCGCATCAGAGCGGAATACGCGCATGCCCGCAGGCGCTGCGCCCTTCCATCCCGGCCCGGCGACCATGTAGCTGCCCCCGCCGTTGCCCGTGGTACGGCTGCCGATGTAGCCAAAGTTAAAGGTATTGGCATCCACCAGTTGCACGCTGAAATATCGCCCGTCCGTCGTCGCCGGTACGCTGATGACCACCGGCTCTGCCCGCAGGTCAAGGCAGGCAAAAGAGTAGGGCGTGTCGCTGTTGGGCGTAATTACCACTGTATCCTTGTAGGTAAAAACCTGCGCGGCATTGTGGATGACGTTGAACGGCGCTTTGTACTGCGGCGAATGCGTGTCCACGGAATACTCGTAGGTGACGGCGTAGTGCATCACGATGGGCAGGCCGTACGCGTAGCCCTGGGCGGCAATGTTTTCTACTGTTGCGGCATCGGGAAACGGTTTCGCCTGTGGGGCGTCAGCCGCCATGGCTGGCGAATGGAGCGCCAGAGCCAGAAAAAACGCCGTCCAGACTCGCGCCGCAAAAGCAACAGAAAAAGATTTGTTCATACAGCCTCACCAACTGTTAAAAGCTCGCGGGCAAAGAGTTGCCTCAAGCTTCTTGCTTGCCCCACTTGCACGGTAAAAGCAACCTCAGCACTGTTTGAGCGCCCCGGCATGGACAAGGCGCGCGCCACTGGCTATCCTCTGTGGGCCGGGCTTGCCCCTGGCCGGAAATTGTGTGAAACGGCAATCGCTTGCGGCGATTGCCTGTAGGGAGGAATATGACTGTCCCCCGTAAGATGGTAGGCGTTGGCGCGGTGTTAGCCGTGCTGCTGGCGGTTGTGTTGCTGTGGCAGTGGTGGCTTCGCCATGACGGCGACAGTCTTGTGTTGTACGGCAATGTGGATATCCGGCAGGTGGACCTGGGCTTTCGCGTCAACGGGCGCATTGCAAAGGTGCTGGTGGACGAGGGCGACGCTGTTGCCCCCGGTCAGCCCCTTGCCCTGCTGGATAACGACCTGCTGACGCAACAGCGCGATCAGGCCGCAGCAGAACTCGAAAAACAGCAGGCCTCGCTGATGCGGCTAGAACGCGGCTACAGGGTGGAAGAAATCGCCCAGGCCCGGGCCGCCGTGAGCGGGTCCGCCGCGCTGGCCGAAAACGCGCAGATCAATTTTAACCGCGTGTCCGCCATGCGTGTCTCCAACGCCATTTCTCAAAAAGATCTGGACAACGCCCGCGCCCAGTACCGCGAGGCTCGCGCCAAGCTGCGGTCCAATCAGGATCAGCTCGACATGCTGCTTGCCGGTTACCGCGAGGAAGAAGTGCTGGCGCAAAAAGCGGCTGTGGCCGCTGCCGCCGCCGCGCTCAACCATGCGGAGATACAACTGCAGGACGCAACCCTTGTGGCCCCGCAAAAGGGCGTAGTGCTTACCCGCGCCCGCGAGGCCGGGGCCATCGTGCAGGCCGGGCAGGCCGTGTACACGCTTACGCTTACTGATCCCCTGTGGCTGCGGGCCTATGTGGACGAGCCCAATTTGGGGCGCGTCAAACCTGGCATGCCGGTCAATGTTCTGGTGGACGCAGCGCCGGGCAAAAAATTTCCCGGCACGGTGGGCTTTATCTCGCCTACGGCGGAATTTACCCCCAAGACGGTTGAAACGCGCGAGGTGCGCACGGCCCTGGTCTACCGTCTGCGCGTTCAGGCCGAGGACCCGGAAAACGTCATGCGGCAGGGCATGCCGGTAACCATCATCCTGCAGGATGCTCCCTAGCCATGACCGCTGTCGCCGCCGACGGGCAGGCCGTCCGCCTTGAAGGGCTGGTCATGCGCTTTGGCAAGGGGCGCGAGACGGTAACGGCTCTGGACGGTGTAAGCGCACGCATCCCCGCCGGTCGTATTACAGGCCTGGTGGGGCCCGACGCTGCGGGCAAAACCACGCTTATGCGCATCATGGCCGGGCTCATGCCGCCCAGCGAGGGGCGGGCCGAGCTTTTTGGGCAAAGCCCGGCGGAGCTCATGCGCAGCCAGCCCAACAGCATCGGCTACATGCCGCAGCGCTTTGGCCTGTACGAGGATATTTCCGTCATGGCCAACATGCGCCTGCACGCCAGCCTGCGCGGGCTTGAAGGGGCGGAGCGCGACCGTGTTTTTGAAAAGCTGCTGGGGTTCACCAGCCTTGCTCCTTTTACCGACCGGCTTGCGGGCAGGCTTTCGGGCGGCATGAAGCAGAAACTGGGCATTGCCTGCGCCCTGCTGGGGTCACCGCGTCTGCTGCTGCTTGACGAACCGGGCGTGGGCGTTGACCCGCAATCGCGCCGCGAGCTGTGGCGCATGGTGCAGGACCTGAGTCAGGATGGCATGACCGTGGTGTGGTCCACGGCCTATCTGGACGAGGCCGAGCGCTGCCCTGGCGTGATCATGCTGGATAATGGCCGCGTGCTGTTTGCCGGGCCGCCGCAGGAGCTTACCGCCAGAGCCGAGGGACGGGTCTTTTTGCTGCGCGCCGACGCGGGCCGCCGTAAAAAGGAGCTGGCCCTCTGGACCATGCGCCACGGCATTGAAGACGCGCTTATCCAGGGCAGCCGCATCCGCCTGGTGCTGGCTGCGGACGCCCCTGAGGATCTGCGCCGCGAGGTGCTGGACAAGGGCGGCGAGCCGGTAGCCCCCCGGCTGGAAGACGCCTACATGAGCGCCGTGGGCGGCATAAACCAGAGCCCTTCGCCCTACGGCAAACTGCATGTGGCGCACAACGGCGGCTTTGACCCGATTGTCGCCGACGCAGGCATCGGCCCTGCGCCTGTTGCCGAGGCCCCTGTTGCAGCCTCGTCCGCTGCAGCCGCGTCCGGGCTGGCCCCGGCAGCGGCTGTGGCCGCCATGCCCGCTGCGGATTCTGCCACGGTCTGCTCCATTGCGGCTCGCAACCTTACCAAGCGGTTTGGCGCTTTTGTGGCTGCGCGGGACATTTCCTTTGATGTGCACCCCGGCGAAATTTTTGGTCTGCTTGGGCCCAACGGAGCGGGCAAGTCCACGACCTTTCGCATGTTGTGCGGGCTGTCGCGGCCCACATCGGGCAGTTGCGCCGTGGACGGGGTGGACCTGCTGCGAGCGGGCAGCGAGGCCCGGTCGCGTTTGGGGTATATGGCACAGAAGTTTTCGCTGTACCCTGATATACCTGTGCGTGAAAACATCACCATCTTTGCCGAGCTGTACGGCCTGTCCAGCGAGAGGCGCAAGCTGCTGCTGCCCGAGCTGGCCGAGGCGCTGGAGCTGCAACCGTACCTGCGCAGCCGCACTGGGTCGCTGCCCCTGGGGCAAAAACAGCGGCTGGCTCTTTTGTGCGCAACGCTGCACGAGCCGCCCGTGCTGTTTCTTGACGAGCCTACATCGGGGGTTGACGCGCGCACCCGCAGGGACTTCTGGAAGCATATTTCGGCCATGACCACGGCGGGGGCCGCGGTGCTGGTGACGACGCACTTTATGGAAGAGGCGGAATACTGCGACCGCATCGCCCTGATCTATCGGGGAGCCATGATCAGCATGGGGACGCCCGACGAGCTCAAGGCCTCGTGCACCGGGGTGGAAGATCCCACGCTGGAAGAAGCCTTTATCGCCAGCATTGAAAAATACGACAGGGAGCACCCGCAGTAGCCGCGCTGGCTGATGCCCCGCGCTTCTTATTGTTCGCAACAGGCGGCCAATGACTATGCAACGCAATATCTGGTTACGACAGCTGTTTGCCCTGGTGGGCAAAGAATTTCAGCAGATTGTGCGCGATCCTTCGTCCTATCTGGTGGCCGGGATTTTGCCGTTTATCTTTCTGCTGCTCTTTGGCTACGGCATCACGCTGGATGCGGGCGTACTGCGCCTGGGCGTGCTGGACCAGAGCGGCGGGCAACATGCCCTGAGCCTTGCGGCCGACTTTGCCCACTCGCCCTGGTTTGCCACGCGCCCTGTGGGTGATATGGCGGAGGCCGGGCGTCTGATGCGCGACTCTGCCGTGCAGGGCGTACTTGTAATACAGCAGGATTTTGACAGGCAGCTGGAGCGCGGCAGCGCTGGAGCCGTGCAACTGCTGGTTGACGGGTCGGAGCCGAACACGGCCCAGTATATTCAGAATTACAGTCAGGGGCTGATCATCTCATGGCAGCGCACGGCCCTGCCTGGCGGTACGGCTGCGGCTCTGCCCATCAATATCCAGCCCCGGTTCTGGTACAATCCTGCGGCCAAGAGCGTGCAGTTTCTTGTGCCGGGGGCCATCACGGTCATCATGACCCTCATCGGCACGCTGCTTACCTCGCTGGTGTTTGCGCGCGAGTGGGAGCGCGGCACCATGGAGGCCATGTTCGCCACGCCTGTCAGCCGCATGCAGCTGCTGCTGGGCAAGCTGATTCCGTACTTCTGCATGGGCATGTTCAGCATGGCCCTGTGCGCCTTGGCGGCGGTAACCCTGTTTGCCGTGCCGTTTCGCGGCTCGTTGTGGGTGCTTGTGCTGCTGTCGGCGGTATTTATGCTGAGCGCACTGGGGCAGGGGCTGCTTATTTCCGTGACTTTGCGCGGACAGCTGGTGGCTGCGGAGGCCGGGTTGTTTTCCGGCTTTTTGCCTGCCTTGCTGCTGTCGGGCTTTGTGTTTGACATCAACAGCATGCCCCCCGTGCTTCAGGCCCTGACGCGGCTTTTGCCCGCAAGGTATTTTAACACCTGCCTGCGCACCATATTCCTGACCGGCGACGTGTGGGCGGTGTTTGCCCCCAGTCTGCTCTTTATGGGGCTGCTGGCCGGGCTGCTGCTGGGGCTTGTGTACCGCAACCTTGTCAAAAGGCTGGATACGTGATGGCAAGGATAGCTCTTCCCCGTCTCAACCTGCGGCGCATGGCCACCATTGTGCGCAAGGAACTGCTGGTCTTGCTGTGCAACAAGGTCTCGCGCATGCTCATCATTGTGCCGCCGCTCATGCAGATTGTCATTTTTGGCTGGGCGGCCACCATGGAGGTGCGCAATGTGGACGTGGCCGTGCTTAACCGGGACAGCGGCAACTGGAGCCGCGAGATCGTGCGCAGGCTGCAGGGGTCGCACACCTTCAGCAGCGTGATTTTTCTGGATGGCGAGGCGGATATTCGCCCGACCATAGAGCGGCAGCAGGCATTGTTTGTCATGGTCTTTGACGAGGAGTTTTCCCGCCGGGTGGATGCAGGCCTGCCCGCGCAGATGCAGGTGATTCTTGACGGCAGGCGTTCCAACGCGGCGCAGATCGCCTCGTATTATCTCGAAACCATCGTGCGCGGCATTGGTGAATCCACGCCCGCAGGGGCCGCCGCCCAAAGCGCAGCCGCACCCCGGCTCGATGTTCGCGTGCGCTGCTGGTTTAACCCCAATCTTGAATTTCAGTGGTTCTTTTTACCCAACCTCATCGGCATGTTGAGCTTTATGCTGGGGCTGGTGGTGACGGGGCTTTCCGTAGCGCGCGAGCGCGAGGTGGGCACGTTTGACCAGCTGCTGGTTTCGCCCGCCACGCCTACCGAGATAGCGCTTGCCAAGCTGGTTCCAGGGTGTCTGGTTGGCCTGGTGCACGGAACCATCTTTCTGTTCATCTCTGTTTTTGGCTTTGGCGTGCCGTTTACGGGCTCGCTGGTGCTGCTGTATGTGGCCATGCTGGTTTTTGCCATGGCCTCGGGCGGGGTGGGGCTTATGGTGTCGTCGCTGTCGGCAACGCAGCAGCAGGCCTTTCTGGGGGCCTTTACGGTGGGGGTGCCGTGCATCCTTATCTCCGGCGCGGTCACGCCGGTCATCAACATGCCGCCGTTTTTGCAGTACGCCAGCCAGCTCAACCCCATGCGCCATTTTACCACCATTGTGCAGGGCGTGTTTCTCAAGGACATCACCGTGGCGGCGGCTGCCGTCAACCTGGGCAAGATTGCCTGCATCAGCGCGGTGGCCGTGAGCGTTGCCGTGTGGATGTTCAAGCGCAAGGCCTGAGGGGAGCCCCGGCGGTCAAAGCCGGCCGGACGCTGCCGGGGCGGGCGTCAGCTCTCGGGGTTTGCGGGGGGGGCTGCAGTTGGCTGTTGCTGGCGCGCGGGCGTCGGGACCGACTTTTTTATGGAAGAAACCCCCGCCCGGGGTACGCGGTGTGCCCTGCCCACAATAAGTGCAATCACTACGATAGAATAGAGATACCCCGTAAAGCCCACCAGCACTGTGGCGTTTTTGGCTATCCAGGTTTTGGGCGTGATGTCTCCGTAACCGATGGTGAGGATGGTCACGTAGCTGAAGTAAAACAGGTCGTTAACGGCCTGATCGCCCATTCCCAGGCCGTTGAATGAACCGGGATGGTAAAATTCGATGCCCAGAAACAAAAAATAGCCGCAATATCCGATAAGCAGCAGGCCGCATACCGCCGCGTAGACGATCTTGATGGTGATCATCTGCGCGTGCGCGATCTGCCGGAATACCTCAAACATGATGCTGCCAAAAAAGCACAGATAGAGCAGCAGCATTTCTTCCTTGAGGCTTTTGATAAAAAACAGATCCATGGCTCTGCCCACAAGCAGCAGAGCGCCAAACAGCAAGGCCAGCCGCAGGATGCGCGGCCTGAACTCAAAAAGAACCATGGCCGCCAGCAGCTGGATGGGCAGATAGATGGCCTGCGCGTAGCCCCGGTAAATATTGTCGGGAAACAGAATGTTCAGAACAAACACGCACCACAGCGAGAGCATGAGCAGTTCAAAGCGGTGTTCGTAAAGGCGGGTGCGGAGTGCGCGAATTTTTAGCATATAATCCTCATCCCTTGCATACTACAGGCAGGCGGGCGGCTCGGCAAGCGCCAGCGCCCGGACAGCGCTGTGGACAGATTGGCTGAAGCGCCTTACCCTGCGTCGATACACGATTTTACGGAGAATGCCATGCTTCAAAGCTTTAGCCGTGCTTTTGCGCGGGTGCTGCCCCTGCTGTTGCTGGCGGTATGCGCCGCCGCGCAGGCCCACGCCGTGCCCCTGACCACAAAATACTACGGCCTTGACCTGCCGCCGGACTGGGTGGTGGTGAGCGGTCCGGTCAAGGTTCAGGAGGCTATACAGGTTGTCATGGGGCAAAAGGACCACAAAAGCTCGGCGCTTATCATCGTGGGACCCGCCAATGCCGGTGAAGCGGAGCAGGCCGCCAGGGGCAACGCCAAACGTCTGGGCGGCACAGCGCCTGTTTTGCGCAACGGTCAGTGGGAATTTGCCTTTGAGCAGAAGGGTGTAAAGGGCTACGGCATTGTGCGCGAGGATGCGCAGTCCAAACTTTTGCTCATGCTTGTGGTCAGCGGCGATCTGCGCATGGCCAATTTTGTGTACAGCATGCGCGGCCCTTACCGGGCGTTGGTGCCCCAGCCCCCGCAGTTGCCCTAGGTATTGGTTGCATACAAGCGCAGTTCTGGCCGCCCTGTTGGCCTGCTCACCGCCAAGTGGACAGGTCAAAAAAGGCCAAGGCAAATAATCAAGCGGCCAGCTTTTTCCGAAATTCTATCGGAGAGAGCTGGCCGAGCCTTTTTTGAAATCTCTCCGTGTTATCAGTGGCAATAATGCAAGGACGCCGTCCTGGGCGGTAACCTGCAGGTAGGTGACGGCTTCCAGCGTTGGGAGATTTTTGAGGTTTGCTGACGGTCGATGCGAGGGAGTTAAAAAGCCGTTTGTGGAGGATGGGGTTGTGTAGCGGTTTTTGCCATTTTTAGCCCCCTCGCCATCATCTTCAGTTATCATGCCCATCATTGCGGTAAGAGCGTAATCCGGGTGTATGTCATTGCCGATCGCATCCCCTGCGCGTCGGCCTTGGGCAGAGGAACAACAGCAAGGAGCTTTGCCATTTCCCAGACTCCGCATGCGTCAACCGGGGAGGTGATAATCAGAAGCACATATAACGGCACTCAGCAAATGTGAAGCCATGTCAAATGACATGGATGAATCATGCAAACAGCCGCTAAAATTCCAGGCCACAACTGAAACCGCCGAAGCAGGAAGAACTCTGAGAACGAAAAAACTCCGCTCCAAGTTCAACCTGCGCAAAAAAACCACTGGTATGGCTCGCGCGCACATTGCTGTGAACCAGCATGGCGTTCCGCCCCGGCATATCTGACCGACTTTCAAAATTTGGACTGTATCCCTTGAATCTGGCGCTGCTGCTGAACGTTCCGTCAAGCCAGTCATGCCGCCAGCCAGCCAGAGTATCCCATGCGAGCGTTGTGCCATTATCCAGTGTGCGGGCAAGGTTTGCATGCGCGCCCAAGACTGACGAAAGATTGTTGCAAGTGGCGGCATCAACCCTGAGTGCTGAAGCCCCTGAGCCGCCCTCGGTAAACCCCGGTCTGGAACTCAGGCTATACTCCAGCCATGCCAGAGGGCCAGCTTCCACACCGCCCCAGGCGGTTGCCCAGTTCCAGTCCTTGCCGCCGCCCGCAAGCGTATCTGCTGTTAGGCCCGTCCATCTGCTGTTGTGGTTGCGCGCGAAACCATTAAAGTTGACGGCCCGCTGCATTTGCACATCCTCAAAGCCCACGCGGGCCATGCCCATTACATAGGCACCATCCCACCAGCGTGGCTTAAAGCGGGCGTGGCCGCCAACAGATGCGGCCAGAGTTTCCGCCCTTGCCTCGCCCGCACTATGGATTTCCGTGCGGCGGCCTGCGAGCGCCACATCAAATCCTGTAGTCAGTCCGCTCTCCCACAGGCGGTCAACACCAAAGGCCGACCCTGCACCTGACGCCGTGAAGCCCGCTGAGCCGCCATTGGCGTTCATGTTGCTGTAGCTGCCAAAGGGCAGCGTCCATGCCTGCCAGCCTGCAGCATCATCACCGCTGGACATGCCAGTACCGCTCACGCCTTGCAGGCTGCTGGCTTCAAAAAAACGCCGCACCATAAGCAGGTTGAGTTGCCGCTGCGCTTCAAGCCCGGCCCGCGCCACAGCATCATAGCTGTTGGGGCTCAACTGCTCCATTGCCGGAGCAATGCCGCTGCCGGATGCATCGCTCCAGTCCAGGGCCTGAAACAGGTTTTGCATGTCGCCTGTTGCCTGCCCTGCTATCTGGTAAAGAGCGCGTCCGACTCGGCTTGTGGTGGTACTGTCGGCATAGCGGCTGTAGGCGCTTGATGCACGTTGCTGGCCCACCAAGGCAGACCCGAGGCCATTGCTTGACGCGACGCTGAAATTCAATGTTGGTGAAGAAGAACTAACCCCAACGCTGTTAAATGCGCCCGTGGAGCTTGTGGCCTGCACACTGTTCATATTTATTGAATAGTTCTCTGCATAAAATCCCGGCGAGGGGGAAAACCGCAGGGATCCGGCAAGAGTTGCAGAGTTTGCACTAAGCACCGAATATTGGTCTCTGGAATTGAAACCGATTTGCAGCGTACCCTGGCCTGTCTGGGTGTAGTCATTTACTGTGAGCGTCAGGCCGCGATAGCCCGGAGCAACAACGCCGTAATTGACGACTTTCTTCTGTATTACTCCATCACCCAGCAATACACCGCCCTGGCGCACGAGCACATCGCTGTTTTGCAGCACGCCGCCAGTGCCGTCTGCCCTTTTGCTTACGGCCAGGCCCCCGCCTTCGACCACGGTCGCCCCGGAATAGCTATTGACGCCGCTGAGAACCAGCAGGCCAGCACCCGTTTTACGCAAGCCCACATTCTTCTTGTCCAGGGCCGTGGCGTCCGCCCCGGCCTTGAAATCGTCGTGATGGTAGGCATCTTTCCACTGTCGTTCGCTGATATCATTGCTGAATTCGGCGAAGTAGCCCTTGGTGTCAAACGTTTCAAGCGCGTAATTGCCAGGGCCCAATTCAGGCAACGCCACCACATCCGAAGCTGACATCCGGTTGGCATCCAGCCGGGCGATGCCGCGCACGGCCTTGCCCGCATCCAGCAATCCCTGACCAAACACTTCTTCCTTGGTCAGTTCGTTCACTGCTCTATAGCCATCATTGACAAGTTTTTTCAATGCCTTTCCCGTTGTGGTGTCTTGATAGACCTCAGAAATCCAATTTTTGATTTCCGCATCATTCGGGGTAGGAATACCTATAACTGTAATAATAACTTTATTAGGATTACCATATTGATCAACAGTATATTGAACAAGATGCGTCGGCGCTACATAATTACTATCTGCAGTGGTCAACACAGCATCAGCCAGCTGTTTGCCCGTCATCCAGGGAAAAGCCTGCGCCACCAGGCCCACAGTGCCGCTCACATAAGGCGCGGCCATGCTGGTGCCGCTGGCCAGCATATAGCCGTTGGTGGTGGCATTGAGCGAATTGATATCGCTGCCGGGAGCCGCAACAGTCCAAAGAGAGGCTTTGCTCCCCAGGTTGCTGAAATAACTGACCCCAGACGGACCAATGATGCGTGTTCCGTCCGTCGCTGTAGTGATCCCGGCTATATTGAGGGAAACCACGCTGATCCAGCCTGTGAGGTCCGGCGCATAACGCGGCATCATGCCCTCAACACTGGGAGCTATCCTGGTGCTGTTGCCAGCAGCAAACACAACGACCTTGCCGTACTCCTCACTGAGCTTGCAGAGCGCTTTGATGACATTATCCTGGCCAGCTATGACAACTGAGGGCTTGTCTTTGGGAGGGTCAAGCGAGGGGTAAAAATTCGTGCCCCAACTGTTGTTGATGACGCGAATATCCGGATACGCAGCAAAGAGGCTCAACAAATCAGGCGGAACAAGATTTTCGTTGCTCCCCGACGCTTTTCCAAGTGTGACCGCCGAAACGAGGTTGGCGTCAAAAGCCACACCGTGCATGCCAACACCATTGCGCATGGCAGCCATGATGCCCGCCACATGGCTGCCATGCGTATCATATGCCCAGTTCGGCACGTATGTCTGCCCCGTGGTCTTATCGAGCGGCAAGGCCATCATTATGACGTTGCCAGCCAGCTCGGGGTGGTCGCCGCGTACGGAAGTGTCAACCATGCCCAGCGTGATGCCAGCCCCGGTATATCCCAGAGCGTATGCATCGGCAGCATGAATAAAATTCAACCCTGTGCTGTTCCAGTATTCATTGGTTTTAAAACTGTCAGCGCTCGCTGCATTGATATGAACGGGTATACTTAATGTAAACAGAAACAGTAGGAGAATCTGAAACAAAGCAGGACAAAAACGCACCCAATAACCGTACCAATAAAGAACCATTCAATTTCCGCCAGTGTTCACTTGAACTTTACGTCCGCTTTGTTGTTGCGATACATCGCACCTTACTTCAAAATCATAACATTAACTAATTTATCTCTCAGTGGAGTGGCGGAATATTACATCCCTATCAATCGCGGGCTTTATCAAAAATAGCTTTTTATTTCAAGTAATTATTTATAGCAATTTCTTCTCCAGAGTTTAAATGAGCAGATTTGCCTTTTTGGCATAAAGACACAACTGTTTTCCATAGTGCAGTGATCAGTTATGCGCGATTCTCAGATGTTGAATGCCTTTGTTCTTTGCATTGTGGAATGATTTTTTGGAATTAAAGAGTAGAATATTGGTATGAGGTGGTCGCGGAAAATTGGGCAGCCTGTTACGTTGTAGTCATCAACGAAGGAGGGCAGTTTTCGCCAAGCAGTTTTTGGAGACACCGATTTATTGGTTCGCGCCAGATGAAAAGGCACTTACGTCAGCAGGACATCGAGATTGGATGTGACTGAGTGCGGAGTTTATGCGCAAGATGGGGCTGGTGGTGATCTACCAGAAGCCCCGAACGCGTGTGCGGCATCCCGAACATAAGATTTATCCTTACCTGCTGCGCGGATTACGGATCAATCGCCGGATCAGATGCGGCGCGCCGACATTACATATGTGCCAATGAAGCGAGACTTCTTGTATCTGGTGGCAATTGTCGACCGGCACAGCTCCGGTGCTGCGCAACGGTCAGTGGAAATTTGTCTTTGAGCAGAAGGGTGTAAAGGGTTACGGCATTGTGCGCGAGGATGCGCAGTCCAAACTTTTGCTCATGCTTGTGGTTAGCGGCGATCTGCGCATGGCCAATTTTGTGTACAGCATGCGCGGCCCTTACCGGGCGTTGGTGCCACAGCAGCCGCAACTGCCCTAGGTATTGGTTGCATACAATCGCAGTTCTGGCCCCCCGTGGTTTTTTTTGGTTCCTCGACGCGAGACGTGGAAATCAGCTTTCTTGACTCTCCTTCCTGACGCATCGTAGCCTTTCCCTTTGCCCAGGAGGGAAGGAGCCGTGGAAGCTAACGATTTACTGACGTTGGGCCTTGGCCTCACAGCTCCCTGGCGAGTCGTGGACCAGTCTCTGGACCTTTCAAAGCAGCCAAGCGAACTTCGCCTTGAGGTCGAGGCCGCGAGAGGTGAGCGCTACCCTTGCCCGGCGTGCGGTGCGTTGTGTAAGGCCCATGATTTCGCTGAGTTCAGCTGGCGGCATCTCAACTTCTTCCAGCATCACTGCCTGATCAAGGCCCGTGTCCCCCGAGTGAGATGCCCGGAACATGGCCTCAAGCGCGTCAATGTCCCATGGGCACGGCCTGGCAGCGGGTTCACCCTGCTTTTCGAGCAAGCGGTCATGCTTCTTGCCCGAGAGATGCCGGTCAACGCCGTGGCGCGTTACGTCGGCGTCACCGACAAGCGGATATGGCGGGTCGTGACGCACTACGTCTTGAAGGCCATGGGCAAGCTTGATCTCAGCCGACTGTGCGGAATCGGCCTTGACGAAACGGCAACCAAGCGTGGCCATCATTACGTCACCATCTTCGTGGACATGGACCGGGAAAGCCGCCCGGTGGTCTTCGCGACTCCAGGCAAAGGCAAGGAATGCCTCAAGACCTTTGCCGCGTACCTCAAAGGGCGTCAGGGCAATCCGGAGAACGTGGTCGAGGTGGTCTGCGACATGTCACCAGCTTTTCTGTCGGCGGCCGAGGCGACCTTCAGAAATGCCGCTGTAACCGTGGACTGGTTCCATGTGGTTCAGATTTTCACCAAAGCCCTCGACGAGGTCAGGCGTCTGGAAGCCAGAGAGGTCATACTTCCCAAGGCTGCCCGGTGGGCGGTTCTCAAGGGCCTGGAAACTTGGCGTAGCGAGGAGCAGGTCGCGGCGCTCAAGGAGTTGGAGGAACGTGGATTGGCGACAGCCACCGCGTTTCGGGTGAAGGAACTGCTGCGGTGGGTGCGCAAAGCTGACACCAGGCAGGGTGCGCGATGGCGAGCAACGCGGTTTTTCGAATTCGCTCGGGAACTTGCCGGGGATTCGGTTCTGCTCGCACCGGTACGCAAGGCGCTGAACACGTTCGAGGATCATTTGCCTCGAATATTGAGAAGATGGGACTCCTTGCTTTCCAATGCTCGCTTGGAAGGGCTCAATGGCCTCTTTCAGGCTGCTCGCTCGCGGGCCAGAGGGTATCGGAACGTAACAACCTTCATCACCATGATCTACCTGATCGGAGCGCCCATCACCCAACTCTTGGAGGCGTGAATTCCACAGCTAACGTCGAAGACCCACATATCAATAGGCTTGTCAGTGATTGCTTTAATGAAAAGCTCAATATGTTTTTTCAGCTCAGGGGTATAACGTTCATTTTTTTTGCCATCTGAAACTTTAGTTTGCAGATAACTATCTAAAAATACTGAGAGTGTTTTAGTTTTTCTTCGTTCCAAGCGATCATTTTTTGTTGGCGTGGCGATATGAGCCGGTTCTATCGTCTTTGGGTATTGTTCATACGGGAGTGATAACAGATGGTGTTCTTTTGAGTAGTCACTACTTAACCTTGCAAGAAGAGCATCATAGTATTGTACAGAAAATTTGCAGTATTCATTAACTATTTGAAGATAATTTTTCTCTGAAATTTCTTTTCGGTCAAAAAGAGTCAACGAAATAAGTTGCTCAAGAAAGTCGGATGCTGCCAGGCAGAGTAAAGGGGGGGAGTCAATGGCCGCACGGCACTGTTGCTGTATGGCCATGTATAAGAATTTTGTGCTTATCCCCATGTCTTTTGGGGTATGCATGTCGAAGATGGGCTGTTTTAGCTCTCTGTTTTCTAACTGAGTGCGTGAATCGGGATTTTGTGCGTCATTTTCAAGTGCGTAACGGAAATAGCCCGCGAGGCGCTTTTGGATGTCACTAAAAGAAAGTACGCTGTTGGATGAGCTGTTTTCTAAAAATATGGATAAGCGTTCATGTGAGAATTTTGGTAAAGGCATGCCGGGGAACTGCATGCTCAATGGGGCAGCAACTTCCTTCAGTGTGTAATCATGCCCATGGGCATTTAACCATGAATGAAGGGCATGTACTGTCGCAGGATAATCGATTACCGGCTCCACAAAATCATGAGTTTGGTTGTGTATGTAATCTCGTATTTTTGACATGTCGTCAGAGCTAACCATCGATTTCTCCTGAAAAAGCCTATGAATGGAGATCGTTGCAAGGGCTGATTTGCGTTTAGCTTCCTTAAGGCTGTCAGTATGAAGTGATAGACGGATTTCTTTGCAAGAACACTGAGATATGTGCCTTTGAGGAATCCTAAATCGAAAGTAATACGTTTTTTCACGCAAATAAAGATATGAAGGAAGGCGTTCTTTAATAGCCTTAAGCGGAGAGGATTGTCGTGGGGATGGAGCGGGGGGGATCTGGTGTGGATTTGACGCTGACATGGCATTCTCTCGCACAGTTTTGTGGCACAGTTTGTGGCACAGGTTTGTGTGACAGTATGAGGCCTGTTGGCCATACTGGCGAGATTTGAAAATCAGCTTCAGAAAAACAAAGGGGGTTACAGTGTGTTACTGTAACCCCATGCCTTGTTTGCTTATTTATGGTGCCGAAGGGGAGACTCGAACTCCCACTCCCTTGCGAGAACTAGACCCTGAATCTGATTGCGAACTTCCCCTGACTTCCTAGGGATAGTAATTTCAATGTGATACGTCATAGTCAGGTTCCCTTGGCTGCCCTTGTTTTCCCCCAAAAGTGGGGGCATAGTGGGGGCATGAAAAAGCTCAAAATCAAGACACAGTACCCTGGAGTTCGTTACTACGAGCACCCTACCCGCAAGCAGCGCAACGGGCAACCCGACCGCTACTACTCTATCCGTTACAAAAAAGATGGCCGCACCATCGAGGAAGGCATGGGCTGGGCCACGGAACAATGGAACGCAGAGAAAGCCCACAAGGTGCTGGCCGGGATTAAGGAGAACAAGAAAACCGGCACTGGCCCTCAGAGTCTTTCCGAAATGCGGGAAAAAGCTGCTGCTGAACGCGCCGCCATTGAGAAGGAGGCGTCTGAAGAATATGTTGCCAATATGCCCTTTCAAGACTTCTTTGAAAGGTACTACATGGCGGAAGCCAAGCGTTCCAAACGAAGCTGGCTCACAGACGAGCAGCGCTTCAACAAAATCATCAAACCGGCCATTGGCGCAAAGCCTCTGTCGGCCATCACGCGGGAAGATATTCAGGCTATCATTGATAACTTGGTCGATTCCGGCGCAGCTCCCTCGACTATCAAGCAATACCGCAGCATCATAAACTACACCTTCACCCAAGCCAGTCTCACAAAAGTGGAAGGAACGACGATTTTCACAGGTCAAAATCCTGTCCGTGGCGTCAAAATCCCTCCCATTAAAAATGCCCGCGAGCGATTTTTGACAGCCAAGGAAGTAAAAGCCCTGGTGAATGCCGCAAAAAAATTGCCAAGCATAGACTTGCACGACTGCATCGTCCTTTCGCTGAACACGGGCCTGCGGCTTGGTGAGCTTCAACGCCTGGAATGGCCTGATGTGGACTTGGTTCATGCCATACTCACTGTGCGCGATGAAGCCCACCGTAAGCCGGGCGGCAAAGTACCGCTGAACGATGCGGCACTGAGCATCTTTAAGGAGCGGCGAAAACAGCAAAATAAGGAAATACTTACAGGCTTGGTCTTTCCACCCCTTGCGGGTAACAGTATGCGCACAAGTCTGACCCATGCGTTCAGGGCACTTGTTGACTCCATCGGACTCAATGACGGCATAAAATTGGATGACCGAGCCAGGCGCATCGTGTTTCACAGCCTCCGGCACACTTTTGCAAGCTGGTTGGCGTGTAACGGCGAAGACATATACCGCATTCAAAGGCTGATGCGGCATAGAACCATTACTATGACCATGCGCTACGCTCATTTGATACCCGATGCCACCCGTTCTGCCGTGCATAACCTGAAACCGCCTAAAGCTCTTTGATATTGTTTTTGAGCCTTGCTACGCCCATCGTGTCTATCAGCCAGTTTACAAGCGATTCCGTAGGGTACACGACATTCCGCCCAACCTGGAAGGCTCCCATAGGGCCATCCCCCAATGAGTCGGCATTAGCGAGAGTTTTGGGGGTTATGATACCGCCGAGCTGTCGCTCCACATCCTTACGAGCGATGGTTGGCGGAAGCTTAGACAGCAGCAACTGACGAAATTCATCCTCTGGTCGTAAAACAGTCTGTGTCATGACTACCTCATTGCTTGTTAGCTTTTGGGGGCAGATCAAGCGGGATTGATTTATGTACACTATGCAGCTTGTACTTTGCAATCAGTCCAACCATTGATTCACAGCCATTCTTCCATAACATTTTTTCACAATGTCTGCGCACACCACTAACACTCATCCCAAGATGTTTTGCAATTTGCGTATAGGTAAAACTACGCATAAACAACTCCAATACCTCTTTTCCGCGAGGAGAAAGCTTGATTTCTTCTGGAGTTGCATCCGACAAACTGGGGATAGCTTCTATGTGAAGCAACATCTCACGAGTGGTTCGCACTGCACAAGCACTCCTGAGGTTAACAAGATGCCAGCGCACTGTTCCGTATGAAATGGATAGGATATGGGCAATTTCTTTTGGGGCGCACCCCCTCGGCAAGCAGCTCCACAATTCGATTCTCCGTCTGAGTTAGCTTTCGCATTTCTTCCCTCCATGCAATAGTGTCTATAAGGAATACTCTTTACAGGCAGTAGCACGGTGAGAACGGCCCAAACAGTGGCCTTTTGATAGGGGTGAACGAATATGTGGGCAACCAATGAAATGGAAATTTAATTTTTTCTGTAAAATTATATAGTTGTATCTTTGACGCTGTGAGTCAGCTTGTTTCAAACTGAAGCTGTTTATGCTGCTCAATCCGTATCTATGCGGTTTTATGCGTTTGACAGCCAAGCATGGCTAAATTATACTGAAACCATTAAATATTGAAGATGCCTACTTTGCTCTCCCCCTACTCTCAGGCTTGGCGTGACTTTGCCCAAGAGGAGCCTCCTAAATGTCTGAAATGAAAGATCGCTGGTTGTCCGTAAGCGAAATTGGTGAATACCTGGGCGTCAGCAGCGACACTGTTTACCGCTGGATCAGCACACGCTCAATGCCTGCCCACCGCATGGGCCGTTTTTGGAAGTTCAAGAAAGACGAGGTTGACGAGTGGGTAAAGGCTGGTGGGGCTATTGAAAAAACAGACAATCAAAGCGTCTTGGATGAGGGGTAACTATGCTTGAGCAGATTTACACTGATGTAAAGAAGTCCTTATGTTCTGCTGAGAGCTTATATTACCGCTTGGTACTTCTTGTTGGGCAATCTGGAACAGGTAAAAGTACTATTCTTTATAAAATAGCTCAAGAATTAGAACTATCAGTAATAAATGCTAATTTGATAATTTCTGGCAAGCTTTTGGAATTGACTTCCAAGCAAAGAACATTACGATTGCCTTCAATGTTAAATGAAATTTGCTCACATGCAAAATCTCCTGTCATTTTAGATAACATTGAAGTTCTTTTTGACAAGAATCTCATGCAAGACCCATTAAGGCTTCTTCAATCAATTTCTAGAAATCGTACTGTTTTATCTTCATGGAATGGCACATTTTTACAAAACAAACTTTCATATGCTGAATCAAGCCATCCTGAGTTTAAATCATATGAAAATACCGATGCTCTAATTATAGACATGAACAGTAAGATATCTATCGGAATAGAACCCAAAATTTTCAAGGCGGAACAAGCATGAAATACGAAAGTCTTATTCAATTTGATCCGATAGAATCAGTCGTTCAGTTGCGTGACGCGGACAAAACGAGCGCCGCCCACACACTCGTGAATACCTATGTCATTTCCGAAGAAATGGCCGAACGGCTCACCCAGCTTGTCATTCCTCAAATGCAGTTTGACCAGCCACTCGACAACAAAGGCCTGTTGGTCGTCGGCAACTACGGCACCGGTAAGTCGCACTTGATGTCGGTGATCTCAAGTCTTGCCGCAGACGTTTCCCTGCTGGAAGGACTGAGCCATTCTGGGGTCCGTACCGCAGCCATACAAATCGCTGGACGTTTTAAGGTCATTCGTACCGAAATTGGAGCCACCACCATGTCCCTGCGTGACATCCTAGTGGCCGAACTGGAAGAGCATCTCGAAAAACTCGGTGTAGAGTATGTGTTCCCCGAGGCAGGCACCATCACCAGCCACAAGCGGGCCTTCGAAGACATGATGTCCAAGTTCGGCGAGGTCTTCCCCGAACACGGCCTGCTGCTGGTGGTCGATGAGCTGCTCGACTACCTGCGCACCCGCAAGGACCAGGAGCTGATCCTCGACCTCAACTTCCTCCGCGAGGTCGGCGAGGTCTGCAAGGACCTGCGCTTCCGCTTCATGGCCGGTGTCCAGGAAGCCATTTTCGACAGCCCGCGCTTCGCTTTTGTCGCCGACAGCATCCGCCGGGTGAAGGACCGCTTCGAGCAGATTCTCATTGCCCGCAGCGACGTGAAATTCGTCGTGGCCGAGCGCCTGCTCAAGAAGACCACCGAGCAACAGGCCAAGATCCGCGACTACCTGATGCCCTTTGCTAAATACTACGGCGGGCTCAATGAGCGCATGGACGAGTTTGTCCGGCTCTTCCCGGTGCATCCTGATTACATCGACACCTTCGAGCGGGTCACCGTGGTGGAAAAGCGCGAGGTGCTCAAGACCCTGTCCATGGGCATGAAAGGCATTCTCGGCAAGGACGTGCCGCAGGACGAACCCGGCCTGATCGCCTTCGACAGCTATTGGGGTACCCTCAAGCAGAACGCCTCGTTCCGCGCCATTCCCGAGATCCGGGCGGTTATCGATTGCAGCCAGGTTCTGGAATCCCGCATCGAGAACGCCATCACCCGCAAACAATACAAGCCGATGGCGCTACGCCTGATCCATGCTCTGTCCGTCCACCGCCTTACCACTGGCGACATCTATGCCCCCATGGGCGCATCCGCCGAGGAACTGCGCGACCGTCTCTGCCTGTTTGATCCGCTGATCGCCGAGCTGGGTAGCGACGAACCCGACAAGGATCTCCAGACCCATGTGGAAACGGTCCTGCGCGAGATCCACAAGACAGTCAGCGGCCAGTTCATCTCCTTTAATGCTGACAACCGCCAGTTCTACCTCGATCTGAAGAAGACCGACGACTTCGACGCCCTGATCGACAAACGGGCCGAAAGCCTGGACCAAGCTCAGCTCGACCGCTTCTATTACGAGGCGCTCAAGCGGGTCATGGAATGCCAGGACGCCACCTATGTGACCGGCTACAAAATCTGGCAGCACGAACTGGTCTGGCAGGAGCACAAGGCAGCCCGCTCCGGCTACCTCTTTTTCGGGGCACCGAACGAGCGTTCCACCGCCGTGCCGCAGCGGGACTTTTACCTCTACTTCATCCAGCCCAACGATCCGCCGCGCTTCAAGGATGCCAAGGTCAACGACGAGGTCTTCTTCCGCCTGAAAGGCACCGACGAGGAATTCCAGACTGCGCTGAAGAGCTATGCGGCCGCACTGGATCTTGCAGCCACCTCATCGGGCCATGCCAAGGCCACCTATGAATCGAAGGCCAACGGTTTCCTGAAGAAGCTGGTCCAGTGGCTACAGAAGCACATGAGCGATGCCTTCGAGGTCACCTATCAGGGCCGTGCCAAGTCCATGACCGAATGGGCCAAGGGCAAATCCATCCGCGACCTGTCGGGCCTGTCGTCTCACGAGACTATCAACTTCCGCGACTTGGTGAACACCATCGCCGGTGTCTGCCTGGCACCGAACTTCGAGAACCAGGCCCCGGACTACCCGTTCTTCTCGGTCCTGATCACCGGCAACAACCGTGCCCAGGCCGCGCAAGACGCCCTGCGAGCCATCGCCGGGCAGAACCGCACCAAGCAGGCCACCGCCGTGCTGGACGCCCTGGAGCTGCTCGACGGTGAGAAGATCGACCCCTACAAGTCGAAGTACACCAAGTTCATTCTCGATACCGTCAAGGCCAAGGGCCACGGCCAGGTAGTCAACCGCAACGAGATCATCCAGGACGACCACGGGCTGGAATACATGAACCCGGGCGGTGGTCGACTTGAGCCGGAATGGGTGGCGGTCATCCTGGCTTCGCTGGTCTATTCCGGCGATATCGTGCTCGCCATCCCGGGCAAAAAGTTTGACGCCACCGGCCTGCAGCAGCTTGCCGCGACCGGCATGGACGAGTTGGTCCGCTTCAAGCACCTGGAACAGCCCAAGGAATGGAACCTGCCCGCACTCAAGGCGCTGTTCGAACTGCTCGGCCCATATGGAACGACGCCGGGCATGGCCCAGCTCGTCACCCAGGGCAAGGACGAGCCGGTGCAGAACCTGCAGCAGGCGGTGGGCAAGATCGTCAAACGCATCGTCATGACCCAGCAGACCCTGCGCGAAGGGCTCTCCTTCTGGGGCCTGGACCTGCTCGCGGGCACCGACCTGGCCAGCCAGGCCAGCGGGCTGGACGAGGCCAAGGGTTTCTTCGAATCGCTCCAGGCCTACTCCTCGCCGGGCAAGCTGAAAAATTTTCGCTACAGCGCACCCGAAGTGCTGGCCCATGAAAAGGCCGTGAAGGCCCTGGACGAGCTGGACGCCCTGCGCGAGTTCATCATGGATCACAGCCCGACGGCGTCCTGGCTCTCCACCGCCGAGGCGGTGCTGCCCGCCGACCATGACTGGGTGGATCGCATGAAGACCTCCCGGCAGGATGTGCTGGATGCCCTCAAGCAAGCCGACCTGACCGAGCTGGCCAGCCAGTCCCAGAGCCCCCTGTCTGGATTGGCGGCCAAGCTGCAAAAGCTGAAGAAGGATTACACCGTCGCCTACATCGGCCTGCACACCAAGGCCCGGCTGGGCGTGAACGACGACAAGCGCAAGGCAGGACTGCTCAACGACCAGCGGCTGCAAACCCTGCTCAAGCTGGCCGGTATCGATCTGATGCCCCGGCAGCAGCTTACCGATTACCAGAACCGCCTGGCCGGGCTGAAGAGCTGCTTTGCCCTGACCGAGCAAAACCTCGACGCCTCGCCCATCTGCCCGCATTGCAGCTTCAAACCTTCGGTTGAAGCGGTCAGCGGGTCACGAGTCACGGGTCATGGGTCTTCTGACTCGCAACTCGGGACTCGCGACTCGGGACTGAGCAACGCCTCTGCCATCCTCAACGCGCTGGACGACGAACTCGACCGGATGCTCGACAACTGGACCAAAGCGTTGCTCTCCAACCTGGAGGACCCGATCACCCAGGCCAACATGGACCTGCTGAAAATCGACGACCGCGAGCCCCTGGAGGCCTTCATCAAGTCGAAGGAACTGCCGGTGCCGCTGGACAGCAACTTTGTCCACGCCCTGAAGGAAGTGCTCTCAGGCCTGGTCAAGGTCACCGTCAAGGCGCAGGAGCTGCAACAGGCCCTGCAGGTTACCGACGGTCCGGCCACCCCGGCGGAGATGAAGAAACGCTTTGAGGAGTACATCGATCAACTCACCAAGGGCAAGGACCCGGCCAAGGTGCGGATCGTCATGGAATGAATGAGTCACGGGTCGCGAGTCATGAGTCACGAGTTGAAGGATTGAAGATGGCAAGGATTGAAAAGTTCGAGGATATCGATGCATGGCAGCGGGCAAGACAGCTCGCAAAAGCTGTGTATGCCGTCACATCGGAAGGAAAGTTCGCTCGTGATTTCGGACTACGTGACCAGATTCAAAGAGCAGCCGTGTCGGTGATGTCCAACATTGCCGAAGGATTCGAGCGTGGTGGTGATGTTGAATTCCGGCGATTCCTTGCCATCGCAAAAGGCTCTGCCGGTGAAGTCAAAGCACAGCTTTACGTGGCTCTCGATGCCGGGTTAATTGACCAGACTGCTTTCGACTCGCTTTACAGATCAGCCACAGAAACAGGAAACCTCATTGGCGGTTTCATGCGCTACCTGAGTCGCGAGTCAGCGGGTCAAGAGTCACGAGTCAAAAGCAATACAAAGAATCGGAGCAATTCATGAGCGACAAATACGGACAGCAACAGACGATGTTCGAGACAGAAGGACCCGCGACCCGCGACTCGGGACCCGTGACCTGCTTAGGCATGACCTTCGAGAACGATGAGGCCCGCCGCGCCCACTTTACCGAGGAGCTGCGCAAAAAGCTGCAGGACCCGGAGTTCCGCAAGATCGAAGGCTTTCCCATCGGCACCGACGAGGACATCCTGAACCTGAGCGATCCGCCGTATTACACCGCCTGTCCGAATCCGTGGATCGCCGACTTCATCACCGAGTGGGAGGCGCAGAAGCCGGAACAGCCCGAAGGCAATCACTACCACCGAGAGCCTTTTGCGACCGACGTGAGCGAAGGAAAAACCGATCCAATTTATCAGGCACATGCATATCACACAAAGGTGCCTCATAAAGCCATCATGCGTTACATCCTCCACTACACCCAACCAGGAGATATCGTTTTTGATGGCTTTGCTGGAACTGGTATGGCTGGCGTTGCTGCTCAACTTTGTTCAGATAAAAATGCAGTAGCAAGCCTGGGATACAGAATTGGTGCTGATGGCACCGTGTTTAAAACAGAGGAAGATGAAAACGGGAAACAAATTAGCTCGCCATTCTCAAAGATAGGGCTTCGTTATAGCATCTTGAACGATTTATCTACAGTTGCAGCATTTGTTGCCTCAAATTACACGATCCCTTTCGACACAGGAATCTTCAAAAAAGAATCTTCCAGTCTCCTGAAAACAATGCGGAAAAGAATAGGCTGGATGTACGAAACCCTCCATAGTGATGGGAAGACCAAAGGCATAATTAACTTTACTGTATGGAGCGAGGTTTTTGCGTGTCATCAATGTGGTTCTGACATCGTTTTTGTGGATGAAGCATTTGACCATGATGAAAAGAAGGTCAGAGATGTTTTTCCATGTCCCTCTTGCGCGGCTGAGTGCTCAAAAAACAGTCTGCAGCTACTCTACGAATCTGTCTTTGATGCTGCCTTGAATGAAACTATTCAAGTGCCTAAGCGAGTACCTGTCTTAATAAACTACAGCATTGGAAAAAACAAATACGACAAAAAACCAGATAGCTTGGACCTGGAGATTATTGCGAAGATTAACTCCATCGACCGACATCCAAACGTCCCAACAATGGAACTCCCACCGATGCAGATGACTCGTGTGGGAAGAATGCAACCAGCGAAAATTACACATATCCACCATTTCTTTAACAAAAGAGCCTCCCATGCTTTGGGCGAAATGTGGAAAATTGCGTTAGAGTCACCTACGCATCGAATGAAAAACATGATGCTGTTTTTTGTCGAGCAAGCAATATGGACTGCATCTGTCTTAAATAGATATCGTCCGTCTGGATACTCACAAGTCAATCAGTATCTAGCTGGAGTTTTTTATGTCCCATCTCAAAACGCAGAACCAAGTCCTTGGTATGTACTGAACGGAAAATCGACTCGATTGCCGAAGGCTTTTACTGAATTTGAGCAGTCTCATTCAACTTTAATCAACAATGGGGATTGCGGCGCTTTGCCAGTGCCAGATGCATGCATTGATTACATCTTCACGGACCCACCTTTTGGCGAAAACATCTACTATTCAGACCTGAATATACTCATAGAGTCTTGGCATAAAGTTAAGACTAACGAAAAGCCTGAAGCTATTGTCGACCGAGTTCGAGGTAAGTCACTAATTGACTACCAGAAACTAATGACCGATTGCTTCAAGGAGTATTATCGAGTCCTTAAACCTGGACGATGGATGACGGTTGAGTTTCACAACTCAAAAAATAGCGTCTGGAATACTATACAAGAAGCTTTGCAGCATGCAGGATTTGTTGTTGCTGATGTAAGGACCCTTGATAAAAAACAAGGTTCTTTTCAGCAGGTAAGCAGCGCAAGCGCCGTCAAACAGGATTTGGTCATTTCTGCATATAAGCCAAATGGTGGTCTTGAAAATCGATTTAAGAGCGAAGCTGGCACAGAAAGTGGTGTATGGGATTTTGTTCGGACACACTTAAAGCAACTTCCAGTTTTTTCCTACAAAGGCGGAAGAGCGGAAGCAATTGTTGAACGTCAAAATTACCTCTTGTTTGACCGAATGGTCGCCTTTCACGTCCAACGAGGTGTACCTGTCCCAATCTCTTCTTCTGAGTTTTACCTTGGGCTTACGCAGCGATTTGCTGAGCGTGATGGAATGTTCTTCCTCGCAGACCAGGTTGCTGAATATGATAGGAAGCGGATGCTGTGCAAAGAACTGATTCAAATCTCGCTGTTCGTATCTGATGAAGCATCTGCAATACAGTGGCTACGAAACTCTCTAAAAAGCAAACCGCAGACATTCCAGGAACTACACCCCCTGTTCATGCGCGAAATTAATGGTTGGAACAAGAACGAGCAACCGTTGGAATTATCGCTTTTACTCGAACAAAACTTCCTGCGCTACGACGGCAAAGGCCCCGTGCCCGAGCAGATCCACGCCTACCTCTCCACCAACTGGAAAGAGCTGCGTAACCTGCCGAAGGATGATCCGACCCTGGTCGCCAAGGCTCGTGACCGTTGGTACGTGCCCGACCCCAACAAGACGGGCGACCTGGAGAAGCTGCGCGAGAAGGCGCTGCTCAAGGAGTTCGAGGAATACAAAGAGGTCAAAAAGAAGCTCAAGGTCTTCCGCCTGGAAGCTGTCCGCGCCGGATTCAAGAAAGCCTGGCAGGAGCGTGACTACGCCGTCATTGTCGCCGTGGCCGACAAGATTCCTAACAACGTTTTGGAAGAAGATCCCAAGCTGCTCATGTGGTACGACCAGGCAGTAACAAGAATGGGAGGCGAATAATGGCAAGAGCGGATTTACTAATTCGCCTTGTCCAATCCGGCATACGGGGCGACAAGGCCAGCTTTAGAAAGGTCGTCGAGGCGATCATCGCCGAAGAACGAACCAAGCAGCACAAGGTGCTGGCCGAGAAACTCGAGGAGTTACTCAACGCCGCTCCGGTTGAACGCCCCGTTACCAATGGCGGTGGTCCCATGCTGGATCAACGCATGGGCAACCTGTTCCATGAGGTTATGCCCCAGCGAAAGCTATCCGATCTCATCCTCCCGGATGAGGTGCAGCAGATTTGCCAGAGCCTGATTCAGGAACAGCATCGGACCGACCTGCTCAGGTCTTACAACCTGGAGCCGCGTAACCGCGTGCTTCTGATCGGACCGCCGGGCAATGGCAAGACATCCCTGGCCGAAGCCATTGCAGAAGCGCTGGTGGTCCCACTGCTTGTGGTTCGCTATGAGAGCATCGTCGGCACCTACCTGGGCGAGACTGCTGTCCGCCTTAAGAAACTGTTCGAATACGCTTCCACTCGGAAATGCGTCCTCTTTTTCGACGAGTTTGAAACCCTCGGCAAGGAGCGCGGCGATCTGCACGAGACCGGTGAGATCAAGCGCGTGGTGAGTTCGCTGCTCATGCAGATCGACAACCTGCCAAGCCACGTCATGGTCATCGGGGCAACCAATCATGCCGAACTGCTGGACCGTGCGGTGTGGCGGCGCTTCCAGGTCCGCATGACGCTGCCCGGTCCAACCCGGGCTCGCCTGACAGAGTGGTTCGAAAAGTTCGAACGCCGGATCAAGATCCCACTGGGATACGCACCTGGCACTTTGGCCAAACGTCTCCAGGGGTCGAATTTCGCCGAAGTCGAAGAGTTTGGCACGACCGTGTTCCGCCAGTATGTGCTCGAACAACCGAACGCCGACATGAAGGATATCGTATCCAAAACCCTCCAGAGCTGGTCCGCCAGATCAGTCACCGTAGCGCAACAGGACGAACCGGAGGTGAAGGATGCCTGAACGCCCACTACTCCTTTTCCCGACTCCACAACCGGCTGATAGGACAAAGCAGAAGCCCCAGTTCGGGCGCGTTCACAAGCCCAATGTAACGCGGCAAGGTCAACGCCTTTCACCGATGTTCAACCAACTGCAGGCAGCTTTTGAAGCCCGCAGAGTTGAGATTCAGCAAAACACTGCAGGTATAGACCCCGAGCAGGTTTTGGTCATTGAGACCATTGGCAGCGTGGACAATTTTGCCAATGCCGTGAAACGCATCGAGGGGCTCGAGTGGATGGGTGAACTCGAGAGTGACGAGATTGCGCCCGACCAAGATTTTTATGATGAGAATAATCCTGAGAAGGAACTGAATGGCCGTCTGTATCTGGTTATGACCAATCAGCGAGCCCTCGACGAGATGCTGTCCCTGTGGCGACGCTACCAGGCCGATCCAAACATGCAGTTCGAGCGCGGCCTTACAAAGTTCCGCGACGTGTTCCTACACTTGAAAAGCATCCGTCGATGGGATGTTCAGGACAGGCTACTTGAAACCGGCGTGATTGATATCTGGCACGAGGATCTTGAATACGACGGTGATCGAGTCATTCCGTTTGAGGCTGAGCTTTGGTTTCGAGGAAGTGACGAGCTTCGAGCGTTTAGCGCGGACCAAGTCACGAACCTCGTTCAGCAAGCGGGCGGCCGAATACTGAACCAGTCAGTGATTGAGGGCATTGCCTACCATGGGCTCCTGGCCGAACTTCCGGCTAATGCGATTCGATCTATCGTGGAGAACCCGACAACTGAGCTGGTTAAATGTGAGAACGTCATGTTCTTCAGGCCTGTTGGGCAAATGGTGGTCGGAGACAAATCTCCAGAGGGGGATGTTGAAATCGCCCAGATTGAAGAGATGCCACTACCTACTGGCGATCCTGTCGTGGCTCTTTTTGATGGGGTTCCACTGGCCAATCACCGCTTGTTGGCTGGACGTTTGGTTGTTGACGACCCGGATAGTTGGGAAGCCGATTACGCAGCCTCGGAGCGCGTCCACGGCAGCTCAATGGCATCGCTCATTGTCCATGGCGACCTGAATCAACCTCAGCCGCCTCTATCCAGGCCAGTTTACGTCCGGCCTATCATGAAGCCGCTGAACTGGTTTGACACGCCACGCCCCGAGGGGATTCCGGAAAATTGCCTTGCGGTCGATCTTATCCACAGAGCGGTTAAGCGATTATTCGAGGGTGATCAGGGGGAAGGCCCGGCAGCTCCTCAAATTAAAGTAATCAACTTGTCAATCGGTGACCGAGCCCGCCAATTCACACAGTCTATGAGCCCGATTGCCAGATTGCTGGACTGGTTGAGCGTGAAGTATGACGTGCTGTTTGTCGTCAGTGCCGGGAATCATCCAACAACAATTTCCTTGGGCGTATCTCGGGAAGAATTCGACTCATTTCAGGCTGGCGAATTTGAAGCGGCAACGATCAAAGCCCTTTACAGGGACGCCCGGCACAGGAAACTTCTTTCGCCAGCCGAAACTATTAACGGCATCAGCGTTGGGGCAGTACATCTTGACGAGGCACAGGTTGCCTACCAGGGGAATAGGATAGACCCATTTGGGCGTCCATTACCCAGTCCCGTTTCAGCATTTGGCAGCGGTTATCGACGCGCAATAAAACCCGACGTTATCTTCTACGGCGGGAGACAGTGGTACCGGTTGCCATTACAGCCAACCAATCCCGTAACCATTGAACCCGCGATTTTTCGCACTACCCCTGGAAACAAAGTCGCCTCACCCGGAAGCCTTGCTGGTGAACTAAACGCCACCTCCTACAGTTGTGGAACGAGCAATGCGACTGCTTTGATCAGCAGAGCCGCTGGCATTTGTTACGACTCTCTGCAGCAGATCTTCAATGAGCAAGCGGCTGAAGTCGATCCATCGAATTATGAAGTGCCCCTGTTGAAAGCGATGCTGGTCCATGGATGCTCATGGGGCGATGTAGGTTCACGAATTTCCGAGGTACTTCGTACTCCTGAAAACGGTCGTCAGCTAAGTGGGCTGATTAGCCGGTGGATCGGTTATGGCATACCGGTGGTGGACCGTGTTCTGGATTGCACAGAACAGCGGGCAACGGTGTTGGGCTTCGGGCAGCTTTCCGACGGCGAAGCTCACGTTTTCAGTCTGCCTCTACCTCCATCGCTGGGATCGCGCCCTGAGTGGCGACGTCTGACCGTTACCTTGGCTTGGTTGTCCCCAATCTCGGCAAGCACTCAAAAATATCGCACTGCAAGCCTTTGGTTTGAAATGAGCAATAACGGCTTGGCTCCAACTCGGAGTGATGCCGATTGGCGAGCAGTGCGGCGAGGAACAGTCCAACACGAAGTTTTCGAAGGCCAGAGAGCGGAGCCGTTTATCGACGGGGAAGTTATCGAAATCAAAGTGAACTGCCGTGAAGACGCCGGGAAAATACAGACCCCTGTCGCGTATGGATTGGCGGTATCGCTGGAGGTGGCCGAGGGCGTCGACATCGCAGTTTATAACGAAATCAGAACTCGCATTGCACCTGCGATTCAGATTCAGCAGGCAACAGATCAAGGTAGAGGGTAATTAGCGGATGGAGTCGCTTTGGCAATACAGCACCGTTCATAACAGCGCCTGCAAGGTCATCGAAGAACAGACCTTGTGGGGGCAGACGGTGTGCCGTGTCTGGTTGCCGAACCAGGACGCGGTGGTGCGCGTGCCCCGCTCCGCTTTGCGGCCGCTGAGTGCCGACTTGCAGCCGGAGATTGAAGCCGGACGCATTGCCTATGTGGCCGCCGCAGCCAAGGTGGCCGAGGTGCTCGAAGGCTCCACCAGTGCCACCGAGGGCCATGTGCTGCTGGCTCCCATGGAGTCCAACGTCATTCCGCTGCCGCACCAGATCCACGCCTTGTCCCGGGCCATCTCCGGCGACCGCGTGCGTTACCTGCTGGCCGATGAGGTGGGCCTTGGCAAGACCATCGAGGCCGGTCTGGTCATGCGCGAGCTAAAACTGCGCGGGCTGGTTCGGCGAATCCTGGTCGTCTCGCCCAAAGGCATCGCTACCCAGTGGGTGGCCGAAATGCAGACCCACTTCAACGAGCAGTTCCAGCTCGTGCTGGGCGACGACATAGGCACCTTGCAACGCCTGGCCCCCCAATTTGGAAAGAGCGCGGACCACCGGAACTCAGCTTGGTCGATGTTCGATCAGGTCATCGTCTCCCTGGATTCGGTCAAACCCATGGACAAGCGGCGCGGTTGGACCGTCGAGCGCGTCGCCGAATACAACCGCAGCCGATTCGAGGATCTGATTACGGCCGGTTGGGACTTGGTGGTGGTGGACGAAGCGCACCGCCTGGGCGGCAGCACCGATCAGGTCGCCCGCTACAAACTCGGCAAGGGGCTGGCGGAGGCCGCGCCCTATGTGCTGCTCCTTTCGGCGACACCCCACCAGGGGAAGACCGATGCCTTCCATCGCCTGATGAACCTGCTGGATGACGACGCCTTCCCGGATATGGACAGCGTCTCCCGCGAGCGAGTGGCCCCATATGTCATCCGTACCGAGAAGCGCAAGGCCATCGATGCCGACGGCAAGCCGCTCTTCAAACCCCGCCGCACGCAGATGGCCCCGGTGGTCTGGGAGCGCCGTCATCACCTGCAGCAGCTCCTTTATGAAGCGGTGACCGACTATGTGCGCGAGGGCTACAACCAGGCCCTGCGCGAGAAGAAGCGCCACATCGGCTTCCTGATGATCCTGATGCAGCGTCTGGTGGTCTCCAGCACCCGGGCGATTCGCACTACGCTGGAACGGCGACTTGCCGCACTCAAAGAAGGCGAACAGCAGGCCAGCCTGCGCCTGGCGGAGCTGGAAAACGGTACGGAGGGATCGGAAAGCCCAGACGATGAAATGGCCGAGCTCTACGACATGGACGGCCAGGAGCTGCTCGATGAGCTGCTGAAGTCTCATGTGTCGGCTCTGCAGAGCGAAGGCAGCCATGTAGAGACCCTGCTCGATGCGGCGGTTCGCTGCGAACAGGCTGGACCGGACGCCAAGGCCGAGGCGTTGATCGAGTGGGTCTACGAGCTGCAAGCCGAGGAAAACGAGCCGGACCTGAAGGTGTTGATCTTCACCGAGTTCGTGCCTACCCAGCAGATGCTGAAGGAGTTTCTGGAAGCCCGGGGCATATCGGTCGTCACCCTGAACGGCTCCATGGATATGGAGGAACGCAAGCAGGCCCAGGACGCCTTCCGCAAATCGCACCGCGTGCTGGTTTCCACCGACGCGGGCGGTGAGGGTCTGAACCTGCAGTTCGCCCATGTCATCATCAACTACGACATCCCCTGGAACCCGATGCGGCTGGAACAGCGAATCGGCCGTGTGGACCGTATCGGGCAGCCCAAGAAGGTGCGGGCAATCAACTTCGTGTTTGAGGACTCGGTCGAGTTTCGGGTTCGCGAAGTGCTGGAGCAGAAGCTTGCAGTGATCTTCGACGAGTTCGGCATCGACAAGACCGGCGACGTGCTCGACTCGGCCCAGGCCGGTGAGTTGTTCGAGGATGTGTTCGCCTCTGCCATCCTCAATCCTGACGGAATCGAAAGCTCCGTCGATCACACGGTGGCCCGGCTTCGCGATGAAATTCAGCAGGTGCGCGAGGCCTCCGCCATCTATGGCATCTCCGAAGAGCCGGATGTGCAGGCGGCTGAGCGTCTGCGTTCCCATCCGCTGCCCCATTGGGTGGAGCGGATGACGGTCGGCTATCTCAACTCTCACGGCGGCGCGGCCAGCCGCAAGCGCTCCTGGTGGGATCTGAATTGGCCGGATGGCCAGGAACACCGCAAAGCCGTATTCAGCGCTCGGGAAGCGGATCGTCTAACCGACGCAACCCTGCTCAATCTCGAAAACAGCCGTGTCCGTGGTCTTGCCCTGAACCTGCCCCAGGTCGCGGCAGGTCAGCCATTGCCGTGCGTAACCGTAAGCGGGCTGCCAGCCAGCATCTCCGGACTCTGGGGGCTCTTTGAGATCCGTCTTCAGGCCGGGATGCACCAGAAGACACAACTCCTGCGCATCCCCATGGTGCGGCGTGGCTATGTCAGCGTGTTTTTGAGCGAAGAAGGCAAACTGTTTCTGCCCACGGCCCGGCATATCTGGGATGCGCTGCAGACAGCGGAAGCCGAGGTGCAAGCCACCCTCGGGCAGGATGACTCTATCACCGCCCATGAGCGTTTGCAGATTGCTGCCGAACAGGCCGGACAGGAGCTGTTCGACACATTGCAGCAGGCGCACATAGTTTCGGTGACCCGGGAAGAAGAACGCGGCATGGTTGCTTTCGCTTCTCGGCGGAAGGCTATTGAGCGAGTGGGGTTGCCTGAAGTACGCCAGTACCGTCTTGCCCGCTGTGATGCCGAGGAGGCTGAGTGGCGACATGAACTGCAATCAGCGCGGCAGATCGTTCCGGAAATCCGGTCGCTGCTGATGCTGCGCATCATCAAGGGAGGCGCTCAATGAGTAGTTGGAGAGACGCCATCCTGAATGACTTCGTTCCCAACGTCAGCAAGCTGACCCTGGTCGCGGACCCGGACTGCTTGTTGACCGAGGAGAAACTGGCGCTTGAATTACGTGGGCGCGGCTTCGACCTGATCGAGTTCAGTGATCCGGTCGAATTCAGATACGCCTATGAGTCCAAGTACCGTTCGCTCTGGGATCGGGGTGAGCACACCGATCTGGTGGTGGTCCTCCGCTTGCAGAATGCGGAGATGGAATCGTTGCCTTATGACCTGCTCCAGGCTGGCCGCAAACTGTCGTTCAACCTCGGGGAGCTCTTTCCCAACCTGAGCTACCCGGTCATCGAAAAGCTCGACCGGAGCTTGATGGATTCGCTTTTTGAAGCCCAGAGCAAATCGCCGCCGGATCGCATGGGCGACAACGCCACCAAAGATTTTATTCTCCGTCATGTGTTCGGTATTGCAGCAGAACTGATCGCCAACGAGGTGGAGCTACTTCGCGCATTACTCCGCTTGCACTACAGCAAGCTCCAAATTCCATTAATGTTGGCTGAACGGCTCATCCAGGTTCTCAAAGGCCATGATGGGTTCAAAGCTTGGCCGCTCTCCGAGATCGTTCCGGACGATGAGGCCTTCTTCGCCTTCTTGCAGGAACGCTGGCCGCTCTTTCTATCAAGGCTTGGCAGCACCAACCAAGTGCGGGAAGATTTGCTGGAATACGGCCTCAAGTATCCTGGCCCTGACCGCATGCCGTTCGACCATCAGGACATCAAGGTCTACATCGACAATCTGTTCCTGGAGGGGAAGCTCACCCCTGTCGAGGCCAAGGACATTGAAGTGGACGCCGATGCGTGGGTCAGATGCGGTATCGCCACCTCATGCGGGGACGATGACGGGCTACGAATTTCCCGCCTGTTTGACCTTGTCGAGAAGGAATTGCCCACTGCGGAAGCACGTTACTCGGACTGGACCACCTTTGCGCTGAAATGGGCCGAACTCTCTTCGCTGGTTCATTGCGGCAACAGCACCCAATATCAGACCCGTCTCAGGGAAATCGGCGATGTATTAAACACGACCTTTGCCGGTTGGCTGGTCCACCACTACTCGAGCCTAATCAACCTTCCGCCGACCAATCCGGCTATGCTCCACCATGTGCCTCGCTGCTTGGCTCGGGACATTGAAGATTCCGGTAGCAACGGTGCTGCGCTGATCGTGGTCGACGGCCTGGCCCTAGACCAGTGGGTAACCATTCGCCCGCTTCTGCTAAAGCGGGATGCCAATCTGGTCATACGCGAATCCGCAACCTTCGCATGGATTCCGACGCTGACCTCGGTATCACGGCAATCGGTCTTTTCAGGCAAGCCACCGCTCTATTTTCCGTCATCCATTAACTCGACCAACAGCGAGGAGAAACTCTGGAAGCAATTCTGGGAAGGCCATGGACTGTCCCGGCTGGATGTCTCCTACCAGCGCGGCCTTGGCGACGGTGATGCTGCGAGCATCCTCGACTCCACAATCCACCCCGGAAAAACCAAGGTGGTGGGGCTTGTCGTGGACAAGGTCGACAAAATCATGCACGGCATGCAACTCGGCTCGGCCGGGATGCACAACCAGATCAAACAGTGGTGTCATGCAGGATTTCTTTCCGCGATGGTCGGACAACTGTTGGATTACGGCTATGAAGTCTGGCTGACGGCCGATCACGGCAACATTCAATGCGAAGGCAAAGGCCGCCCGTCTGAAGGTGTGATTGCCGAAACTCGCGGCGAGCGTGTTCGTGTCTATCCCACGCCAGAACTCCGCGCTCAGGTGGCTGGGACTTTCCCGTTTGCCCACGAGTGGCAGCCGGTTGGATTGCCCGCAGATTATTTCCCTCTTGTAGCTGGTGGCCGCGACGCATTCGTGAACCAGGGAGATGCCATCGTAGGTCACGGCGGCGTAGCCATCGAAGAAGTCATCGTGCCCCTTGTGAAGTTTGAAAGGAGAACACGGTGATGGGTAAACGACATGAAACCCTCGGCATCAAGCAGGCGATCCGTTTCGAGTGGATGCAGAAGGCAGCCAATCAGCTGCTGGCAGGACTCGACGCCAAAACCATCCGCCAGGAGCTGCATGAGTTCCTCGCGGATCGAAAAGGCAACGGCTCCGAAGGCGAACGAAGTGATCAGACCCGGACCTTTGTTGTGAACAATCTGATGAATATCTGGGTCTCTCCTGACCCCGAGTTGATTCCGTTCCGGGATGCCTCGCTGGCGTTTCTGAGGGAATACCCGTCCATACCCCTGGCGGTCCACTGGGGGATGATCTCGGCGGTCTATCCGTTCTGGTTCAATGTGGCCCGGCAGACCGGCCGTCTGTTGGCCTTGCAGGATCAGGTGACCCAGACGCAGATCATCAACCGCCTGAAGGAACAGTACGGTGACCGGCAAACCGTCAGCCGCTATGCCCGATTCGTCATCCGCTCCTTTGTCGCATGGGGAGCCCTGAAGGATTCCGAGGCCAAAGGCTGCTATGAGAAAGCCGCTCAGGTGAGCATTTCCGAGCCAAACCTAGCCATCCTGATGTTCGAATCCGCACTCCTGGCCAATCCGGAGGCCAAGAGTGCATTGGGGCTGCTCCAAAACAACCCGGCATTCTTCCCATTCCAGTTCCCCGTGATGACCGGTGACTTTGTATCCCAGCGTAGCGAGCGGATCGACGTGCTTCGCTATGGACTGGACGATGAGCTGTTGAAATTGAAGAGCAACTAAATCAGGGAGGAGATGTGAATGCCTTGGACTTCGGAACACACCAAATGGCTAGTCGACACCGGCGAACGACTGAAGACCGCCGACGGCAAGGAAGTTGAGGTCTGGGAGTTCCATCATGAGAACGACGAGGCTGTACTCTCTGCTTGGGCGAAACACTTCCGGAATCATTACTGCTTTGACAGCGAAATTGATTATTGGCGCAGGGGGTACAAGTACTCTCGCAGTGAGTATCTTGACACCATAAAATTCCCAGACCCAAAAAATGCACCAGGACCAAGTATCCGTGCTGGTGACTTTGGGGAAATCTTAGTTGCCGATTTTCTCGAATATCTACACAAGTACTGGGTTCCACGCACGCGCTATGGTGACAAAACCATTCGTAATGAGTCGACAAAAGGCACTGACATCATTGGTTTTCATATTGTCGAGGATGGCAAAGCCTCTTCGAGGGATGAGCTGGCGATCTTTGAAGCGAAGGCGCAATTCTCAGGAAAGAAGGGCAAGGCAAGACTTCAAAATGCGGTGGATGATTCAGCAAAAGACATCACACGGAAAGCATTCTCCTTAAATGCGATAAAGCGGAGACTGCATAGTCAGAACAAGCTGGCTGATGCAGAAAAAATTGAGCGTTTCCAAAACGAAGTAGATCACCCATATAAGGAAGTTTATGGGGCTGTCGCGCTTTTTGAGAATCTGCTTTTTGACGATAACCTGACATCCACGACTGATGCATCCTCTCACCCGCATTCAGATGACCTCGCGTTGGTGGTTATCAAGGGAAATCAGATGATGGCACTCGTCCACGAGCTCTACAGGAGGGCTGCGAATGAGGCCTGAAAAAAAATCCCAACTCCTACTCGGTGTTACCAGGTCAAAGGCCAAGATGCTCGAGTACAGCGTTCCTGAAGAGCATCACATCAAGATCACCCAAGATCCGGCCAAGCTGTTCACTATCTCGATTGCTTTGCTGGGCGACCTTGCCGCCGCTATAAACCGGAACGAGCCAGATCCCGATTCCCTCTCAGAGCTGAGAACCAATCTGCTATTTTCCGCCCGCTTTTTCGACTCATATTTCCAGTCAAAGCTGAACGAGACACTTGATCCATACCTCGTGCTTCTGGGCTCCGCCTCCTATTACCTGTGCGATCTTCCCGGAAGCGCGTCGGTATTGGCGAAGCGTATCGATGGCGACTGCCCGGATTTGGATGGCGATGGTTTGGAAGACCTGTTGCTCTGGTTGCTGCAGGCCGATCTGGGAACCTATTTTGATGGAGCTGAGGGGTCGTTCGGCGGATTTATCGATGGGATTTCAAAGTGGATTCTCCAGTTTTTTAAGGATGGGAATGGCGAAAAAAATCTTCGCTACTTGGCCACGAAGTTGCGGGACGCCGTCTATGAATTCGGCACGCCCAGGCAGCTTCTGTTTGGTGATGTGATCGCGGCCGTTCTGAGGAAAAAGCTGGAAAACTCCGCATGGAAGGCTTTGCCGTCATACTCGGGACTACCCCGAGACAAATGGCTCCACGCGCTGCAAAAGGATTCGTTCATCAAGGAACTCTGGCCTGCACAACACCTTTTGGGCCAGGCGAATGTTCTCAAAGGCGAGTCTGCCATCGTTCAAATGCCCACCAGCGCGGGTAAAACGAAGGCAACGGAGCTGATCCTTCGAAGCGCGTTCCTGGCTGAGCGAGTGTCACTCGCCATCATCATCGCCCCGTTCAGGGCTCTGTGCCATGAGATCAAGAACAGTCTCGTCGAGGCATTCCACAACGAACCCACCAAGGTGGATGAGTTATCCGATGCCCTACAGACCGACTTCGAGATTGCCGAACTCGTGGGACACCAACAGATCCTGGTCGTAACCCCCGAGAAGCTGCTTTACGTCCTTCGGCACGCTCCAGAACTGGCTGCCCACGTTGGCCTGCTGGTCTTTGATGAAGGCCACCAATTCGACAGCGGCACCCGGGGCATCACATACGAACTGCTTCTGACGTCGCTGCGCTCCATGATTCCCCAAGGAACCCAGAAGGTGCTGATTTCAGCGGTCATCAGCAACGCCGAGGCTGTTGGAGAATGGCTGAACGGGGAACCCAAAACTGTTGATGGACAAAATTTACTGCCAACACATCGCAGCGTTGCGTTTGCCAGCTTCATTGACCTGAAGGGGGCCGCGATTAAAACCGGATGGATGAAATATGTAAATCCTGAAAGTCCTGAAGATCTTGAATATTTTGTTCCACAAGTCATTGATAAGATTAAGCTCGAAAGGAAAAAAGGCGAATCGCTAACCAAACCAAAATACTTCCCCAATCCTACAGAGGGGAAAGAAATAGCAATATTCCTTGGGCTGAAACTTGTTTCAAAAGGGGCAGTAGCGATCTTTTGTGGAAGAAAGGACACTGCATCTGGTCTTTGTGAACTGGCTGCAGAACGCTTCTCGCGAAAGCTGCCACTGGCTGCCCCTTCGGACTTTTCTGACCAGGACGAAATTTCAAGACTGATTTACCTTATCAACACGAATCTTGGGTCAGAAAGTCCATCTGCAATTAGTGCTCAGATTGGCATTTTCTCCCATCATGGGAATACGCCTCATGGAATACGATTGGCAGTTGAACACGCGATGCGGCTTGAGAGCATTCGATTTGTCATATGCACGTCAACCCTGGCACAAGGGGTCAATCTTCCGATCAGGTATCTTATAGTAACCAGTGTTTACCAAGGACTAGAACGAATTAAAGTTCGTGATTTCCACAACCTTATAGGACGCGCTGGTCGTGCGGGGATGCATACTGAAGGCAGCATTTTGTTTGCAGACCCGATTGTGTATGACAAGCGACGCAACCGAAAAGATGGCTGGCGGTGGGATATAGTCAAGGAGCTGCTTGATCCAACCAAGTCAGAGGAATGCGCAAGCAGCCTCTTTCAACTGATCCCTCTGGTGATACGGAATGACCGTACCAAGTCAAAAGACAAAAAGAATCATTCGTTGACATGGGATACCCTGTCTTTTGCCAAAGCTCATATAGCCGGGTGGGATTCCCTGAATGAAATTATCAGCAAGATTGCTAAACAATACGGTGAAAACGGTTTCACGGTCGATGCGGTGAAACCGCAATTCGAATTTTTCAGCCTAACTCTCGCCTCCATCGAAGGCTTTCTTCTCTCCAACTGGGATGCTGTTGATAATGGGCTGACGGAGGCAGACATTGCTAATCTTGCGGAACAGACATTGGCGTACTTCTTGGCTGATGATGAGAAACGGGAGCAGATTCAAAAATTGTTCAAGCTTCTGGCTGAAAACATATCAGAGAATATTACTGACGTTAATCGGCGGAAAGCATTTTGCAAAACACTCTATGGTATCAATGATGCTAAGGCGATTGAGACGTGGGTTCAAGATAACGCTGATGAGCTTATTGCAGCCCAAAATGAAGACGAAATTCTCGACCTCGTGTGGCCGCTAATAACGGGGCATGTATACAACAAAACTTTCAATAAATTCGACAAGAAAGACGTCCTGAAAGAAATCACGAAGAAGTGGATTTCAGGATCTCCATTTAATCAGCTTTTCCGAATTGCTGACAGTAACAAGTGCAAGCTCGGTAAAGGAAAGAGGCCCAGGAAAGTCAAAATCGAAAACCTCATTGATATCTGTGAGGGCGGGCTTGCCTATGATGGGTCTCTTCTTGTGAGTGCATCGTGTGAATTTGTAGAAATGCTGGACCGCGAAGGGACAGGTGATTCGATCAATCGTCTCCAGATTTTCCAAAAGCGGATGAAATATGGTTTGCCCACCGAAACCACCATTGCCCTTTATGAGCTTGGCTTTTCCGACCGCGTCATCGCTCAGGATCTTGCCGCATCCTTGAACCTAGCAGCGACTCAGAAGAAGGATCTCTTGAAGGCGCTGAAAAAAGATCGGGACGGAGCCAGGGCGGTAATGGAGAAATACCCCAGCTATTTTCAGGAGAGGATGAATGAATTCCTGCAGTAGAGAAGGAAGGTTTCTTACGTCGAAGGACGGTTGTCCAAGTGGGGCACTTTTGCATGTTCATTGGCTAGTGTTGCGTCCGACTAAAAAGCATCTGGGGAAATAAGCATATTCTTATTTTATATCAGTATGATATGTTCATAAAAAATACTTACTTATTTTCAGGACGCAACACCAGGAACGTGGGTCATTTTTGCACGCCGCGCAACACTAAACCCGCTAGCGCCAGCGTAACCCCTTCCGCCCCCAAAATTTCGCGTATTTCTTTCACAGAATACCCCTTCTTCAAAGCCTCCTGAAAATCACCGGACAGTATCTCCAGAGCCTCCTCCCGGGTTTGTCCCGTATCTTTTGGGGGGAGCTTCTGGAGCTTTTTTTTGACCGCCATAATCTTTTCCATCGGGATTTTTGTCTTCACTGCCATTGGTGTTGCCTCCATTTTTGGAATTTCCCGGCAGCATAACACAAATATTCAATCCCTATCAATACGCCACTCCCTGTCATGGGTTCTTCGTGGCAGGATGGTAGTTGTCTGACGCCAACTACTATCCTGCCAAAGGGCTTGCGCCCTCTGGACTCCTAAAGGCAGCGCATTCGGCGCAGGCTTCTCACGCGCTCAAAACAAAAGACAGGGGAAAAGGCATGGCAAAGCCGGAGCGTAAATTCCACAAGCGGTACACCCTCTGGGTGTCGGAAGGCGAAGCAAAACAGATTGAGGAACAAGCCAGCGTGGCCGGGCTTTCGGTTTCCGAATGTCTCCGGCGGCGCGGCTTCGGGGGCAGGCCCGTGGTGGCGCAAACGGACATGGCCACAATCCGTGAATTGCGTCGCATCGGGGGCCTGCTCAAGCATCATTTTGAGACGCTGCGGGAAGCCGGGGCCAGCCGTGAACTCCTCAATCAGCAGGAGGAAACCCTGCGGATTTTGGGCCGCGCCATCGAAACACTGGGGAGCGGAAAACCGTGATCGTGAAGAAGGTAAAGTACACCGACACGGACAAGCCCAAGGTCTGGCAAATTGGTGATCTGGTCGATTACATTCGCTATCCGCACAACACCAATGCTCAGGAAAAAATCGCCCATGCCGGAAGCCGGAATTTCTTTGCCGCCACCCACAATGGGCAAAAAGTGGAGATGATCGCGCTTGCCGAGGAGAGCGTCCACAGCAAGATGCCGGTAAGCCATTGGGTCTTTTCATGGAAGGAAAATGAACAACCAACCCGTGCCCAAGTGGACGAGCTGGTGGATATTTTTTTGGAACGCATGGGCCTTGTCGGGCACCAAACCGTCTATGGCCTGCACTACAATACCGAAAATTATCACGTTCACATAGCCGTCAACCGGACGCATCCTGTGACAGGAAAGGTCGTGCAGCCGCACAAAGGTTTTGACAAGGAAGAGGCCCACAAAATTGTCGCTCTGGTGGAACACAAACAGGGCTGGGCCAGCGAGGAAAACTCCCGTTATACTGCGCTGGAAAACGGCGAATTGGCCCGCAATTTGAGGCAAAAACGCATTCAGCCTCGGCAGGAAGCCTTGGCCGTGGAACACGCCACTGGCGAAAAATCTGCCCAGCGAATTGCCCAGGAACGCGGATATGACATCATTAAAAACGCGACTTCCTGGCCGGAACTTCACAAGAAACTGGCCGAGAAGGGCCTGCGCTTTGAGAAGAAAGGCTCCGGGGCCATCGTTTTTGTTGGTGAAAAAGCCGTGAAGGCATCGTCCATAGATCGGGATTTTGGCCTGAGCAAACTGTGCAAGCGACTGGGTGATTTTGTTCCCTCCGAAAGCCTGACAGTGCTCGAAAAATTGCAGCCAGAACCTGTGAGCGAGGTTAATCTGGAAGAATGGCAGACGTACCAGACTGCCTGTGCATCACCCGCTTCTGAACAGTCCGAGGTCGAAAAACAGCGCCAGATTGACGCCCTGAAAATCCGACACCGTGAGGAGCGAAAACACATCTTGAGTGGGCTGGGTAGGCGCGGGCTGCCAGTGCTCAATGCCGAACGTCACCGTTTGAAAATTCACCAGCGAGGAGAATTGCGCCAACTCAGGCAGCAGGTAGGACGCAAGAAGCACTTCAAAAACGGCAAACCACGCTTTGAAACCTGGTTGCGTGAACGCGGCTTGCACACTCAGGCTGATCGCTGGAGATACCGATTGCGCCTTGAATCACAACGCCCGGAGCCTCCCGTGCAGCAGCCTATCAAGCCCTCGTTGATGCCGGAACAGCAGCAGTTCCAGCAATACATTGCCGCTGTGAACGCGGATCGCGTTCGCGTCACCTGCATCCGTATAAAGCCGGACGGCGACAAAAAGGTCTTCATTCTGGACAAGAAAGACGGTGCAACCCAAGGGTTCACGCCGGAAGAAATGGAAACTCACCTGCCGGAGATGCTCCGGCTCCAACAGCGCGGCGAAAACATCTACTACACGCCGCTTTCAGAAAATCGGCATCACATCCTCATCGACGACATGACGCGGGAGAGCATGGAACGGCTCTACGCGGACGGTTTCCGGCCCGCCGTGGTGCTGGAAAGCTCACCGGACAATTATCAGTGTGTGCTCACCATCCCCAAGCTGCAAAGCCCCCATGACCGTGACGTGGGCAACCGCATCACCGAGCGGCTCAACCGTCTGTATGGGGACAAAAAGCTCTCCGGCTGCATCCACCCGCACCGAGCGCCCGGCTTTGGCAATCTGAAGCCCAAGCACCGGCGTGAGGACGGGTCTTTCCCCAAGGTCAGATTGCTCAAGGCAGAAAAGCGGGAATGCGGCAAAGCACAGGAACTGGCCAGACAAATCGCGCGTGAATACGCCGCAGCGCAAGGCCCACGCCAGACACGCCCCCCCATTGCCATGCGGCCCGGTAACGCCAGCGCCGCCTACTACGCGCATTACGAAAACATCCGCCAGCACTTGAACGTGGAGGATTTTTCACGGGTGGACGCCATGATCGCCCTGCGCCTGCGGGCTACTGGCCACAACCGCGAGGCTGCGCTGGACGCTGTGCGCCAGTGCGGCCCTACCATCAGGGAGAGGAACGAGGGCCGCGATTGGCAACGCTATGCCGAGCGCACAGCGGACTACGCTTTCGGCGTGGCCGGTGACGTGGCTCTGGCGAAAAACGGGCGGTATCTGGAGCATTGGCAAAAAATTGAGGAAATACAAAAGGCGCGACACGAATCGCCGCGTGTTAGGTTGCGGTAGGCCAATCAGCGCCTTGATCGCTATTATGGCAATTCGACTGACGGACTCTGGTCGCAATGCACATCATTTTCTGCCTTGCTTTCGCCAATCCCAGGGAGGTGTAGGTGTGGCAGAATCCCACAGCCCTGTTCGTGTTTTTCGAGCTTCCTCTTCCGCATGGTTCCACTCCCGGCAAAAGCGGGCTTTGCAATACATGGGATAGACCCATGCGTGACCTTGCCGTATGAGTTCATAGTTGAGAATCAGCTCATCACGCACGATCAAGCCAATCACGCGGTTATGGCGATCTTCGGCAAGGGGCACCACATTGACTGTCTCACCGGGCTGCACCAGCCTTTGCAAGGCATCGCGGGAATTTTCTCCACCAGGCTGATCCAGTTCGGGGGCATCAATGCCATAAAGGCGGACTGCCAGATTCCCATGCGGCGCACCATGAGGAGCGACCAAGATGGTGTCGCCGTCATGCACACCTCTGACTACCCCTTCCCATGCTTGTGCATCTTTTGAAAAAAGTATGAGCATGAGCGTGAAGGCACTCCCCAACAAACGGCATGGCCATATCATTACAACCTGCTCCGCCCTGTCAAAATCCATGCAGCATCCTGAAATGAATGGGAAGAACAGCTTTTGGAGAGCAACTGTACCCACCGAACAGGCATGATATTGCGCCGTTTCGTGTCTGTCAGCAACGCAAGGCGCACACCAAGACATGATGCCAGTTCTGACAAGGTGCTGACCTGAGCAACTTCCCGCATTCTGTCCAACACGTCCGCCGCCGAGATGCCATTATATTCGCCCTCACCAAGCTTGTAATACCCTTCCGGCTCCCAGTATCCCATTTGTGACCTCCTATGGACTCTCATTTGAGATTCAATAGACTGTCACAAAATAAAAGGCAATCATTTATGTTGGGAGGATGGAAAACTTTCTTGACGAAAAAATTGCCAAACAGTACATGCCCGGCATTTTGCGACGCTACAGGGATGCAGCAGGTCTTTCTCAGCAAGACCTTGTGGATATTGTAGGAATCAGCAAGGGATTCTACTCGTCGCTCGAAATGGGGAGGCGCGTCCCCAATCTGGATATGCTGATAAAAATAGCCAAAGCTTGCGGCGTACGGCCCGGCGAAATGCTGGATGCGGTAGTGGAAGCAGCGGAAAAAAACATGCCCTGTCCGAGCCGATAGGAAAAAAGACCCTGCGTGTGTCAGAGCTACTGATCCATCTGTCATCCGCACGTCCATTTGGTATTCTTGATATTCAAGCCATTCTGCATGGCTGTCCCACCGGTGGAGAAGTGCGTGTGCATTTTGTCATATCTTCACCATGTTGTAGCAGCTCGCCCGATGACGCAACTTTCGGCTCCCACTCGCTTACATACCCCGGTTTATCCTGCATACACTTCAGCTCACGCATGACGGCACTGTGATTTTCCCGCACCAGGGCCAGTTCCCCCTGTTGCGGGAACTCGTGCCCCAGAGCGGCCTTGACGGTATCGAGTTCCGCCATTTCTTGGCGCACGTTGGTCTGGTAGGTTTGGAAGGTTTGTTCAATCCCCTTTTCCAAAAAGTTGTCCAACCGCTGGAACATACCGGAAAGGCTGAATTTCTCGTCAAAGCCGTACATGAGGTTTTCCGGCTGGAACTCCTGCTCGCCCATGCCCTTGAGAGCCAGGCGGAAGCCGTCACCGCCCGGAGCTTGTGACGTGCGCAGCATGGCCACCTCAAAGCCCCGGTACTTGCCCAAAATGGGCTTTGCCCGTGATTCTCGCGTAATGTCCTTCACCCCGTCACGCAGGATGTTTTGGATATGCTCACTGTGTTTTTCCGTCAGCAGCTTGCCGTCTTTGAGCCACTCCAGCCGGATGCGCTCCTTGCCCTTTTCGGTGAAGGTGCGGGTATTGCCGTCACGCAGGCCGCAGTTGGCTGCATAGTCCGCTTGCGCCTTGGCAAGGCGCTCTTCGGCAGCGCCAAGCCACTTCAGGCGATCCCGCAGCCGGTGTTGTGACCGCTGATGCTGTGAATACAGGGCTTCCAGCTTGCGAAGGTCACTGGCCAGCTTCACCTGCATGAGAATGAGCGGATTGCCGGAAGCTGCGGCCTTCATATCCGCCGCATTGGCGGCTTCGGACTGCACATCGTCAATAACCCGCTGGAGCAGATCACCCTTGCGGAATTGTTCAATGGCGGCGGCCTTGTACTCTATGGTCTGCCACATGCGGGCATCATAGGTCTGTTTTGTGGCGTAATAATAGACACCTACAGAAAACTTGTCCGGGTTACGCTCATAGAGCATGTTGCCCTGACGGATGATGCGCCCGTTGCGCTGTTCCAAGTCGCTGGGCCTCCAGGGCGCGTCCAGGTGATGCGCGGCCACGAGGCGTTTCTGTACATTCATGCCCGCCCCCATCTTGGCCGTGGAACCAAGCAGGATACGCACCCGCCCGGCTTGCATGTCTGAAAAGAGTTTGGCCTTGCGGATGTCAGTGTTTGCGTCATGGATAAAGGCGATCTCGTCAGCAGGAATGCCGCGCTCCATGAGTTTTTGCCGCATGTCGTCGTAGACGGAGAAGCGCGATCCAGCAGCGACGCAACTGTCCATGTCCTCAGCTACAGAGTTGTCCGCGCCTTCGTCGTCACCTGGCTCCACAGAATCTTCGCCTGCCTGTACTCCTTCCATGTCAGGCTCCGTGCCTGGCCCCACGCCTGACTCCGTGCTTGCCTCCATGTCAGACTGCGCGGCAAAGTCCTCTTCCACAAATTCCAACCCAGGGACGGTTGCAGGCGCTGCCGAACCTCCCTTGGGTGTGGACAGGTCGCAGAACACGAGCTGCGTTCCTTTGTCCGCCGCCGTGTCCTGCCAAATCTGAAAGATGCGCTCCACTGCGGCGTTGCTCTTGGAGCCGTCATAATCTCCGGCTTCCGGGTCGATGAGGCGATAATCCAGCCCGGCCTTGCGGGCGTCATTGGTGATTTTGAGCGGATTGTCGATGCGCGGGTCTTTGGGCAAATGCTCCATGCGCTCGATGATCTCTTCCATGTACGCAGCCTGACCGGGTGAACGCTCCACCACATGGTTGAAGGGCTTGCCGCCGTCCACCGGGGGCGTGAGCGGTCGCAACCCGGCCTTGGCAGCCTGTTCGTCCAGATCGTTTTTCGTCACCACGTCCGCAAAAGAACGGTACATGGAGAGCAGTTCCGGCACGTTCTGGAAGCTGGCAAAACGGCTTTTGAGCTTATAGTTCACCCCGGTGGCGTCCAGCTCCCAGCCGTTGGTGATCTGACCGAAGGTGGACGCCCAGGCGTCGAAATATTCAATGCCCTTGCGCTGCAACTCCTCAAACTGCATGTATCGTTGCAGGGTGTAGACCTCGGCAATGGTGTTGCTGATGGGGGTGCCCGTCATGAAGTACACGCCCCGGCCCTCGTGCCTTTTTTGCAGGTAACGGCACTTGATGAACATATCCAAGGCTTTTGCGGAGCCTGTGATATTGCCAAGGCCGGAGACGTTCATGGTGGTGGTATAGCTCAGGTTTTTGAACTCGTGGCTCTCGTCCACAAAGAGCGCGTCCACGCCCAGATCGGCAAAGTCCACCGAGCGATCCTTGGCCCCGGTTCCGGCCATGAGCTTTTCATAGCGGGTTTCCATTTTCTCGCGTTGCTTTTCGAGTTGCTTGATGGTGGCCCGGCCCCCATCGTTCTCCTTGGCGTCCGCAATGGCCGTAATCACCGCGTCGATCTGCTCTTGCAGGATTTCTTCCTGCATGTCGCGGGGCATGTCGATTTTTTTGAAGCTGGAATGCGCCACCACAACCGCATCCCAATCGCCGGTGGCCACACGGCTGAAGAGGCGCTCGCGGTTTTGCTTGGTGAAGTCGTTCTTGTCGGCCACCAGAATGTTGGCCCCCGGATAGAGCCGGTAAAATTCGTCGCGCCATTGGTACAGCAAGTGATTGGGCACAACCACCATTGGCTTGTTCAGAAAGCCCATGCGCTTGGATTCCATAATCGTGGCAACACAGGCCATTGTCTTGCCCGCGCCCACAACGTGGTCGAAAAGTGCCGTGCCCTCCTGAATGGAGCGCCAGACCACATCTTTCTGATGCGGCCGCAAGGTCACGTCCGAGGACGCGCCCACAAGCTGAACGTGCGAACCGTCATAGCGCGGCGGCACATGGGTGTTGAAGCGTTCGTTATACAAAGTGGTGAGCATGGTGCGGCGCTCATCGTCCGCCCACACCCAATCCAGAAAAGCCTGCTTCACCTCGTCGGCCTTCTGCATGGCGGCGGAGGTCAGTTCCTGATCCACCACCATAATAGGCCGATCGTTGTCGTCGTACTGGCCGCTTTCCTTCTCCACCTTGATGGGACGGTTGGTAAGCAGGGATTCCAGAATCTTGGACGCCGGATATTCGGGAATGCCCCACACTTCCGTGTTGGCCGCATGGTCATAGACACTGACCTTGGCTTCCCAACGTCCCAGAATGGGCACATAGTTGATGGTCTGGTGGCCGCGCCCCCCATGAATACGCTCTTCAAGGAAGTCGGAGAGCACCTCACCCGGCACCCAGGTGGAACCGAACTTGATACCGATATCCACGGCCTCGATGTCCGGCGGGATGGCTGCGGCGAGGGCTTCCACATTGGCACGATACTGCGGGTCTTCCGCTGCTGCGGCCAAGGCGACCCGGTGCTTTTCGCGCACATTGCCGGTGAGGTATTTGTCGCTGATCTCCCATTCCGCGTTGGCCGGATTGCGAAAAATCAGCCCCTCGCCCTGCAATTCTTTCTGAATGGCCTCTGCTGGTCGATGCAGCAACTGATTCATGCGGGCAAAATCCACCTTGCCCGATTCACGCAGGGTGATGACCAAGGCGTCCTTGGCGCTTTCGGCATTCTCCGCAGCCTGTGTGGGCTTGAGCACCCGCTGCCGAAAAATCGCCGCTTTCCGCGCCGAAGCAGGGCGGAACTCCCTGCCTTGGCGCTTGGCCAGTTCCTTGGACAATCCCTTGTCGTATTCCAGCTCCAACGATTCCAACAGCGAATGCTCCGGGTCGTCGCGCATGAGGGAGCGGTTAGTCTGGGAGTTGAGGTGGCCGTGTCGGCGTACAAAAGCGTCATACTGCACGTTGAGCTGGCGCCGTGCGGCTTCAATGCGGGCCTCTTCCGCATCGGTCTTTTCGGCATTGAGCAGTTCGCGCAGGCTGTCGCGTATCTGGATCATGGCGGCGAGCCGTTGCCGGGCGGTATCGTTCTTGACCGGCACCTCATTATACGAAGCGTCACCAAAGTCCCCGGCAGTCTTGAACACGATCTTGCGGCTCTGCGGTTCCACGCAGAATGCGCCCATTTTCAGGGACTGGAAGTAGTCGGAGGCGATGAAGGCTTCATTGCGCTTGGCGCTGTCCATCTCTTCCGCACTTTCTGTGCGCGGCGCATACTGCATGGGCGGAAGCACGGCCAGCCGCTTGGAGATTTCCGCGCTCAGGTCAATATCCGGCGAGGCCACACAGTTGAGCGCGTCCTGAAACATGCCGCCTGAATAGACCATGTTGCCGATGATCTGGCCGGGCAGCTCGGCAAAATACTTGTTGATGGTGGCGGGCCGGGTGCCGCCTTCCTTGACGTTTTCCGCTTCAATGGAGGCGGTTTGCGTCCAATCGGTGCTGCGGATGCGCGGGCCGTCATGCTTGCGGAAAAAGAGAATGTCCGTGGTGACATCAGTCAGGGCGTTCTGACGAAAGGCCGTTTCCGGCAGGCGCACGGCCCCCAGAAGATCGGCGTATTCCGCAATATGCTCACGGGCGGTGGGGTCAGCCGCGTCCATGAAGAAGCGGCTGACCACAAAGGCTCCAACACCGCCAGGGCGCAGCAGACTCAGGGATTTGGCCAGAAAGTAGTTGTGGATGGAAAAATTACGCAGTTCTGGGAAGTTGGGATCGTAGAGGGTCTGCTTGCCGAAGGGCGGGTTGCCCACAACCAGGTCGAACCGCGCCCCCTGAAGTTCGACAGTCTGAAAGCCGTTATTGATGTGGCGGGCCTTGGGATAGAGGTAGTTGGAGATAGCCGCTGTGGTCGGGTCAAGTTCTACGGCCACAAACCTGGCATCGTAGCCTTCCGGCATGAGGCCCATGAAATTACCGATGCCCGCCGAAGGCTCCAGCACGTTCAGCGGCCCACCTTCGCGCAATCCCAAGGTGTTCAGCCCTTGATAAATGCCCTTGATGACGGTTTCAGAGGTAAAATGGGCGTCTTGAGTGGAACGGCGCGCCTTGGCGTATTCGTCGGGCGCAAGCAGGCTTTGCAGTTCCTGATACTCCGCAGCCCACTTCTCATTGCGCTGGTCAAAGGCTTGGGGCAGACCGCCCCAGCCTACATAACGTACCAGAATTTTCTTGTCTTCCGGCCCGGCAACCTCTACCTTGCGTTCCTGCAAATCCTTGAGCAGGCGGATGGCGGCAAGATTATCGGCAAATTTGGTTTTTGCGCCGCCGTGGCCGAGCTGATCTTCGGGGGCTATGCGATAATTTTCAGGCTCGTATCTATCCCGGCGTTCTGCAAAATCTCCCAGTCGCTCATCCCCTGCTGGCGAGCCTCCCAGGCTGAATCGCTGTTCAGCACGTTCGCTTCCCTCGTGGCCTGCTGATCGAGTGTCACTATCAAATCCAGAGGATGTATCGCTTCCAGACGGCGCAACTCGTCCGGCTGGTTCAGCGCCCACCTGTCCAAAATCAAATAGGCTGAATTGGTGAACGCCGCGCTGCGTACTTCGCGGATGGTTTCCGGGCGCAGCACAGTGCGAGCTATTTCCAGCGGGGCTGTTTGTCTGTCGAGCATGATGCTCCTCCTTTTTGTCGGCCTGAGCGTTCTCGCGCCGAAGTTGTTCTATCTGGTCAGCCGTTACGTCAAAATTGAACGAAAGCTGCCTGGGGTCGTAGGTCTGTTTGCGTGGCCTGGGCATACTTCCTTACCCTTTTCCGACAGCGACCTCCCCATCCAGTTTGAACGTCAGAGAGGCGGTGTTCAGAATGCGGACGCCCCCATTGGGGGAGTCGTCTTCAATAAAGACAACTTTGTCGCCCTGTTGCAGATTCAGTTTTTTGCGAATCCTCAAGGGAATGGTGATTTGTCCCTTGGAGGTCATAGTGGCTATATCCATACTCATACGGCGCTCCTTGTCTTACTTTCCTTGTATTCCTTACCAGAGGAAAAGCAAGCGAAAAAACGGAGGCCGTCGAGTCAGCGTCACAGCAAGGTTTCGTTTAGCAATCCCTTGGTGATGATGGTGATCGCTTTTTCCACCGCCGCCTTGTCGCCTTCACGGGCCTTTTTGGCGATGTTCAGGGCTTCGCGCAGTTGCACTGCCGTGAAGTCGCAGGCCGGAAAACGAATCCCGGCCAGAATGTAGGTAGGCGTGGACGTAATGCGCCCCGCTCCGGCCAGAATGTCTTCATTGACGATGCGGGCCGCATCCTTGGTCAGGACTTCACCAAAGGCTTCAGGGGCAATGGCCGCTTCCTGAAAAGCGAGCATGAGCGAGGCTTCGTAAGGTACGGGAATGCCCAGCGCAGTCTGGGGATGCACCTTGTCCCAGAAAAGGTTGGCTGCATTGGCAGAAAAGTGTTTGAGGGCTTCGTAGCTCAGGGCTTTTTTGAGCGACTCGCCGTACTGATCCGAAGGTCGGTGCCGCACCACAATGCACATATCCGGTGCAGCCCGTTGGGCTTGCAACGGTTCCCGAATGCCACAGTAGGAGCATTCGAGGTTGACCCAATACTCCACCAGCTCGCCCTGAGCATCCTTCACCGCTCGCCCATCCAGGCAATGGCGGCCCGCCAAGGCTTCGCCGGGGCTGTAGGGCAGCGCCAGGTCTTTATTCACTTCGGCCCGCACCTTGGCTTCCACCGCCACCCGGTCTGATATGGGTGTTCCGGCAAGGGCCGGGGTAAGCGCAACCAATGAGAGCACTATTGCCGTGGCCATGAAAAAAGCGTTATGCCGCGAAACCATGAAACACCTCCTGAGGGCTTGCTTTTTGGCAGGGTTGAGTTATATAAAAATTAAACTTATGGAGATGGACAATGTACACCAGCAATTTGCGTAAGGTCGGCGGTTCGGTCATGCTGGCCGTGCCCCCCGCCATTCTGGATATGGTGCAACTGCAATCAGGCTCCACGGTGAACCTGATGGTGGAAGATGGACGCCTGATCGTCAGCCCCGAACCTCGGAAGCGGTATTCCATGCAGGAACTTCTGGCCCAATGCGACACCAGTGCAGCTTTGCCCGCTGAAAACGACGGCTGGACAGACGCTGCCCCTGTCGGCAAGGAGCTGATCTGATGCAGCGAGGGGATATTTACCTTGTGGGCCTTGATCCAACAGCAGGTCACGAGCAGCAGGGAACCCGCCCTGTGCTGGTGGTATCGCCGGAAGCGTTCAACAAAGTGACGCAAGTGCCGATTGTTGTTCCCATAACCTCCGGCGGCAATTTTGCCCGTGTTGCGGGTTTTGCGGTGTCGCTTGACGGAGCCGGTACACGGACAAGCGGTATTGTGCGTTGCGACCAGCCCCGCGCCTTGGATTTGAAGGCGCGACACGGCAAGCGGCTGGAAAAAATTCCCTCCGCATACATGGATGAGGTGCTTGCCAAACTGGCCCCTATTTTTGAGTGACAGACTATGCGGCAGACGCATATCCCGCCTCCTGTCCCAATTGAATGAGCTGAGGCACACGGAGTTGTGCCCTTTTGAGTGAAGGATTGGCATAGAACATATCTCCGCGCACCACCTGCCCGGAGAAGATGAAATGGGCCTCGCCCTCAATTTGTTCTTGAAGATCACGCAACTCCACGCGATCTTCTTTTTCTATGGTGGTGTTCATGGTGTCGGCATAGGTAGAGCCGGACTTGTCGTTGACCGTGAAGCCAGATGAGCGAATCACTGTGCTTTGCCCGGCCTGGCCGCGTATCAGCTCCCAGGTCTTCTCCGCATCCTGCATTTTCATGAAAATTTTAATGGAAGTATTGGCCACCATCTGCTGTGCGCCTTTTTTGTCGGCCTCCAGAATTCCCGCATAATCCTGACTGGCCACAATGGCCGCAATGCCGAGGCCCCGGCCTTGGGTCAGCACCACCTCAAAGCCCGGCGTCACAATGGCCGCGTATTCGTCCACGATGCACAGATAGGGGCCGATGCCGATAGTGTCCGTGGGCAAGGCTTCCAGCACGTCGGCAGCATCACCTTCGATCTGTGCGCCCAGACCCACAGCGCAGGCGTTGCGAATGGCCGACAGGCTGATCTTGCCGAGGCTCGCCAGTTCCGCTGGGGCTTTTTCCAGAGAAGGCAAGAGCACCACGAGGATACGGCGCTGCATGATGGCGTCGGCAAAATCCACCTCGCCGTCTTCCGCTCCGTAGATATGACTGTAGGTATCTGTCAGGCTGGACAACGCCTTGCCGAAGTAGGATTGGGCGTAACCGAACTGCTCCGCGAATGACGGCGGCTGATCCTTCAACTCCCGCCCTGCTATCCAGCCGGACGTGCCCAGAGCCGCCTTGATGGATGCGCTGGATTCCGCGTCCAATTCCGGGTGCAGGGCTAGTTCCACACATTTTTCCAGAGCCAGGGCGTCACGAATCACGCTGGTGGAGAGCTTCAAAAAGCCTTTGTCGCGCAAGTCCACCAGAGCGTACATGACGCCGGAAATGAGGGCTTGCGCCTTATCGGCAAAGATGCTGTTGGCCCCATCGGACGCGGACATGAGGGATACCAGCAGTTGGGTCAGGGCTTCGGCGCTGCCGAAGGTGAAGGGATTGTTGGTATTGGAGAGGCGGCGCGGCGACTTGCCCTTGGTCTTGCCGGAGGTGCCGTAATTGAGCACCCGGAAATCATCATCCCGGCCAAGAAAGCGGGCCATTTGCCATATCTGGAAAGACAATTTTGGTGACGCCTTGGGATCGATATAAAAAAGTCCGCTGCCGGTAGCCAGGGCGTTGAATGAAAGCGACACCAGTGCCTCGGTCTTGCCGGAGCCGGTGGTGCCGAAAAGCAGTGTGTGGGTCAGAATGTCTTTGGCTTTCAGCCACAATTCCTTGCCGTCCTGCAAGCAATTACCGAGAAAGAAAACTCCCTCCGGCTTTGCAAAGCCTCGCCTTCCAGGCAGGGGGTCGCCCTTGTCCGTGCCGGACAGGCCAAGCGGCAGGCGGAAGGGAAGGCGTTCATTTCTCACGCAAAGACAGCGCAACAGAAAAAAGAACAACCCAAGGCCGAAGAGAGGCGTGGCCGCCACAGGAAAGGCAAACAGACACACCCCCGCCCCGAACACACCGCAAGTCTGCACCGTACCGTCTTTGAGTGCATCCACCATCTGATGCACGGGTGAACGTACATCCCGCAATAGTGCTTTGCGCTCTTGGGCTTCTCTGTCTTCCAGACCACGAACTTTTCTTTCCGTCATAGTTTGCCTCAATACTCTTGCAATAAATCCAAATCTTTGTTGGCATCGTACTCGCTATTCTCTTCTGCCGCCGCGAAAACCACGTCCTTGTCCAAATGAAGCCCTGTCGGCTCAAAGAGTTTGGGCATCTCCGTGAGCCAGCCTTGAGCGGCAAGTGTATCCCTGAGCCGATGCACAGCATGGGCAATGCGGGCTTCGGAGAGTGACGTTCCGGCCTTTTCTTCCGCTGCATACTGTGCCCAGGCTGCAAAGCCCTCAGCCCAGGCTGCCCGGCCTCCGCATTGGCTGAGTGCGTACCAAAGCGGACGATCCAAAGGCCGCAACCACAGAAATTGCGAAGAGGCCAGCACTCCCTTGCGCCGGGCCAGCGTGAGCATGGCCATAAAAAGGGGAAGTTCAAAAACCGCATGGCGCTTGAGAAACGGCTCGTCCAGCAGCTTTTTGTGGGCATTCCACAGACCCACCACCCGCTTTTGAAAAGCAGAATTTTCCAGCACGGGGCAGGCCGGGGCCTGCTTTTCTCCTTCCGTGTAGGAGGCAGATACGGCATCCAGCAGATTCACACAGCCGTGCTTGTCGCCAACAGCATAGGCCAGAAAGGCGCTGGCCAATGCCTTGCGCTCGTGGCTCATGGCTCCGAAGCCGCTGAATTTTCTGCCGAGCTGATCTTGAAGTACGTGGGCGGTTTTTTCTTCGTCCAGATGGGCATGGCCATAGGCCGGAAGGTCAACATGGGGCAGCCCGCGCCGCAAAGCCTGATCCGGCGTAAAAGCTTGCCCGTCCTTGTCCAGCAGCAAGCCGTGCTCCAAAGCGAACTGCACCGGAGTGCGGGCAATGCGCCAAGGGCCATTGTCGTAGGATTCCGGTGAAAGGAGGTATTTGCCGCGCCCCACAATGGGTCGCAGGCAGGCGAAGGATTCCGCATTGTGCGTAAGCAAGCTGTCCATGTTCAGACGGCGAATCAGTCCTGATGTTCTGCTCATGACCATGCACATCCCACCGAGAGCGACCAGTATCAGGGCGTAGGGCCAGCGAATCCATTTGCCGCTGTAGCGCGCCACTTTCATGACCTGCTCCCAGGAGAGCGCGGCGGGGTCAGCCTGTTCAATGAGTCCCAAGGCAGTATGTGCTTCATCAGAAAACGGCGTGAAGGCCAAAAGCTGCGCTTTGGCCACTTCCAGCAAGCCGCCATTGATTTTGCCAGCTCGTGCCCCGTACCACGCGGGCACCAGCAACAAGGCGGCGACCATCAGGCAAATCAGCAGGAACATGGTGTTACCGCTGTCTTCATTCTGGCTTTTCATCGGGCACCTCCTGCCCTTGCCAAGAGGCCGTCCAGCCCTGAGTATGAAAGCTCTGCCAAGTGTTTTCTGACCTTCCCCAGATAGGCGTCACGGAACTGCGGAGTGCGGGAATGGTACGCGCCTACGGCATCCCAGATATTCCGGGTGCGGTCGTATTCCTTACGCAGAATCCAGGCCGCCGCGTAAGCGTTGGCGCAACCATCCCGCAGCACCGCTTCAGGTGAAAAGCCCGCCCGCAGTAGTTCGTTGACGTGGCAGGTGTTCACCTGAAAGGCTCCCATGTCCCAAGTACCGTTGGTATTGCTGAGGGCTTCGCCGGTCTTGCCTCCTTCGGTAGCCAGAATGCCTACCAGCGCCGCCAGAGGCAGCGTGTACCGGTCTGCCGCGTCCACCACACAGTCCCAGGAGAGCGGACGAATGGCAGGCAACACAATCCTGTCCCGACCAGCGGCCAGAGCCATAGTGGACAGCCCCGCCAACGGAACAAGGCAAAGCGTCATAGCAATATATAAATATATTTTTCTATGGAACATATATTTATATCCTGTGCTCACTTTATTTTTCCAATAATCCCACTGACAATTCCGCTACTGCTGCCGGAAACCTGAAAGGGATTATTCTGTCCGATGCCGCCTATGCTGGAACGGGCTTCACTCAAGGCTTCATTCATTTTGCTCTGGAGTTCAGAGTTCACCTTGTTGCACATGCCCGAAATGATCTGATCCATGCTGGGCAGGCTCACCCCCAGCGAAAAGGCGTCCCCAATGCTGGCCACACTGTCCAGACAACTGGAGAGCGCCCCCCGATCCTCTTCCGGGTCGGGCATGGTGGTGTTGTGATTTTCCTTCACTGTGGCATTGCGTTCCTTGATGGCGTTGCTGGCTGCGCTCTGCGTGTCGCTGCACGAACCGGCAAAGGAAGGAACGGCGTAAAGCACAAGGAGGAACGTCAAAAGCAGCGTTTTCATGATTGACCTCCTTTCTTGGAGCTTCTCTTTGAGGCTGCAAAATCAGGCTTGCCGTCTTCAGTCACTTGATAGAGTTGCTTGCAGGCTGGATAGCCGGAGCAGCCGAAGAATGGGCCTTTGGCGCTCTCACGGCGCACCAAGGGTTTGCCGCAGGTGCATTTGAACTTGGTGGTTTCGGGCTTTTTGCGGGCCTCGCCGGGCTTGCCGTCCACATTGGGGTAGCTGGCATTGCAGGCACGGTCGGAACAGGAGAAGAAGTCGTATTCGCCGGAGCCGTCTTTGCGCTGCCCCTTCATATGCACAAGGGGCTTGCCGCAAACTTCGCAGACGAATGTTGTCGGCTCCGGGGCACGGCGCTCCTGCCCAAGATATTTTGAGGTGAAGGCGGTCACTTCGCGCACGAGCTGGGCATGGGCTTTGTTCATCACTTCCCGATACGCCGCTTTGCCTCCGGCAATGGCGTCCAGACTGTCTTCCATGCCCTTGGTGAACTCGTAGTCCAGAAAGGTGAACGCCCCGGTGAGCAAGTCCACCACCTGCTCACCGAGCGGCGTGGGCACCAAAAAGCGTTTTTCGACGCGGGCGTATTCGCGCTTCAAAATGGTGTCCACTATGGCCGCAAAGGTGGCCGGACGCCCGATGCCCCTGTTCTCCAACTCGCGCACCAGGCTTGCTTCGGAAAAGCGGGTGGGAGGCTTGGTTTTCTTGGTCAGGAGTTTGCCGCTGGCGGCAGTGATGCTTGCTCCGGCGTCCAGCATGGGGACGGGATTGTCGGGCGCATCGCCTTCGGCCTCTTCATCCTGCATGGCTGCGTCGGCTGCTGTCAGCGTCTTCCAGCCGGGTTCACGCAAAACCCGCCCTCTGGCCTCAAAAATCGCATCTTTGCCGTCCAGTTCTGCATCCAACCGCAAAACGCGCACGTCGTACACGGCATCGGCCAGTTGTGAGGCCAGCGCCCGCAGACGGATGAGCTTATACAAAGCCTGTTCGTCCGGCGTGTCTCCGGCGTCCTCTATTTCGATATGGGTCGGACGAATCGCTTCATGCGCTTCCTGAGCCCCTTCCTTGGATTTCCATGTGCGCGGCTTGTCCACCAGCGGCCAGCCCCGGCTTTCGCAGAAGGCGCGAATCTCCGACACGGCTTCCGCCGAGAGATTGGGCGAATCTGTCCGCATGTAGGTTATGTGGCCACCTTCATAAATTTTCTGTGCCAGTTGCATGGTCTGCTTGGGCGTGAACTTGAGGGAATTGGAAGCGGCCTGTTGCAGGCTGGACGTGGTGAAGGGCGCGGGCGGAGCCGTGCGACTTTCGGATTCCTTGCACTCTTTCACCGTGAGAGAACGCAGAGCAGCGGCTTTTTCGGCCAAGACCTTGTCCAGCAAATATTCCTGCCCGTCTTCCAGCCAAGGCTTAGTGAGCCAGGTCGCATTCCAGCCCTCGGCAAACACCAGCTCTGCGCCGTAATGGGTAACGCTCACAAAGTCTCGGATGGCCCGTTCGCGCTCTACCACCAGTCGTGCCGCAGGGCTTTGCACCCGCCCGGCAGAAAGCCGTGTGCCAGCGGCACGGGAAAGCGGCCCGCTGACAAGATAGCCGCAGAAGCGATCCAGAACGCGCCGGGCCTCCTGTGCCGCCACCAGTGCCATGTCCAGAGAGCGAGGAGCCTTGATAGCCGCCTGAATGGCGGTAGCGGTGATTTCCCCGTAGGTGACACGCTTGGGATTTTTCAGGCGCAGGGCCTCGGCAACGTGCCAGGCAATGGCTTCCCCTTCACGGTCAGGGTCAGTGGCCAGATAGACGGCACTGGCATCCTTCACCAGAGCGGTCAGCCGTTTGAGCACATCCTTGCCCCGCTCTGTAGGCGTGTAGGTCGGGGTAAAGTCCGGCAGGGCAATGCCCAGATCGCGTTCCGGCAGATCACGCACATGGCCCACAGAAGCGGCCACTTTCCAGTCAGACCCCAAAATCGACTGTACCTTCTTCACCTTGCCGGGTGATTCCAATATCAAAAGATTCATACTTACATCCTCATCCGCGCAACGGGCGCGTTCGTTCCGGTGGGAGCCAGGGAAGCCCGGTTCTTTTCGTCGAGTTCCATGCTCAGGGTCTGGGCAAAGGAGTCACACAAGGACGCCAGCGACCGTGCGCTTTCGGCATCCTGCTTGAGCGCCATTTCAAGAAATTCGGGATTCTGGAGAATGATGCGGGCCTTGGAGACGGGATCATCCGTTGCTTGAAAAGCCTCTGCCGACTTCTCAAAAGAAAGCGGAGCGGGACGGGCTTGCGGCGCGTCCGTGCTTCTGGCCGCCACAGCATCCGCAGGCGCGGCCATGTGCGCCCCGGTAACGGCATCACGCTGGGCTTGCTCTTCAATCAATGCGGGCCACGTTTCGCTGCGCGGGAACCATGCAGCCTTGGGCTGTTCGCCCATTTCAAACTGGTGCATGGTGGTCAGCACCTTGGCTGCTTCCGCTGCTGCCTGAAACACAGCCTTGGCCTCGCCACCGGAAAACTTCTGGTTCCAGTGGTCGATGTAGGCGGCAGAATTGCTTTCCGGCATGGGCAGATTGAAATGCGCCCCGGCCAGCATGGAGAACATTTCCGCCCGCATTTCTTCAAAGGCAAAGTTCTTGAGGGTAAGGTTCGCTTTTTCCTTGCGGTGTTCTCGCGTTTCATGCCCTGTGGCGTGATAGGTCTCGTGAAGCTTGGTGGCGTAGTATTCTTCGGATATGGTGAAACGCTCAGGAAAGGGCATTTTCACCACATCGGCCTTTGGCTCGTAGTAGGCGTCACCTGTATGGTGTTCCACCGGAATGCCCGTACAGGCGATGAAGCGTTCCACAAAGTCATTGCGCTCCACGGCGGTCATGGCGTGGGCCTGACTTTCCTTGGGCGGAAAACCTTCGATCTGAGCGGCATTGAATACGGTGAACGGATAGAATAGCGTTAGGCGCTGCACATCGGGGACTTCCAGTCCTTGTTCCTTTTGAGCGGCGAATTCCTTGATCTGCTTGTCCGAAAGGTACTGCCACTTGCCGTCTTCACCCACGATGAAGGCAATCTCTTCGGGCCGCAGGAGCTTGACCCCCTTTGACCCCTTCTTGATCTTCATATCTCGCGCAGGGTGATCGGCCTGAACCTGCTGAAATTGTTTGAAGGTCATCCAGCGGTCATCGTTGTGCCCGTTGACGATGCTGGTCAGCATAAGCTTGACCATATTGGCACCGCCGTATGGACGGCCTGTGGTGGTGCAAAAGGGCATTCCCCCATATCTCGTTGTCGTGTCTGATGCCCACGGCTTTTGCCACTTGCCCGCCGTTTCAGCCAGCGCCAACATGTTTTCGGCCACAGAATTGACGAAATCCTCCTGCACTTCCCGGCTGATCTGAAAACGATTTTTCTTTTCCGCAGGCTGTTCCTGACTCATATGGCCTCCTGCACCGTCACAATGACGGTATCCGGTTCGTCATGCGGGCTGAGAAAGCCCGCTGCAATGGCATCCTCACGGCTCATAATGAAAGCTCCGGCGTCCAACTGCCGTTCGATGTCTTCAGGCGAAAGCGTGATATGCTCTTTCTCCTGATTGCGTACCGGAGCGTCAAAAAGGCCGTAACTGTTACGTTTTTCTGTGTTCATAAAACCTCCATAGGAAAATATTTTTATATATTTTATAGAGAAATATATTCACGCATGAGATGGATTTTGCGTTTTGCCAAGGAAAACGAGCTTTGTCCGACCGGAGTGTACTCTTCTGGTACATGACGGGAGGACAAAGCGAAGTTTGACACAGGCAGAGCGCAAAAGACGCTCATGTACTACCAGCGGCAGCGTTGCCGCCATTGCACCTCGTTCTGGCGTGTCTCGCGCCGCCTCCCCATAAAGGCCACGCGCAAGGCCCGAAAGCAGGCCAGCGGGGTCATGCCTGTGCGCTGCACCAGAAAGAGCAGGACAATCCCGGCCATCGCCACACAGGCTGTCCACCACGCCCAATGGAACAACCACAGCCCCAGGGGGAAGACGGCACGAGCGTCCAAGATGAAAATTTTGGGAGTGAGGGCGGAATCCCGCCAGAGCAGTTTGTGGTTCATTGCCCCTCCGCGTGATGGCTTTTCCGTTCCGCCAGAATGGCCAAATAGTTGTCCTTGGCGATTTTCCCCGCTGCAAAGGCGCGTTCTGCCGCGTCTTGAATGCGTTGCCCATGCTGACCAAGCAGATTTTCACACACGCCGATCATCCGTTCAGGCGGGGTTTCGAGCAATTCTTCCCGAACCTGCGGGGTAAAGGCCAGGTATTCACGCAAGGCCGTGCGCCCCTTGCCGTCAGGCAAGGGCAAGAGGCGTTGCGACACCACAAGGCGCAGGCAGGAAAGCAGGGTTGCTGATACCTGAAGGCGTTCTTCCACAGGAAAGACGTTGATGATGCGCGAAAGCGTTTCCGGCACGGAGCGCGTATGCACGGTGGAATAGGCAGCCACGCCGATTTCCGCGCTTTCGATCATGCCGCGCAGCGTCTCCGGGTCGCGGCTCTCACCAATGAGCACCACATCCGGGGCAGCACGGGTGGAGTTGCGGGTGGCTTTGAGAAACGATTGCAGGTGGTCGGGGATGGCGCTTTGCGAAACCGGGCCGCCCGCCTTGGGAATGGTGGTGAAGTCAAATTCAATGGGCGCTTCGTAGGTGATGACGTTGCGGCCACCCAACTCAATGATGTGGCGCAGAATGGCGGCGAGCAGCGTACTCTTGCCCGACCCCATAACGCCTGTAACAAGAACCAGGCCGTTGGCTGGAGTAGCGTGTTCCAAAATGCCCGGTTCCACCTGCAAATCGTCAAGAGCTGGCGGCATGGCCGGAAGCGCACGAAAGACGATTTTGACGCCCGTGGAATAGCCATCGGCCACGGGTGTGGCATTGCCGCGATAACGGCGGCGCACACCGCGAGATTCTTCAATCTGGTAGGCAAAGTCATAGTCGCTCTGGCCGGACTTGATCATGGCCGCCACAGAGTTGTTCTTTGTCAGGCGTTCCAGCGCCAGCAGCAACTCTTCAGCCGAGATAGGCCGCTGTGACACCGCCCGCCACGCACCATGCAGCCGCATCCAGGCCGGGCTTCCAGAGCAGAGGCACAAATCCGACATGCCCGTGTGCGTAGCCCAGAGCAGCAAGGCGTCAATGTCGGCATACTCCCACCGCAGCAGCGGCTCATGCGGAAACATGGCAAACGATGCGTCAGTCATGGTTCACTTCCTCTTGCTGTTTTGCGCTTGAGGGAGAAAGGCAGAGGGCGTTGTGATGCGATATACCTTTTGGCCGATGTGCAGCTTATTGCCGCTGTCCGTGGTCTTCATGCCCATTTCAGCGGAGGCCGTGTTGACCTTGCTCAGGAGGTGCTGCGCCGTGAGCAGGTGGTAGAGCATGATGCCGCGATACTGGCGCACCATGCGGGAGATGTTGTCGGCATAGAGTTGATCCGCTTCTGCAAGACCCTGTGCCCACGCTTCGCGCACAGCTTCCCGCCAGATGTGGCGCTCCTTGTCGTTCTTGGGCATGACTGCCGGATTGGGCTTTTCCGGTTCGGGGAAAGCGTCCGCCATGAGGAACTCGCGCCAGGTGGGAGCCACGGACACATAGCGTGCCGGAGCAAGCAGCTCGTAGGATGTTTGCGCGGCAGTGGCTGTTTCGCCTGATTCAATACGCAGAGAAGCTCCGGCCCGTGTGAGCACCGGCGGCAGAATGAGCGCATCCCCCTGCGTCATGAGCAGGGGGCCAAAGTTGAAGGCTGTGTCCATGATGGCGTGGTGCGCCTCGGTAGCCGACACAAGCTGTTTGTAGCGCCAGGCCATTGCGGTCTGAAACGTGACGAGCTGCGCGGCTTCACGAATGGCCGACGGGCGCATGAGGCTGACGGCAGTGTCTTTTTCTGACGTGCCCTTCATTTCCAGCAGAGCGGCCAGTTCCTGTGGTTCGTTCTGGCGCGGAGAAGCCGTGAGATCAGGTGCCGTGCTGACCGTGATGGTCTGGCCCTGCCTCTCTTCTTGTGCAGGGGCAGGTCTTTCGGACAACGCCGCCATCGTTGCCTGTGGCGGCAGGGGCACAGGAGGGAGATTTTCCTCTGTTTTGGCGGCACAGCCCGCCATGCTGAGGCACAGCAACAGGGCGAAAGGCAAAAACAGGCGGCGACTCATGACTGCACCCCTGCCTTGGTGGTTCTGGCTAGGGTGACGACGCGGCCAATGGGATCAACGCGCAATGCTGCTTGCGGCTGCACCTGCCAGGCAATGTCTTCCAGCAGCACATGGGCCGGACGATTCAAGCCCCGAACCACCACCATGAGCGGCTGTGCCGAAGGGCTGCCCAATTCCTGATAGCGATAGCCCACGTTGAGGCAGATTTCCTTGAGCGCCCCATCGGCAGGGCCAGTCCACGAGATGGACACGGGCTGATTGAGCGCAGGGTCGGCAGGCAACAGCAGGGGCTGCAAACCCTGCCCCCGCAGTTTTGCCAGCATGGCCAGCTCGCTGTGGGCGCTTTCCGCCGCTTGGCCGAGGGTAGTAGCCACAAAGTCGGCGGGCTGGATCGCGCCCTGATCAACCGTTTTTTTCGCACACCCGGCAAAGAGCAACAGGCATACAATCAACACACATCGTTGCATCACGGCTCACTCCTTTTTGTTGATGGTTATGGAAATATATTTTTATATGTTTATATTTTACTATTGAAAATATATTCATATAACGCTATACAAGCGGGGTATTTCACAGGTTTATCTGGAGGTTTTTCATGCGCTGCATCGTCATTGCCAACAAAAAGGGGGGCGTGGGTAAAACCACCAGCGCCCAGAATCTGGCCGCCGCTCTGGCCGCTCAGGGCAGAAAAGTGCTGGCTGTGGACATGGACGCCCAAGCCAACCTGACTCGCGCCTGGGGCGTGGAAAACAGCGGCAAAAGCATTTTGGATGTTTTGCGGAGCAAGGCCACATGGCAGGAAATTGCCGCGCCGGTGGAACGGGGCGAAGGGGAAGGCTGTGTCTTGCTGGCTCCGGCCAACCGCCAGCTTGCGGCCATGCCGGAAGTCTTCGCGCAGGAACTTGGCAAGGAACTCTTGCTGAAAGAAGCATTGGAGCAGGTGCAGGGCATGTTTGACGTGGCGCTCATCGACAGCCCGCCTTCCCTGGATTTGCTGGCCATCAACACCTATGCGGCGGCTGACGCCGTGCTCATTCCGGTACAGACCGAGTTCCATTCGCTGGAGGGGCTTGCCCTCATGCAGGACGATCTGGCGCGGGTGCGACGCCGCCTGAATCCGAACCTGGCAGTGCTCGGCATCGTCCCCACCTTTGTTGACCGCAGAAAGCGACTGTGCCGAGACGTGCTGGACGTGCTGGCCACCAAGCACAGCGTCGACCTCATGCAAAGCGTCATCCGCGACAACGTGACCCTGGCCGAAGCGCCCAGCCACGGCCAAAGCATATTTGCCTATGATGCCAAGTCGTATGGGGCGCAGGACTATGCGGCCCTTGGAGCAGAAGTAATAACCAGACTGGAGGCCCGTTATGGCGCGTAAGAAAGGCGGATTGGGGCAAGCGGCCCCGGTGGAACCCCAGGAAGACTTGCTCGACACTGTATTCGGGGCACCAAAGCCTGAAGGCAAAATAGACACACACCCGCCCGCCCCCGCAGCAGCGGCGGGCAAAGGCCCAAACACAGGTAAAGACAACCGCGTGGGCAAATACTTTCTCATTGACCGTGATCTTGCCAAGGCCATGAAACTTTTTGCCGTGCAGAATGACATGAAGGAAATCGCCGTCATTGAAGCCTCCCTACGCGCCTATCTGGGGTTTGGAGACAAGCCCGAAGCATGAGCACAGCCAGCGCAGAAAGGGCTGATACTGTTGCCGCGTGAGCACAGAGATGCGCCAGAGCGTGATGACGGCCCCCAAGAGGCACGGCGGAGCGATCAACGCCAGCGGCAACCAGGCCGCAGGCCACGGCCTGAATACCGCCAGTGCCAAACAAGACAGCATAGGCAGAGCAAAAATCAGCATACGCAGGCGCAGTTCCCGCACGACAAGGGGTATGCACTCCACATCGTTAATGCCCCAGGCGTGAAGCACCTGTGCAAAATCCCGCTCCAGAGCTTTCTGTTCCACAGGGGCACGGTGCGCCCGAAAGCCTTGTAGTCGGGAACGCAAGTCTTGCCGCAATGCCGAGATATGATTGCCTGTCGGGGCCACTCGCGCCCGAACGGATTCTTTGAAATGCTCGAACATGGCCTAACTCCTGAAATTTTGCTCTGTAAGGTCATCGCCCTGGCTTGAATGCGGGGCACTGCTCAAGACGTTCTGCCGCAACCCCTTGGCACCCTCTGCCCCCGACGACACTGCGTTGGTGGAACCCACAAACACGCCCTTGACCCCGCTCTGATCTTCCCGTTCGCCCAACGACTGGAATTGCTGACCGATCCAGTTGGTCACATGCTCCGGCAGGTAATGGATGAGTGAGAAAAACTTGTTGGCCGTCATGATCACCACCACGCCCAGAATCACGAGCATGGAAAAGGTGCCGGTGATGCCGATGACCTTGGTTTGTGAGGTTCCGGCGATGAACATTTCAAAGCTGGCCCCGATCAGCCGCCCCAACACGTTCATGAGAATCACGGCGCAAAAGAATCCCACCACCATGAGCGGCGGGCGGATGATGATGCCAAGCAGCAAGAGATAGCCGCGCTTGCCGTGTTGCCCGGCAGCGCCTTCGCCTTCGGGCAACGCATGGGCGCACAGCCAGAGCGGAGCCGCCACCAGGGCTTCCACTAAAAGAATCACCCAGCCGGTGAGCGCGGAAATCCAGCGTATGAAGGGAATGGCAGGAAGGTAGTAGGCCAGCGCCAAGCCGTAGATCAGAAGCGGCAGAAAGACAGAGAACAGCACAAAGGAAATGTACTTGTCCAAATTAGGTACAGCCTTACCCACAAAGGGAATGGCCTTGCCCATCGAATGCGCCACATCAACGACGCCAAGGGCCGTGGCCAGTCCCCAGGCCGTTCCGATGAGGTAATCTCCCACATTGGAAATCGCCATGATCGGATCGCTGCTGGAAAGCTTTTCAATGGCTATGGGCAGGATATTGGCGCTGACCAATCCATTCAGTGTGGCCCGCAGCCAGTTGCCTATTTCGTCCAGTGCCCGGCCTTCATCCGTCACCGCTGGGTGTGCTGTGGTGTCCGCAATACCCCGCCGCACTGCGTAAGCCGTCTTGATGTAGTTGGCCACGCGTTCTTGCACAGCTTCATAATCCTGCAAACCGTAGGTCATCCCGAACAGTTCGGAATCGGTATACTCCTTGGGCGCGTAGGAAATGCCGGAATACATGGCTTCGCGCACTTCCTGATTGATCCACGAAATCGACCAGTAGGAAGAACCCGCGATGAACCAGCCGTATTGCTCGGAAATATCAGCAAAATTTTGCAGTTTGCTTTTCAGTTGCCCTTGCTTGGCGTAACTTTGCAGGGACGACAAAATGGTGGCGTTGATAGCATTGGCTGCATTGTACAGCGCCAGCGGATCAATGGCATCGGCGGGTGTGTCGGGATTGGCGAGTTGACTGGCCACTTGTGAAAGCGAGGAGATGGCCGTGCCCACGGCATTGACCTTGCCCCGGCACAGGGCGTCGGACTCGTCCACGCACTCTACCATGATAACGCCGCTGCCACCGTTGAACGTAAAACGGTATTCGCCCCCCGACCTGATCCAGTTGCCGCTGTAGTCCCATTTGCCGCCAGGCGTGACGTTTTGCCCGCGCCTTTCATTGAGGTAATACTGTATGGTCAGCGATTGCAAAGTGCCGTTGGCAATGGCCGCGTACTGCGTCACGTTCTGGTCGGGGGCTTGCACGGTGATCTGCCCGCCGTGCTCCACAAAATAGTCCGTTCCCATTGACCAGAAAAAATTGCCGAAATTGATGGAAAGACCGTAGCAGGCCAGAATGAGCACCTGAAAGAAACTCAGCCCCTTAAAAATGGGGGCCATCATGCCCATTGCCCCCACAAAACGCAGGGGCATCCAGAGCGAGCTGTAGCGTTTGCCGAAGGGGACGCCTTCATGCGCTGTCCCGGCTACGGACACAGCCAGTACCCAGAGGAACAAGGCCGAGATACCGGCCAAGGCCACAATGTTGAAGGCACTGAACATCTCCAGCATGAGTTCCGCTGCCTGCGATCCGCCCAGACCTTCCCCCCAGGCGTCCCAGCCTTGGCCGAGTAACAAATCCAGAAACTGCCTGCTGGCATCGCTTTTCAGCAAAACTTCAGAGGTGGCGGGAATATCGGATGAGGCTGCCATAGTGCTATCCTTTCATTATATTTTTCATAGAAATATATTTTTATATATTTCTATTGATACATTCAGCAGTGACGACACGAGACATTGACTTCGTGCCCAAGTGAGCTACAGTTACGTCAAGCAAGGAGGACATCCATGTCTGCCAACGATTATGTCCGGGCCAGAATTGACCCCGCTATCAAGAACGAAGCTGCCGCCGTATTGTCGCAGATGGGACTGACGGTTTCTGATGCCTGCCGCATGATGCTGACCAAGATTGCCCTGGAGAAGCGCCTGCCTTTCGGTACGGAAGTGCCCAACGAAGAAACCCGCCAAGCGCTGGAAATGATCGAACAGCGCAAGGCACTCCATTATGCAAAGGATGCTGATGATCTTTTTAAGCAGTTGGGCATATAAATGTTGAAACCTGTCTACACCACACACTTTCGGCGCGATGTGAAACGCATCGCGCAGCGTGGGTATGATATGGAAAAATTGAAACAAGTAATGGACTTGCTTTTGCGTGAAGAAAAAACATTTCCTGTGCGATACAAAGACCATGCTCTGAAAGGCCGCTGGAAGCCGCACCGGGAATTGCATATTGAACCTGATTGGTTGCTTGTCTATTCCATTGATGGCAGTGAGTGCTTTTTTGCCAGAACAGGCACCCATGCCGATCTTTTTTCTCTGTAACTGCCGCATCATTCCCCCCCTACTGCTGCGCCCCGACCATCCGGGTATACAAATCATTCATTTCCTTGCCCGCGCCGCCTTCCAAGCGAGTCAGGTAGTCAAGCGCGGCAATGACGCTGAGGCGGTCAAGCAATTCGTTGGTCTTGCGGCTCTGTTCGAGCTGAATGGCCTGCATCATGGTCATTTCCCGCAGCAGGCCCGCTTCGGTGGCGCTCGTTACCTGATTGAACCAGTTGGGATTGCCAAGGCGCATCAGGCTCAAGAGCTTGAACAGTCCGGCTTCGGACATCTTGCCGTTCACCAGGCCGGGAGGCGTACCGCTGCCGCCCGCTTCCTTCCACTGATTTTGTGCCCAGCTCGTCACGTCGTCCGGCAAGGTGGGCGAGTGAAAAACCACATGCCCGTTCAGGCTTTCCACAGCCGCTGCCAAACGGCCTTCATGAATTTTGCGGGCGGCGGCATAGGTCTGGCCAGATGCTGTGTTCTTTTGCGCCTCCGTAACCACAGGCAGGGGCCGGGGATTGGCCAGTGTTTTGATGGACTCGTGCGCCTGTGCGACCTGTTCCACCGTGAGCGTGTCCTGCACGGGGAAAAGCGCGTCCACCATCTGCTGTTCTGTCGGGTGGCTTTCTTCCAAAACGCGGTACAGGTATTCCACGGGCCTCGCCTCAGGCCGGTTGGAATACTCCAGTTGCTTATTCCGCATGGTTTGATGCACCTGTTGCGAAGCCTGTGCGCCGAGCTGCACCCCGGCCCCCACAGAGGTGGCCCCGCACAGCCCGGAGGGTTGCGCGGCCTTGCCGTACAAGTCTTCACTCCGCGTAGCCTGACCGGCCACGGCCTGGCCCTTGATCATGGCGGCATTGCTTTCTTTCAGTCCGATGATGGCCCGCACGATGGTGGCGCTCTCCGACTTGATGGTGCCGATGATATTTTGCGCCGCCAGAAGGATTTCCGAGCGGATGGATGCGGCTTCCGCCGTGGTGTTGGCGTTGACGGTTTGAATGGTTTCCATTTTCGCCATCATGACCATGCCCTGGATGGAACCGCAGTCGCAGCCGGAAGCCAGCGCCTTGGAAGGAAGCGCCACAAGCAAGGCGATCAGAAAAAGTTTCTTCATGATGTCCTCACATTCTCGCAATTTCGTTGACGATTTCCTGAATCACGTTGACCAGCACATCATCGGCGGCGCTTTGATCCGTGACCCTCATGCGTCGGCGCTCCACTTCTGACTTGGCCGAACCACCGGGGAAACGGGCCGCAAGCCGCCGTAAGGCTTCGGAAGGTTCCATGCGTTTGTAGAGATTGTTGCGGATGGCCACGTCTTCCGTGGTGGTGGAAAAGGCCCACAAGGCTTGCCCGCCAATGGTCAGACTGAGCACCAGTTGTGACTTGCCCGCGCCGGTACGGAACAGTCCCACCAGATTGGAACCGGCAGGGCCGGGCTTGCCCAAATGCGCCAGCGCATAGCTGCACGCGCCATTGAGGCCAAAACGCTCGGTCATGTCCGCAATGTTCTGTTCTGTCCCGGCCCCCATAATGAGAATGGTGGTGGCCAGTTCGATGATGATTTTCGGAATATCGTCAATGGACTGGGTGTAGAGGCCGATGGACAAATTCCACTTGCGCGACTCCCGCGCCATTGTGGTCATGTCCGCCAAAAGTTGCCCGGCCACCGAGGTATTGCCGGTGACGCGGTGCGCCTCGTCGTAACTCAGTCTTTTTTGGCAAATATCTACTTGATATAATTTAATAAAAATTTTTTTGAAAAAAATTTACCCTGCCAGTTACCCCAAAAAATTCGGGATAGCTGAGGACGTTTGC